>Ga0206911_1015_pt1 | contig 40824 bp, 33 predicted proteins | sample Alteio_BWOrgHeat_74_FD_152956 | JGI IMG/M metagenome (GOLD analysis project Ga0206911, IMG submission 152956) | Enriched cells from forest soil in Barre Woods Harvard Forest LTER site, Petersham, Massachusetts, United States -... | ecosystem: Environmental > Terrestrial > Soil > Temperate forest >...
CAGCCCAATCTTGGGTCTTGGCAGTGGGCAAAGCAGGCAGGCGGTGTATTTAATACTGCCAATGGAAATGACGAAGTCGTCAATGATATAACTACTGACAAGTATGGAAATGTTTATACCACCGGGGTAGTTTATCAGGACCCGTATTTTGCTGGGGTGCGGTATGTCTCCCCATTCGCTTCTTTTGGAAGCAGCGATGCTTTTGTAGCTAAATATGACAAATGTGGCAATATCAAGTGGGTCAGGTTTGGCGGGGGTATAGCACAGGATGAGTCCGAGGCAATTTATGTGGATGATTCTCTTAATGTATATATATTGGGGGGACTAAGCTCCTACAATGCTACCTTCCCGGATTCGAATCATATTAAAACAGTTCCCAATCCTGGACTTTTTTGGGCAAAATATGATTCAGTAGGTAATGTCAAATGGGTTCATGTAGCAAATTTGGGTAATGGAACATCACTTGCACCTGCTAAATTAATTTTACGGCCTGGAGGGAATTTGAGTACAGTCCTTTTACTTGATACAGGGATTTTTTATCCCGGTTTCAATTTTAGGAGCTCAGCTATAAGTGATGCGATCTTTGAGTTCGATCTTAATGGAAATCCTGTCAGTATGTTTCCTTTTGATTCCCTTAATATAAATGCCCCGTATATTGACCTTAATTTTATTGACATCGGTTATGACAACAAAGGGGACATACTATTGAACTACAATATATATGATACAATTAAATTTTTAGATACTGTACTTTACAGTCCGTCAGGAACTCTAAGAAGTTTTGTAATTGATATTGACCATTGGACTCGGAAAATTAAATGGATAAGGGAATGGCAAAACGAGCAACAGGTTACTGGTTATGGTGGATTTGAGCATATATGTATAGATAAGGATAATAATATTATAGAATCGGGAGAAGCCTTGGTCGGTAGTATTTTTAATAGTGATACAATTGAATTTAACTCTACTGCTTCATATAATATGGTTTTATTATTTAAATTAGATTCAAATGGAAATACATTATGGCATATTGTAGCAGACAATCCTACAACTGAAGTTTATGTTGAACCGTTTGCTCTATATGGAGATCAATACATCTGTGTCCCGATCAATGCTATCGGTTCTACTTATTGGGGTGGAGATACCTTTACTTCTAATGGACATTATCTAATCACTTTCATCAATACTAATACTGGTAAGGCAGTGTTTGGCGATTCTATCGCTGGCAGCAGTCCTTTAAATAGTCAGATTACTCAGACCGTAGTTGACGAGCAGGGTAATGTATATTTAGGAGGTTATTTTTCGGCAGGTCTTTCAGCGGGTAATAGTATAACTAATATTGGCGGGATTAATGATGCCTTTGTCCTGAAATGGGGCCTGCCATGTGCTGATGATACAGGTGCCCTTATTCTTCCATTGGCAGCCCTGAACTTAGTAGCTTCTGCGTCAGGCAACCATGCGATAGATGTGAACTGGACTGATATAGCCCAATATGCTGACAGGTACAGGGTGTACCGCTCCACGACGGATAGTATCACCGGCTATGCTCTTATAGATAGCGTGAGTAAATACACCACGCACTATACCGATGTGAATGTGGTCTCTCATCAGATATACTGGTACCGTGTCAGTGCTGTAAATCAAGCGGGAGAAACACTGAGCAATTCTGACAGTACTCTCATCAATCCTACAGGTATAGCCGAGCTATCTGATATCCGACATATTGCCGTGTACCCTAATCCGGCGAATAGTTATACAAAACTATCGGTATGGAGTGAGGCTGCGCTGCCTTTCGCTGCTACGATTACGCTCACCGATATGGAAGGGAGAGATTCTTATGTGAAGCAAACAGACATAAACAGTGGCAAGAATGACTGTATAATAGACTTATCTGAAACAAGTGGGGGAGTGTATATAGTAAATCTGCACAGTGATAATGGGACATACAGCAGAAAACTAATAGTCATAAAATGACGAGGCTGTTATGTCCCCCGCTGGCGGGGGCTGGGGGTGGAATCGGCGATGGCTGCTTATCCTGATCTGCCTGGGGCAGGGGGTGGAATCAGCAAAAAAATTTATAATTTTCATGCATGGAGGCAAACCCATCAAACAATCATGGCTATAATAAAAACCTGCGCCCCTTTGCAAATAAGCTACGCAAAGAAATGACCAAAGCGGAAGCCTGTCTATGGAAATATGTTTTAAGAGCAGGCACAATGAAGGGTTATACCTTTCGGAGACAACGCCCGGTATTGGGATATATAGCTGATTTTATGTGTATTGACCTCAAACTGATCATAGAGGTGGATGGCATCACTCATCATTATAATGAGGTAATAGAAAAAGATGAACAAAAGCAACTGAATTTGGAAATGGCGGGATTTACCCTGATACGGTTCACAGATAATGAGGTACTGGATGACATTGAGAATGTGAGGAGAAAACTTGAATTTTGGATCGAAGAAAGTAATTTTCCACCCCCTAGCCCCCGCCAGCGGGGGACATAACAGCCGTTTGCGTCCTCCTACTCTCCAGGCAGGGTGAAGAAGAAACTGCTGCCGAAGCCCTCATGCGACTCGACCCAGATACGCCCCCTGTGCATATCGATGATATGCTTGCAGATACAGAGGCCGTTTCCTGCGCCGGTGTACTCATCCACCCGGTTCAGCTTGCGGAAGGGCTCAAATATGACTGTGTGGTATTTCGAGTCTATGCCTATGCCATTGTCCTTGATGCAAAAGCGCCAGTATTTATCGTCCCGGGCAGATAGTATCTCGACATACGGTCGCTTATCACTTTTCCTGAACTTCAATGCATTGTCAATGAGATGATATAGCAGCCTCTTCACATCACCCGGATCAGCGAGGACAGTAGGCATCTCCGATACATTGACCATGGCGTCCGATGCGTCTATCACCGGTTTGAGTTGCTTGAGCACATCCTGTATCAGGTTCATCATATTGACCCTCTCGGGTTTGATGGCCTTATCCGTGATATTGAGCAGCAGCTTCATATCGGCGAGCATCTGCTCGGCGCGATTGATCTCGGAGGTGATAGTCTCAGCATAGGATAGAAGTTTTTTATCAGCCCCTTGTTTTTTCAGCCCGTCTGTCAGCAGCTGGAGATAGCTCACTGATGTACGGACGGGTTCACGAAGGTCATGTGAAGCTATCTCCATGAGCCTATGCGGGCTGAGGAGTTTGTTATCATTCTGTCCCGGCGGCACGAGGCTGCATATAGTGATGTATTGGTCCCCGGCGGCTACCGTTTTGCGCAGCAGCTCCAGCGGAGTGGAGACATTGGCGCCCATGATAGCAACTACTATCTCCGGTCTGGGCGATTCCAACAGGTTGATATTACCACTTCTATTGACTGTGATAAATTCTGCCAGTACCCTGCCCATGACTACATTTCTGTCCGCTTTAATTATTTCCAGGAAGCTATCATTCACATCATGTATCAGCCCGTTTACGAGCAGTGCAAAAGGAATACCGCAAGACTGGATAAATTCATTCAGCAGGTTGACCTTAGCCTCAGTCGTGAACCCTGATTGAACTGCATTTTTACGCAGATTGATACAGAGACATGGCTGTCCTGCCCAGTCTTGTGGGTTTATCTTTAGATCATAAGATATTTTCTGTATCTCGATCGTAGCTTTGAATCCCTTGCGGTCAGTATTGAAATTCACGAACCTCCGCAACAGGCCTACGACTTCAGGCTCATTGAGCAGTTGACTGGCGGCATTGTTGCTATACACTATATCTCCTATCCTATCTACTATCATCACAGCCTCATCTACCCTATCGAGCATACGGGCATGTACCGCATGATCTCCATCGTGAGAAGCAGATGCATCTTTCAGCCGGATAGCAGAGAGTAAGACCTTTGGCAGGTAGAAATAATTGAGTTTGTTTTTCAGCAGGTAGTCTGATGCACCGGCTATGGCCACTTTGTTACGTAGTTCTTGCCCATTGCTAGAGGAGATGATGAGGATAGGTATGCCACGCTCGCTGAGGATTCTCTTTATCTCAGCGAATGAGCCGCTACTATCTATGAGCCCGGCATCTATGATGACAGCATCAGGATGGGACATCTCTAAAATGCCCTGCCCATGAAGCAGGTCTTCCTGGCATTCGACAGAGAAACCTGCTCCACCGGCAGAAGCACGCAGGAATCGGGTTATATCTTCGGCTACCTGCTTATCTTTATCGATCAGCAGTATTTGGTATATCTCAGCCATAGAGGGTTTGGCACATACAATAATATAATTGAATACGTAGGTTTTGTCAAATGTAATTATTACGACAACTACAGGGAAAATTAGTTTTCAACCTATGAGGAGGGACGGGAGACGAAGGCCGAGGAACGAAAAAACGATCAAACACGGAATTGTCAATTCTCCATTATCAATTGATTTACGCCTTGGGATGCGCCTGCTTATAGATATTTTTTAGTTTGTCTATTGTATTGTGGGTATAGACCTGTGTGGCAGCTAGGCTGGCGTGGCCGAGCAGTTCTTTGACGGCGTTGATGTCTGCGCCGTTGTTCATCAGGTGCGTGGCAAATGTATGCCGCAGCACGTGAGGACTCTTTTTATCGATGGTTGTGATGAGGTTGAGGTACTTTTTGACTATCTGATAGATATTGGATGGGTTGAGGATTTTGCCTTCCTGATTGACAAAAAGATAGATTGAAGGTATAGCTGTACTTTGATTCTTGAGGTCTATATACTCCTTCAGTGCCGTCCTAAGCTGCGGCTGGATGGGAATGATTCGTTCCTTATTTCCTTTACCCAGTACCTTTATCTGCGCATTATATGAATCAATGTCAGTCTCCTTGAGGTTATTTAGTTCTGAGCGACGCATGCCGGTACCATAGAATAGGTCAAGGATCATTTTGTCCCTGGCCCCGATAAATCCCTCCGGAAATTCAATTTCGGTAAGAAGTTTCTCTATACCACCCTTCTCTACAAATACAGGAAGCCTTTTAGATGTCTTAGGTGCCAGTACTTTGCTCAGCGGGCTTTTTTTGACGATACCTTTACGCATCAGAAATTTAAAAAATGATTTCAGCGTAGAGAGTTTACGGTTGATGCTGCGGGGAGTGATCTTATGCTCCATGAGTTGCACTATCCATGACCTGATCTCCAGGTGCGAGGCCAGTTCTATCTCATCTTTGTGGTACTCAGATTTGAGATAGAGGTGAAACTGCTCCAGGTCATTGCCATATGACTCGAGGGTGTGCTTAGAGTACCTGCGTTCATACTCTATATATCCCAGAAATGACTGTACATGGGCTGACATGGATAGAAATTATTTTCGACAATAAATGTAGTCAGTAAATAGACTCCTGCTAGTCACATGTGAACGCACGATAAAGGCTCCGTAGTATATTTATCACAGAAATTAGTAGGGACAGGGCGCGACTCATAAGGGTTCGAAACGTCGAAGGCTGGTGGTGAGGTTTGACCGCGAGGGCAACCGCGAGGGCAACCGCGAGGGCAACCGCGAGAGCAACCGCAAGGGCAACCGCAAGGGTTGCCCCTACATTGATTTTTTTGTAGGGGCGGGGGTAAACCCCGCCCTTTCGCCGTAAATAAAAAATCCGCCCTGTGCTCAGAGCGGATTTAAAATATCCTGATATTATTTAAATGAATTATGCTACGTCGTTACGCTTCATGGTCTGGGCATAGGCTGCACGCAGTACCTCTCCCCTCCTCCTCACTGACTTCTTAGTGAAAGACTGGCGGTCGCGCAGTTCGCGGAGTATGCCTGCCTTTTCAAATTTCTTTTTGTACTTCTTCAGTGCCCTGTCCAGTGATTCGGATTCCCTTGTGTCAATGATTAACATTCGCTTTTTTTATTTTGAAATGCAAAAGTAAGTGTTTTCCCGAATATTCCAAAACTAATTATTTCCTTGTTTGTGAATTGTATTTGTTTATATGTTTGTTAATTAATTGTGAGTTTTGTGTAAATAAAATCTCATAGATATACTATATTCATCCTTTCTTAATAATGATCCCAACCATATTTATGAGGAAACTCTATACATACCTTATCCTTGTTTCATTATTAGCGCCGCTGTCTGCCTTAGCACAGACCTCAAACGTGGGCATAGGTACATTGACACCGGATCCAAGCGCCATACTGGACCTGACATCGACTCAGCAGGGGCTTTTGGCCCCCAGGCTTACCACTGCTCAGAGGCTGGCCATAGCTGCGCCCGTCGATGGGCTACTGGTCTATGATGTCACAGTCGAGTGTTTTTTCTATTATAATGCTACTACGCTCCTATGGGTATCCATATGCCAGTCCGCCGGTGCAGGAGCTACAGGGCCGACGGGGCCGACGGGTACAGGCATAAATGGCGCTACAGGACCTACAGGACCCGGAGTAGGTGCTACGGGACCTACTGGGCCGACTGGGGACACAGGTCCAATCGGACCGACTGGTAATACAGGGCCGACTGGCACTACAGGACCTACCGGGCCGACTGGGGACACCGGACCGACTGGTGATACAGGGCCGACTGGACCGACCGGTGACACAGGTCCCACCGGACCGACTGGTGATACAGGACCGACTGGGCCGACTGGTGCTACATCGACCGTGCCAGGACCTACAGGTGGCACTGGGCCCACAGGCGCAGGAGTCACTGGGCCGACAGGAGCTACATCGACAGTACCAGGCCCTACTGGAGATACTGGCCCTACTGGAGCAGGAGTCACTGGCCCTACTGGAGGTACAGGCCCTACTGGTCCTAGTGGTACCGGTACGGCAGCAGGTACCATAGTTATTGTCCAGCTTACAGCTTCAGGCACATATAGTCCTTCGGCCGGTACTCAGAGCATTCTGGTCAAAATGGTCGGTGGTGGTGGTGGTGGTGGTGGTGCTGTCGCCTGTCTTACCTGCGGTAGCTTTTATTATTTCTACTATGCTGATGCCGCAGGTGGCGGGGCAGGTGCCTATACTGAAGTGTATATCAATGCTCCTGCAGCGAGCTATACCTACACCATAGGAGCAGGAGGCACAGCCGGAGTAGCTAACGCAGGTACAGGTGGGGCAGGAGGAGCAACTACCTTCAACGCGGGTGCTTACACTGCACCTGGGGGAAGCGGAGGCACAGGAGTAAACAGTTCGAACAACAACCCTACTGTAGCCGGAGGTGCCGGTGGTGCGGCAGGTATCGGTACATGGAGCAGTGCCGGTGCGAAAGGCGGATATGGCTCTTCTGCATCAGCAGTAGCCGGCGATGGTGGCGTTAGTCCCTTCGGTGGTGCCGGAGTGGGATATGCCGGCAGTCTTAATGGTCAAGGAGTTAGTGGAGTAGTGGCCGGAGGTGCCGCAGTGGCTAATTCGGGATCGGGAGGCGGTGGTGCAGGCGCCTATAGTGTGGCAGGTACTAAATCAGCGATAGGTGGAGCAGGTGGATCAGGAGTGATCATCGTTTATGAATATCATTGATTCGATCCCGGATCAAAATGATCATTGAGTACTCATCTATCTGCTAATAACCTGAACATACAGAGACCTGAGCATTTCGGTATTTGTTTTTGATTGAACAGTTACCACCATCTTTTCGCCTTTTCCTCTTATAGAGTCGGCAGGAAGATCAATGGTAAGCGATGAGTGGCTTAAAATCACAGGACTCTGGCTTTTGTAAATATTACCAAGGGAACTGTTTATGCTGATATTGTATGAATCTTCTTCCGAACCATCATTGAATATTCTAAGCCTATATACTTTATCATTTCCCCATAAAGTATCCGTATAGTTCTGTATAGTAAAGTAATACGGATATAGTGAAGAAGTATAATGGGCCATATTTAAAGGTAAGCGGATCCACCCCTCATTTTTTCGCCCTTTTCTCTCAATTATAGCACTCCATACTACTTTTTTAGTACGGCTTACTTCTATCACCCTATTGACTGCGCCCATGCATAAAAGTAAGTTCCCATTATTTAGTTCGTCCACATTTCCTCCACGGAGGCTCTGGTAATTTACAGAATCAAGTACGCAGTCAAACTGCCAGGTCACTTTGCTCTTTTGATTGTTAGACGGTTGGCTAAAATTCACTATACTAGAATATAAAGGGGTTTTCTGCCCCGCAGGCGGCTCCCTGTCTCCATTGCTAAATACCGCAACGGACCCATCTCTGAGCAGATCCAGACCATGCTGCTTTGAGAAAAACCCATCACCATTTTTCATTCCATCGCCCCATTCACTGACCACCTTCTTCATTTTTTTATCTATCTTAATGATGCGGCTGATATTTCTGAAGCCTGCATATATATATCCATTTTCTTCATCCGCATAGAATGCATTAAGATGCCCTCCCGGTGTAGGGTCCAGTAAACCTGAATCCCGTTTGCCACGTATGATCTTTTGCATATCGGCTGAATCCAGATAGTACTCCGAACCCCACCTCCAGACTTGCTTCTTGTCTTTATCAAACTCTCTGATGATCTCATCTTCTACATACACATATCCTGTGTCAGTTCGTATAGCCACACTATCCCTATCGAGAACCATATAGTTGCCGCTGCGTAGCCGCTCGAAACAATGATGAAAATGGGTGCTGCGCCCGGGGTGTAAGGAGTCACTACTTGGATCCTCCAGTGGTCCCTGCCAGAGGAGCTTGCCATTGAGCGCCCTTTCTTCGGCCCTGCCTGCTATGAGATAAGTAATAGTCCCAAATGGCGATATACGCAAATCATCAATCATAATGCCCGGGAGATTAGGGGCGACATGTACCCCGGCTTCCTCGGTATCACGAGGCATGTACCAAACGCAATTTCCATTCCTATCTACTATGCTGCGACTGATGTCCATGATGATCAGACCACCCGCATTTGCCGATGAGTCGTTATGAATGACCCTGGCCCGATAGAAATTTCTGTTTGCATGGATGTTATTGGATATTTCAAAATTATATGGACCATGCCATCCCAGTTCTTTACCCTTATCCAGACCCGTATATCTCCACAAGTATTTTTTGTCAAATTCAAAATTACTTATCATAGTCGCCGTGGAGGAGTCCCTTTGACTGAATGCCGGATGCATGAATGTACTATCATTTTCATCTTGCCTTATTACCTCAATGAGGTACTCGCTGGCACCTTTAACTCGGTCATGCTCAAACATGATCTGTGTATAGTTGAGTCTGGCGTCAGGCGCAGGAACGATCTGACCGGCCACGCTATTTGATAACATGATAAGCAGGAAGATATTTATTGATCCCTTCAATAAAATAATATGTGTATTTGTTAATAACAGTTTTTCGGGGAAACCGTATACTCTAGCATTGGCATAATTAGTCTATTTTATATAGAATATCAAGGGCTGGCCGGATCGGATAAAGTGCATTGGGTTGTTTTCGTACTCTCTGCCATTTATCAGCAAAAGATTTGTTCACTTTATTAATTAATTGTGGAGCTTTTCTTAAAAGATCTATAAAAAAATCACTAAATTCATCACCTTGATTTTATCCAATTTAAGGAAATAAAAAATTATAGTAAGCAGCACTTTATTAACTTTATCAAAATATTAAAACTTATTACAATGAAACAGAACATACTCACTACGATTATTTCTTTGATGCTATGCCTGGGTACTACTGCCCTATATGCGCAGCAGGATGTGGATGCTGCGGGCGGTGATGCCTCGGGCAGCGGCGGTAGCGTCAGCTGGTCTATAGGCCAGGTGGCATATACCTATGTGTCGGGATCAGCAGGCTCGTCCAATCAGGGCGTGCAGCAGCCCTATGAGTTTTTCTTCGCCACGGGCATAGATGAGACCAAAGACATCAGCCTGTCCATGACTGTATTTCCAAACCCTACCCAGGCCATTGTCAACCTGAAAATAGAAAGCCAGAACATTGAAGATTTCACTTTTCAACTCTACGACATCGTCGGCAAGAAAATAACCGGACAAACAATAAATGATCCGCTGACAGTGATCCCAATGCAGGATCTCGCATCAGGATCATACGTGCTCGAGGTATCAAGCGGTGGGAAAGCAATAAAAACATTTACCATCATAAAATATAATTAACAGCCTTAAATGAAGAGAAGCCTTTTAGTTTTAATGGCGGCGCTTATCGCTGTTTGTAGTTATGGTCAGGCGCCACAGTACATGAGCTATCAGACTGTCATCCGCAACTCTGGTGGAGCGCTCGTGGCCAATCAAACCGTCGGGATCAGGATCACCATATTACAGAGCACTAATACAGGCCCTATCGTATATGTGGAAACACAAAACCCCACCACCAATGCAAATGGCCTCGCCAGTATGGCCATAGGCGCGGGCACTGTAGTGACAGGGGTATTCTCAGCGATCAACTGGGGCGCAGGGCCATACTTTCTCAAAACGGAGACCGACCCTGCAGGCGGTACTAACTATACTATCACCGGCACGAGTCAACTGCTGAGTGTACCTTATGCACTTTATGCAGAGTATGCCAAAACCGGCTCTGCGGGAGTCACTGGCCCCACTGGTCCTGGTGGTACGAATGGTAGCAGAGGACCGACAGGTGTGACAGGTGCCGGTGTCGCTGGACCTACAGGGCCTACAGGACCTACGGGACTATCTGGAGCGCGGGGCGCGCTGGGGCCGATAGGTGTGACAGGACCTACGGGTGCGGGATTGCAGGGAGTCACGGGAGCGACCGGGCCGACAGGCAATACCGGTGCATCCGGTACAGGACCTACAGGTGCCACAGGACCTACTGGCGCCATAGGTGCTACATCCACAATACAAGGACCTACAGGGCCGATAGGAAATACAGGTCCTACGGGTGCTACAGGCACCACAGGTGCCACATCCACTGTGCAGGGGCCTACCGGGCCGATAGGAAATACAGGTCCTACGGGTGCCATAGGTGCCACATCGACAGTGCAGGGACCTACCGGACCGACAGGAAATACAGGAGTAACTGGTACCACAGGTGCCACATCTACTATAGCAGGACCTACCGGGCCCACAGGTACCACAGGTGCCACAGGTGCCACATCCACTGTAGCCGGACCTACCGGGCCGACAGGTGCCACATCCACTATAGCCGGACCTACAGGGCCCACAGGTACTACAGGTGCTACATCTACTATAGCAGGGCCTACCGGGCCGACGGGTACTACAGGTGCCACATCTACAGTAGCCGGACCTACAGGGCCTACAGGTGACACCGGCGCCACCGGAACCGGAGTGACCGGACCTATCGGACCGACGGGTGCTACATCCACAGTAGCAGGACCGACAGGGCCTACGGGTAATACAGGTGCTACATCTACTGCGGCTGGTCCTACAGGGCCCACAGGCGGCACAGGTCCTACAGGTGCCGGAGCAACAGGTCCTACCGGCCCGACAGGGGGAGCTACAGTATCTTGTAGCACTGCGAATAGCGTCATAAAAAGTGATGGTACTTTAGCCGTATGTAGTAATATCACAGATAATGGAACCAGCGTAGGAGTGAATAATAGTTCACCTAATGCCTCGGCAGCTCTGGATGTGGCCTCCTCTACTCAGGGGATACTGATACCGCGTGTCACTGCACGGCCCGCGACCCCTGTAGTGAGCCTGATGATCTATAATATTACTACTGGTTGCTTTGAATTTTATAATGGCGCCAGCTGGCAGTCGATAGCTTGCGGATGCGCCGGAGCGCCTTCTACCCCCGGCAGTATCACGGGCCAGACTACCGCTCTTTGCGCCACCCTCAATTCATATGTCTATTCGGTTCCTACCGTATCAGGAGCCAATAGCTACACATGGGCTGTGACCGGTGATGCCGGTGCCACTATCACCGGACAGGGTACTAATAGTGTGACTGTGACTTATGATGTGACTGCCGGTACTGCTATTACCGTTTACGCCTCAAATTCATGCGGCAATAGCGCAACCTCCCCTCAATCTATTTCTTTCTTATCTACGACCACACCTGCTATCACGGGTCAGACCACTAACCTATGTGTCTCTCCCAGCACTTTTGTTTATTCGGTACCGGCTGTATCGGGGGTGATCGGCTATAGCTGGGCTGTCACCGGCAACCCGGGCGCTACTATCACTGGTCAGGGAGGAAATAGCGTAACCGTGACATATACTCTGACCAGTGCCAGCGCTATCACCGTATATGAGTTCAATGGATGCGCCAATAGCCTCACTGCTTCACAGCCGATTGCTTTTGCCTCTACATCTGCTCCGACTATCTCAGGATATACTATAGTGGGCGCTGCCCAGACAGGAGTGACATATTCGGTTCCTGCTTCTTACAATTCTTATTCATGGTCCATCTCTGGAACCGGTAACGGTGTAATATCCGGTAGCAGTACAGGAAACTCTATCACGGTAAACTGGTCAGGTACTCAAGGTATAGCTGCTACCAATACGATCAATCTGAGCGTAACAGGCTGTAGTACGGTAAGCGCAACCTTACTGGTGACAGCTGGAGGCATAGCGACATACCCTTATACCGGCGCTAACCAATCCTGGCCATCAAGCAATGTTTCGAGCTATGGAGTAAATTCGGCCCTTGTCAAACTATGGGGAGCGGGAGGCGGTTCGGCCATCGGAGCTTTTTATAACTGTGCCAGTGGTGGTGGTGGTGGATTTACTACAGGCACCCTGGCCGTGATTCCTGCCAGTACATACACGATCATAGTTGGTCAGGGAGGTACTTCAAATGCCACCACTGCATTCGGTGGTGGGGGAGCCGGGGGCAATAACGGTTCTACTGGCGGTGGCGGCGGACGGTCTGCCATTTTAAATTCGAGCAGTCTCGAATTAGCGACTGCAGGAGGTGGTGGTGGCTCAGGTTATGCATATGCCACCAGCAATGGTGGGGCAGGAGGCGCCACTACAGGTGGATCTGGAGGGCTTGGATCAAATGCCATAGCCGCGACAGGTGGTACATCAAGCGCTCCGGGCAGTGCCGGTTGCTACTCAGCAGGCAGCTATTGTGGTTCATCTGGTTCCGGTACGAGCGGTGGCACTGGCAATAATACAGATTACTATGGCGGCGGTGGCGGTGGTGGTTATTTTGGCGGTGGTGGCGGTGGTGGTAATTATGGCGGTGGTGGTGGTGGTGGCTCATGCTACTATGGTGGCCTGACAGGTGGCTCTGCCCAGGCGGGAGCCACCAATACCACTAATGGTAACTATACAAATGCGGCTAACAACGGAGATACTGACTATGTAAACTATGTGGGTACAGGAGCCGCAAACTATACTTATGAGACTGGCACTGCTCCTTATTTATATACCGGAGGTAATGGATATGTGGTGATTAGGTACTAACAGCCATCTTCCTGATCAATAAACTGAAAAATAGAAAAATGGATGCCAATATAAATATCGATAAGTGTAAGACAAGACTAAAATCAAGACTCTTGCCTTTGCTTAGTTTTCTTTTGATCAATTTGCTTTTAGCCACAAGTGTTTCGGCACAGGCTACAGATGCCGCTCCCAACATCACTCCTGTTCAGGCCGGTACAGTGACTCTGAATAAAGGGCGAGCGACAGTCCTGCTTGATAATAACATAGCTGACAAATTAGCTCAGCCCGGCACTTCATACTATGTGGTTCTTACAGCGATTGATAACTATCTGCCGGTGAGCATCATAGAAAAGACGAATAGATCCTTTGTGGTGGGTGTAAATACAACGACTGCAAACATCACTACCGAAAGCATTAAATTTGATTTTGTGGTATTTCTATCACAACCGGCATCCACTGATAATAAATACGGTCAAATTTCTTCAACTAAAGACCCAAAAAAGATAGGTAGATTTGCTCCTCGTCCCAGCGGACCTAATGAGGTTCATCCTAATGAATAAATATTAGTGCGCTAAATAAAAAATCCCGACCTTAACTAAGTCGGGATTTTTTATGTTATTTCTTAAAGCTATTTGAAATCTACAGGTTGCCCTTCATGATCTCACGGGAGATGACGAGCTTCTGTATCTCTGATGTCCCCTCACCTATTGTGCAGAGCTTTGAGTCGCGGTAAAATTTCTCCACCGGGAAATCTTTAGTATAGCCATATCCTCCATGTACCTGTACAGCATCAGTAGAGATTTGTACTGCTATTTCAGAAGTATAGTATTTAGCGATGGCCGATTCTTTGGTGACGTTCTTCTTGTTGTTTTTGAGATAGGCAGCCTGCATCGTGAGCAGTGTTCCTGCTTCTATCTTGGTGGCCATATCTGCCAGTTTGAAGCCGATAGCCTGAAACTGTGCGATGGGCTGCCCGAACTGCTGGCGCTCTTTAGCATATTTGACAGATGCCTCGTATGCACCTACCGCGATACCCAGCCCGAGAGCGGCTATAGATATACGGCCACCGTCCAGTATCTGCATGGCCTGCTGGAAGCCCTGGCCCACACCCTTCTCCCCTCCTACTACATTGGCGTCTGGTACGAAGCAGTCCTCAAATATTACCTCTGCAGTCTCAGATGCACGCATGCCGAGTTTATTTTCTTTCTTTCCTGCCTTCAGTCCGGGATTGCCGCGCTCGATGATAAAGGCTGTCATCCCACGTGAATCAAGCAGTTCACCTGTACGCACTATAGCTACTATCACATCACTTGACTTGCCATGTGTGATCCAGCATTTGGTACCATTGAGCACCCAGCCTCCGTCTGCTTTCTTAGCAGTACACTTCATGCGCATTGCATCAGAGCCTGTGTTGGGCTCGGTAAGGCCCCAGGCGCCGAGATACTCACCTGTAGCGAGTTTAGGAAGGTATTTTTTCTTCTGCTCTTCGGTACCGTGATAATAAATATGTCCGGTGCAGAGCGAGTTGTGAGCAGCCATAGACAAACCTATGGAGCCGCATACCTTGGTGATCTCTACCATAGCAGTGACATACTCAAAGTAGCCAAAACCAGAGCCACCATATTCCTGCGGTATATATACGCTCAGCAGCCCCAGTTCACCCATTTTATTAAACAACTCCCGTGGCAGGTGCTGCGCCTCATCCCATTCCATGACATGCGGGCGTATTTCTTTCTCCGCAAAATCGCGGCATATCTGGGCTATCATTTTCTGGTTCTCATTCTGAGAAAAATCCATATCGCTTGGTATTATACTTTGTTAAAAAACTATGCGAATATAGATATTTTTTGTGCCTCGCAATATCGCCCTTGGCATATACTTTGCAAAGAGTTAAAATATGGGGCTACGGATCAGCTTTCCCACACTCCTATTTACTCTTCGTCCTATGCCAGAGTAAACGCGGCATCCTGAAAAGCGATACGAGTAGGGCAACAGAAAAATCACTAATTATGAAAAGGATATCATTGGCATTTATTGCAATATTCATTGCGATTGTGGCCTTCGGGCAAAATACTCCTCAGGCCAATGGGGAATTAAATCAAAAAAAGGAGGATGTTAGCGTAGAAGTAAGTACCCGGCAATTTCCTCCCCTGGTTTCTATCGTCACCCTACGCAAACCCGCTTTTGTCAATGAGACATACAAGTATGAAGGCGAACATGATATGTACAACTGCGAGTCATATCGGAGAATGGAGATAGCTGGCATTGTCTTATCTGCGGTAGGTGGTGGACTTATTATCACCGGGTCCATTATACAGGCATCAGCATATCGGGCCAGCAATGAAGGTACGATATCCAACTATGACTATTATAACCGGGTTAATGGTGGCGGTGCCATGGTGGGGCTTGGGGTCGTGGGGACCGGCGTTGGTATCCCCTTGGCTATTATTGGCAGTGTCCATATTCACAGATGGTGCTATGGAAGAGGCTATCAGGAGAGCCGCGGATATTGATCCATACCGAATTTGGCTATTTGATCTTCCGCTCATTCAGCTTCTTCCTGTATTCTATGGCTATTTTATTCTGCTCGGCCAGTGTCCTGGAGAATACAGAATAGCCACTCATATCGGGATTGGCACATAGATACAGGTAGTCATTCGGATCAGGATTGAGCGTAGCCTCTATGGATTTCTTCTTCGGTATACATATAGGGCCGGGAGGCAGGCCGCGATGCTGATAGGTATTATAGGGTGATTCAAAATCTTTATGGTATTGAGTCACCCTCTTTGTATCAAAGTCTCTCGTAGCATATACCAGTGTCGGGTCGGCCTGTAGCGGCATATCGGTATGCAGTCTGTTCAGGTATAGTCCTGCTACTATAGGTAGTTCTTTATCAAATACACATTCTTTCTCTACGATGGATGCCAGTGTAGTGATTTGAGCAGGGTTGTATCCCATCTCGTGTGCTTTATCACGCCGGGTACCCGACCAGAATTTCTCATAATAATACTTCATCTTGTTGGTGAAATCATTGATGTTCGTATTCCACTTCAGATCATAGTTATCGCACATAAAAAGACTGATGATATTGTTCGTATCGAGGTTATACCCGGTACAGAAATCAGGATCGTTAAGTTTTCCCAGAAAGGCTATGGAATCAATTTCGAGCGTCCTCCCCGCCAGCCCTGCCAATTCTTCCTTTGTTCTGATATTATAGATCACCAGCTTCACAGGTGTCTGCCTGCCGCTCTCGAGCATATTGACGATCTCACGATTACTCATAGACTTGCTAAAAACATAGTGGCCGGGCTTGACAGTCTTATACCCCTTGATTCGAGCTACCAGTTGAAAGGTCTCCATATTCCTAAGGATTTGCCTATCCGTTAGAAGCTTGAGAACATCATCCATCTTAGAACCTGTAGGGATATTGATATAAGGGTGATTTTCAGATGGGGCTATGTTATTGCTCAAAAATACCCAGTAGGCGGCAGCTCCGGCAATTAATAACAGGACAAAAACGAACAAAAGGAATTTCTTCATCAGAGCGGCGTGATTTTGGCATCTAAAATATTAATTCTGCACTTGTATCCCATAAATCCCATTCTCTATTAATTATTCTTTACAATTTCATTCCTTTGCAGTATGAAACTCCTGCTGTGTATCAATAGATTTAGCGATTTCAAGGAATTGTTTGAGCGGATAGCATCCCGCACAGAGCAGGGGCATATCCAGCTGCCTGATCCATCCTCCGCCAATTTCACTTTCAGTATGCACTTCCTCCAGCACGAGATCGATGTATGCGAGACAGGTTTCGGGGTCTTTCAGTCGACCTTCAAGGTCACTAAAACCATTTCGCAAAAAAAATACCACCTCGCGCTCAAGGCTTCTTTCTGCAATGCATACAAACCTGAGCTCGGGATAGGAGAAGTCGTCAATGTGATAAAAGACAAGCCGGGTGACATAGGCATACCCGGGGAAAGCGGTTTTTCTGATCTGTATGATTTGGGCTTGATGAATGCCGAAAGCTTCCCGCACTTCAAGGGGGCCTTCATCAATATGAACAACAGCTACATGAATGTGCTCCTACCCTTCCGGAAAGTAGTATCGGTGACCGTCAACCAATATGCAGATGCCGCCACCTACCTTGCCAGGCGCGAGAAATATAAAGCAGACATAGAGACGGGCGATGGCCTGGGCTTTGTGTATCCGTGTATGTACGAGCGACAGCCCTTCTATCAGCTTAACGCGGTAGAGAGAAATCTTGCAACAGGCGAATATGATTTTGAGAAGGCACGTCAGAAACTGAACGAGACCTTATTTGATATTTTACAAAAGCTATGACCGAGCTAATAGAAATCAACCCCGACAATATAGACGACAGGCTGATAGCACGGGTGGTGCGCTGCCTGCGTGACGGTGGCATTATCATCTATCCTACTGACACGGTATATACACTGGGCTGTGACCTCACTCACCGCAGCGCATACGAGAAACTGTGCAGGTTAAAAGACCTGAAACCCAACAAGGCAAATTTCTCTATCGTATGCTATGACCTGAGCCATATCTCAGACTATACCCAGACTGTGAGCAATGCCTGCTTCAAACTCATGAAGCGCTGCCTGCCCGGGCCCTATACATTCATCCTGAACGCCAATAATACCATCACTAAAATATACGGCTACAGTAAAAAGACGATAGGGATACGTGTCCCCGAAAATAATATAGCTCGTAGCATAGTGCATGCGCTGGGTGCGCCGATACTATCCGCATCTATTAAGAATCACGATACCATCCTGGAGTATATCACAGACCCACAGGAAATATATGAGCTATACGATGGCGAGGTGGATATAGTCATCGACGGCGGTCCTGGCGGCAATATCGCCTCCACTATCCTCGACTATACCGATGACGAACCGATAATGATACGTGAAGGTAAAGGTGAGTTTAAAGAATAATACAATTTAGACTTTGAAATACACTACCCGTCACCCTGAGCGGAGCCGAAGGGTGACTCCCAAGGGTCTGTCATTGGTTCGGCTACACTCACCATGACAGCGTTACTTTAGTAAATAATCGCTGGCCCTTAATGGTGAAGAAGATACTCCTTCAACTCCTTATAGTCAAGCTTTATCAATTTACTTTTCTTCGTTTGTGATAATATCCCCCGTATAGATTCCGGTATCGCTATCTCCTCTCCTATTACCTTCTCCACTACATCAGCAAATTTGACCGGATGAGCGGTCTCCAATATGAAACCCTTTTGATCAGGGAATTCATTCAGATAGAGATCAAGTGCCGTATAAGCTACTGCTCCGTGTGGGTCGAGCAGGTAGTGGTATTTCTGATAAACATCTGCGATGGTCTCCGCCGTTACTTTATCAGTCACAGTATAGCTGCTGATGGTCTTTTTGATAAACTCGTGATCATGCTGAAACAGTTCCAGTATCCGCACGAAGTTGCTGGGATTGCCTACGTCCATGGCGTTGGATATTGTTGGGACCGCAGTTTTAGGATGAAATGACGAAGTGCGCAGATAGTTTGAGAAGGTATCATTCTCATTGCAGGCCACTACGAAATGCGAAGCCGGAAGCCCGGACACATAAGCCAGCAATCCTGCACAGACATTGCCGAAGTTGCCACTCGGCACACAGATCACTGGGGGCTTATCTCCATGCCACTGCTGTAGAGCATAGAAATAATAAAACTGCTGCGGCAACCAGCGCGCTACATTGATGGAGTTGGCTGAGGTGAGGAAGCGATGTGCTGTAAGCTCAGTATCAGCGAAAGCCTGCTTCACCATGGCCTGACAGTCATCAAATGTACCTGATACTTCGAGTGCTGTGATATTTTGTCCCAGTGTAGTGAGTTGAAGTTCCTGCACTTTACTGACCTTGCCGGATGGGTATAGTATGACCACATCTACTCCCTCCACCCCAAGGAAACCATTCGCAACGGCACTGCCTGTATCACCTGATGTGGCTACAAGCACAGTAACCTTCTGCTTCTGCTCCCGCGAGAAATATCCCAGACATCTGCTCATAAACCGCGCACCAACATCCTTAAATGCAAGAGTCGGACCATGAAATAACTCAAGTGAGTATATCCGGTCATTTATTTTTTTCAAGGGAAAGTCAAACGCCACTGTCTCTTCACATATCCTGTGTAAATCCGCATCAGGTATCTCTCCGCCGATATACGGACGTATCACTTCATATGCGATCTCAGCTTTAGAGAGGTTCGGAAGCTTTTTTATAAAGTCTGTGCCTAGCTTTGGAATGCTATCCGGGAAATACAAACCCCTATCAGGTGCTTGCCCTTTGACCGTGGCTTCACGAAAACCTACAACTGGTGATTGTTTATTGGTACTGTAATATTGAATTGGATTCATTGACTTTCAAATAAAATTATCAAACATTCGTCAGAATACATTTTCCCATTATGTGTATTCTCAGTAGCCCCCCTCTTTAGAGCGGGGAACAATAATATAATACATCGGCTTTAGCCAAATCAAACAACGTTTTGGCTAAAGCCAATATTATTCATTTTTCATACCCCACGTTAAAACGTGGGGCTACTTTCAATACATTTAATTGTCCGGCAGCTATACATTCACTATCAATCGATCACTTTTACACCATATGGATTGATGGTAGTGACGTAGATATTATAGGCCACTCCCACTTTGTCGTAGACAGCTTTGATAGCAGCCTCCACCTTATACGCCCTCTGCTCATCTTCACTCAACATAAATACGGATGGTCCCGAGCCTGATATACCACCGCCTAACGCTCCTGCCTCAAGGCTTACTTTTTTTAACTCTGCATACTGCGGTATCAGGGTACTGCGCATCGGTTCCACTATTACGTCCACCAGAGAACGCCCTATGAGCCCATAGTCGCTTTTCATCAGGCCCGCTATCAGTCCTGCTACGTTGGCCCATTGAGTGATGGCATCTTTCAGTGGCACTTTCTTTTTGAGTATGCCACGTGCTTCGGATGTTTTGATCTCGATCTGCGGGTGCAGGACGGTGACATACAGGGAAGGCGCGGGGATAGGAATTATATCTATTGGATCATTGCTTCGTACCAGTGTCACACCTCCGTATATACATGGAGCGATATTATCTGCATGCTTTGCGCCTGAGGCGACTTCCTCCCCACACATAGCAAAGGCTACCAACTCTTCATTCGTAAATCTCCTATCCAGCAGATGATTCGCACCAACCACAGCAGCTGAGGCACTGGCCGCACTGGAACCAATGCCACTACCGGGTTTGATCGTCTTTGTACTTTCTATTTCAAATCCTACCACTTCGCCTTTCAAGGCCTCAAGCATAGCAAGAAGCGCTACACCAGCGACGTTTTTTGTAGCATCCACCGGGAGGTCAAAAGCATCCTTATTGATAATGGTCACTCCCTTCTTGCCACTCAAGCGCACGACCATCTTATCATGCGGCTCAGTCAAAGCAAAGCCCAGTATGTCAAATCCACATACCACATTGGCTACTGTAGCCGGTGCATATACTGTTACTTCTCTCATTGCTTCTATCTATTATAAACAAACAGCCAAATCCCCCTGCCCCCTTTATAAAGGGGGAATAACAGCCCACTTGCGACTAATGACTTGCTACTCTCTTATACCCTCGCTGCCCTCATTATATCCGCAAATATACCTGACGCTGTCACCTCTGCCCCTGCTCCTGCTCCTTTGATGACCAATGGCTGCTGGCTATATCTCTTTGTATGAAACCTCACTGCATTGTCCTTACCGTATAGGTGAAAGAAATCATGCTCTTTGCTTATATGCTGCAGACCGACTGACGCTTTCCCTTTGTCCAGTTTTGCGACAAATTTTAATTTCTGTCCATTCTTCGCTGCCGCTTCATAGAGTGCCTTGAAATGATTTTCGTGTTTTGCCAGTTCTTTATAAAAGTTTGCCACATCGCCCTCCATGCATGAAGCCGGCAGGAATGAATTATTTGTGATCTCATTCATTTCCATTTTCAGGCCTGACTCACGGGCTAGTATAAGTATCTTCCTCGCCACATCGGTACCGCCAAGGTCAAGCCGTGGATCGGGTTCAGTATACCCTTCATCCTGCGCTTGTTTGACCACTTCTGAGAATAGCCTTTTACCGTCATAATGATTGAACACAAAATTAAGAGTGCCGGACAGCACCGCCTCGATACTTTCTATCTCATCACCACTTCTCATCAGGTCATTCAGCGTGCCTATGACGGGTAGGCCTGCACCTACATTGGTCTCAAAAAGAAAGGATGCAGTAAACTCACGTGCTGTATCTTTCAACTTCCGGTATTGGGTATATTCTCCTGAGCAGGCTATTTTATTACATGCTACTACAGAAATACTTTTTTGCAGAAGCTTTACATAACAGGCTGCCACATCGGCATTAGCGGTATTGTCAAGGAATATTGAATTGCGCAGGTTTTTCTCGGAAATAAAGTCAATCAGTTCATGGAGATTCATCTTCATACCTTCCTCCAGTTTCTCTTTCCATGTCGCAAGGTCAATGCCATTTTCATCAAGGAGCATTTTTCGGCTATTGGTCAGGCCTATGACATCCACTTGCAGGCCCAGATGTTCCAGCAGGAAATTCTGTTGATGTTCGAGTTGTGCTATCAGCCTGCTACCGACATTCCCAACACCAACTATAAAGAGATTTATCTGTTTGTATGCCGTTTCAAAAAACTCTTCATGGAGTACGTTGAGTGCTTTCCGCACATCAGCCGAGCTGATGACCGCCGAAATATTTTTCTCAGAAGAACCTTGTGCTATGGCCCTTATATTGACACCATTCCGGCCGATGGCGGCGAACATCTTACCACTGATGCCCTGATGGTTTTTCATATTGTCGCCTACCAATGCGATGATAGACAGGTTAGTCTCTACCTGTAGCGGTTCGAGTTTTTGAAGTGCTATCTCATTAGTGAATTCCTCATCTACTGCCCTCTTCGCCTTTTCAGTATTGACCGCATCTATCGCCACGCATATAGAATACTCTGACGAACTCTGCGTAATAAGTATGACGTTGATCTTTTCTTTTGCCAGCGCTTCAAATAATCTCTTGGAAAAACCCGGTATACCTATCATGCCACTACCTTCCAGCAGGAGTAGCGATATTTTATCTATACTTGATAGTCCACTGACGGCATTGCCACCTTCACGTGCTTTACGCTCTATTTCAGTGCCTGTATCCTCAGGCGCAAAAGTATTCTTGATCCAGAGTGGGATCCCCTTTGCCATGACAGGCTGTATGGTCGGTGCATATATAACCTTCGCTCCGAAGTGTGACAACTCCATCGCTTCCTGATAGGAGATATTCGGAATCACACGGGCATGTGGTACCAGTCTCGGGTCGGCTGTCATCATACCACTCACATCCGTCCATATTTCTAGTTTGTCAGCATCTACTGCGGCAGCCAATATAGCCGCTGTATAGTCAGAGCCTCCTCTACCCAGAGTAGTAGTGTTGCCTTTATCGTCAGAGGCAATGAAGCCGGGCAAAAGATACAAAGAAGAAGGGTTGGCAGCGACATATTTTTTTGTAAGCTCACTAGTCACTACACTATTTACCGCTCCAAAAGTATAATTACTATCAGTCCTGATAAGCTCGCGTGAGTCTACCCACTGATGCTCCACATCCAACGACTTGAGACGGGTAGAAATGATAAGCGAAGAAAGCAGTTCACCATAGCTGGCTATCTTGTCAGAAGTACGAGGCGAGAACTCACCTATCAGGAATATCCCATCGCAGAGGTCTTCGAGCTCATTGATGCGCCTTTTCACCTCAAATATGATACTGCTCTGATACGTGACCGGGATGAGGCTTTTGATCGTATCAAAATGTCTATCTTCTATCAGCTTTAGCTTTCCCTTATAGTCTGTTTTACCCTCAGCCGCAGACTTTCCTGCACCTAGTAGTAGGTCCGTCGTGCCTCCCAGTGCGGATACCACGACCATGAGTCTATGTTGCTTTAACGCCGCCCTGACTATAGAGATAGTCTTGGAGATATTTTCCGCGTTAGCGACCGAAGTACCTCCAAACTTCAATACTATCATCCCTTTTTTTGCCATTTTATAGTTGGTGCAATGATTTGTTCGTCAATAATGATACTAATAAATATGTCAAAACTCCCTCGCATTGACCAATTGGGCCATAGAGAATAAATTTACCTTTTGCGTTGCAGGCAAATCCACAGACTCAAGCGATGCAAGGGCTTCACTATAAAGTGCATCTGCTTTGGCAGAAGTTTTTTCACTAATCTGATACTTATCATACAGGGCCTTCACAGCTTCTACCTTCCTCTTCTCATCCTTCTCGCTCAGCAATGCTTCCAAAATTTGCTTATCACTATCATCAGCATTATTAAATAGCGTTATGAGCAGGAATGTTTTCTTGTTCTGGATGATGTCGCCTCCCTCCTTCTTGCCTACTTTTGTGCTTTCTCCGAATGTATCCAGCCAGTCATCCTTGATCTGGAAAGACAAGCCTAGCTTCAGGCCGAAATCATACATCCTTGCCTGGTCCGATGCCGATGCGCCACCGATGATAGCGCCTATCTGCAGACTGCAAGCGAGCAGCACTGAGGTTTTGTATTCTATCATTTTGAGGTACTCATCTATTGTTACGTCAGTTCTCAGCTCAAAATCCATATCCATCTGCTGGCCCTCCATGATCTCGATGGCCGTCTTATTAAATACTTCAAGTATTGTATGTAGAAACTGCACCTGAACCGTACAAAGGTATTTGTATGCATAAATAAAAAGAGCATCACCTGCCAGGATACCTGTATTCACACCATATCGATGATGGACTGTAGGTTTCCCCCTGCGCAGGGTAGCAGCATCCATGATATCATCATGCACCAATGTGAAATTATGAAAGAGTTCCACTGCATGCGCTGTCTTAATAGCTTCACTTATGTCACCTCCGAAAGCCTGGCAGCTTGACAGCAAGAGCAAAGGACGAATACGTTTGCCGGGGATAGACAGTATATGCTCCATCGGCTCGTAAAGTCCTTTTGGGCCCCTATCAAAAGTTTCCCTCGCATATCTTTCTGAATATAAGTCCGCTAATTCGTTAATGCTTACCATAATGATATCCTGACCTTACAAAACAACGATATCGTATTGCTTTTCATTGAAAAACATTGAACTATTTGTTAAACAGTTTTTCCACATCCGAAAAAATGACCTGGAATAATTATTTTAGTCCTTCAGGGAATTTCTTACATCTTTGCGCCACATATTTCAAACCAAATTCATAACATGAAAAAAATCTCCTTTGTTCTGTTTTTCATAGCCTTCACTATAGGAGCTTTCGCACAGGAAACCAATGTAAATTCCTTCAGGGGTATGCAATGGGGTGCGTTCAGGGACTCTATAATCGTCAAAGGCAAAAAGATAGAATTCGTCAAAGATAAAAGCTCACTGACCAAGAACGCATATACTATACTCAATGATGATATGATGATAGGTAGTGTGAAACTGACCAAACTCAATTATATCTTCGATGATGATAATCGATTTGTAAAAGTCTACATGGAGGGAACTAAGGACCAGGCTGAGCAAATGAAGTTTATCTTCGACTATAAATTTGGTGAGCATAAAAATGAAAGTAAAGTGGACAATGTGACTTATTTACAATGGTTGGTCAAGAATGTCACTTTTACGCTGGGTGAGTTTGACCACTTGATATTTGAGGTCAAGATAGAAAGCAACTGGCAGGCCTCAGAAGCTTACAAGAAAAATACATCTGTAGAGGATTTCTGATTACTGAATAAATAACGATAAAATACAAGCCGGTTCAGACCGGCTTTTTTATTTAGAGTATTTACTTTCCATAGCCACCGTATCCACCACCTCCATTGCGAGGGCGGTTGCTATTATCAGGCTCTGCAGGAGGTGCACCTCCACCCTTGAAGTATCTAAGCGTCCACGTCACAGTGAGCATCGCATAGCGTCCCAGTACCCTGGATCTGTCATCTTCCACGTATGTCTGGTTGACGGTCCGGCTAAGCCCCGCATTTTGATTAAGAACATCATTGACGCTGGCACGTATATCGAGAGATTTGTTTTTGAGAAATTTATATCCCAGTGCCAGATTCCAGATAAAAATGTCCTGTGTAAAATTTTGTGTGCCCAGATAGTATGAGTTCTGGAGCGAGGTATTAAAAACCAGGCCTTTCCATGGCAGCCAGTTCAATTTGGCACTCGCAGAATGTCCGAAATAGTTATTGTTGGTGTTGGCCTGTATCGTATTTCGGATCACATTGTAGGTGCCAGTATAGCTGATAGTGAAATCAATTTTTTCACTGATATTACTGCTGAGTACGATACCTCCTGTCGGTACGTATGAGTTCGCCAGGCTCAATCGGTCATTGACCATGCCGGGAGTACGGGAATAGCTAAACCCCGCATTAATGCTTAGGTTACATTTCATCTTGTCTATTGCTGCTCCATAGGTCATGAATGTATTGGCAGTCCAATAGCCGTTCACATTCACAGGCAGCGTGAACTGTGAGCCCCTATGCAGCAGGACAGTGTAATCTATCAGCGTGTCCTCGGATGCTATGATCGTAGAGCTGGCTACATAGTTCATGGTATTGCTGACATTCGCAAAGGCAAAAAAAGATTGCCCTGAGGGCCCATGCGCGAAACCATAGCGGATATTGAGTGAATTATTATAGGATTGGTTGAGGCCCGGGTTTCCAGTACTAAGGAGTAGCGGGTTGCTGTTATTGATCACACTCTGTAGCTGTGATATGGATGGAGGTGATGTAGAGGTCTTGTATAGTATACGCAGCGTACTTGTGTTTTTAAATTTATAATTGAACATGATTGTCGGCAGCACACTCATGAAAGTAAGTGTTGTCTTATATTGATATGGAAAAATATTTGTTCCGCTCAGCATCGCATCCTGGCCATTTACGCCGATACTTGCGTTCAGGTGGGCCGACCTGTACCTAAAGCTCACACCAGCCTTCTGCACAAAATAAGTATTGGAGTATTTGTCTGAGAGTATGGTGTCCAGCAGTGAAAACCTATTGTTAATATGATCGAGTGTATCTGTCTCCTGATCAGAGATATTCCATGTCATGGATGGCGTATAGTTCAGCTGCAGCATGCTGCTCTCGCTCAGCGGGTCTGTGAAGGCAAAATTCGCATTGATGGTATAGCTGTGATTGTATGATGTATATTGCTGATTAAGCGGCACCGTACTATTGGTCGTATCATAGTAGCTGTATGAGTATTGGTTACCATTGCCCTGCTTGTTATTGATCGTAGTTCCGATGTCTACAGAGAAAGTTTGGTATTTCCGGGGAAACTTATGCTGGAAAAGTATATCGCCTGATATCTGGTATCCCGAGTTATATGAATACTGATCGCTCGCAGTATGGCTCAGTTCCCTGCCACCCAGCATCGTCTGTCCGGCGAGGTCATAATATTGTGTGTTCTGCTGATAGATCAGCTTGGGCGTGAAGACGAGAGTATTGCTTGAATCTATCGAATATTCTATGCGTATATTGATGCGATGGTTCCTGTTCAGGCTTCTGCTTGAGTCATTTTCATTGTAGAGAGAGGTCGCTTGATCTGAGAGATAGTATTGGCGGGTCAGGGCGGTGATAGTAGTATTGTCAGTCTGGTTAAAAAAGTAACTCATTGCCACTTTAACCTTCTGCTTCTTGCCCCATACATCGATATAGTTTAGGCCGAGAGAAGTAGTCGTGGATATACCACCCTGCTGCCCTACCTGAAAATTACTCCCGCCACCGCCACCTCGCCCGCCGCGTCCGCCCTGTACTCCCAGCAGGTCTTGTGTCGAGAAATTCTGCACGTTGACATTATTGGTCATGCCGATGAGAGACAGCCTCCTGCTACCATCAAACCAATTGATATTACCTCCTGCTGAGTATCGGGAGTCATCGATGTACCCGTATCCGGCATATAGCTTTCCGAATACACCATTATTGCGGCCTCTTTTAGTCGTGATATTGATTGTCTTGACAGAGTTGCCATCATCGAAACCCGTGAATGCCGACTGATCGCTCAGCCTGTCAAAGACTTGCACCTTATCTATCACTTCAGCAGGCAGGTTTTTAAGCGCTGTAGTCGCATCATCACCGAAAAACTCCTTGCCATCTACTAGCACTTTCTGCACGGTCTCCCCATGAGCTGTTACTGTTCCGTTACTGGATGAAATCCCGGGCATTTTATTCAGAAGGTCCTCGGCTGTGGCATCCGGGTTGGTTTTGTATGTAGCAGCATTGTATTCAGTAGTGTCATTTTTCTGCTCTACGTGTATTGCCTTGGCCTCTATGGTCACAGTGTGAAGAGAATCTACTTGCTGGCCCATTTTTAGTATGCCGATGTTTTTATTGGTACTGTCCATCTTCAGGTATCGTACCAAATGCTCATAGCCTATATAGGAGACGCGGATCATATAGGTGCCTTTGGACAGATAACCAAACTCAAAATTCCCATTGGCATCTGTCTGTGTACCGCTAAACCTATTGGTGTCTTTAGCCAGAGCTAATGATACCGATGCACCTACCAGGGCCGAATTGTCACTAGCGTCCCTGATCGAGCCGGTCAGTTTCAATGACTGGGCTTCAATGGTCGTACACAGGCAGGATACTATCAGCGTAAGACTGAAAATTAATTTCATTGATTTTCGGTTTATAAACCGGTAGTATTTAGGTACGATGAATGTAATACTTCAAATGTAGCATTTGTAAATAAATCGGTCAACGATGAAATTGAATCGGAATTGACACCTCGCTATATCAGCCCAATGTTGTCATTTGCTAAAGATCATCTTGATAGCTGTGACTATCATCAGCAGGGCAAATATTTTTTTAACAACAGCATCTGGCAGCGCGATGGCCAGCTTAGAACCCAGATAACCTCCAAGTAAAAAAGTAACAGCGATGATAGCAGCATATTTGATATTGATATAGCCTGCTTTATAATAATTGATCGCGGCAAAGAGGCCTATCGGAGGCAGCATGATAGCGATACTCGTGCCTTGCGCTGTTTTTTGATCGGCCCCCATCAGGTATACCATCGCAGGCACAATGATGAGCCCTCCGCCCAGCCCTACCATTCCGCCCAGCGTACCTGCGAGCAATCCTATCAGCGCGAGTATCAGTACTGTAGTGATGTCCATATATCTTGTTTTAATGTTTTTAATAAATTACCGGATGCAGCATAGTAATTTCCATGTCCGCCCTCACGAAAATAAATCAAAAATTCTTCTTGAGCGTGACCTGCTGATTATTGAGGTTTGATATTTTTCTGAGGAACTTAGCCAACTCTACAGCTTCTGCTTTGGTGAAATACGATTTATCGATCACCAGCGTCTGCCGTAACGAGAAATTACTCGTACCCGGATGGTATTCTCGCTCGAATCGTACATTGCCATTCACAGCTGTGATCTGGACATTATTCGGCATGAGGTATATCTCATATTTCTCAGGAAATGTAAACTCGCTGACCAGTTCATAGCGCTGGCGATAGCCGAAGTTAATATCACACTTCCTCTCATCAGTGATAGTGAACAGGGTGTCAGGTATCGAAAACCAGGTCGTCACGACTCCCCGGAGATTATCAGTCTTACTGACCGGTACCCGTATGTCAAACTCCTGTGCCAGAGGTAGCGTATCTACATACTCGTTTGCGGCTATGAAATGCTTCAGACGCAATTTTGTATTCCCTTTTTCGAAATATTTCCGCAGGCCTTTCAGGCTGTCATTCTCGAGTATCTCGACATGCTCCGGTTTTGCATATCCATAGCTGTTCACATATACATTGGTGAGAAAGCTGGAATCTCCGCTCAGATGGCCGAGCAGTGTCACTGTATTTCTATACAGGTTCGCCGTATCATGTATGTCTACCCAACGGTCTCTTTCCATAGAAATAAGCAGGCCTCGTGTATTGAGGATAGAGGGAGACATCGTCGGATAGTCATAGTACCTCCCTGTAGCATCGAGTACCACATGACCTGCACCGAGCTCGACATAAGCCACCGTACGGTTGAAATCTGTCAGCGACAAGTCACTTGTGTCAATAGAGCCATTACTACGTGTGCTGACAATAAGAGGCACCGCATCAAATCCATATACACTTAGCAGTTTTATAAGCGTAAGATTGATCTCAGTAGAGTTGCCCTTTTTGTCATTCCATACTTTAGACAGCGGATGGGCTGAGATTGAATCCAGTTTATCCCAGGTGATATGCCTGCGTACCAGATCATATATACGCATCAGCTTTTCCTTAGGGTCGGTGATGGCCTTTATCCTATGGTCGTAGTCGCTCTTTATGTCCAGTGGCTGCTCCAGCCTTAGCAGAAAGTCAGACCGGGACGACAGCGTCTCTATTATCCGTTGTTCCCGGATACTACTGAGATCACTTTGGATGACCCCATCCTTGGTGATAGACCGGATGTGCAGATGCATCCTTGATAGCTGCCCAGAGGAATGATCCGAAAAAGGCTCGGACGTAGCAGAGGGGAGCTGGTTAAACTGATAGTAGCGCTCAGATATTTTGAGATCTTGCGTCTGGTTATTAAGCCGTAGCGGCTTGAATAGCTCATTAGTATTATTCACTTCAGGCTTATAGCCTCCTTCTATCGTTTCCTGTAGTTTAAATATCTCAGGTGTCTGTATCCTGACCGAGGAAAACTCTGTAGGATACGTCGATTGAAACCGCCAATCAGGTAATTTCTCCCCATACCGGAAATTAATAGAATAGGATACCTCAAGTAATGCACCACCGGGTATCTTTATCGCCAACTGGTCCAAATGTATTGAAGTGATGCGGGAAGAAATATCATGCGACATAGGCGCCTTACTGGTCGGATCGAGCTCAATGGTATGTACGCTCAGCTTATAATACTTGTCAAAGAAAGAGCTTGGATAAAAAAGAGCATCAGCCAACTGACGATCTATCTTTTTTTCTCTGAAAAACTTAAACGTAACATGACGCTCAAGGCACAGGCTATAGTCATTATTAACCGACATCAACACCTCATCCTTCAGTACCATGATCTGTGCCCCAGGCTCAAACTCACAGCGTTCGAGCAGAAGGCCTGCCTTTTTGTTTAGATCATCCTGACCGAAGGTCACGTGACCTATAGAAACCAATAATGCCAGAAAAAGTATTTTTCTCAAGTCGTATAAATGATATAGGGCGCAAGAAATAGAATAGTACGCATGATATGATAACTAGATATGGATTCTTGTAAACAGTAAAATGTTACTTCAGCATTAGTGTCCTTATCTCTTTGACAGGTGCAGAGCCATAACTCAAAAACTGCTCATGAAATGCCTTCAGGTCAAACTTATCTCCTTGTTTCTTCTTCACCTCATCACGTAGTTCAAGTATCTCTGTCAGTCCTGAGAAGTAGCTCGTCAGCTGCACTTGCGACAGGGTGGCTCTTTTATACTTTTCATGAGCTTCTGCCGATTGCTGGAAACCTTCTTTCACCAGTAAGCCTATCACCTGGTCTTCGGTCCATCCATTCACTTGCATATTGTAATCAAGCAGGAAATTACAAGCCTCGCGCAGATTCCACTTATCATAAAATAGCTGCATCTCGGGGGATTTATGGTAACCTGCTTCTATCATCATTCTCTCCACATAGCATGCCCAGCCCTCTATCATAGCGCCATTGCCAAAGATGGTTTTGATGATACTTGGAGATTTATTCGCATAGATGAGCTGTACATAGTGGCCCGGTATCGCCTCGTGGATATTGAGTATCTGGAGAACATAATCATTATACTCACGCAGGTAGCTTTCGGCTTTCGCTGGGGTATAGCCTGTGAGCGGTGTCACATTGTAGTATGTATTCCCATTCTTGTCATAGGGCCCCGGGTTATTGATCGAGGCGCCGGCTACACCAGCCATATACTCAGGTGTCTTGCGGATCTTGAGCGGTTTGCTCGGGTCAAGTGTGATGAGCTTTTTATCATTGATGAATTGCACCAGTTCCGGTATCTGATGTTCAATAGCAGACATAAAGGAATCGCGATGGCAGTGTTTTGCTGAGAGGTGGTCTATCATTAGTCTTATAGCTGTCAGGGTATCTTTAGGCATTTCTATTCCCTTCAGATTATCAGACCACAATTGCTTCACCAGTTCAAACATCTCCTGATGAAGGGTAGCTTTTCGAGCCACTGCTTTTTGATACATCTCATCCGAACTGATGCCGCATTGAATATCATAATTGAACTTTTTTGCATAGAGGTCTTTCCCTATGGCAAAGCTCCGCGTATTGTCTTTATTAAAGCCTTTCTGCAGGTCTTTAAGCCATTTCGTGTATCCTATGACGGCTTCTTTAGCAGCAGCAGCACTTTTATTAAAGGCTTCTTTTTCATCAGCACTTAACTTAGATACCTTGACAGAATCAGGGAATACATGATCAAAAAAATCCAACAGCCCCTGGCCCTGATCTATGGCCAGGCTGGTATGCTCTTTAGTTGGTTTATGGATATTGTGCTCAGCAGCGGCATAGTAGGCAGGTACTTTGCTTAAGCGGGCAGTCAGATTCCTTAGCTTTTCTTCGAGAGGAGCAGGATTGTTGTTTATGACATAATCCATTGCATCGCCTATGTTATATGAGGCCGGGTTCCATTCATACTCTTTGAATTCATTTTCATAAAAACGAGTGGAGGCCACATAGTTTTCAATCAGTTTATAATCTGTCTTATTGAGGTCAGAGAGCCGTTCATAGCTGAATGATTTTAACTCTCCGTCCACATAATCTGCAAATGCCAGTTTGCTTCGCCTGCCGGCAGAATCAGGGATAGAAAGTTGTGAATCATATTTATGGTAGCCTTGTACAGACGCAGCTTCCGGCGACGTATGCCACATCGAATCCATAAAGGTACTCTCTTTCCAACCGGTGAACGGTCCATCAGGATCTTTCACCAGCGCACATGAAGGCGGATTATTATGACAAGCGCTTAAAAAAACACCGGTCGCAATAGATAGTATAATGAGCTTTTTCATAAAATGTTTGAGATGCAAATGTATAGAAAAATGCGAATGGGTTAGAATCTGTAAATCAGTAAATCTGTAATTCCCCTTGCTGTTACTTTATTCCATAGTTTTGCGCTACATGGGAGAGCGTCTCATAAAACTGATATTCTTCGGAAACTACTTTGTGGGGTTCCTTGCTATAGCTCTATCTCTGGAGACCAGTGTCCAGCTTAGGCTACCTTTCAACTCGCTTCTATACTACATCCTTATTTTTTGCGGTACGGTGATGTACTATACTTATGCCTATACGGGAGTCCTGCAATCATCCTCAGTATCCAACCTCAGGGCAGAGTGGTATAGACTGAACCACATCTTTATCAAAAAAAGTCAATTGACCTTATTCTTGCTCTGTATAATGCTGACTGCCCTGATGACTGTGAAATATTTCCAGAATATCCTTCATCTACATTGGCAATATTGGCTCATCGTAGCTGTCACCTTGCTGTCATCCGTCCTATATTATGGCCTGCTGCCCCGGGCTGTTTTCAAGCTGAACCTCCGCAACACAGGCTGGCTCAAGGCATTCGTGATAGGCTTCGTATGGGCAGGTTGTGTAAGTATGATCCCCATCGTGGTGTTGCAGGTCGAAAACGCCCCCTATTCCATTGACCTTATTCTGCTTTTGGGTCTCTTTATAAAGAACTGGATGTTCTGCACTGTCAATGCCATGATGTTTGACTTCAAGGACTATGCCGATGATTCCAATAAACAGCTACAAACCTTCGTCGTTCGTTTTGGGCTGAGTAGGACTATCTCATTTATCATCATCCCTCTGGTACTGATTGGAATGGTATCAGCTGTTTTGTTTATGGAGTATAGGCATCTCGGCCTGTTATCTATTTCAATCAATCTTATCCCTTTTTTACTCCTACTGATTGTTTCTTATTCGATGTACCGGCAGAAAAGCATCTTCTATTATCTAATCGTCATAGATGGCCTGGTATTAATAAAAGCCCTCTGCGGTATACTCGCTATGCAATTCATTCACAGATAATATATGCCAGCCAATTACGACCACATAGCGGGGATATATGACTTTCTGAGTCGCATCATCTTTGGCAGGCATATAGTGCAGGCGCAGGTCTGCTTCCTTAGGTATATCCCCGCCGATAGTAGGGTATTGATAGTGGGTGGCGGGACAGGATGGATACTGGATAAACTCTCTGATGAACATCCGCAGGGACTAGAGATAGACTATGTCGAATCATCGGCTCAGATGATAGCACTCTCACAGCGGAGGAACTTCAAAGAGAATACTGTTAATTTCATCCATTTGCCTATCGAAGATTTCAGTATCGACAAGCAGTATGATGTCATAATCACACCTTTCCTTTTTGATAATTTCCCGTCAGCTAAGCTTGAATCTGTATTTGCGAAATTAGACCCCGCACTCAAAACTAATGGGCTGTGGCTCTATACCGATTTCGTTTGTGATAAAAACAAAAGTCCTCTATGGCAGAAACTTCTGCTCAGAGTGATGTACCTGTTCTTTCGCATTACCAGCAATATAGAGGCACGGGAACTAATCAGTATGGAGAAATATTTTGCTCAATCTTATTCCATTGAGTTTGATAGTCTCCGTTATTTTAAATTCATCCGATCAGTAGTTTACCGAAAGAATTAGTTACGCTCTCCTCAAGCTGTTAGCATTTAAATATTACAAGGTATTTATACTGAATAAGGTATATTTTTTATCCTGTCAAAAAATATTTTAACACATTTTTTTAGCCGAGACAAAGAAATTTGTGGCATGAAAATGGATAGTTTTCAAGCGGAATTTAAGCTCAATATCAAACAACAAAAACTATCAATTATGAAAAAGAATATCTTTTTGGCGGCTTTGATCATAAGCGTACTGACGATACAGCAGGCTCAGGCTCAGGTTTCTGTCAATATTAGCTTGCAACCTATATGGGGCCCGGTCGGATATGACCATGTGGATTTTTATTATTTGCCCGATGTGGATGCCTACTATGATGTGCCCGCCCATATGTTTGTCTATTTAGATGGAGGCGTATGGGTCCACAGGGCGGCATTACCTCCCCGCTATGCCAATTTCGACCTATATCATGCTTATAAGGCAGTCGTCAATGTCCCCGAGCCTTGGTTGCATCACAATATTTACCATGATAAATACATCAGCTTCCGCGGCCACCGTGACCAGGCAGTGATACGTGACAGCCACGATGCCAGGTACTATCAGATCAAGGATCACCCTATGCATGGTCAGTACCATCCTGAGGAGCATAAGGAAGAGCACCGTGAAGAGCATCGTTAGAGAATCGACTATTTACAACGGATAATGAAATACGATAGGCAATCATTCATTACTTGTCATATTTCCTCAGCACTTTGAGTAGCGCCTCCATATCATGAGGCAGCGGGGCAGTGAACTTCACCCTCTCCCCTGTCGTCGGATGGTCCAGCTCCAGGCTATATGCATGAAGCGTAAGCCGGGATATGATGGGTTTTTCCTCGGGATCGGATTGCTTGTATTTCTTTTTGATTAATGAGAGGTAGAAAGCCTCATGCTGTCCATATATACTATCTACCAGCAGCGGATGCCCCGCAGAGGCGAAGTGAACCCTGATCTGATGTGTACGCCCTGTCTTGATCTCCACATTCAGCAGCGCACACGAGCGAAACTGCTCCTCGAGAGAGAACAGGGTCAATGCTTCTTTACCCCTCGGGTGTATCATCATCGTGCCCGGCTTATTGGCGCGCTCGAGGATAGGGCTGTCTATCTCTCCCTCCTCTCCCTCCAGCCTACCTGACACGATGGCCTTGTATATCTTCCTCACCCCTCGTGCCTCAAACTGCTTCGAGAGATTCTTATGCGCTTCTTCATTTCTGGCGAAACATACCAGCCCGGTGGTTTCGCGGTCTATACGGTGTACTACCCACAGTTTGCCGTATTTACCTTCCAGTATAGATTGCAGGCAGGGCTTGGTTGTATTAAACCGCTCAGGTATCACAGTCAGTCCATTGGGCTTGTCAGCTATGAGCAGGTCCTCGTCGAGGTATATGACAGATGGGGCTGGTGGCTTCATAGGGGTATTGTCACCACTTCTTTTCGAAATCGCCTCTGGAAAAATACTTCTCTATAAAACAGTACATGAGGATAAAGAAATACCTGCTTCCCATTTCACGGATCTTCAATTTGGATTCACCATGTTTCCTGTTTGTCCAGGAGTTTGGGACGACTGTATATGAGTAGCCCCTTATGATCGCCTTGAGTGGCAGCTCGATGGTTAGATTAAAATGTGGTGCGAGGAACGGCTTAATGCCTTCTATCGTGTGCCGCCTATATAGCTTAAAGGCATTCGTTGTGTCATTATACTTGATACCCATCACTATCCTTATGATAGAGTTTGCTACCCTGTTTATGACCTTTTTGATGAAAGGATAATCTATCAACTGCCCTCCTTTCATAAATCGGCTACCAAACACACAATCATAACCACCTTCTACCATCGTCGTATAGAACTTGATCAGGTCATATGGCGAGTCTGACAGGTCTCCCATCATCACAGCGACACAGTCACCACTAAACCTTTCCAACCCAAACCGTACTGCATACCCGAAGCCATTCGGCCCGGTATTGGTTTCATACCTGAGAGAAGGATATTTAGCAGACAGTTCCTCCAGTACCTTTAGCGTATTATCTTTTGAATTGTCATTGATCACCAGTATCTCATGGTCTATCTTGATAGTATCAAATGCCATCTCTATGCCCGCGATAGTTTCGGCTATAGATTCTTCTTCATTATATGCAGGGATGACTATACTTAATTTCATTTCACCTTAGATATTAGTGGGCATGCCCCTCTACTCTTTTAGACATGTTAGTATATATCTGTGTGAGTATATCGTTGATATTATATTTCCAGGTCCACTGCGGGTAATGGCTTTTGAATTTGCTGACATCACTTATCCACCAGATATGATCGCCCACCCTGTTGGTTTCTGAGTATTCATAGTTCATTGGTTTACCCGTGATGCTTTCACACATGTCTATACCTTCGGCCATAGAGCAGTTTGAGTACCTGCCTCCTCCGGCATTGTATACTTCACCCTGCTTAGGATTTTGATGGAAATGCCAGAACATATTTACCAGGTCCCAGCTATGTATATTGTCCCTAACCTGCTTCCCTTTGTAGCCGAATACAGTGTATTTATCGCCGGTAATAGCACATTTCATTAGATAAGAAAGGAAACCATGCAGCTGCGTACCCGAATGATTAGGCCCAGTCAGGCAGCCTCCCCTAAACACACCAGTATTCATGCCAAAATATTTTCCGTACTCCTGAACCAATACGTCCGCCGCTACCTTTGAGGCGCCAAACAGAGAATGCTTAGTATGATCTATGCTCATGAGTTCATCTATGCCTTCTTTATAATATGGATGTTTTTCATCGATCTCCCATCTTTTTTCCAGCTCTACCAATGGTAGGAAGTTGGGTGTATCTCCATATACTTTATTAGTAGATGTAAAGATAAAAGTAGCCTCAGGGCAATGTAGCCGGGTCATCTCCAGCAGGTTCAAAGTGCCGTTTGCGTTGACAGTAAAATCCGTAATGGGTTCTCTCGCTGCCCAGTCATGGCTAGGCTGTGCAGCTGTATGCACGATCAGTTTGATGGCCGCCCCATGCGATTTAAAGAGTGGTTCCAGGTCATTTATATTCCGTATATCGATAGCATGGTGTTCGAAATTACTGATGCTATTTACCAGCCGGTTAGTGTTCCATTCGGTAGAGGCGTCAGGCCCGAAAAATTGTGCCCGCATATTATTGTCGACACCTACTATCTTATCAAACTTAGGAGAAAAAAAGGCTACTGACTCACTTCCGATGAGGCCCGAAGAGCCAGTGATCAAACAAATTCCAGACATAATAATTGTAATTTTCGTAATCTGAACTATAAGAAACATCTCCCTGAATAGAACTCTGAAGAAGCCCAGATAGTAACATAAAATGAACACCCAAATATATTTAAAACTTCAGGATAATACAATTCTGAAATCCACTACCAGCATTCAAACTGTGTTCAAATCAATTCCTTGGCATGATATGTGAAGATCATTAAGGATGTGAAAGTCCCATTTCCTGCAGCCGTGTATTTATCACATACACACGTGCGCCGTCAAACTCACCTACCATCGTATAGGCGCCAGTAATAATGCTATCCAATTTAGGGTAAGTCTCATGCCTGTAGGGAACAGTAAAAAGGGGGTCAGGGCCTCCCGCATTGTCCAGAAATATAATGGGCTTATTAGAAGAAACTTCAGATACATATTTCAGGTACGGTGGAGTCTCAGTATGCCAGCGGGTAGCAAAAAAAGAATGGGCATAGGTATTGGCCTGTATCAGTCCGGTCTGCACAAAATAATGAGGCACCCATCCCCATATGGACATCAGTTCATTGGGATGTGCATATTTTAGAATGGTTTTAGAAACATCTGACAGATGGTAGTCTTCTTTTTGCGCTACGAGCTCAATTCCCTTGATTTTATAATGACTGATAAAAAATAGTGAGTAAATAATACAAGGTATGAGAAACATCAAGCTCAAAATCCTCCTGGCGCCCATCGTGTCCTCTGCCGACAGCAGTCTACTCATGATAATACCAGTAAAAAGTATGAACGGCATGATCAGAAATAATAAATAATGCCCACTGCTGGAACCTGGTGCAATGATAGAATAGCAAGTGCATAAAACTATAAATAACCCTGCAGCGAGTGTTTTACTAAAAAAAATCCTTTTTAGTGTTGCCCTGTCAAAGCGGCTAAAAATGAAGATCAAAAAAAATACGAATGATGCCACAACAAATAAAAGCATCGACCAACGCCCATTCATTAGCAGGAAAATCACATGGAGGGCGCCCTTAAATCCATGTTCGGGCGGAATAAACGGACTCAACCCTTCGTTTTTGAAATTGAAATTCTGAACTATGTACTCATTCCAAAAGGCACCCCAACAGTTATGTGCTGTCAAATAAATACCTACAGCTATGGATGGTATTAACGCCCCTGAAAATAGGGTAGAGAAATATATACCCTTAGCTTTTAATGATGCCAAAGGCCGTATAACTATTGCAACTATAGCGAGTAGCCCGATACCAAATCCGATGGGCACAGCCTGTAGCTTAGCATAAGGGAGCATACCCAATGCTATCCCACATAGTGCTAACTTAATAATGGGGAAGCGTCCGCCCTTAGCAAAAGTGAAAACCAGGTATATTGATAGCATTATCAATACTATCGGCATGTGCTCGCTATTATAGGCTATTATATCAGGTTTATTAGCAGTGCCGAAAAAAATAAATGCCTGAATAAGACATAAACGGGCAACCATATCTCCACACAGCATCGACAAAGTGCGCCACAATAAATATATAGCAGGGAGCATGCAAACCAACAAGCCAAACAAACGAATGGTCGCATAATTCATACCACTGAATATGGCAATCACGCTTACAGGAGCATAGACCAGGGGCCCGCTTGTATTTCCTCCTACTGATTTCCATAAGACGGCTCCGTGCCAATAGCTGGCAGCATTAGCTATCCACTCACTCTCATCCGGATTCTGTTCCACCAATATGAAATTGGGCAGCCGAAGGATCAAAATACCGATACATAGCACAAAAATAAATGTAGAGGGCGAAAGTAATTTTTTCAGGTACCCGGACGGACCGGTTTTATTCGGATATAGGATCGGGTATGCGGTAGTTCCAGCCAGAAAAAGTATTAAACCCATAAATAATACCCGCCATCCGGCCATTGCTGCACCGGGGTTCAGGGCGATGAAATGATATATGTCCAGGCATAATGAGCCCGGGAAATCAATTATTTTCATTTCTATATACTATGCGTTATAAATCTCATCCTGTATAGTTGCGCTAAGAGCGGATAACAATCGAGATATAAAATATTAATTACTGTCACCAATGCTATGATCTCGAAGCTAGTCTCCCTGGAGTATAGCCTATCCATCAATACCAATATCAGAATTAGGATTAAAATCACATAAGACATGCTCCTGCTGGTATCAATGACTGACTGTGCTATGTAAACGACTATAAAGAAACTAAATATCAGCAATGCACTAAATACGAACACTTTCTTTCTATATAGATCTCTGACAATAAATGCAAAAGGTATCAGGAATCCTTCAAGCCCAACGGCAATCGTATGAAATGTTTGATTTATCTGTTCAAAAAACAAACTTGTACCACCACTTTTTATTTTCAATCCAAAACGGAAGGCCAAATAAAACCTCATCATAAAATAAACTGCCCATGAAGAAAAAAGGTAGACATTTGATGGGAGCTTAAATCCATTTAATATAGACTTTAAGTTTTCATAAGTATTCTCTTCGCATATATTTGCCAGAAAAAAAGCGGGGGCCGCTGTCAGCGCTCTTTCGTCGCAGAAATAGGCCAGCAGAAGCGGAATGACAACGTAAACTTTCTTTCTAAGAAGAAATGAAAGCAGAAGAAAATCCAGCGCCAAAGTATCAAAGACCCCCTTATAGTCTATCGTGTAAACATGCCCTGCCATGACAAAACAAATAGGCAAGGCATAAACAAATGCTTTCACATGGTCCTTGAAAAGTTTATTGAAAAGGGTGATCAATAAGTAATAAAACAGGATCAGTGTAAAAAACTGAAATATTAATGCCTGTGTGACAGTCTTGATGTGGAGTATATTTAAAAACAAAGCGGGGACGAATCTAAAGGCCAATTTGCTCGCATGATTATAAATGCTATAGAGATTACTGTGATCAGTAAAAGGTTCCCTGGCCTGCAGAAATATGGCCGCCCAGTTTGCATCCATCTCATGGGTCACATAGGCTACATCATATGAAGGAAAACTCCAAAACACCACAAGCATAACAAGGGTCAGTGTAGCCAGGAGAGGGTTCGATGAGACAGTTTCAAACAGTTTCGTTTTGATAAGTTTACCCAGGAGAAAACCCGGATAGGAAAGAACCTTTTTTATCATCTTAATATTGGTTTGAGTTGCTCTTCATTTTGATTGATCCACTGAAATATATCTGTAAATATATTTTCTACCGTATGTACAGGTTTCCAGCCTATCTCCTTTTCTATTCTGGAGTTGTCTGTGATAAATATCCTCAGGTCAGCAGGCCTGTTTTCTTTTTCAGAGCTGATTTGTATTTTATTGCCGGTTATATTTTCACATATCGCTGTCATTTCGAGTAGAGATGCACTTGTCCTCAGTCCTCCTCCGGCATTGTATACCTTTCCTTTGAACTTATCCATGTTATGGATCTGATGATCGATCAACTCTGCCAGGTCATTGACATGAAGTATATCCCGTACCTGCTTGCCCAGTCCTCCATAGCCGATATACTTAAGGGATTGCTTCCAGTAGTGCTTTGCCATCCAGAGAGTGACGACTCCCTGGTCTGTTTTGCCCATCTGCCGAGGTCCTGCTATCACCCCAAATCTCGTAACTGCTGCGTCTA
>Ga0206911_1021_pt1 | contig 40725 bp, 28 predicted proteins | sample Alteio_BWOrgHeat_74_FD_152956 | JGI IMG/M metagenome (GOLD analysis project Ga0206911, IMG submission 152956) | Enriched cells from forest soil in Barre Woods Harvard Forest LTER site, Petersham, Massachusetts, United States -... | ecosystem: Environmental > Terrestrial > Soil > Temperate forest >...
CGTCGCGCCAGCTTTGGAATAGTTGGTGCGGTTGGAGACGAAGGGCATGTCCTGGGGGCGGATGTCTCCGCCGCCGCGGGCCTGTTGAACGGAGAAGTCACCGAGGAGCGACAAGTCGTTCTTGCGATAGCCAACGCTGATCCCGTAGTTGAAGAGGTTGGGCACCGCAACCTGATTGCTGAGATAGAGCTGGTTGCTAGTGAAGTAGTAGGGGCGGTCGAGCGTGACGTTGGCGCGCAAAGTGTATGCCGCGGTGCCGTTGAGATAGAGGCCTCGGTTCCCGAGATAGTTCAGGGTCATGCGTCCGCTGAGGGTCTTGCTGTTGGTGCCGAGAGAGAGTGGTTGGAGGTCGGGCGTGTAGTCCGTCATGGGAAGAGTGCCCGATAGGACGGCCATTGCCCGCACCGCACCGAACTTTTTGACAGGGATGCTGAGGAACTTGAATTTTGCGGCGAGTACGAGATCCTGGAATCCTGCCTGGCCGTGGAGCACACCTTCGCTAGAGTTCGTCCACACGTAGGGCACATTGATGATGAGATCCAACCGGCTGGTGAGGCCGTAGTTAGCGGCCATCGTGAAGGTCTGGGTGGTGACGGTGCCGATGTTTCCGTTGACTCGCTCGAGGGTTCCCTCCCAGTAGTGGTCCCAACTGTCGTGGGAGTAGAGAGCGCCCGCGCAGAGAGTTTTTTTCGCAAGCATAATGCCGTCGTCGATGGTCTGGGCGTTGAGCAACGGGTGGAGGAGCGCGAAGAGGAAGCAGAGAGGGATGAATTGTCTGAGTCGTGGCGGCAGGTGTCGGTGGACTGTGCTGTGGATGCCAGTCTGGAGGAGCGCGCGGATGGAACTCATGGACTTTCTCCGTATCGGTGGGTGCGAGTGGAGACGAAGGACGCAAGAGGCGGCCTCAGGACTCGCAGTTATTGCGAAGATGCTTTCCGGTGCAGCAAAAATTAGTCGATTGATCTCGATGGAGTGTAGGCGTGGGGAAGGTGGCTGTCTTCGGCGGAAAGGATGGTTTTTCTCTCCACCGTTTAGAGGAACGAATCTTATGGAGAGGTATGGGAGAGGTATGGGGAATGATCGGCTGAGAGCACGAGGCCACTGGTCATCTGGTAGATTGACGTCGGCCATTCGTACAGACCACTTGCAAGACCAAATAACGACGCTTGGTGAACGGTTCGCGCGACATCTTGCTTATCGATGAGCCGATCGCTTTCGCGTTTATAGTCGAGAGCGTTTTGAATTCGCCTCGGTCTTGGCTGACCATGGCACAATGTCCATCGCATCATCACCAGCTCGCGCTCTCGGTCTCGCGGCAACAGCAAATGACAGGTTGGGAACCACCAGGCGCAACGTTGCAGAAGGCGGTGACCCGCTGGTGACGAAGTGACCGCCAAATGGCTGAAAGTTGGTGCAAACCAATGCAAGGTGAAATTGGGCCTTTTACCCGCGTCTTTCATGATGATTTATACGTTTGTACAAATTGACGCAAAGCTTGCAAAAACCTCACAGAACTTCACAACGCACCCAGAGAAGGCGTTTCAACTCCACGCCAACTGCGGCTGCGGATTCAGGGTGCAAGGTGTTGGAGACATCTATCCAGGCGCACACCTTCGCGTCCAGGGTGACTTGCGCAAGGAAGGAAAGTGCGAAGGAGGTGCGGCCTGAAGATTCGGAGCCAACAATCTCGGTGATTGCACCGAGGGGTAGGCCACGTCCAAAAGAGTATCAATCGAGCCAATTCCTGATGGCATGACCGATCGAATGATCTTTGGCGCCGGCGTTAACGCAGATGGGATGAGATGGGCCAGAGCATTTTCGATTTGGGTGCGTAAGGCAAAGGCAGAAGACATATTCGCCTTATATTCGCCTACTATTGCCGGATACTGCCAATTCGCAACGCACAAGGGTTGGTGCAACCCCTTGTGTAAATCATTGATTAGTAGACAAATAAATTATTGTTCGGATTGAGTAACACAGTGGATGTGAGCTTATTCGACAGATCTTCTGAGCTTGCACTGCCAGTTAGACTGGTAAGAATGCGCGTGCTTTTGGTAGAAGATGAGGTTCGGCTGGCGGAGAATGTGGCAAACGCACTGCGCGATGGACCAGGGTTTGCTGTGGATTCTGTGGCGGATGGAGTGACCGGGGCCCAGCTTGCCTGTGATCCTTGCTACGACTTGATTGTGCTGGATTTAATGCTGCCGGGGATGGATGGGCTGAGCCTATTGAAACGGCTGCGGGCGCGTCGAGTGGGGACTCCAGTGCTGATTCTGACAGCTCGGAATGAGGCTGGGTCAGTGGTGGAGCTTTTGAATGCGGGCGCGGATGATTATCTGGGCAAGCCGTTCGATCTGGGAGAACTGATTGCCCGGGTGAAGGCGCTGATCCGCCGAGGCAAAGGTGCGGCACATCCAACGCTGCGCGTAGCGGGTATTGAGGTGAACACGCTGGAACAGAGCGTCAGCCGTGGGGGCAGGCGGGTCGATCTTTCTCCGATGGAGTACCGGATTCTTGAGTATCTGATTCATCGACCGCGAGCTACTGTTTCGAAGCGGGAGTTGCTGGAGCATTTGTATGACTACAACTGGGAGCATCACTCGAATGTGATTGAGGCGCATATCTCGAACCTGCGAAGAAAGCTGGATGCCGGGATGGGTGTGGCTTCGATCGAGACGCTGCGGGGGCGAGGATACCGGCTGCTGCCGGAGGATGCGGGGAGCGAATCGTGAGACGGTATTCGATGACGCGGCGGGTGGTGTCGCTGGTGCTGCTGATCGAGCTGTTGTTCGCAGTGTCGACGACGACGCTGGTGTATTTCTATGAGAAGCACACTTACTTTGAGGCATTGAATATTGCATTGCGCGGGCACGCCGATTCACTGATGGGAGCGGTGGTTGAGGCGGCGGATGACACGGACAGCGTTCTACTGGATGTCGCGGGGATGCAGACGCCGAAGGATGATCTCTACGAGGTGTGGGAGAAAGATGCGCTGTTGGGTCGGACGGGAGATTTGAGCGGGGGAGATGCGACGCTGCGTCGTGGCGGAGATGCATTCTTCAATTTGAAGATAGGGGCTAAACACTATCACGGAGTGCGAATGCATGGGATGCGGGTGATCGATCCTGCGTCGTTGAAGGTGAAGCATGAAGTAGTTGTATTGTACGCAGCGCCAACGGCGGGAGTATGGAGGGCGGTAGAGCGTGCGGTGCGGTTTTTCGCCATTGGCAATGCAGCGATTCTTTTAGTGACGGGGTTGCTGGTGTTTGTGTTTGTGCGGAGGAGTATCGCTCCGCTGTATCAGCTGGCTGGTGAGGCTTCGACAATCGCGGCGAACTCCTGGCAATTTTCGCCGTCGGATAAGGCGCGATCGGTAGAGGAGCTGGAGCCGCTGGTGGCAGCACTTGAAGGCGTGATTGGGCGGCTGGAGCGATCGTTTGGACAGCAGAGGATTTTTGTTAGCGATGCGGCACACGAGTTGAAGACTTCGGTAGCGGTCGTGAAGTCTTCCATCCAACTGCTGAGCATGAAAGAACGGACGAGCGCGGAGTATCAGACGGGCCTTGAGCGTTGTCAAATGGATTGCATGCGGATGGAAGAGCTGGTCCAACGGATGCTGACGCTGGCGATGGTGGAAGAAGGCGACATGAAGCAGCGAGTGGCGGGGGATGTCGCTGTGATGAGTGTGGTGGGAGAGGTGATGGAGGATCTGGCAACTACGGCCCAGCTTCGTGGAGTGCGGCTGGAGAGTTCCGGCGAGGATAAGGTGCGCGCGTCAATGGCCAGAGAACGATGGAGAACGGTGTGTACTGAGCTACTGCAAAATGCGATTCAGCATAGTCCGCAGGGCGAGGTTGTTACGGTAGCGACAACGGTCAAATCTGGCATGGCGAGTGTTGTGGTGCGGAATGCCGGAGAGGCCATTGCGACGGACATGCTGCCACATCTGTTTGACCGGTTTTACCGAGGCGATCCGTCGCGGGCGCGGAGTACAGGCGGAACGGGGCTGGGCCTGGCTATCTGCAAGGCGATGGTGGAGCAGGCGGGTGGACAGATTTCTGTACAAAATGGGGCAAGTGTAGAGGTACGGGTAGATTTGCCGGTGAGTGTGGAATAAGCCGCGTTCCTTCATGTTGTCTTCAGGATGCCTGATGGAGACTAGTGGAGCAATTCTGGAGGAATGTGGCAATGAATCTGAAGCGTTCGTTTTCTATGCTGGCCGCTGCGATTGGCGCGACTGTACTTACCACGACAGCTGTGCCTGCTGTAGCGCAGTCTGGGATGTTTGCAGTGGTGGATCACTGGAAGATTGGCGGTGATGGAGGGTGGGACTACTTGCTGGCTGATCCGTCAGAGCATGTTGTATATGTTACTCATGGGCCTCGCGTGGAGATCATCGACACGAAGACGGGCAAGAGCGTTGGCGCTTTGACGGGCTTCAAGAGTACCCACGGCGTTGCTTTGGACCATGACGGCAAGTACGGGTACGTGAGCGATGGCGCGGGAAATGCGGTGTGGGTGTTCGACAGGCATACTTACCAGATGGGTGCTTCGATCGCTGCAGGCACGAACCCCGATGGAATTGTTTTTGAGCCGGCGACCAAGACAGTTTGGGCGTTCAATGGACGCAGCAACGATGCCACTGTGATCGACGCGGACTCGCAGAAGGTTGTGGCGACGATCAAGCTCTCGGGCAAGCCTGAGTTCCCGACTGTGGATGGCAAGGGCAATGTGTATGTAAATATCGAGACGAAGAATTCGATTGTGAAGCTCGATGCCACGGCTAAGAGCGTGATCGCGGAGTGGCCGCTCTCTGGTTGCGAATCACCGTCGGGCATGGCGATCGATACGGCTGGGCATCGTCTGTTCTCGGTATGCGACGGGAAGAAGATGGCAGTGGTGGACTATCTCTCCGGCAAGGTGATTGCAAATCCAGCTATCGGAGATTCCCCGGATGCGGCGGGCTACGATACGAAGCGGAACCTTGCGTTCAGTTCGAATGGCGATGGAACGCTGACCGTGATCGACACGAAGGATCCTGGCTACAAAGTAGTTCAGACAGTGGCGACGCAGAAGGGTGCGCGAACCATGGCATTCGATGCGGGCACTGGCCGCGTGTATCTGGTGACGGCGGAGATGGGACCGCGACCGGAGCCAACGGCGACTGTTCCGAGGCCACGGGCTCCTGTATTGCCGGGAAGCTTCCAGATTATTGTGGTGGAACGCAAGTAGTTATGTTGAACACGCTCCAGGATCAGATGATTGCCGTTTCATCTAGCGGAGTGTTCCGGACAGTGACGCGCTATCGCTCATGCGTACCCAGGTTCTCTTTGCTGGCGTGCGCTGCGGCGATGGCGCTTCATCCCTGGACATTGCGCGCCCAGGCACCTGTCAACTCACCCGCACAACCGGCGACAGATGCACCTATCACGCTCGAGGAGGCTATCCGGCGAGCAGAGGCCAGCGACGTTGCCTACAGAACGGCGGCTACAGACAAGACTGTCGCAGGTCTGGACAGGTCGATCGCGCGATCGGCTCTGCTGCCTGGCGTGGTTTATCACAACCAGTACATATACACGCAGCCGGTTCAGCCTTCCCCGCATTCGACGAACTCGCTGAATACGACTTCGACAAGCGCACCGATCTTCATCGCCAACAACACCGTTCACGAGTACATCAGCCAGGGTGCGGTCACGGAGACGATTGGGGTCGCAGGAGTCGCCAACTATCGCCGTCTTTCAGCTGAAGCCGAAGCGAGTGCCGCACGACAAGAGGTCGCACGCAGAGGGCTGGTTGCGACGGTTATCGGCAACTATTTTGGCGTGCTGGCCACAGAGAAGAAGCTCGTCGTTGCCCAGCGCTCCACGGACGAGGCGCAGCAGTTCAGCGAGCTAACACAGAAGCTCGAGTCGGGCCGAGAGGTTGCTCACGCAGACGTCGTGAAAGCGAACCTGCAACTGCAGCAGCGGCGACGTGATCTGGCAGATGCAGGTTTGGCCGCTGAAAAGGCGCGCCTCGATCTTGCTGTTCTTCTTTTCCCAAATCCGCTTACGCAATACACGCTCGCCACCGCACTCGACCAGCCGTCCGTTCTGCCTACCAAAGCCGAGGTGCAAGCTGACGGAGCGAAAAACAATCCGGATCTTCGTGCCGCACTGCAGGCTGCTCGCGCCACGAAGTTTGAGTTGACTGCCGCCAAGGCTGCCTACCTTCCCGATGTGTCGTTGGCCTACTTCTACGGAATCGACGCAGCACAGTTCGCGGTGAAGGCGCCGGATGGCTCACGAAATCTCGGCTACTCTGCGGTCGCGACGCTCGATATTCCCGTTTGGGATTGGTTCGCGACGCACTCTCGTGTGAAGCAGAGCGCTGCCCGCAACGATCTCGCAAAAGTTGAGCTGACGGCAACGCAGCGGCAACTGGTTGCTTCGCTCGAAGAGCTCTACAACGAAGCGGCCGTCGCAGCCGATCAGCTCGCCTCATTCGATGAAACGGTTCGTACTGCCGCTGAAAGTCTTCGTCTTACCAAGCTCCGCTACACCGCTGGTGAGGCGACAGTACTTGAAGTTGTGGACGCGCAGACATCGTACAGCGCGGCTCAGGCTGCTCAGGTTGATGCTGCGGTCCGTTATCACGTTGCCTTTGGACAGTTGCAAACCCTGACAGGAAGGCTGCCGTAGAGACACCTCTGTGATCCGCGGAAGGAACCTAAGACCGTATGTGCATTTTTCGAAACAGTACATGGAGTATGGTAGTTGTCCTGCTGACGGCGGGCATTCCTCTCACCGGCTGCAAGGCAAAAGAAGAAGTTCCTACTGTTGAGGTCACAGTCGAAGCCATCGCCGTCGCGAAGCAGCCGCTGACGGAGGAGGTCACTTCCGACGCTGTCCTGGCGCCGCTGGCACAGGCTGCCATCACGCCCAAGATCACTGCTCCAGTCCGCCAGTTTTACGTGCAGCGGGGAGCGAAGGTTAAGGCTGGGCAGCTTCTCGCAGTGCTTGAAAACCGCGATTTAACGGCCGTTGAGCTCGATAACAAGGGCGCTTACGAACAGGCGCAGGCGGCTTATGCGACGGCGACCAAGGCGTCTGTGCCTGAGGACTACCAGAAGGCGGAGCAGGACGTCGCCCAGACGAAAGCTAATCTGGACCTGCAGCAAAGCATCTACACCGCGCGGAAAAGCCTTTTTGCGCAGGGTGCGATTCCGGGGCGCGATCTCGATACTGCGACTGCAGCGCTCGTGCAGGCGCAGGCGGCCTACGATATCGCGGCTCAGCACCTGGCATCGCAAAAGTCGGTGACCCGCGAAGCGGCGATTCAAAGCGCGAAGGGACAGTTGCTCTCCGCCGAAGGCAAGTACCAAGGCGCGCAGGCAGGAGTCGGCTACTCCGAGATTCACTCTCCCATCAATGGCGTTGTGACCGATCGGCCGTTGTTCGCCGGCGAGATTGCAGCTGCGGGCCAGCCTCTTCTCACCGTAATGGAGGTGTCTTCGCTGCTCGCCAAGACCCACCTCGCTCAACAACAAGCCCAGAGAATGCATATCGGCGACGAAGCCGAAGTCGCGGCGCCCGGAGTGGACGAACCCTTCAAGGGCAAAGTGACGCTCATCAGCCCCGCGCTCGATCCCGGCTCAACTACGGTAGAAGTCTGGATCAAAGTGACGAATTCCGAAGGCACCTTAAAGGCTGGAACACCAGTGAAGGTCACCGTCGCGCTGCAGACTATCCCGGATGCCCTGGTGGTCCCCTCCGCCGCGATCGTAACTGACAGCGCCGGCAAGAAGCAGGTCATGGTCATCGGCACAGACAGTACCGCACACCGTCGCAGCGTGGAAGTCGGAATCTCGCAGGACGACAAAACTCAGATTACCAAAGGCCTGCAACCCGGCGAGCAGGTGATCTCTTCCGGCGCCTACGCGATGGACGACGGCACCAAGGTGAAGGTCGGTAAACCCGACGAAAAAGACTCCGGCGACGAAAAGCCCTCCGCGGCCAAAGATAAAGGGAAAGATTAATGTCCATCGCCCCCATCCATCCCGGTCCAGTCGAAACGGCTCCGCAGCGTCCTGAAGGCGCCCCATTCTGGCTCGCACGCTACACCAAGACTGTCTTCTTCTTCACCATCGTCCTTGGGCTCGCCGGCATCTACCTTGCCTTGCAAGTGCCCATCTCCGTCTTTCCTGAGACCGATTTCCCCCGCGTCGTCATCGGCATCGACAACGGCGTCATGCCCGTTGAACAGATGCAGGTCCTCATCACCAAGCCGATCGAGGACGCTGTCAACTCAGTTCCCGGCTTGACCACCGTGCGCTCCACCACCAGCCGCGGCAGCGCCGAAGTCAGCCTCTTCTTCACCTGGAACGAGAACATGGTCACGACGCTGCAACTGGTCGACGCCGCGCTCTCGAAGGTCGAGCAGACTCTGCCCCCAACCGCAAGAGTCTCTACCCACCGCCTCACCTTCGCAACATTTCCTATCCTCGGTTACAGCCTCACGTCGGACACCGTCTCACCCGAACGCCTCTGGGAGATAGCCACCTACGAGCTGCAACCGCCGCTCAATCGTCTACCAGGCGTCAGCACCGTCATCGTTCAGGGCGGCAAGGTACCTGAGTATCACATCGTCCCCAACAGCGCCAAATTGCTGCTCGCCAACGTTACCATCCCTGACATCATCACTGCCATCGACGCCACCAATCTCATCGACTCCCCAGGACTGTACGAGGCGGACCATCAGCTTGTCCTCGGCCTCGTCGGCTCTCAGGTTCACAACACTGAAGAGCTTGGTCAGATCGTCGTCAAGAACAGCCCCGCCGGCGTTCCCGTCCACATCGCCGATGTGGCGGATGTCCAGCCCGGAGTAGAGCCGGTCTACACCATGGTTGACGCCAACGGCAAGCCTGCTGTTCTGATGAACATCGCGCGACAGCCCTCCAGTAACACCGTCCAGGTCGCCAACGAAGTCACCGCCGAGGTGGAACGGTTGAAGACTACCCTCCCGCAAGGCGTGCGCTTCGAACCCTTCTACGACCAGTCGCAACTCGTCCGTGACAGCATCACCAGCGTGCGCGACGCCATCTTCATCGGCATCATTCTCGCTTCCGTCATCATCGTCGTCTTCCTGCGCGACTGGCGCTCGTCGCTCGTAGCCGGCCTCGTCATCCCCATCACCGTGCTGGTCACTTTCGTGTTTCTTTATATGACCGGGCAGAGCTTCAATCTGATGACGCTCGGAGGCCTCGCTGCAGCCGTCGGCCTCGTCATCGACGACGCCATCGTCGTCGTAGAAAACATCGTCCTGCACCGCGATTCCGGCGAAAGCCGCATCGACGCCGTGCGCAAAGCACTCCACGAGATCACGACCCCGCTCGTGTTTTCGACCATCACCCCCATCGTCGTCTTCCTTCCGCTCATCTCCGTCACCGGCGTTACCGGCACCTTCTTTCGCGCACTCGCCGTCACGATGACAGTGTCGCTGCTCACGTCGCTTGTGCTCGCGCTCACCTGGACACCGGCGCTTAGTCTCCTGATTCTGCGAAGCAAGAGCGAAAGCCAAAAGGCCACCGCCACCGTCCCAGATGAAGATGAAGACGAGCCCGAGGTGTTACGCCTCATGCACCACGAGGAGCAGTCCCTCTCTGGCTTCATGCGCAGCGTGCTCGATTTCTACGATCGCTGGTTCTCCCGCGCCCTCAACCGCCGCCTCTACCTCCTGCTTGCTTGCCTTGTCCTCGTCGTGGGCACCTACTTCGCCTACCAGGGGCTTGGCACTGATCTGCTTCCCTCGATGGATGAGGGCGGCTTCATCCTCGACTACATTATGCCCGCGGGCAGCTCGCTTACCGAAACAGACCGCGTCCTGCAACATGTCGAAGAGATACTCCGCGATAACCCGAACGTCGAAATCATCTCCCGTCGCACCGGCCTCCAGATGGGGCTCGCCGCAGTCACCGAAGCGAACACCGGCGACATCACCGTCAAGCTGAAGGCCAAACGGAGCCAGCCGATTGACGACGTGATGTCCGATCTACGCACTGAAATTAAATCGAAGGAGCCCGAACTCGATATTGAATTCGTCCAGATTCTGCAGGACATGATCAACGATCTCTCCAACTCGCCCGAGCCGATCCAGATCAAACTCTTCAACGACGATCCCGCCCTGCTGGCCCAGGTCGGTGAAGAAGTCGCAACTGCCATCAAGAAGCAGCCAGGAGTGGTCGACGTCCTCAACGGGATTGAAAATACAGTCAGCGGCCCCTCCACCACCTTCAGCGTCAACCCATCAATCGCCTCGCGCCTCGGCTTCACCACACAGGAAGTCGCCATCGATGCCAGCGCGGTCATCGAAGGCGAACCCGCTGCAAATCGCCTCATCCAGAACGCCCGCCCTTACACCATTCGCGTCCGCTTCTCCGACGATCATCGCGCATCGTTTGATGCAATCCAGAACACTGTCCTGAATAGCGCAACCGGCAAATCCGCGACGCTCGGCTCACTCGCTGCAGTCCAACACAATCCCGGCGAGCAGGAGATTCGCCGGGAAAACCTGCAGCGCAACATCGCCGTTACCGGCCGCCTCGAAGGCGTAGACCTGGGCTCCGGAATAAAGAGAGTGCAGGCCGCAGTCGCCGCGCTGCATCTTCCTCCAAGCGTGCGGATCCAGTACGGCGGCACGTACGAAGAGCAACAGAAGTCCTTCTCTGAGTTGGGACGCGTGCTCGCTCTTGCACTCGCACTCGTTTTCGGTGTGCTCCTCGCTGAATTCCGCAATCTGTCCGCCCCAGTCTCGATCCTGACCTCATCCATCCTGTCGGTGTCGGGGGTGGTCCTCGCGTTGCTGGTGACGGGAACGACCTTCAATGTCGCCTCCTTCATGGGACTCATCATGGTGATCGGCATCGTCGCTAAGAACGGAATTCTGCTGCTCGACGCGTATCAGAAGTTCCGTGACGTCGGCATGGAGCCAAGACGGGCTATGATTTTGGCTGGCCGCCGCCGTCTGCGCCCCATCCTGATGACGGCACTGGCCGCCATAGCCGGAATGTTGCCGCTTGCCTTCGCCCTGGGCGCCGGCTCGCAGATGCTCCAGCCCCTCGCAATTGCTGTGATTGGTGGCCTGGTGGTGTCCATGCTGCTATCTCTCGTCGTCACACCGGTTATGTATCTGCTAATGCAGGGCGAGATAGTCACCAAAGCAGAATAGTCCCCAGTCCACGTCGCGGCTGGTAGCATAATGCTCTCGATAGGAGGTTCGCCATGTCCGTTACCTCGACGCTACCCCATTCCTTTTCCGCGGGTCACAAGCTGCGCGAAGTTCATCATTGGGTCAATGGTCAGACGCTGACCGGAAGCTCCGGACGATTCGGAGATGTCTACAACCCCGCCAGCGGAGAGTTGCAGGCCAAGGTTGCTCTGGCAACTGCCGAGGAAGTGGACGAAGCCGTTGCCGCCGCGGCCGCAGCCTTCCCCGAATGGGCTGCGCAACCCCCTCTGCGGAGAGCACGAGTGCTATTCCGCTTTCGCGAGATCTTTGAACGGCGTCTCGACGAAGTTGCAGCGCTTCTAACCAGTGAACACGGAAAGGTCTTCTCGGATGCGAGGGGCGAGGCGACGCGCGGGCTCGAAGTGGTCGAGTTCGCAACCGGAATCCCACAACTGCTTAAAGGCGAATTCACCGAGCAGGTGGGGTCCGGCATCGATAGCTGGTCAGTCCGTCAGCCTCTCGGAGTCGTTGCGGGAATTACCCCATTCAACTTCCCCGCCATGGTGCCGATGTGGATGTTTCCCATCGCCCTGGGCTGCGGCAACACCTTCGTTCTGAAGCCGAGTGAACGCGATCCGAGTGCCTCGCTGCTGCTCGCAGAGATGCTCAAGGAAGCGGGGCTGCCAGATGGCGTCTTCAACGTTGTGCATGGAGATAAGGTTGCCGTCGACGCAATTCTGGCGAACCGCACAATCCAGGCGGTGAGTTTTGTCGGCTCGACGCCAATTGCTGAGTACGTGTACCGCGAGGGGACGAGGCATGGAAAACGCGTGCAGGCGCTTGGCGGTGCGAAGAACCACATGATTGTGATGCCGGATGCGGATCTCGATCAAGCCGCCGATGCTCTTGTAGGCGCTGCTTACGGATCAGCGGGTGAACGGTGTATGGCGATCTCCGTAGCCGTGACGGTTGGTAGCGCAACAGCTGATGCCCTGATTGGCAAACTCGAACAGCGCATTGGGAACCTGCAGATGGGCGATGGGATGAAAGAAGGCGCGGAATTAGGCCCTTTGATCACGAAACCCCACCTGGAGCGCGTCACCGGATACATCCAACACGGGAAAGAAGAAGGTGCTCACCTTGTGGTCGATGGACGGACCAAAGCGCTGCCTAAGGGCGAGGGCTTTTTCCTCGGAGCCTGCCTCTTCGACCACGTGAAACCGGAGATGAAAATCTATCGCGAGGAGATTTTTGGACCGGTGCTGGGAGTCGTACGGGTGAACAACTTCGAGACTGCTCTCACGATGATCAATGAGCATGAGTATGGTAACGGCACTTCGATCTTCACGCGTGATGGTGACACTGCTCGTGATTTTGTCCATCGGGTGCAGGTTGGTATGGTTGGCGTCAATGTTCCAATCCCAGTTCCGATGGCGTTCCACAGCTTCGGAGGATGGAAGCGCTCTTTGTTCGGCGACCACTCGATCTATGGACCTGAAGGGGTTCGCTTTTACACGCGTCTGAAAACTGTGACATCGCGATGGCCCACAGGTATACGGACTGGCGTTGATACATCGATGCCTACATTGGGATGAATGTCGATGGTTCCTAACAGAAGACCCGATGCGGAGAGCACCTCGCTCTTAAGCAATTACGCTCGCATCGGCCATTGCAAGGTGCTGGTCGAGAGCTGCTATACCGCAATCGAGCTCTTCTCTCGTGACGATCAAAGGGGGAGCAATGACGAAATGGGAGACCCACGCTTGAATCGTGACTCCTTCGCCAAGTATCTTCGCGGCAATTTGATCGACCAGCAATGACTTACCTGAGATCTTGTCCTCGTAGGTGTTGAAAGGCTCTTTCGTGTTGCGATTCTTGACGAGATCGACCGCCCAGAACAAACCTTTGCCGCGGATATCGCCGACACTCAGATGTTTGGCTTTTAGATCGTGAAGCTTTCCCTCAACGTACGGGGCCAATTCTCGCGCCCGCTCCACGAGTCCGAGACGCTGCATCTCGTGAATTGTGGCAACCGCAGGGGCGAGTGTGAGCGGATGTGCTTCGTAGGTATGGCCGTGGGCGAAGTAGTGATCTTGAAAAAACTCCGCGATCTTTTCGCTCGTAGCGCAGAGCCCCAGGGGAACATACGCAGAGGTGATGCCCTTCGCGGTGACGAGAATGTCGGGAACAACTCCCCAGTGGTTCATCGCAAACCACTCCCCTGTGCGTCCCCATCCCGTCATTACCTCGTCTGCGATCAATAGAACACCGAGTTCATCGCAGATGCGGCGAAGCTTCGGCATGTATTCGTCGGGAGGAACGATGACTCCGTTCGTGCCAACTATCGGCTCAACGAGGACCGCGGCCACATCCGATTCGTTGCGGATCATATGCTCGATATAGTCCGCACAGGCAATCCCACATCCAGGATAGGTATGCCGGATAGGGCATTTGTAGCAGTGAACCTCTGGAGCGAAGAGAATGCCGGGGCCCTTACCACCTGGCTCCATCGCCCATCGACGTGGGTCTCCTGTCGCCGCGATCGAACCAGCGGTAGAGCCGTGGTAAGAACGATAGCGCGCGATGATCTTTGTCTTTCCGGTGTACATGCGCGCAATCTTGAAGGCAGCTTCGTTGGCCTCGGTGCCAGAGGTTGTAAAGAAGAATTTGTTTAAGCCGTTTGGTAGAACCTCTGTTAGAAGCTGCGAAAGTTCAGCGCGCGCAGTCGTGGCATAGCCGGGCATGGCGTAGCTCAATTGTTGCGCCTGTCGCGCGATGGCGTCGATAACCGCCTGGTTTTTATGTCCCAGGTTGGAGCACATGAGTTGCGACGAAAAGTCGAGATAACGCTTCCCTGCTCCGTCGATAATGTAACAGCCCTCGGCATCAACGATGTGCATCGGGTTCCAATTTTTCTGAAACCGCCACGTGCCGTAGTTATGTTGCCGAGTGAGATCGACAACCTGTTGGCTGGTGAGAGTCTGTGGCTCGGCAACGTCTACCGGATTCATGATGGTCATCCTATTCGTTGGGGATTGGGTGTGTCATGGCATTGAGCGGTACGGGAATGTTCGCCTTGTATCTCACCATGAGGAAGTAGTAACTGACAGCTGCGACGAAAAAGCCGTCAAACCAGGCGTAGTCATACAAGAATCGCAACGAAGGCACGACGAGGCCGATGAGAGCGACAACTACTCCAGCAACGAGCGCGACAATCGCTCGTGGATTGATGCCGCGCGTGTACTCGTAGGGACCTCCGCGGCGATAAAGTGAAACCGTATCCAAGCGGGTTCCGCGGATCAGGAAGTAGTCCGCAACCATGATGCCTGCGACCGGCCCCAGCAACGCGGAGTATCCGATGAGCCATCCAAAGATGTAACTTCCAAAGGTGCTCATCAGCTTCCACGGCATCATCGCAAGCCCCAGCAAGCCGGTAATCAGACCGCCGGTGCGAAAGCTGATCAAGCCTGGAGCGAGGTTAGAAAAGTCGTTTGAAGGTGAGACGACGTTTGCACCGATGTTTACATTCAGCGTCGCGATCAGCAGCGCCACCAATGCCAGCAATGCCGCCAGAGGCTGATGAAATCTTCCAAGGAGCGTAATCGGCGACCATACCGGCTCGCCAAAGATGGTGACGGATGCTGACGTGCACGCGATTCCGATAAACGAATAAAGCACCATCGCGACGGGCAGTCCAAACGCCTGGCCGGCAATTTGCGAATCCTGCGATTTGGCATAGCGGGTAAAGTCCGGAATGTTCAGCGAGAGCGTCGCCCAGTAACCAACCATCGCGGTCAACGACGGAAAGAAGAAGCCAAGAAAGCTGCGTGTCGAGTGGAAGCGGCTTGGCGCGGAGAGCATCGGTCCAAATCCACCGGCTTTGTGCAGCATCCAGAAGAGAAGGGTGAGCGACATGACGAGCATGAAGGGAGCTGAATAACTTTGCAGAAACCGGATGGATTCCACGCCGCGCCACACGACGTACATATTCAGGAGCCAGAAACCGAGGAAACTTGCCCACAGAACTGACGGCATATGGGTCGTTGCCGGCCACAGGACCCCAATCATCGCCGCGATTGCTTGTCCACCCAGCCACGATTGAATCCCAAACCACCCGCAGGCGACAACGGCCCTCAGCATCGCCGGAAGGTTTGCCCCACGGGTGCCGAAACTGGCGCGCACGAATACTGGGAATGGGATTCCGTACTTCGTGCCAGCGTGCGCGTTCAGAAGCATCGGGATAAGCACAATGACGTTTCCCAAAAGGATAGTGAGGAGCGCCTGTTTCCAATTCATGCCCCCCGCGATCAGTGACGAGGCAAGCATGTAAGTCGTCACCTCCATCGACATTGAGAACCACAGCGCGATGTAGTTGTAGGTCCCCCAGGTGCGCTGCGCAGTCGTGGTGGGAGCGAGGTCCTTATTGTAGAGGCGCGGGTCGTGTTGGGTTGTCAGGCTTGCCGCAGACTGCGCGAGGAGGTTAGAGGTAGTCAAACTCACTGCCATGCTCCTCCTCTAGCAGTGCGCCGCAAATACTGGCCTCGCCCCGTGGCTGCCACATAGCGCCCTGCATCCACGACGAGTTCGCCGCGCGAATACACCTGCCGTGCATTTCCCTTTACCTTCCATCCCTCAAACATCGAAAAATCGCAGCGCATATTGTGTGTTACTGCGGAGATGACGTGCTCGGCCGTAGGGTCCCAGAGAACAATGTCGGCATCGGAACCAGTGGCAATCGTCCCTTTCTTTGGATACATGCCGAAGATTCGCGCGGGCGCCGTAGAAGTGATCTCGACGAATCGCTGCAGCGTCATCTTTCCGGAGTTCACTCCGAAGTGATAAAGAAGCTGCAAGCGGTTCTCAACTCCAGGGCCGCCGTTGGGAATCTTGCTGAAATCGTCCTTGCCTAATTGCTTCTGGTCGGCAAAGCAGAACGGGCAGTGATCGGTAGAAACCACCTGCAAATTGTCTGTGGCGAGACCGTCCCAAAGCTTCGGTTGATTCTTCTTCTCACGCAGCGGAGGAGTGAAGACGTACTTTGCTTCCTCGAAGGTCTTCCCCGGCATTTGGTCTTCGATTGAAAGAAGAAGATATTGCGGGCACGTCTCAGCAAATGCCGGGAGACCTCGATCACGAGCTTCGCGAACCTGGTTCAGGGCATCTTCGCTGGAAAGATGAACAATGTACACCGGAACACCCGCCATCTCCGCTAGCGCGATCGAGCGATGGACGGCTTCTGCCTCTGCCTTAGTGGGTCGCGTTAAAGCATGGTAGATCGGAGCGGTTTTCCCGTCGGCAAGCGCCTGTTGCACAATGACGTCGATGGCGCTGCCATTTTCGGCGTGCATACAGACAAGCGCGCCATTCTTCGAAGTTTGTTGTAGCGCTTTGAAGATCGTTCCGTCATCCACCATCAAAACGTTCGGGTACGCCATGAAGAGTTTGAAGCTAGCGACGCCTTCTCGCACCATGTCGTCCATATCGTGCAGCCCCTGCTTGCCGTTCTCAGATCCGAGGTCCGTCACAATCATGTGCAGGCCATAGTCGATGCATGCTTTTCCCTCTGCCTTCGTACGCCAGATATCGAGCGCATCCCGCATGCGCGTTCCTTTTGCCTGAATCGCGAAGTCGACGATGGTGGTCGTGCCGCCTATGGCGGCAGCACGCGTGCCCGTTAGGAAGTCGTCTGCCGAAACCGTTCCACCAAACGGCATATCCATATGGGTATGCGCGTCAATGCCGCCAGGAAGAACGAAAAGACCAGCGGCATTCACCAGCGTATGTCCGGCGGGGCCGAGGTTAGCGCGCACCTCTCGGATCGTGCTGCCTTCCATCAGCACATCCGCCTTCTCGACGCTGCCAGCGGTGACAACGGTTCCATTCTGAATCAGGGTTCCCATGGTTCGCTCCGAAACCTTTCAACTTAGGTCATTACACAAAATGATCAACGTTATTCATGAAGAGCACGCGGCCCATCAGGTATTCGTGCTCATCACTTCGGACGCCCCCGAGGGGACCAGACCCTTAGCAGTGCGTTCTTCCCAGCTTTCAAACGGTAGACCGTTGTCAACGCGCTCCATCGTGATGCAGTTCTCAACCGGGCAAACTAACGCGCAAAGATTGCAGCCCACACAATGGTGCTCATCGACCCGTGGGATACGCTCCAGCGGTGTAACTTCGTTGCCGGGCCCCATACTCACGGCGTCCAGCTTGGCGATAGGTGTGGTCGAGATAAATTTTGCAGCGTCGGCAGCTACCATCGCGGGAGTTCGCGTAGTATCAGGCACCGGCGATGTCCGATCCAGATGAATGCACTGATGCGCTCCATCCCAGCAGGCTGTGTAACAAAGCTGACATCCGATACAAAGGTCTTCGTGAATTCGAGCAACGATCTGATAATTCAGGTTCAGCTGCTTCCACTCGAGAACGTTTGGAAGCGATAGACCTCGAAACTCTTCGATCGTCCCAAATCCCTTCTCCTCCATCCACGCAAGCAGACCGTCCTGCATGTCCTCGACGATGCGATAGCCATAGTGCATCGCTGCAGTACATACTTGCACGGTGCTGCAGCCAAGCAAGATAAACTCCGCAGCATCGCGCCAACTTCCAATACCACCGATTCCGGAGAGCGGAAGTGTGCTCGAAGGATCGGCCTGTATCTGCTGCACCATATTGAGCGCAATCGGCTTTACCGCCGGACCGCAGTAGCCACCGTGCGAGCTCTTACCGTCGACGTTTGGACTTGGTTGGAATGTGTTGAGATCGATGCCCGTAATCGAGTTGATGGTGTTTATGGCGGAGAGCGCGTCGGCACCCCCACGCTTGGCGGCTCTCGCAGGGATGCGTATGTCGGAGATGTTCGGCGTCAGCTTGATGATGACTGGAGTCCGCGCCTTCTCCTTCACCCACGATGTAATCTGCTCACAGTATTCGGGCACCTGTCCTACAGCCGATCCCATCCCTCGTTCGCTCATACCGTGGGGACATCCAAAGTTCAGCTCAAGCCCATCAGCACCGGCGTCTTCCGCACGCTGAACAATATCGTGCCACGTATCGCGCTTGCTCTCGACCATCAGCGAAGCGATGACAACCTGCTTCGGATACCGTCGCTTCACTTCAGCGATCTCCTGCAAGTTAACCTCGATCGGACGATCGGAGATGAGCTCAATATTATTGAACCCCATCATGCGACGGCCTTCCCAGTCGATCGAAGAGTAGCGGGAACTCACGTTCGTGATCGGCTCACCAATCGTCTTCCAGACGGCACCACCCCAACCGGCATCGAAAGCACGCATAATCTGTTCGCCGCAGTTTGTCGGTGGAGCGGATGCGAGCCAGAACGGATTCAGGCAAGGGATTCCACAGAACGTCGCTTCAAGTGTCGGCTTAGACCTGGACATGATGTGCCTCCAGCCACACAGCAATTCCAATACCGGCGCGCTTTCCGTCCGCAACCGCATCGACGACCTCGCGGCCGCCGTTGGTGCAGTCTCCGCCGGCAAAGAACTTTGGGTTAGACGTCTGGCCTGTCGCCCGATCGATGAGGATGCGTCCGCGCTCAAGCTCAATCTTCGCGCCGGCACCTCCAACTTCAGCAAGAAATGCTGAGTGCGTCCCCTGTCCGATCGACAGGACAACGAGATCCGTTTCGAGTAAAAACTCTGAACTGGATTGAGGAACAATCGAGCCGTTGTCCGCGGTCGTCAGCCTGGTGAGCACAAGTCCCTTGACCGACCTTTCGCCGAGGATGCCGGTAGGCTGCACGTGCCATAGAAACTTCACTCCCTCGTTTCGGGCGTGTTCATATTCGAACGCGAAAGCCGACATCTGCTCATGACCGCGCCGGTACACAATATTCACCTCGGCGGCTCCGAGCCGAACGGAAGCAATCGCCGCATCGATCGCGGTATTTCCGGCACCTACAACGACGACACGCGCTGGAACCTTTGTCAGAGTGCCTGACTTGTAACCGGCGATGAGATCCAGCGCGTTCGTCACTCCTTCGAGCTGCTCCCCCGCTATTCCCAATTGATGAATCGTACCTAGTCCGATCCCCAGAAAAACCGCGTCGTGCTTCTGTTCGAGTTCAGCGAGCCTGGCTGCATCGATCATAGTGCCGAAATGAAATTCGACCCCCAGTTGGGACAGCATCTCGATCTCACGCAGACTCTCTACCAGCGGCAGCTTATATTCGGCCACCCCGTAGGTATTCAGCCCTCCGGGTAGCGGACGAGCATCATAAAGAATGGCGCGAATGCCGCGGCGGCGAAGTTCGGCCGCGCAGGCGAGCGACGCTGGGCCGGCACCGATTAACGCGACGGAGAATCCCTGCTCAACACCGGGTTCGAACGGTAATGGAGCCGCGCTCCCATAAAGTGAATCCATCGCGAACCGCTGCAACCGCGCGATCTGAATCGGCTGCTTGCTATATCGATGCATCACGCAGGAGCCTTCGCACAGCACCTCGACCGGGCATGCCCGCGCACAGCTCGCGCCAAGGATGTTCGCATCCAGAATGGTCCGCGCGGAGCCAGCCAGATTGCCGCTGGCAATCTTCTTTATGAACCGCGGCACATCAATATGTGTCGGGCAAGCGATCGTGCACGGCGCGTCGAAGCAGTAGAGGCATCGATTTGCCTCAAGGACAGCAGCCTGCTTGTCGAACGGCGGGTGCAAATCACCGAAACGCTCGACTACCTCCGGTTGCGTCGTGATCTGCTGATGAAATGGAATTCGCTGGCTCATCCGTTTCCAATAGCCTCATCACCTTCACGCCACTCTAAACTGCGGCTTAGAAGTGACTATTATGCACTATCGCAGCAAAATGTCGCGGGCTTGCGAAAGAAATGTCGATTCGAACACGTGAAGCTAACCCTTGCTCCCCGGTGCACTCAGCCAATTGACGGTCTTTCTCGCGAGCCGGTCGAAGGCCTGCACGGCCATCTTCAGATCATCGATCTTCGTGTCCTCAGCCTTGTTGTGACTAAGTCCTGCAAGCGATTGTGTGAACATCATTACCGTCGGGATGCCCCTCCTCGCCACTTCGGCCGCATCATGCAAGGGCCCAGAGGGCAATCTGTGACACGCTCCAACCGTCTCCTGAACCGACTCCCCGCAAAATTCAATCAGACGCGGATCAAAAGAGATAGGCTCAATGTTCCAGATCTTCGCCCAATCGACCGTGCATCCCTCTTCTTCTGCAAAGCGTTGGCTGGCGGTTCGTGCCTCCGCCAACATCGAAGCAAGAACCTCTGCATCAAGATCGCGCATGTCGAGCGTCGTCTCGCACTTGCCAACTACCGCCGTGACAATTCCGGGAAAGGTCTTCATGCTGCCCATCGTCGCGACTGCATCGGGGTGCTTTTTGGCGATCGGCCGAATCTCCAACGCGAGCTTCGCAGCTGCCGCGAGGGCGTCACGGCGCACTCCCATCGGAGTTGATCCAGAGTGCGCTTCCTGGCCGTGAAAAGTAATCGCATAGCGCTCCACCCCCTTAGTACCAAGCACGACGCCAAGCGGGAGACGCATGTTTTCGAGAACGGGACCTTGCTCGATATGCAACTCCAGATACGCAGCAGCATTTTTTCGTTCCGCGCCCGCGTCGCCAACCCGATCGATGTCGACGTTACAGTTCCGGAGAGCATCCTCGAGACGAACTCCGTCGCGATCGGTGCGGATGCGGTCAGCCGCAATGGTATAGGTTCCGGCAAACGCGGAGGAGCCGAATAGGCTCCGGCCGAAACGCGCACCCTCCTCATCGGCCCAATCTACAAGGCGAATTGTAACCGGAGGCCTGCCGCGAAAATCTTCAGAAAGACCGCGCAGCACTTCCAGACCGGCCAGCACTCCCAGACAGCCGTCGAGCCAACCGCCATTCGGCACCGAGTCGAGATGACTCCCAAGAATGAGAGCGCGATCGGAATCTCCTTTCAGAGTCGTCCACGAGTTCCCTGCTGCATCATAGTGGTGCTCTACGGGGAGAGCTTTGAGCTTCTCCTGAAACCACGCACGTGCCTTTAGCCAGATGGGACTCCATGCCACGCGCTGTGCTCCCAGATCATCGGCCGTCAAGGCGCGAAGCTCCTGGAGATCGGATATGACTCTAAGTGAATCGACCGGCATGCCGCTCCTCCTGAAGAAGACAGGTTACTCTGAATGCCCGGGGAAAAGCGTATCGTACTGCGAGGAACCTGGAGTCGAACGCTAGGAAACCAGCCGACGGCTGATCAATCGGAGATTCGCAGGGCTGCCTGCCGCAGCGTCTCTGCCGCCGACTCCGGAGTGATATCTCGCTGCGGAGAACCCAGCAGTTCGTACCCCACCATAAACTTCCGAATGCTCGCTGACCGCAGCAGCGGAGGATAGAAGTGAGCGTGAAACTGCCACTCCGGATGCTCCTCCGCATCGGACGGTGCAGGATGCAGTCCCATCGAATAAGGAAAAGGAGTGTCGAAGACCTGATCGTAAGTCGCGGTGACCGATCGGAGGATCGCCGCGAAGTCGGACCGCTCCGTCTCCATGAAATCTTGAAGCCGAGCAACATGCCGTCGCGGCAGGATCATCACCTCAAACGGCCATACAGCCCAGTAAGGCACTACCGCAACGAAGCTTGAATTCTGCGCCACCAGGCGCTCACCGAGCGACTCCTCCATTTTTTGGTACTCGAGCAACAAAACCGTGCCGTTTTTCGCGAGATATTCTCGCTGTCCGCTCAGCTCCGCCACCGCCTCATTCGGAATGGAGCGGCTCGCCCAAATTTGACCATGCGGATGCGGATTGCTTGCACCCATCATCGCCCCGCGATTCTCAAAGATCTGCACATAACCGATGTCGTCTCGCGATCCCAGTTCGACACATTGCTCCGCCCACACATCCACCACAGTGCGGATCTCCTCCACCGACATTTTCGCCAATGTTAGATCATGACGCGGTGAAAAGCAGATCACGCGACACACGCCACTCTCTCCGTCAGCCACCAGCAAGCCCTTACCACCCTCATCGCTTGAAAAGCGCGGAGTATCCAGCTTCAATGCGGCAAAATCATTCTCAAAAACATAGGTACTCGAATATTTGTCCGTCCGCAAGCCGCCCGCTCGAAGATTTCCCGGACACAGATAACAGTCTGGATCGTACCTCAGCGCAACTGTAGCAGCCTTTGTCTCCGTCTGACCCTGCCAAGGCCGCTGCGTCCGGTGCGGAGACACCAGGACCCAATCCCGCTTCAAAGGATTGAAGCGCCGATGAGGGTTCTGCTGGGCTAACGGATTCAATATCCACCGTCGTTCTTTGCCAGCGCAAACGCGCCGTCTGCTGGTTTACAAACAAAACAATCGGCATCGATCCCGGTCTTCCCCGAATACTCCCGCCGAACCGTTGCGACAAATCTCTCCGCTGCTTCAGCACGAACTACGTTTACCGTGCAGCCCCCGAAGCCGCCTCCGGTGATCCGCGCCCCGAAACATTCCTCCTGCTGCATAGCAATCGCAACCAAAACATCAACCTCCTCGCAGCTTGCCGCAAAATCGTCTCGAAAACTCACATGCGCTTCCACCATCAAGGCTCCAAACCGATCCATATCCCCCGCCAACAGCGCCTTCCGGGCCTCCATGACGCGTCGATTCTCCGTAATGACATGCCGGCACCGTTTGAAACTCGCCGCTGACATCAAGTCCCGACACGCTTCCAAATCTTCAAGCGTCGCATCCCGCAGCAACTTCACTCCAGGCCGCTCGCGCTGCAATACCGCCTGCCCCGCCTCCACTTCAGAGCTTCGATCTCCATACTCCCCCGTTGCCACCGCATGCTTCACCATCGAATTGCAGATCACCACCCGCTCCGCGACCGGCAGCGGCAATTGTTCATACGCAAGCGATCGGCAGTCCAGCAACATCATACGATTCGCCACGCATCCAGCAGACGCGAACTGATCCATGATGCCGCTCTTCGCACCGACGTATTCGTTCTCGGCACGCCGGCAAAGCGTCGCAACCCTTTCGAGCGGCAAGTCCATTCCCGCATGACTCAGCAAGGCCATCGCCGTCACCACCTCGACCGACGCCGAAGAGCTAAGTCCCGCCCCGAGCGGCACATCTCCCGTGAGACTCAGATTGAATCCGCCAACGGCGACTCCCTCCTGGCGAAGGCTCCACACCACACCAACAGGATAGTCACTCCAGCCACCGCCCGGCGCTCGCTCTAAAGAGTCAATCTCGAGCTCGACATCCTCGTTATAGTTGGCCGAGTAAAATACCGCGCGGCCATCCTCTCGCGCGCTCACAACAGCCACCGTCTTGAAATCGATCGCCATAGGCATCACGAACCCGCCGGTATAGTCGGTGTGCTCGCCGATCAGATTGACGCGCGCCGGAGCAGCGAATATCTTCCCGGCCCGCCCAAAACGCTGTCGATGCATCAGCAGCGCCTGTTCCCTCTCGATCTTCATCTCCGGCACCCATTTTGTTTGGAATTGCAAACAAACACAATCCTACAACCGGCGCCTTACTAATTTGGTCTGCGATTCGCCTTCGCGGCAGCCGGAACTATTCCCATCCGCCGAATCTCGCTCCCCGCCATCAGGAACGCTCCGACCCCATATGTGTAGCTAGCTGCCGGCTTGAACGGCGCAGGCTCGGCCCCTGTCTGCTGAATACACCCCAGCCTCCCATCCGTATACACCTGCTTCAGCATCCCCGCCCATGCCTTCGCGACCACCGGCCGATACACCTCGCCATCCAGTGCACCTTCGTTGATCCCCCAGGCCAGCGCATAGGTGAACAATGCCGACCCCGAGATCTCAGGCTCGGAGTAGTTCCCCGGATCGAGCATCCCCGCTCTCCAAAGACCATCGGGGCCTTGGAGTGCTGTCACACGCGCCGCCATCTCCTTCAACTGGGTTACATACTTCACACGAGCTGGATCGTCCTTCGGCAGATACTCCAGCGTCCTCACCAGACCACCCATCACCCACCCATTGCCCCTCGACCAGAACATCTTTTTCCCATTCGCTTCTGTCTTGGTTAGATAGTCTGCATCCCGCGCATATAGATGTTCCTTCTTGTCGTACAGAAGGTTCGAGGTCTTCGCCCACTCTTCATCCAGGTAGCCGATGTACTTTTTGTCTCCAGTCACCGCATACATCCTGGACCACACCGGCGGTGCCATAAACAGCGCATCGCACCACCACCATGAAATAGTCTTCCCAGGCTTCTTCGAAACATGGGGTGCAGCCAGCAGAGCATCCAATTCAGCGCGAGTAGGCGCGATCATCACGGCGTCCTTTTTCAGCAGATAAAGCTCCAGATAAGTCTGCCCTACACTCTGATCGTCCGCATCCGGCAGATGCGATCGGAGCTGCCAGTCGAACTTTTTCCCCATCGCCTCCATAGCGTCGCGATATTTCACATCGCCCAACGAATCCGAAGCCGCCATAAATCCGCTGTACAGAACGCTCCACGTCCAGATTCTGTCGAAGTACTCCTGCGACCGCGCCAGCTGCCAATCCCCAACCTTGCGCATCGCGGCACCCACCGCTGCTGGATCAAGCGAAGCAGATAAATCGTTGGCAAGCGGGCCGCCATCATCCGGATCGTCCCCGAAATGCCGTGAGTTATCCTTCGCAATCCCCGCCACTTGCTGCGGCGTAGCGTGTTCGTACGACACCTGCTGTGCCGCGGTCGTCTGCGGCCATATTCCATTCGGACAAATGCTCGCAACAGCGGCAAGCATCCACACCTTCCCCCGAAGAAACATACCCACCTCAATCTCGAATGCGAAATGGCCCGGAGCCAGGCACGCTGTACTCTGTGGCACCTGGCTCCCGGATAGTGAATGCCAGAGCGGCGATTAGAAGTTGATCCTTCCCGAGAACTGGAAGTCACGGCTGCCAGTATTGCTTGTGGCAGTCGTCGGGGCTCCGAAGTTAGCGCTGTCGACATTGACTCCAATACCACCAAATGTCACCTTATTGGTTACGTTCTGGCAATCCACCGCGAAGATAAACTTCACCCGTTCCGGCGTCAGGTTGAAACTCCTCCGGATACTGGCGTTCAGATTGTAGACGCTTGGATTCCGCAGCCCGTCGAAGGGCATCACGCGGGACGCATCGCCAAACATGAAATTTTGAGAGTTGCAGAATGGGCCAGTAGCAGTAGCACACGGGATCACCGCGCCGTTACTGGTGACTCCTCCAGCTCCCGCCGAAGCGGTACCGACATAGCCGTTGAGGTAAGAAACACTTCCCAGAGTAGCGGCGGTTACACCCTTGCCCCAGCTTCCATTCGTACGAATGGTCTTTCCGGTGAAGCTTGGATTGAGGTCTGGCATACACTGTCCCGCAGTCGGTTGAGTTCCGTTGATGGCGTTGTTGCACGACGAAGCAACGACGAGCAGCGGTGTTCCGGAGATGTAGGTAAAGACGCTCGAGAAGGTCCAACCGCCAGCAAGGTTCCTCACCAGCCAGCTGTCGTTTCCAATCCCGCCCTTGCCGAAGGGAAGGTTGTAGACACCGTAGATCGCCAGATTTTGCGGTACGCTGTTGGCGCTAATCGATCTGTCAATCCGATTCACCTTCCACGATTGCCCACTGATCAGCAGATTTCCAGGAATCGCCCAGCCGCTGCGCATCGTGCCCGCATCATCAAGGTTCTTCGCGTACGTATAGTTCAGATTCAAAGTCAGGCCATGCGACAGCCGCTGCGCCAGCGAAACCTGCAACGAGTGGTAGTTGGCGTTCGCCGACTGACTTCCCCAGATATCGGAGACACTCGAGAACTGCGGCATCCACGTCAGCAGGCGTGCAATCGTCGCTTGACCCGCGCCCGCGCTCGTATTTGCAGCCAACCCGAATCCCGGATACGGCAAGTTGACCGCTGGGAGGTTGTTTGCGCTGGTAATCACATTCGCCGCAGCTAGATTCGCGGCCGTGGCCGGCTTCGTCAGCAAGCTGCCTAGCGCGTAATAGATTGGATTGATCTGGCCAGACTGCAGCCCGCGAAGATTGCTTGCTCCGGCAATAAAATGGCTCTCACTGCCCGCGTAATTCACCATCAACGTCGTGTCCTTCAAGACCTGGCGCTGAATGCCGAAGTTCCAGAAGTTGAACTCCGGGGCCCGGCCAGACAAATAAAAATCGGCAAACGCCGGTCCACTGCTCGCCGTGATGAAACCGCCTGAACTATTCACTGTATTGCCCACATTAAGCGTCTGGCTGATCGCTCCAGGCGCAGTAATCGCCGGCACGGAATATCCAGGTCCGCCGAAGTTCGCGTTGGCGTAGGGCTGTCCGTTAGGCATGTTTCCCAGCGCTGAGAAGCCAGCGCTGGTGTTCAGATAGAACGCCGGTCCCGCAGCCGGTCCCGCAGCGCCGTCAGGGAAGGAAGGAGAACTCGTAAAGCCCTGTTGAGAGGGTCCCGTACCCGCTCCACCTGCGCCACCCGTGCCACCGCCGTGAGAATACAACGTGGAGAACCCGCCCCGCACGACCGTCTTGTCATTGATGGAATACGCAAAGCCCACATGGGGTCCCCAGTTCTTCCAGTAATTGTTGACCGGGGTCTTGCATCCGCAGCTCACCCCCGGCCCGCCGTGGCTGCCTGCGAACTCAAGCGTTCCCATGTTGCCCGTCACCGGGTTCTGGATGTTGGGGTTCAAGAACGAGTAGCGGTCCTGAACTTCGGTATAAGTCGGTATGTAATCCCACCGCAGACCAAGGTTCAGCGTCAGCTTCGAATTGACCTTGACGTCATCCTCAACATACGGTGCAATCGGCCGGTACCGTCCGCCCAGCACTGAAAATGGCTGTAGGGTGATGCCGGTGCTGCCCACCGCGCCCAGCAGATAACTCGCGTACGAGTAGCCGGTGTTGCTCGCATAGCTGCTTCCGCTCTCCTGCGCTGTCTCGTTGGTTCCCCAATTCAGCGTCATCCCCGAGGTAGGCCCGTCGTACGAGGACGATTGGAATTGGAGCCACTGAATCTGGATGCCAACCGTTAAATTGTGCCTGCCCTTGTTCCAGAAAAGATTGTCGACCGCGGTGAACGTGTTAGTGACAGTGGTGTTCGTGATGGGCGTCAGACCGGTTTGCCCTGCCCATTCTGTCTGCGCATTGCTGCCGCCGAAGATCTGGACAGGAAACTCCGTAACTGCCTGCCCGTCGGCAGGAACTCCGGTAAAGTTAATCCCCATCAGATTCGCCGCATATTGCGTGTTCTGCGTAATGTTCTGGACCGGAGGACCGCCAAAATTGCTGAACCCGAACTTGAACTGATTCACAAGATTCGGCTTGATCGTGTAGGAGTCCGAGAGATCTGCCCAGTGCCCGGCAACCGTCGAGAAGGTACTCGCCAGATAAGGCAAAGGAAGGACCACGCCAGTCGCGGTAACCGACGTATAGGGCACGGCGTGGCGATTCCCGCCGGTCACTGTTCCCGATAAGGTCTGCTTTGGCGAAATCGTGTAATCACCGCGCGCTGAATAAAGCCAATTGTCAAAACCGTTCGGAGTTCCACCAAAGTAGTTGTTCTGGATGCCGGAGGTCGACGGTGCCGGCAAATAAGACTGCATCTTCTGCGAGATCGGGGAGATGATGCCCGCCGGAATAATATTCGGCGTCGGCAACCCGTTCTTCACCCCCGTAAAGGCCTTCCGGGTGCAATTGCTCCCCGCGCAGGACTGCGACGTCGGGTCATAGATCAGATAGCCAGGGCCAGTCTGCCCGCTGGCGCCCGTACCATTTGATTGCGCGGCGTTCAGCAGCTCCGTGAAGTCGCCCGACTGCATCAAGGTCGTCGGCCCCGACGCCGTCGTATAGCTCGGTGCCGATCGCGCATGCGCCTTGTCATACGCTAGATAGAAAAACAGCTTGTCATGTCCATCGAATAGATGCGGAATCCTGACCGGGCCGCCGAAAGAAGCTGCAAATTCATTCTGATGGTCCACCGGCTTGCCCACAGGAACGGTCGTGATGACGCCATTCACCAGCTTCTTCTGGGTCGCGTTGATCGCAGTGAATCCCCACGTGTCAAAGATCGTGTTACGCACAAAATCCGCCACGGTGCCGTGGTACTTGTTCGTGCCCGTCTTCATCGAATAGTTCACCGAACCCGCACCCTGGTACTCCACCGATTGCCCGCTCGTCAGCGCTCCTACCTGGTCGATACCCTCAAACGGAACAATGTTGAAGATCGGGCGATTGTCCCCAATCTGGCTGATCGTCGTCAGCGGGATGCCGTCCAGATAAACCTCTTGAACGCGGTTCGCCGTACCCGAAAAAAGCGACGACCGGCTGCCAGGCTGCGCGCCCGGCAAGAGATTCGAAAACGAAGTAATGTCACGCTGCTGATTGCCCGCCACCATCAACGGCAAGTTAGCGAACTCCGTGCTCGAAATCGTGTCTCCGAGTGTCGCATTCGCCGTATTCAGTTGCGGCGGTGCTTCGGTCACAGTCACCGTGTCGTTCTGGCTCCCAACCTTCATTACAGGATTCAAACCGAAGATCTGGTTTTCATTGATAACAATGTTCTCCTGCGTAAACTTCTGGAATCCGGTCGCCGAAACCGTCAGCGAATAGGTTCCGATAATGATCGGACTGATCTGGTAAACACCCGCCGAAGAAGAAACACGCGTCGTATCGACGCCCGTCGCAATGTTGTGCGCCGTAACCGTCGCATTCGGAACCACGGCGCCCGAAGAATCCGTCACAGTTCCCGTAATCGCTCCTTCGCCCGCCGTCTGCGCCATCGCAACCGGCAACATCAGACCAACACACACGAAGAGGGCAGCCACAAATCTCATCCCACTCATCCTTCTTCCGGCCAGTCCGGTTCCTGATACATCCTCGTCCCACATAAAATTCCCTCGCATCGTAGCTCTCCTGAAGCCCTTCAATCGCGTGGCCCATCGCACATGACCAACTGGTTCAACCACATTTGATTTGTGGTTTGGCCCGCAATGGAATCTATGGGACTGAAGAAACGAATGTCAATAGAAAAATTATTTCTTGAAGTGCATACGCGCGTCTCCCCCCAAAATTTCCCCGACTTGACATCACACCACCCCCGGAAACCTCAGCAGGAGAGTTGACGAAACCAAGATCAGATTTCGAGGTCCAGAGCTAAAGTCTCTATTTCTAAGACTTTGACACATTTTGACGGGGAGGGGAGGTACCCCCCACAACGGCATATCCGCCCTTACGTTCCCGAGCCCCTACTCTTCCCGCAGAACCTCAAGCGGCTTCCGTCCCAGGATCCGGTGACTCGCCATCCACCCCGTAGCCACCGTAAGCATTGCCGTCCCCACCAGCGCCATCAGCGCCCAGTCCCACTGAAAGTGGTAGGTCACCGTCATTCGCTTCAGCAACACTCGAGAGATAAGATTCGCGAACACGATTCCGACAATTCCTGCAACAAGCCCCAGCACGGCAAATTCAATGGAAAAAACCGTGGCGATGCGGCGCCGGGTTGCTCCCAGCGTCTTCAGCACCACGACCTCACGAATCCGCCGATACCGTGTCCCTGCAATCGAGCTCGCTAGAATAATCACCCCTGCGAAGATCGAAAACGCCGCCAGAAACTGAATCACATACGTAATCTGGATCACCACTGCCCGAACGGTCTCGAGCGCCTGCGCCACGTTGATCACGGTCACCGTGGGATAGGCGTTATACAAGGCCCGTTGCACCTCGCCCACACGCGCTGGGTCCACATGCACACCCCCGTACCAGACGACGGGCAGCCCTGCGAGCACAGCTTGCGGCAACAAAAACTCCGCCCGCGAATAGGCATGCTGTCCATCCGCCTTTGTTAGTGCCACCACGGTTGCGACGATCTGGGTATCCTGCGCGGCGAACGTAATGTGCGATCCAACATGGACTCCCAGCCGCTCGGCCTGCCGCTGTTCAATGGCAACCACTGGGGTCTTCTCACCCTGTGGCCACCACTTCCCTTCCATCACCTTTGTGCCCGGTGGCGCACTCTCCGACCACGTCAAGCTGATCGACCGCAGCATACGCTTCGGAAAGTTCTTCAGCTTCGCCTCTTCCGCCGGTACTCCATCGATTGCGATCACCCGCGACGACACCACTGGCAGCAATTCAGGCTCGGCAGTCACGCTATGCTGCGCCTTCAGGAGCGTTCGTATCCCGCCCACTTCATTGTTCGTAATGTCGATCAAAAAGACATTCGGCAGGTTCGGCGCTGACGAGATGTGCAGTTCAGACACCACGGCGCGCTGGACAAGATAGACGGTCATGATCTGCATCACACCCATCCCCAGCGCCGCCAGCAGCGCTGCCGAAGGATTCCCCGGACGATACAGATTGGCCAATCCATGCCGCAGCGAAGATGGAAGATGCAATCGAGTCTTTGACAGAAAAAAACGCAACCCGGCAAGAACGAGTGCCGACGCCGCCAAAAGTACGGCCAACACACTAACCAGACCCAGCGAAAATACCTGTCCCACCACGACAGAATCGCTCAGTGTTGTGGCGATCGCAGCCAACCCAGCTAAAATCAGCACCGCAGCAGCAATTTGTGCAGCATTCTTGGTAATCTTCCGCCAGATTCCTGCGATAAAAGGGTCGTCCGTATCATCAACGGCTCTGCGCAGAATCAAAATCGGCCGCACTCCTCGAATATCGAGCAGGGGCGGGAGCGTAAAGAGTAGCGTCGTCAAGATACCCGCCGCCAACCCCGTCAAGGCTGCGCTCAATTGAACGTGAAACTCCGAATCTACATGAATCAGCTTGGCCAGCAGATAAGGAAACGCCAATTGAACGCCCGCGCCACATGCCACCCCAAGCAGCCCCCCGGCCGCTCCTAACAGCAGCGTCTGCAATAGATAGATCTTGATCACCTGCCCTGACCGCGCGCCCAGGGACTTCATGATGGCAATCGTATCCAGCCGCTGTTGAAGGTGCGCTCGCATCGCCATCGCCACGCCAATCGCGCCCAGCACCAGTGCTACGAGGCTCATCAGCGACAGCAAGCTCGTTGCGCGATCCAGCCCTTGCGTCAATGCAGGATTCGTCTCACGATAATCAATGATCTGGGCCTCTGGCAGGAGTTTTTCCAATCTCGCCTTGAGGTCAGCTACGGCTTTGTCTGAAATCGGAGCGCCGTTCTTCGGCTTCGGTACTTTGAACAGGTAGCGCTGCCCCGCATGGCTTCCCGGCGCCAGAAGACCGCTCGACTCAAGTCCTTCGCGTGAGATCATCACACGCGGGCCCGCCGCAAAACTGCCTGACAAGCGGTCCGGCTCATTGACCACAACCGACGCAATTCGAAACAACTGCGTTCCTATCTTCAATTGATCGCCCACTTTGAGGTTTAACCGAACCAGAAGATCGTCCGCGACAGCCACTGTGTCAGCAGTCAGCACGGACTTCAAGGGCCCGGCGGGAGATAGCTCCACCGCGCCGTAAAACGGATACATCGCCGGGTCCACAGCCTTCATAGAAACCAATAGCGGGTCCAAGGTCTTAGCAGACGAAGCCATGGATAGAAGCTCCGTCACGGGCGTAATCTCCACCCCGCTGGCTGCGATCTCATCGAGTCCCTTCTGCTGGTCTGGGGTGGGTTGCTGGAACATGCGGGCGGAAAGATCCGCGGCCATAATGCTGCGGGCGCGGTTCAAGAGTGTTGTGCGGAAGGAAGAAGAAAACCCGCGCACACCTGTGAGCGCGGCAACGCCAATCGCCACGGAGAGTATGACAAAGAAGAACTTACCGCGCGACGAATGCATCTCCCGCGCGGCGATCTTGGCTGCAGAGCGATAGCTTAGCGCGGCCATCAGTCCACCGCCACGGCTGTTTCGCGCGAGGCACCTGCTGGGTTGGGATTCATCTCGTCCGCAATGATCAGGCCGTCGCGAAGGACAATTCTTCTATCTGCGTAAGCCGCCAGGACGGGATCATGCGTAACCAGCACCAGCGTTGTGCCTTCGGTGCGATTGAGATTCAGCAGCAGTTCCAGCACGTGGGCGCCGTTGGTCGTGTCGAGGTTGCCGGTTGGTTCGTCTGCGAGGACGATTGGGGGGCGAAGAATGAAGGCTCTTGCGAGGGCTACCCGTTGTTGCTCGCCGCCGGAGAGTTGCACTGGATAGTGGTCCATACGGTCGCTAAGTCCAACGCTGGCTAGTAGTTCGCGGGCTCGCGCGAGTCCGCTTTCCCTTGCGTCCGCGTTTAACTCGTGTGGCAGAAGAACATTCTCGAGCGCCGTTAAGGTTGGAATCAGTTGGTAGGACTGGAAGACGAAACCGATTGTCTTGCCACGGACCTGTGCGAGTTTGTCTTCGGGCAAGTAGCTGATTTCTGTGCCGTTCAAGCGCACGCTTCCCAGACTTGGCGTATCAAGGCCCGCGAGGAGGCCGAGCAGGGTTGACTTACCGCTTCCGCTGGCGCCCATGATGGCAGCAAACTGGCCTTCGGGAACGGTGAAGTCCAAGCCTTTTAGAATGTCTACGGTGCGGCTTCCGTTACGGATGGACTTGCGAAGTCCTTCAACTGAGATCATCGGAGTCGGTTGGGTCAACTGCGTCGTTCTCCTTCCACGCCCAGTGTTTAGTACGTTCTCGGCTGCGGTTTAGTTCTTGTGCTTCGTCGGGATTTGTTACTTTGATGACATGCGGAGAACTGCATTCCTAGCTATTCTAGCTGTCTTGGCTATCACCCTCGACGGCTGTCGATCCGATAACACTGCAAAGCAGGCTGAGAGTTTGGATTCGGGCAAACCTGCTGCGGTTCCTGAAGTTGCGGCTCCTGTTGCGCAGTCTGCGGTGGCGCAGAATGATAAGCGGCCTCTTGTGGTTTGCTTTGGTGACAGTCTCACGGCGGGTTATGGGGCGGAGACGGGTAAAAGTTATCCCGATTATTTACAGGCGGATCTGGATGCGAAGGGGTATCACTATCGTGTGGTGAATGAGGGGATTAGCGGGAATACGACTAAAGATGGGGTGGAGCGGCTGAACGCTATTGTGGCGTTGAAGCCGGCGGTGGCTGTTGTTGAGTTTGGGGGGAATGATGGGCTGCGGGGTTTGAGGATCGAGGACTCGCGGGCCAACATGGATAAGATCGTGGGGACGCTTAAGGCCAGTGGAATCAAGGTTGTACTGGCCGGCATTACACTGCCTCCGGACTATGGGCCGGACTACATCTCGCAGTTCAATGAGACTTACACGCTGCTGGCGAAGAAATACAACGCGCCTTTGCTGCCGTTTCTGCTGCAGGGCGTGTTTGGGGTGGATGGGATGATGCAGCGGGACCGTACCCACGCGACCGCGGAGGGGAACGAGGTTGTGGCGAAGAATGTCCTTCCTCTCGTCCTTCCCTTGCTCAGGAAGTAGTGGTTTTTTTTTGCGCTGGTGGGGACGGGCGTTTTTATTGTTTTGCTGGTGTTTTTGAGGGGGGTCGCGGGAAATGTAGTGTGCAGATAATGGTTTTTTTGTGGTGAAAACGTGGTGGAGTGTGTACCCTCGCTGGTTCTTAGAGACCACGATGCTGGTTGCTGAAAATTTTCCTCTGTTTCCCACTTTATTTTTCAACAGGCGAGTCCTGGTAGGTAGGGCAAAATGCGGGGATCCTTCACTGCGTTCAGGATGACGGCATTGAAACAGGCAACACTGCAGATCCCTACGGGATGACAAGCAAAGGACGGGCAACGGCCAGGGCGTTTTGGCCGATTGAGCGTATTCGATCCCACCCTTCGCAAAAGCGCGAAGGATGGGCATCCGAACATTTGTGATCAGTTGAGACTGGAAGGGCGCACCCGGCCTAAGGGTTGACGGGCCCTAGATCATTCCTTCGAGTCGAACGTAGCTTGCTTCCATTCCGTGTTCCATTCCTGATGCGAGCATTGCTGCGCGTGTTTGAGCGTCGGGGAGGGTCATTCGAATCGTCATCAATGTGCCTGTGCCGTCCGCATCAAATCTCGTTTCAACATGGTTTTCGGGGGTGGGATCGGGCAGGTGCATCCTCTCCACATGAACGATTCTGCTGTAGGGCTGAAGTTCCAGGTATTCACCGGTGATGTGGAATCCACCGCCTTTGCCGTTCGTCCACTCGTAACGGATCTTGCCGCCGGGTCGCGCCTCATTGAGGCAGACGGGCATCGTCCAACCTTCGGGACCGAGCAACCACTTCTGGATTATTTTCGGATCTGTGTGGGCGCGGTACACCGCCTCAGAAGGCGCAGCGAAGCGTCTGGTCACAACTACGTGGGTGTCGCCCTCGGTCTTCAGCGTCAGTTTGCTCATTTGGTTTCTCCCTTCTTGTGTTGTTTCTTGTGTTGTTTCTTGGGTTGTTGCGTGGGTTGTTGCTTCTGTTGTTGCTTGCTTTGTTCGTTTCCATGTTCGAGGGCCAGAATCGCGTCCAGCCTGTCGTAGTTTTTTTCGAGGGCCTCGCGCAGCATCGTGAGCCATTGATCGATGGCGTCAATGCCTGACTGAGCGAGGCGACGCGGGCGCCTGGTGCCGTCTACGCGACGAACAATGAGTCCTGCGCCTTCAAGCACCTTGAGGTGTTGCGAGATCGCGGGCTGCGTCATCTCGAACGGCTCCATCAGTTCCGTGACGGTCGCCTCTCCGCTGGCGAGACGCGCAAGGATCGCCCGGCGTGTCGGGTCGGCCAAGGCGGAGAAGCTGGATCGGAATTAAGGATCACTTCATTTTTGGGGGAGTAGCATCTGGACGCAGGCTAGCGTGAGGAATAAGAGAGATGATGAACAAAGGTCAGAGGGATTTGCTGGTAGTGGCTCTGTTTGCGATGTTGGGTGGAGCAGGGCTTGCCTGTGCGCAGACCCTGGCGCGGACGATTCCCCTGCCCGGAGTGGTGGGGCGAATCGATCATCTTGCGTATGACGCAGAGCATCAGCGGCTGTACATTGCGGCGCTGGGCAACAATACAGTGGAGATTGTCGACGTGAAAGCGGGCAAGGCGCTGCACACGATCGGCGGGCTTTCCGAACCGCAGGGGCTGCTCTACGAGCCGCAAAGGAACCGCATCTGGGTGGCGAATGCTGGCGACGGTAGTGTGCGCCTGTTCGATGCGACGACATTTCAGCCAGTGCGGTCGATCCCGCTGGGCGACGATGCGGACAACATCCGCCGCGATCCCACCACGGGCCAGGTCCTGGTGGGATATGGAAGTGGTGGAATCGCCATCTTCGATCCGGAGGGCAACAAGGTGGCGGACATCAAGGTCGATGCGCATCCCGAGTCGTTCCAACTGGAGAAAGACGGGAAACGGATCTTCGTGAATCTGCCGGGCTCGCACAAGGTGGCGGTGATCGACCGGGTGGCGTCTGCAGTGACGAGCAGTTGGAAGACGGACGATGCGCAATCGAACTTTCCGATGTCGCTGGATGAGCAGGACGGGCGTCTGTTCATCGTGTGCCGCAAGCCTGCGGTGCTTCTTGTACTCGACACGCGGTCGGGGGCAGTAGTGGCAAAGCTTCCTACGGTAGGCGATTCCGACGATGTCTTCTACGATCGCAGCCGCAAGCGGATTTATGTCACGGGCGGTGATGGAGCGATCGTCACCTACCAGCAGCAGAGCGCAGATCAATACAACAAGGTTGCGCAGATGGACACGGTGAAGGGCGCGCGGACAAGCCTGTTCGTGCCGGAGTTGGCGCGTCTGTTCGTGGCTGCCCGTCAGGAGGCCTCGAATCCTGCGGCGGTGAGGATTTACGACGTGGCAGGGACGGCGGGTACGCAATGATCAAGGCAAATACAAAAGCGAAATACCTTCACTGCGTTCAGGATGACGGCGGCGAAACAGACGATCGGGTAGAAGTTATCGCTTTGTTTTTTCAATGAAGACGTGTGTTGCGTTTTCCCCGGAGACTGTTCTGACTGGGGCGAAGCCGAGTTTGGGGAGGTTGATTCCGGAGAATAGATGTTCTCCTTCACCGAGGAGGACGGGCGAGATGGCTAAGTGCATTTCGTCGATCTGGTCTGCGGCCAGATACTGGCGAATAACGGAGACACCGCCGCCGATGCGGACATCTTTGCCGTTGGCAGCATCTTTTGCCCTGCTTAGTGCGGCCTCTGGTCCGTCGGTGATGAAGTGAAAGGTGGTGCCTCCATTCATGGTGAGGGCTGGGCGTGCGTAATGCGTAAGCACAAAGACGGGGGTATGGTACGGCGGTGTGTCGCCCCACCAACCTTTCCAGGAATCGCCTACCCACGGGCCGCGCACTGGCCCGAACATGTTGCGGCCGAGTATCCAGGCGCCGACATTTTCGAAAGATTGGAGCGCGAAGTCGTTGTCGATGCCGGCGACTCCGCCGCTCTGGCCCCGTATTTTTTGGAACACTTCCGTTTCGAAGAACCAGCGGTGAAGTTCGAGGCCGCGAACCCCGAGGGGATTGTCCAGGTCTTGCCGAGGGCCGGCGCCAAAACCATCGAGTGAGATTGAAAATGCGGCGACTCTGACTTTGCTCATTTTCTGGTTCTCTTGGTTAGAGTTTGTAGGCTTTGCGGACGAGGTTGACGGTGAGGTCCTGGGCTACTTCGAAGGCTTCATCTTCGTCGAGGCGGTGCTCGCCTACGAGGCGGCCGAGGAAGGCGCAGTCGATGCGGCGGGCTACGTCGTGGCGGGCGGGGATGGAGAGGAAGGCGCGGGTGTCGTCGTTGAAGCCGACGGTGTTGTAGAAGCCGGCGGTTTCGGTGGCGGTCTCGCGGAAGCGCATCATGCCTTCGGGTGAGTCGTGGAACCACCAGGGCGGGCCGAGTTTGAGCGCGGGATAGTGGCCGGCGAGCGGGGCGAGTTCGCGGGAGAAGGCGGTCTCGTCGAGGGTGAAGAGGATGAAGGTGAAGCGGGTGTCGTTGCCGTACTTCGAGAGCAGAGGGCGGAGGGCTCGCACGTATTCGGTGGGCGAGGGCATGTCGGCGCCTTTGTCGCGGCCGAACTTTTCGTAGACGAGCCGGTTGTGATTGCGGACGGAGCCGGGGTGGAGTTGCATGGTGAGGCCGTCTTCGACGGACATGCCGGCCATCTCGGTGAGCATCTGGGCCTGGAAGATTTGCTGCTCTTCGGGGACGGAGCGGCCGGAGAGGATGCGGCCGTAGAGCGAGGCTGCGGTGTCGGGGTCGAGGTCGGCGGTCTGAGCGGTGAGGTGGCCGTGATCGGTGGAGGTGCAGCCCATGGATTTGAAAAAAGCGCGGCGGTTGCGCAGGGCGTTGAGGTAGCCCTTCCAGGTGCCGATGTCTTCGCCGGTGATCTGGCCCAGCTTTTCGATATTTTGAAGGAAGCCGGCGTACTCGGCGTCGATGACGGAGTCGGGGCGGAAGGCGGGGATGATGCGGCCTTTCCAGCCGGATTCACGGATGCACTTGTGGTATTCGAGGGTGTCGAGCGGAGTGTCAGTGGTGGAGAGGACTTCGATGTTGAATTTTTCGAAGAGCGCGCGGGGGCGGAACTCGGGGGTGAGGAGGCACGCGGCGATGATGTCGTAGTACTCGTCAGCGTTGTCGGCGCTGAGGCGTTTGGTGAGGCCGAACTGGTTTTCGAGGGCGTAGTCGAACCAGAGGCGGGTGGGGGTTCCGCGGAAGATGTAGTAGTTTTTGGCGAAGATGCGCCAGACTTCGCGGGGGTCGGCGGATTCTTTGCCGTCGAGTTGCGGGATGCCGAGGGATTCGAGGGAGATGCCCTGGGAGTAGAGCATGCGGAAGATGTAGTGGTCGGGCTGGATGAAGAGTTTGGCAGGGTCGGGGAATGGCTCGTTTTTGGCGAACCAACTGGGATCGGTGTGGCCGTGCGGGGAGATGATGGGGAGGTCTCGAACGGTTTCGTAAAGTCGTGCAGCGACGGAACGGGCCTCGCCGTCAGAAGGAAACAATCTGTTCGGATCCAGAATCTTCATCTCTACCTCTCAAAGCTCGTTGTGTGGCCAAAACTTCAGCATAGGAAGCCTATCAAAGATTTGGCCGCACCTCGAACAAATGGTGATCCGAACCAGTTAATTGCGGGTTTGCTTTCTCTGGATGTGCGGCGGCTTAGGCTTTGCGGGTGACGCGGTAGAGCTGGGGGAGTGGGTTAATCGCGAAAGGATATTATCGATGGTCGATAGGACGCTTGGGATATCGGGTTCACGAGGGAGTTGATTGGTGACAGGGATTGAGGGTGGTCATCCAAGGCTGGCGATCGTGCTTTTCCTGATGGTCTCTGTGGCGAAAGTGTGGGCGCAGGCGGGACCTCCATTTCAGACTGACGACCCGACTCCTGTGGACTATGGACATTACGAGGCCTATATCTTCGGCACTGTTGGGGGCACTCCGGCGGAGATTGACCCGGTCGGGCCGGCTTTCGAGTTCAACTGGGGGGCGGTGCCTAATGTGCAGCTTCACGCGATTCTGCCCTTCGGCGCGACGCTGCCTACGAATAAGCCGCTGTATGATCCGGCGGGACAAGGGCCGAGTGCGTATGGACTGGTGGATATGGAGCTGGGCGTGAAATGGGGCTTCATTAGACAAACGAGGCGCCGCCCGCAGATAGGCTCTTTTACGATGTTCGAAATTCCGACCGGCAATTATTCGAAGGGGCTGGGAGTAGGCAAGGTCTGGTACAGATTGCCGCTATGGGCAGCGAAAGACATAGGGCCGTGGAGTCTTGATGGCGGCATGGGGTATGCGGTCGTTCCGCAGGACGGGTATAAGAATTTTCTGTATGGCGGATTTCTGGTGAAGCGTGTGATGAGCGAGAGACTGGAGTTGTCGGCCGAGCTTTTTTCTCATGCGGGAGAGGGTGATGTAACACCGCAGGCGCAGGCGTCGACGCTGATTGATGCGGGTGGGTACTACCACTTCAAAACGCCGGGGCTTCAGCTGCTGTTTGCATATGGGCACTCAATCGCGGGGCGAACGGAAAACTATGGATACCTGGGGCTGTATCGGACCTGGGGCAAGGATAAAGGTTCCGATAAGGATAAAGATTCGGACACGAAGAGTGCGGGAGAGGCGATGCTGTCTGCTCAACATCACTAGAACGAATCTTCATGGAGCTGGTTCGGACGAGGAAGGTAAGCAATGGGAATCACGGTGCGCGGCTTTTGGACGTTGATACATGGCATGGGATTCGGTGCGCTCTATCTGCTGGCGTGTTCGGGCGCGCTTGTGGAGCTTTATCGTTTCACGACCGGGAGGGCTCGGACGGAATCGACGGCTGGAGATGAGCGTTTTCTGCGGGCTTATCTGATCACGATGGTTGTGTTGGCCTGGGCTGCGGTGCTGACGGGAACTTACGTGGTCTATCCGTGGTACCGCGCGACGGCGCCGCTAGGGACGGTCGATCTCGCGATGTTTCCGCAGCAGTTGCTGATGTCTCATCCGACGACTGCGACCTGGCACTCGCTTGGGATGGAATGGAAGGAGCACGTGGGATGGTTTACCCCCATCTCGATCACGATGGCTGCGTTTATTTTTATCAAGTACGGACGTGACCTGAGAGAGCACCGGCATTTACGGGCTGCGGTGCTGTGGTTTACGGTGGCTTCCTTCGTCGCCGCAGGTGTGGCGGGATTCTTTGGCGCGATGATCGACAAGTACGCACCGGTGCAGGGCGGCCGTGCGATTCAACTGACCGGGGAAGGCGAACGATGAAGATACTGGATGATGCTGGCTCCCCCGAGAGCTTGGCGCTGGCGAACGGCTCGGGCGCTGCCGCTATTCTTTCGGCGGGCATCGGTTGCTTCTCGTTGGCGGTGTTGGCGATTGCGGGCGATACGTCGGCAGTGGTTAAGAGCGGTCTCATTTTCTATAGGGCGACGGGGCCGCTCTCTGGCGTGACAACGGTTGCCATTCTTGTCTGGCTTTGCACGTGGGGTGTTCTGGAGTGGCGTTGGCGGAGAAAGACCGTTGCTTTGAGGCGCGTCAGCCTGGTCTCGCTCTTATTGCTGGGGTTGGGTTTCTTACTGACATTTCCTCCGATCGCCGAACTCTTCTGAAGGTGTGTCCTGACCAAGTGGGATTGCCGGTTACGCGCCGCGGGCAGAGATTTCGGCCTCGGCCGGGCTGGTAGAGTTTCGGTATGGATGCTGCGACGACTCATCGACCGACGTGGAAGACTCTGCTAGCGTTCGCGATTATTTATTTTGTGTGGGGGTCGACGTTTCTTGCGATTCGTGTGGGTGTGCATGAGGTTCCGCCGTTGTTGTTTGCGGCGATGCGGTTCACGGTGGCGGGGTTGGTGCTTTATGGCTGGATGGCCATGCGGGGTGAGCCCTCGCCGAGTGGACGGGAGTGGCGGTCAATCCTGCTGCTCGCTTTCTTGATTTTTGTTGTCGACTACGGACTGTTGTTCTGGGCGGAGCAGCGTGTGCCTTCGGGAATCGCCGCGGTGATGTTGGCGACTATTCCGGCCTTCATCGCGCTGATGGAGATTGTGTTTCTGCGGACACAAAGACTGACGGTTCGTCTGGGAACGGCGCTGCTGGTGGGACTGGGAGGAGTGGCGGTGCTGATGAGCCGGTCATTGAACCTGGGCGGGGCGCCGATCGATGCGAAGGGCGCGGTAGCGATTTTGATTGGGGC
>Ga0206911_1019_pt1 | contig 40182 bp, 38 predicted proteins | sample Alteio_BWOrgHeat_74_FD_152956 | JGI IMG/M metagenome (GOLD analysis project Ga0206911, IMG submission 152956) | Enriched cells from forest soil in Barre Woods Harvard Forest LTER site, Petersham, Massachusetts, United States -... | ecosystem: Environmental > Terrestrial > Soil > Temperate forest >...
GGCGTCTACCTCGAACCGGAGCCAGTGATGGTTGGCTTCTAGACGCCTGCTCCCTTCTTACTCCGCAAGTTAATTCCCCTCCGCTCGTTCTCCCCAGGACTCCTTTCTATCGAAGAAATACCTGAACAAATCAAACCACCCTGTGGTCTTTATGAATGAGGATGAGCGATTGGTGGCGGACGAGGCGATCCTGAACGAGGCTGCGACGTTGGTGGGGAGTCCAGACTGCAGTCAAGACGCAGCGCTCGAATCTCTGGTTCGGGAGCACTTTCGTCTGGTCTACCGCATCGCCTACGCCGTGCTCAGAAGCCACCACGATGCCGAGGACTCCGCGCAGGAGACATTCCTCCGCGTACTGCGCTCAATAAATTCAGAACGGTGTGCAAACTTCTGCAGCCGCTGAAGTAACTTCCGTAACACCATCCGCGCAAAAGTAATCATTCTAAATAACTTAGTGGCCCATAAGGGCCATTCTCCTTGGCTGCCTGAATGCGTTAGTACTAGTACAGGTAGCCAATGCCGGGGACTCACTAAAGTTATGAGAATGAACTGGATCAGTTCGATTCGGAAACCGAAGGCAGCAGTTGTGCTGGTGGTTCTCGGCCTTTGTCGCTTGGGAATGGGGCAGCAAGTATCGCTCGCGCTGCTGCAACCAGCGACGATGAACAATATGGCGATGGAGGCTGGTGCGATAGAGCCAGCGCCAATGGTGAAGCCGGCGGAAACGGCGACGGCACCAGAAGGGCCCGGGGACCATCGATTTTGGGATCGGGAGAACAGCGTTTTATTTGCAGCGAGTGCTGCATTCAGCGCCGCTGATTTTGTGGTGACCCGCGATAATCTGCGTAGCGGCGGTCAGGAATTGAATCCAGTGACGCGGATGTTTAGCGGCAGTACCGCAGGACTGGCGATGAATTTTGCTGGGGAAACGGCAGGCGTTGTCGGGATCAGCTACTTCCTTCACAAGACCGGTCATCACAAAATGGAGCGGGCCGTCTCCATGTTAAATATCGGCGCCTCGGCTTCTGCCGTCACCTTTGACCTGGCGCATCGATAAGCAAGTGCGATCTTCTTTCAGGCAGATCCGCTCGGCACGATTCGAGCCTTCTGAACTTCTCTGCGGCGCAGAATCCAAATCAGCAGGAAAATCCCAGCCAGTGCAATGAGAAAGAAAATGATTCCACCCTGGCGGTGAAGTCTGCCAGTCAGAAAATTGGGATTGACGCGAGTGGCGAGCGCTCCGAGCGCAAATATCCGAAGGCCATTTTTACCGATGGAAAGAGGGATTGCCGCAGCCACGACGACAATCTTTCGCCACGGCGAGCGCAGAAGCAGGTGTGCCAGAACCATGGTGGTCACCAACAGCATCATGCTCGAACGGATGCTGCTGCATTCTGGAGCGACTTCGAGGGTCAACCCTGGAATATGTACGAGTGTGCCCCTTTGCGCGACCGGAAACCCCGCAGCCAGGAAGAGCACGTGAGCGGCTGCAGCAGAGCCGCGCTGCAACAGGCTGACGATTTGGTCCAACACAACTTGCGGGAGCGGGACTATCCAGAACAAGAAGCAAAGAGGGAAGAGTGCACCTCGGAAAGTGCGAGCGCCGAAACAAATGATAAATGCGGCGAGCCACCACACTACAAATGCGACCATATTCGCTGCGAGTTGCTCGTCCGAAGACAGGGGAAAGACCTGCCCTCTGACACCGATGGTTCCCAAAACGGCGACAGCCACCAGGGCTGAGCCAACTTTAAAACCCCCACTGGAAGATTCAGTTTCAGCTCCGTTCCAATCCAGATCCTTCCGATTCAGGAAGATCAATGCCGCACTCAAGGGAAGGATCAGCAGGATGTGCGTGTACCGGTCATCACGCAGCGCCAGCGCGAAGGACGATGCCAAAGGACCCAGCCAGATAGCCACGGAACTAGCGCCGAGGACGGCGAACAATACCAACGGCCACGAATGAGGAGTCGATTCCCGGCCGACGGCAAAGGTCCGCCGGGCTTCGTTCGTTGGCTCGGTTTGTATTGTTGGCATAGGTTACGAGTTTCTAGCGTTTCTTATGATTGAAATTTACACACTTCGTGACGTCGCTTAGATGAAGTTTAGTCCTCTCGGGTGTTCATCCTTGAAGGTTCTTATTGCTTTCGTAAACTTCGGTGACCTTGCTCCGGCCGCGCCGCCGCGGGTGTGTAAACGCGGGGAAGATCCAGAGTGGTGCTTGGACCCGCTTCAGTTATTGACTGCACAAATTCGACTAGCGTAGCGTACGGTCAATAGGCGTGGGGGAGGAGTAGATGACACTCGGAACCGGCTGGTCCAAAACCTGGACCTATTTCGAGGGGGATTGGCATGAGGGCAACGTGCCCATCATGGGACCGCGTACGCATGCCGCATGGCTTTGCTCCCTGGTCTTCGACGGGGCTCGCGCCTTTGAAGGAGTGACGCCTGATCTCGATCTACATTGTGCGCGGGTGAATGACTCAGCGAGAAAACTCTTTCTGAAGCCATGCGTCGTTACCGAAGATTGGGTGCGGCTGGCGCGGGAAGGAGTGAAGAAGTTCGACAAAGACGCCGCGTTATACATTCGGCCGATGTATTGGGCGGAAAAAGAAGGGCCATGGGTTCAGGCACACGACCCTGAGTCGACCCGGTGGTGCCTTTCGATCTACGAAGCGGCGATGCGCGTACCGAAGGGCTTTTCGATCACACTGTCGCCTTACCGGCGGCCGACCATCGACACGATGCCGGTAGATGCCAAGGCCGGATGTCTCTATCCCAACAACTCGCGGGCTCTGTTCGAGGCGCACGAACGCGGCTTTGATAACGCGATTGTTTGCGACATCCTGGGCAACGTGGCCGAGCTGGCGACGTCGAATGTGTTCATGGCAAAGAATGGTGTAGTGTTTACGCCGATTCCAAATGGAACATTTCTGGCGGGCATCACACGTCAACGGGTGATTGGACTGTTGCGTCAGGCGGGCGTGGCGGTTGTGGAAAAAGTCCTCACGTATCGGGACTTTGAACAGGCGGACGAAATATTTGCGACAGGGAATTATTCCAAAGTAGTGCCGGTGACGAGGATCGGCGAGCGTGCGCTCCAATTTGGTCCGCTCTATACCAAGGCCCGGGAACTCTACTGGGCGTTTGCGCATTCCTGATGGGCGAAATGTTGCGCAACCTCGATTCGGATAAACCGAGCGCCGCGACCATCAATGTACTCACCCAGATTTGGCAACGAGTGCTGGAGCGGTCACAGATTGGTCCGGAAGACAGGTTCTATGATATCGGCGGTACCGATCCTCTAGCAGACCGATTATTTGTCGAGATTGCCGGAGCGTTCGACCGGCAACTACCAACCGCTACCATCTGCCACGCACCCACGATTACGGCGCTGGCAGCATTGTTAGAACAGAGTTCCCTACCGCTGTTTTCGCCCCTGGTTAAACTCAAGGCGGGCAGCGGTAAGACACCGATTCTTATTGCACACGGTCTGGGTGGCCGCGCGAGTTTCTCGGAGCTGGCCAAACACATTCGCACCGAGCACGCGATTTATGGGATTCAAGCGAAAGGCGTCGACGGAATGGAGGAGCCTTTCGAGCGGATTGAGGACATGGCAGCGTTCTATCTTGAAGCGCTCAGCCAACTTCAGTCGGAAGGTTCAATCATTCTGATTGGTTACTCGTTCGGAGGGCTGATTGCCCTGGAAATGGCGCAGCGGCTCTCGGCGGAAGGAAAAAATATAGCACTGCTCGTACTGGTGGACACCTACCCGCATCCTCGTTATCTGCCGTTGGGCCAGCGCTTGTCGCTTAGCGCAAAGCGGATCAAGGGCCACATCTCTGATTTGACGCGCGAGCCGCTTCGCACGGCACTTTCGCAGGTGCTTAGCGCTCTCAAGAGCCGCTTGCCCATGGCAAGAGGCGGCAAGCCGCGCGCGCTCTTCGAAGGAGCAGTCCGCCTGTCGTTTGCTGAAACGATAGAACACGTGAAGGCCCGCGATCTGTTAGCGATGAGGCGATATCGCCCCCGGTTCTACCGAGGGAAAATGATCTTTGTCCGGCCCGAGGCCAACTCGTATCTTCCCACCGATCCGACCGCAGTTTGGAAAAACATGGCGGCTGAATTTCAGGTGCATACCGTTCCCGGAGATCATCTGGGAATGGTCGCGGAGCACTTCGAAAGTCTTGCCGCAGTACTCACTGCTTGTGTGGCGGGAGCGTCGCGGGGGTGACAGAAAATCAGATTGTATGCTTTAGCACCGCAGGCGAAGTATTTCCACGGAGCATATTTTATACGACCATGTTTAATCGTATTCATCACATCGCCATTATCTGCTCTGACTATTCGAAGTCGAAGCATTTCTATGCCGAAATTCTTGGGTTCAAGATCTTGAGAGAGATCTACCGAGAAGAACGGAGATCCTTCAAACTGGACTTGCAGATCGGAGATCGCTATCAACTCGAGCTGTTTTCTTTCCCAGATGCCCCGGCACGGCCGTCATCTCCCGAAGCCTGCGGCTTGCGGCACATTGCGTTCGAAGTCGACAATGTGCAAGAGATTGTTCGGAGACTGAAGAAGCAAGGGATTGAGGTCGAACCCATCCGCGTCGACCAGACCACGAACAAGGCGTTTACATTTTGTCGCGATCCTGACGACTTGCCGATAGAAATATACGAATGTTAGGTGACTGCAACGGCGCCCGAATAGGAAGAGCATGTCCAAAGAGATATCCAAAACGATCCCCGAGAAAATGACCGGCGCGGACAGCCTGGTTCGCTCATTGATAGCCGGGGGCGTGGAACTGTGCTTTACGAATCCCGGCACTTCGGAAATTCATGTCGTCTCCGCTCTTGACCGGTTACCAGAAATTCGTTGTGTGCTGGGTTTGTTTGAAGGTGTAGTCACTGGAGCTGCCGACGGTTATGCCCGCATGGCGGAGAAGCCGGCGTGTACACTGCTGCACCTGGGGCCGGGTTTGGGAAACGGACTTGCGAATCTCCACAATGCGAGCCGGGCACAAGTGCCGATCGTTAATCTGGTGGGCCAGCATGCCACTTATCATTTGCACCACGACACGCCGCTGACTTCTGACATCGAAGGGATTGCTCGTCCCTGTTCGAAATGGTTGCGTACGTCGCGCGCTCCTTCCGAAGTGGGACGTGATGTGGTGGAGGCAATTGTGGCGGCGCGCTCGGAGCCGGGCCAGATTGCGACGCTGATCATACCCGCCGATGTTGCCTGGAGCGATGGCGGCATGGTTGCCGCGCTTCCCGAGTTGCCAAGGCCTGCATTGCCCGCCGTCGAAAGTATCGAGCGCACCGCTGCGATGCTTCAGTCGGGTTTGCGAACGGCCATACTGATTTCTGGGAAAGCGCTCTATGGCAGGGGACTCGCGGTGGCGGGGCGCATTGCGGAGGCAACCGGCGCCAAACTTCTAGCTCCGTATCCTGTTACCCGGTTGGAGCGCGGCGCTGGCATCGCCCCCGTCGAACGAGTTCAATATGTCCTGGAGCAAGCGGTTGCGCAGTTCAAGGAATTTCGTCAACTCATCCTGATAGGCGCACAGCCTCCGGTGGCGTATTTTGCATACCCGGGTAAGGATAGCGTGTTTACTTCGCCAGAATGCGATATCAACACGTTGGCGAGTGCTGACGAAGATTTGGTTGGCGCTCTCGAAACGCTGGAGACGATCCTGAAACCACATCGGTCCGAACGCCCGTCGGAGCATTTCGAGCGGCCGGAAGTGCCGAGTGGCGAGATCACACTGCTGGGACTCGCCACTGCAGTGGGAGCTCTGTTGCCGGCGAATGCGATTGTGGTAGATGAATCGATGACCTCGGGTCGAGGAATGATGGCCGCCACAAGGGGCGCTCCGCCGCACGATTGGTTAACAAATACCGGCGGTTCGATCGGGATTGCCCTGCCGCTGGCTGTGGGCGCGGCGGTGGCCTGTCCGGACCGCAGAGTCTTGTGCCTTTCGGCGGATGGCAGTGGGATGTATACGCTGCAGGCGCTGTGGACGATGGCACGCGAAGGTCTCAAGATCACGACGGTCGTATTCGCCAATCGCGATTACGCGGTCCTAAAGCGGGAGTTTTCTTATTTAGGTGTGGGCAATCCGGGGCGGCGGGCGTTGGATATGTTCGAGATTGGGCGTCCGGATCTCGATTGGGTCAGCCTGGCGAAGGGCATGGGAGTGCCAGGTACGCGCGTCAGTTCGTTGGAAGGGTTTGCGGGGGCGTTACGCGAGGGGTTCGAAAGCGGTGGGCCCAGCTTGATTGAAGTGCCTCTCTAACTGCTTATTTAGCTTGTTAAGGCGACGGAAGGCTGCTGGAACATTTTCGCAAGTTCGGCTTTAACAACTTTTCCAGTTGGAGTGACTGGCATGGCAGGGACGAGAATAATCTGCGACGGACGCTTATAGGAAGCGAGGTGCCGTGCGGCATATTCTGCAAGATCCGAGGCGGTCAGTGTGGAGTCCGGTAACGGTTGGACGAATGCGATGACCTCTTCGTCTCCCTCGACCGATCGGCCAATTACAGCAGACTGCGCCACCGCAGGATGCGCATTCAAAACCGCCTCGACTTCGGCGGGGTAGACGTTGAAGCCACGGTGAACGATCAGATCTTTAGTTCTACCGACGATGAAGAGATTCCCATCTTCCAGGCGGGCGAGGTCTCGCGTATTGAACCATCCGTCAGGATCGACCGCCGCCGCGGTCTCTTCGGGCGCGCGATAGTATCCCTTCATTATGTTTGGTCCGCGTACCCATAATTCACCGGCTTCTCCTGCAGGTACCGGGTTGCGATCCGGCCCGATTAGCTTAATTTCAACTCCTGGAAACGGCGGGCCAATCGAAGTATCACAGCGGGGGGATTCGACGCGCGTCTGCGCGATGGTAGGAGAGCACTCCGTCACTCCATAGCCGTTGTGGAGCGGCATTCCGAAAAGCTCTTCTGTGGCTGATTTGGTGGAAGCGTGCAATTGAGCACCGGACGACGAAATAATTCGAAGCGCGGGGAACTTCAGCGACTTCAAACCTCTTAACTTCGCATACTGCAAGAATTGGGTGAAGGTGGCGGGCGCGCCAAGCAGAACCGTCAACCGCTCCTTCTCGATGGTTACGCGGGCATTCATAGGATCGAAACGGGGCGACAGATAAAGCGATGCGCCGCTGAGTAATGAGCCCAGGAGGACGACTGAGAGCCCCACGGCATGTGACATCGGCAGAATTCCGTAGAGGCGGTCTTCAGGAGTGAGCGACCGTATCTTTGCCGACCCAGCCGCGAGAAATAGCAGGTTGCGGTGACTCAGCATCACTCCCTTGGGAAGTCCGGTTGTTCCGGATGTGTAAATCAAAGCCCCGACGCGCTCCGAAATCTTTGTGTCAACTTCGAGAGGCTCCGGTTCGACCTTCTCGTTGAGTTGGCCAAGGCCGATGGAGCCCACGCCGTCCACATTTTCGGCCACCGCATTATGCCGCTGGGCGTGATCCGCAGCGTGGGGTGAGACGCTGGTGGTGAAGAGGACGATACGGGCGCCGCAGTGATCCCGTATCTCGTCGATCTCGCGGGCCGAGAGACGCGCATTCACCAGCACCGGCCAGGCATCGAGTGCCGCCGAAGCCAAAAGAAGCGCAACGAATTCCCGGCAGTTCTCGCCAACGATCATCACGCGATCGCCCGGACGCACGCCCAATTTAACGAGCCAGGCTTGGGTTTTGGAAATTGCGGAGGCCAGTTGGCGATACGTCCAAGTGCCTGATGGGTCGACCAACGCCGCTCGGTCGGGCCAGGCTTCCGCCCAGGGATGCACCACATCGCTGATGCGAGTGGGAAACGCGGGTAAGGAATCGGGTGCGTTGTATTGCGTCATGAATCTGAGAAAACTTACGGTTTGGTCAGCAGACAAACGCCTGTCCAGGGAAAGTTTCCGGCAGTCCCGTTGGCATCCAGCACCACAGGAAGCAATCCTTTAGGCAAACGCTTGAAGTGGGCCGCGGTCTGCAACAGTCCCTGGACGTCGGTTGGATTCCAGCCGTGCGGAACAAAAAACTTCGGTCCTTCGGGCGGTCCGAATTTGAATGCAGCCCCGGCTTCGCTGAGCTGTGCGCCGGAGGTGCGCTGCATCAGTTTTAATTGGCCCGGCGAAGTGAGATCGATGATCCAGCTTTCAAAGTGCTCTCCGACGGCCAAGTCCCGGGCGAACGCGCCTACTTCTTCGGAGGTGAAATAGATCAGGAGGCCTTCGGTGAGAACGACGATCCGGTTCGCGCGCCGGTTTAGATCGGCGAAAAAATTGCGGCGGCCAGGGATGTCGGACAAGTCCAGGGAGATGCGCTCGAGATGGCACTTCGGCGTTTCATCGGCGAGCATCTCTTTTTTGTAGGCGACGATTTCGGGCAGGTCCACTTCTACCCAGTGGAGGGTGTCGGGAAGATCCATGCGGTACGGTCTGGTGTCGAGGCCGGCAGCGAGGTTCACGACAAGGTCGGCACCTTTTCGAATCTCGTTAGCCAGGAATGTATCGAAAAGATAGGTGCGCGCCACCCACGCCCATTCATGCTTGTTTCCTTCCGGCAGAGTATTGGCAATGTGAAAGCCACGCTCGCCCGCCAGACGTTCGGCATAGGGATCGCGAAATAACGCGTCCGGACGCTCGGTTTCTTGAGCGCGAAAATAAGCGACCCAGCGGGCAGTATCGGAAATGCTGCGTACAGAAGAAGTGGTCTCAATCATGTTTGGAATTTCGCGAGCGCACATTGAAGCCTAGTTATGGCCATCGAGTTTTCTTGCGACGAATGTAACCAGATTGTTTATCGTATCCAGGTTGCTGGGAACCACATCCTCGTCCTCGACTGTAATTTTGAAATGCTCCTGGAGGAAGGTGACGAGATCGAGCACTCCGAGGGAATCCACCACGTTGCCGAGCAGGGAACCGTCGTCTCGGAGATGATCGGCGCGGCCGGAGAGGAAGTGTGTCACGAGAAAGCTGCGGATTTCGCGCTCGATCTCCGCGGTGCGTGTTGATTGAGTTGTTTCTGTCATGGATGCTAAGACACCTCAGCGTGTTGTTGCTCAAGATTTTCGCGGACAATATTGTCCGCGGTATCTTGCATCTTTGCCGGGGAGTTATCCGGCAGGCAGGCAGCCATGTAAGACGGACGTATGAGGGTGGCATCGCCGTCATAGGGAGAGGCATACCATACCGCGCCGTCTAAAAGCGCTCTGTGTAGCGCCGGATCTGCTGCTTTGTAGTAAAAAGGGCACGCGGGATATTTTCTGCGATACGGATTCCATTCCGCGGCCACTTGTCGAATGCCGGCGGGAAAACCTAGCACTTCAAGAACGTGGCTTCCTGATTGCTTCGCACAGTTGTAGGCTGCCGCCCACAAAGCTTTCACAACTGCGGGATCATCCTGCTGGGCCACTAGATCCGCGATGATCGATGTCCGCGAGCCATTTTCCTGATTTTCGTCGTTGCGAACGATCGCATACCCTACCAGTGCAGACTCTTGATAACAGCAGAGCACGCGTGCAGAGCCGCGGTCTCCAGGGATATGGAAGTGCCATCGCAGCGTGGCCGGGCTGCGGTCGGCGAGCATGCGGCATCCTTCACTTTGTTTTTCTATCCAGAGGGATTGAAAATCATCTCCAATTTCGTCGACGCTGATTTCCTTGACCGCGAAAGATCGCGAAGAATGCCTGCAATATCGTCTGCGAACAATCCTGTCAGTTCCTATGGCCAGAGCCGTTACGGCAGCGCCAATGCGCGACAAGAGCGGCCCGAGTTTCAGCTTGTTCATGAGTACGCGGGCGAAACCGTAGGGCTGCAAAACCCAGAAAAGAACGGTGTCATAGTCTGGCTGCGGCAGAGGGGAAGATTTGAATGCGAGAGCAATTTTGGCGACGGCCTCGATGGCGGTGGTGGAGATGAAGAGGTCGACCGACTTCTGCCGGAAAAAAGCTGCAACCAGCGTCAGACCGACTGCGCGATAGGGAGGATCGACGACCAGTCCGTGCGCCGTGACCGACGTCAGAGTTTTATTGCCGAACCGATAGAGCAATGAGATGTTTCCCAAGTATCCGACCACGGCTCCGTCGGCTTCGAGAACCCAGCCGATGGGACGCCCGACCTCGGTGCACATCAGGGCCGGATTACGTTGCCATAGACGCTCCCAATTCTCGTATGAATCCGCGTTGAGGCGCCATCTTTGCTTGAGTGCCGCCACCGCATGGAAGTCCGAGAACCGGGCTTCTCGAAGTTTGGCAGGAGCTACGGCTGGAGAAGAGCGGGCATCCGAATCATCCTCCGGAATAGAGGGCGAGGTGCGACGCGCGCGGATCATACTCAGGATCGCGCCCGCTACTTTGTTCTCGATTGAACCCGTCTTCATTTTTAATTCGTAAATTCTTAATTCTTGTTGAATTGTTCTTGTTCTTAATGCCTGCTAGGCAATCTCGCCATTCGCGAGGGGCGACCGGGAGCGCGCGGCTTGTGCCATGGCTGCAAATGCGGGTCTCTCATTCTTTCGCGAAAGCACGTACTGCAACCAGTTGCGATAGACCCACGTAGCTGAGGATTGCCATGTATTTTGCATCGACTCCACGACCAGGGCTTCGGGAAAGAATACCAACTGTTCTTCGCGGGGATGAGTGACCGCAATCTCTCTGAATTCGGCGAGAAGCCTGGCCGCCGACGGATCGAAGTATCCGTGCGGCATCGTGGGATAGGTCTCTCTTTCCTGGCGCAGAAATCTCTTGATGTCCCTGCGATATTCCTTCAGCAGAGTTCGCGATCCGTACTCTGGATGACCCTGGAAATGCACAAAGAGGCTTTTCTTTTTCTGCTTCGCAAACAGGTCGACGCCGGCCAGGGCGGATTTCGTCAACACGGAATAACCGCATGCTGTGAGCGAATCCTCGCGCACCTCGTTCCACCGGGAGTGGGGAAAGCGCATGGGCCGGGCTGCGTTCCTGGTCAGCGCATGGTCTGCGACAAAGGCCGACTCGAACACTCCAAACTGTTTATCACTCAGCGGGTGGCGCTGGATGCCGTCGCTATGAAGAACGCCGGCATGCGCCGCGAGGCAGGACAGAACCGTCGAAGAGGTATTGCTTTCCGCCCAGTCGAGAACATCCGTCAGGACATGCCAGTAGGGCTCCTCGCGCAAATCGGGCTGATGAGGCTCTGTGCCGGTAATGATCAGGGCATCAAACCGGCTGTCCCAAAGGTCATCGATGCCATGGTAGAAACTACTCAAATGCTGCAATCCACGCGGGCCGCGCGGAACCCGCGGCAGGGAATAAAGCTTGAGCCATACAGGAACGGCGCCGGCCGCACTGTCAAGAAGATCGAAGAACTGTATCTCAGTATCTTCCAGGGCCGGGTCTGGCATATTGTTTACCAGCGCGATTCTGACGCCTTCGGTGCCTGAGTCGTAACGGCGGTTCGGCTTTGCAGCGCGAACGCCAATCTTTTCCGCCCAGCGTGGCGGAATCCGGTTTCCCTCGATCAGAAGCGGCATGACGCACCTCCCGAATTATCGATCGCGAGCGATTTCGCGAATCTCATAAGATTGCCTTGTCCAGCGCTTGGGAGAGGTCTGCAAGAATGTCGTCGATGTGCTCGATGCCCACGCTGAGCCGAATCATTTCCGGAGTCACGCCCACCTTTAGTTGCTCGGCGGATGTTAGCTGGCGGTGCGTGGTAGAGGCCGGATGGCACGCCAGAGACTTGGCATCGCCCATATTGACCATTCGTTTAAACAGGCGGAGAGCATTGAAACACTTTGTCCCGGCCTCGAAGCCGCCCTTCACCCCGAAGGTCAGCAGTGAGCATCGTTGGGAGCCGAGGTAGCGCTGCGCCATGGGATACAAGGGACTGTCGGGGAATCCCGCATAATTCACCCAGTCGACCATGCGATGGGCGCGCAGATATTCGGCCACTTTGCGCGCATTTTCCACGTGGCGTTCAACGCGGAGCGCAAGCGTCTCGACTCCCTGCAGTAACAGGAAACCGTTGAACGGAGATAATGTCGCCCCGGTGTTGCGCTGGCAAACCGTCCGGCAACGCGCGACGTACGCTGCCTCGCCGTAGTGGTCGACATACACCACGCCGTGATAGGCAATCTCTGGCTGGTTGAGCATGTAAAACTTTTTTGGATGGTGACGCCAGGGAAACTTGCCGCTGTCAACGATCATGCCGCCGAGAGAAGTACCGTGGCCTCCCATGAATTTCGTCATGGAATGCACTACGACATCAGCGCCGTATTCGAACGGGCGAAATAAAATTGGCGTGGCGACGGTGTTATCGACGATCAACGGCACGCCATGTTTGTGCGCTACGCGCGCCAGGCCTTCGATATCGGCAACATTGCCGGCAGGATTGCCGACACTTTCGCAATAAAGCGCCCGTGTGTTTTCGTCGATCAGTTTCTCAACGTCGTCGGGATGGTCCGTCTTGGCAAATCGTCCTTCGATTCCACGCTTGGGGAAAATATGTGCCAGCAGGGTATAGGTGGCCCCATAGAGTTGCGGAGTAGAGATGACGTTATTGCCCGACTCGGCGATGTTGATGAGCGAGTACTCGATGGCGGCCATTCCGGAACTCACGCTGAGAGCTTCGACTCCACCTTCCAGCGCAGCCACACGTTTTTCCAGAACTGTGTTGGTAGGATTTCCGATCCTCGTGTAGATGTTTCCTGGAACTTCGAGATTGAAGAGGGCAGCACCGTGCTCTGCGCTATCGAACTCGAACGCTACCGTCTGATAAATCGGCACGGCGACCGCGTGATTGGCAGGGTCGCCGTCGTAGCCGGCGTGGATGGCTGTGGTTTCTCGCTTCATGAATAAACTTCTTGTTATCGCGTAGAACCCTGGGAAGCGGCGCCGGCTTTCTCGCGCGTCTCGGGAGCGTCGATCTGGTGAAGTTCATGGCGGCCAGAGGAGGGAACCGCCATGGACTTACGCACAGTTGATTTCGACATTGCGCCGGTGATTGTGCGAGCGGCGAAGCCCGCCCCGTAGGCGAAGCGCATGACTGGCCCAAAGCTATTCGCGGCTGTGAGCCCCGCAAAATAAAGGCCGGACATCGACGATTCAAAACTCGACGAGAGCACTGGGGCGCCGTTGACGACCTCAAGAGTGGATCGAATTTCCGAACTGAGAAATTTCAATCGGTCCATATCTGGTTTGTAGCCGGTGGCGGCGATAACATGCTCGGCCGAAATTTCCCGCTCGCTCGCGTCTTCAGCACGAAGAAAAAGCCGGACGCGGCCATTCTGAATGACGGCCCGCTGCGCGGTGCATCCCAGATGCAACGGAACTCGGCCGACTACTTTCTCCTTGGCGAACCATGCTCCTGAGGGACCCAGCACTCGGCGAACGGCCTCCAAACGAAGACTTTCGGGCAAGTAGTGAAAAGCCATGGGAGCGTCGGCAAAGAAGCGCAGTCGCCAGCCTGGGCCAATCCCCGATTGCGGACGGTGAATCTGCTGCCATAAGGATCGAGTACGTCCGATCTGGGGGGCCCCGTGAAATTTCAGCGACTCCCGGCGGGAAACCAGCTGTACATCGGCTCCGGCTTCGTGCAGCAAGCCAGCCAAATCCGTTGCGGACGAGCCGCCGCCAATCACTACTACGCTGCGGCCCCGGAAACCTTCCAGGTGATGATGACGAAAGCTGTGGGAAAGGAATTCCGGCGGCAGACTTGCCAGATTATCGGGGACGTGTTCGAAGTGAGTGATGCCGACTGCGAGCACAACCCGGCGCGCCGCGAAGGCTTCACCGGTGTCGAGTACCAGGCGGAATCCCTCAGGCAACCGATCCACGCTGGTCACCAGCTTGTCTTCAAGCTCGGGCACCATCCGGTCTTTGAACGCGAGACCGTAGGCGCTGAAGGTATCGAGGCGTACCGGCATTCCAGAGTGGGAGTATTCAATGCCTCGCTCACCACAAAAATTGCCCAGGGTAAATTCGCCTTCCCCATCGTAAATGTTCGAAGCAAAGCCATCTGACTTGAGACACATGCCTTTCGGCATATGCGCCCGCCAGCTATCCATTACCCGTCCGAAGATGCGGAACGGAATCCCACGACGGCGGAAGTGCGCAGCGATCGAGAGTCCATAGGGACCCGCGCCAATGATTGCAGTTTCCAGCATAGGTTTATGAATCGTTCTTTATGGTGGTTCAGTTTAGGAGCCGACAAAAACAGCTAGACCACTTCGGGGGAGATCAAAAGGGGGAAGAAAACTGACACGATCATACCATGCTCCCGGCCTTCGGCGAAGCGAAAATACGGTGTAGGCTAAGCGTGGTAAGTGGTTGTTTATCAATGAAATAGGTGGAGTCGTTCCGCGATTTCGCGGCAGGCATTTTTTTACTCTGAAGCACGCTGACTGTGGCTGAGCAACCCCTCCGGGTGCTCCGTCTTCGACGAAGAAGATGACGGTTCCGTTCCGGAGGGAAGGCCTTCGAGAAAAGCACGAATGGTAGCAATGAGACGGGGTGAAGCTTCGGCCTGAATGCGATCCGTATTGCCGTACGTGAGGGCGCGATCAAGTTTCTCGGGTAGGTCGTGTTCGTCGTCGGCCACAATGATCCGGCCTTGGGCGCCGAAGCGTTCCGCAGTGGCGACTTGGTGGTCGTTGCGGGTTTCGCGAAATTCCGCACGCCGAGGCATGACCACGATCGGCTTGCCAAGTTCCAGCGCAGAGATTATCGATCCCATTCCGGCATGGGCCACGATGACGCGGGTATCCTGCATGACCCGGCTAAATTCCGCAGGTTCAATAAAACGGGTGAACTTGATGTGCTGGGGATGAAAAGTGGAACTCGCAATCTGAGCGAACACATCCGAACGGTCTCGCGACTTGGCCCATTCGTCGACCGCCCGGATCAAGCGATCAAACGGTTCCTGAGAACCGACCGTAACGAAGATCATAAAACCGATCCTCCATACTGCGGCCCCTCGGCCTTGGCCAGATGTGGCCACTGCGTGAGCCACAAATCGGCGTACCGGCCGGCCCGCGATCCGGACAGGGAGAGTTCCTCGATATTGGCCATACTGTCGATCCAAATCGTTTTCGCTCCGAACCAACGTCCCAGCAGCATGGCAAAGTATCCGGGGGCAGCTCCCGTGGAGACGATCACGTTTGGCCTTTCCTTGGCGATGATCCGGCCCAGCCGGAGCGCAAGCAATACCAGGGCCAGCTTGTTCCAACGGGTGGCATCATTCACCGTATAAAATCTGTTTTGCGGAACCTGCGAGCGATAAGATTCAAGCACGGTGACGTAGACCACCTCGGATTCCGCAAAAGCCGGAATAACTCTTCGCAATTGGACCCAATGTCCGCCGCTGGAAGCGACCGCCAGTACCTTGTTGCGATTACGATTTTCTTTTACTGACATAGATCCCTTAGCGGCCTGATGTGAAGGGAGTCCCGCCGAGCGACGTCGATCAGGGTCTCGGTCAGTTCGAGTACAAAATCATTTCGTGGTTGGGTGCGGTCGAGATCGTGCATAAGAACAATGCCGCCGCCTTCGTGGCGCAGGCGATCCGCCACTTGGCTTGCAGATGGCAGAACGGTGTGTGTGTCTCCGGAATCGATGGTCCACCACCAGACGGGAGCGCCGCGGCGGCGGATCGACCAATAAGTTGGCAGCGTCATTTTGCCGTACGGGGGACGAAACATTCCGCTCGGTTGCAACCACGGAGAGAGCCGTTGGTATCCCGCATCGATATCGGCGACAGCTTCCCAGGGTAGAGTTTTCCACGCATGCATGTGTTGATCGGAGTGGCAGCCCACGTCGTGACCCTCCCGAAGGACGCGGTCGACGATCTCAGGATGCTGCTGCGCGTGCCGGCCCAGCATAAAGAAACTTGCGCGAGCGTCCCGCTGGCCCAGCAAGTCGAGCAATTGCGGGGTGAGCGGATTGCTGGGACCATCGTCGTAGGTCAGCGCGAGAATCCGGTTCTCGATCAGCTTCTTTCGTATTCGGTTCATGCGGTAACGGCGCCAGACCCATGGCGAGAAATAAACCGCTGAGCCCGCCAATCCGATCGTGGCCGCCAACGCCGTCGTCATCGTTTTACGCATTGTTTTACGCGTTTTGGGGTTAAACCAATTTGATACACGTGCACTATCGGATGTCATGAAACCAACCGCTATGCGGTGGCGCGGGATGTGTTGTCGCGTTCCCAGGCCATTGACCCAAGCTGAATGCGGCCTTGGGCGCGGCGTTTCGCAATGAGGGTAACTGTGCAATAGATTGCCAGCTTGAACCACAACCGTGGATCTAAGAACAGGCGAATCAGCGACCGGTTGTTGCTCTCGCCACGATTCTGCCAGAGGCCGGGAAACAGGAGTGCCAACTCAAAAGAGCCGTAGTGAGCGCGGGTCTTTGTAGCAATGAGATCTTTAAGAGTTCGCGGCGGAAACACCATCGAATTCACGGAATGAAGAGTCTCCCGTTCGTTGGGTTGAAACTGGATACGGACGTATCCATCGTCCGCGGTCAGGAGGGGAAACTCGCGAAAGCGCATGCGGCCGGCTTCAGACAGAGCGTACACTCCAGAGCCCCCAATGCCCTCCTGCGCGGAAGGGAGCAGAGAACGTATCTGATAACAGGCACGAACCGGCCAGGAGCATCCGGAAAGATCGAAGGTGGGCGCGGGAGCGACGGCTAACACGTCCTGCCGTTCCAGCCGGCGGGCCAGGCTGCGAACCGCTTCCGTGCTGATGACTACGTCGGCATCGGCGTAAATGCGCGGGAAGCCCTGAGCAGCCTCGTCGCCGAGATTCAGCGCGTGCGTTTTGCCCGGGATGCTGGTTTCGATGACCCGCACCTCCGACCCGAAGCGGCGCGCCACTTCAGCCGTGTCATCGCTGCATCCGTTGCAAACGACGATCACATCCAGTTCGCCCGGAACCGCTTCCGCAGTGATCGCTTTCAAGGTGCGAGCGATTACTGAACTCTCGTTGTGCGCGGGAATGATTATGGAAATCATTTGTGTCTTCGTGAACCTAAATTGAATAGAACGTCAACTGAACAGCGACTGGCAACATCGCGCCCAACTGCGCAGGTGTGCTGGATTGGCGCGTATGGAGTCGACAAAGGCGCGGAAAGCGTCCCGGGACTCGCTGGTCTCCAGATGGCTGACGCCCAGCGAGTAAAGCATCTTCGATCTGAGTTCGGCGGGGATATCGGAGAATGAATCGAGCAGAAAGCGAAATGCCTTCACCCGATTGGAGGCCATACCTTTCGGATTGCTGGAAAGTCCTGCTCCGTGAATCCGGTATTGCACCAGCGTATCGTCGACATACTGAAAGGGATATTTTCTCGAAACCTTGGTCCAGCAAACCCAGTCTTCGAGCGATCGAAGGTTCTCTTCGAAGCCTCCCGCGTACTCGATGGCTTCTCGCCGCAGAACGACCGTAGGGACGCAAAGAAAATTTCGTTCGCAAAGGACTTCGAACAAGTTGCCAGAGGTGATTTGTCCCTTGCGATGGAGTAATGAACTGAATTTTTTCCCGGTCAGGTTGCCCTCGCCATCGATGATCGCACTGTCGGAGTGCACAACTCCCAGTTCGGGATGTGCGCGGAAGCATTCCATCTGAGTCTTGAGTTTTTCCGGCAGCCAAACGTCGTCGGCATCACAGAGCGCCACAAATCCGCCGGTACTGACGGCGAGCCCGCTATTGCGGGCTCGAGCCAAACCATGATTCACTTGGTGAAGAACGGGGACGACGCGATTATCCATCCGCCTCCAGTGCTCGACGATTTCCCGCGACTCATCGGTCGAACAATCGTCCGTGATGATCAACTCGAGGTCCGCGTAGGACTGCGACAGCACGCTGTTGATGGCAGCGGGCAGGTACCGCGCATAGTTAAACGACGGCATCAGCACGCTTACTTTCGATGTTCGATTCAATCTGCTATCCAAGATAGAAAATCCCAGCTCGCCAAGTTAGACGACGTCGCCAGCCTCCACAAGTTTGGAGGCATGCACCTTGTTCAAAACCGCTTCTTTTAATGCACCCAGATCGTGCTTCCCCAACTCACCGGCCAAAACGAGGATAGCCAAATACAGCGCTGCCCCCATCGCAACCGAGGCGGCGCGGGCCACGATTCCGGATTGCGTTCCTGCAAAACAATAGACGACTGGAATTACTGACACGCCCGCTGCGAAATAAGTTGTGACTGTGGTTCTCCAGGGAAACTTCGTCCGGGCATAGCGAATCACGTAAATCGTGCCGCCAAGAACTCCGACGATCTGCGCCGTACAGTTCGCGATTGCGGCCCCGAGTGCACCGTGCTGTGGAATGAGAATAAGATCCATTACGAGATTCAGGACGGCAACGAACGTTCCATACTTGGCGATAAAGCTTTGCTTCTCCGTACCCACAAGGAGCGGAGAGCCAACCACGCCGATGCTGGTAATTGCCAGACTGACGAGAAGCAACTGCAAAGGTAGGACTACCGCGCCATAACTCGATCCATAGAGCAACTCAACCAGCGGCTTGCAGATTGCGGCGGCCAGCACGCAGGGGAACACCATCACCATCTGCAGATACTTTAATGCCCGCACATAAACCTGGCCGATATCTCGGAGGCCATTACGTCCGAAGCTTTCGGAGTAAAGCGGCAAGAGGGTGCTGGAGAAGGTTCCGGAGACCTCGCTCAGTTTTGTGGCAATAGAAAACGCAAGCGTATAAAAGGCAATCTGCGGGAGCGTGGAGTACCACTTGAGAAAGAGAACTTCCGACCGTTGCCAGACAATCGTATCCAGTAAGAGGATGTAGGAAATGGTGATGGAAAATTTCCTGATCCGGCGAAAGATATCCTGAGTCTCCGGGCCTGACAACGTCGCGGCCGCCGGGAGTGTCAGCAGTAATTTGTCCACAGCGTGATAGGACAACCATGTTCCCAGCGCCAGGCCGGCGAGAGTGGCCCACAACATCCCCATAACCCCGGCATGCAACAGCGCCGCGATTCCCACGGAAGCTACCTGGGCGACCGCCGCGTACAGACTGATCCAGGCGATTCTGTCGAATCTTTGGATCCCCGCCAGGGCTGCCAGGAGTCCCTGTTGGAGGGCCTGCAGCAGAATCATGACAGCGGCCAGAACGATGATGCTGCGGTAGGGAGTCTTAAAAAACCAGAGGCAGGCGGTGAGTGCGGCCACACCCATGCCGACGATAAGTTGAGTGAGCAACAGACGTTTCCCGATCCGGACGGCGCTGGCTGTGTCACCACTTCCCATGAATTCCGCAACATATTTGGTGAGCGCCGCGGGCAACCCGATGTTCGCCAGGATTCCGAGAGTGCCAACAATCCACATTGCGTAGCTGTAGACTCCCATGTTTTGCGGGCCCAGGGTGCGAGCCATGATTGCAGATACGCAGATCGTCGCGCCCGCGCTGACCACAAGCCGCGCACCGCTGAAGAGCACGTTCCTGAGAGGACTGTTTGCCATGGGTTGCGCTATTTTGCGCGCTGCTTGCTTGCGAGGGCCGTTTGGCTGGCCGAATTCGGAGGCTGTTTGCGGCGCCAGTTCTTCAATCACACTCATAGAAGTCTCAACGCCACTTACGCTACGGCCATTGCCTTTCGGTAAACGCCCAGGATCGACTCTCCGACGGCACTTCCGCGAAAGCGTGCGCGTACATCCCGGCTGGCCGCCGCGCCGAGCGTTTCCCGAAGTTTGGAGTCATTCAACAACATGCTGATCGCCGACGCGAGGCCTTCGGGATCTTCTCCTTTTGCGAAGAGGCCGGTGACGCCCTCGGAGATCAGCTCGCGAAATCCCGGTGTGTCCGACACCACGATTGCTTTTCCGCAAGCCATCGCCTCAGCCGCTACCAGGCCAAATCCCTCCCAGCGAGATGGAAAGACACAAACCGTGGCCTGGCGATACTTTCGCAGCAACTGCTGGGGCTCGAGAAATCCTGTGAACTCGATTTGTGCTCGAAGACTTGCTGGGATTAATGATGAAAGGTAAGCAAGCCCGGATTTACCTCCGGGAGCGGTGTTCGTGTCTCCGCCGGCCAGACAGAATCGCGCCGTGGGGTACTGTTCGAGAAGCGCCGGTAAAGCCCGAATAAGAATGTCAGGACCTTTTCTCCATTCCAGTCGTCCGGCGAAGAGTACCAGCGGCCCGCTCGAAGCCGATGGCGCTTCCACGGGCGAGAAAAACAATTCGTTCACCGGGTTCGGGGTCACGTTGAAGTCGTTGCGCGTTACTTGCAAGATTTGTTTCGTACGGTCAACCGTGGCTTGCGATATTGCGGTGACCGAATCGGCGGTTTCTATCGCGCGCCGCTCCAGCCAGTCTTGCATACGATGTGTAATTCGATTTCTTGTGGACGCTGCCCGATGATTCGCCAACGAGCGACAGATTGCGGAACAGGTGTGAAGTCTCACAACCACATGAAGGCCGCGTGGCTTTACGAGATCGAGAAAGGCAGTCAATCCGCCGAATTCCGGGGCCTCGAGGACATCAAGATTCAACTTCCTGGCGACTCTTGCCAATCGCTGCGCGAAGACCAAGCTCGAGCACTTTGCCAACGGCTCAGGAAGACCCGCGGCGAAAGAGTATTGCGATACGCGATGAACCGGAATCGCTCCGTCCCAGCTCTCACCCTCTCCGGACGGGACAGCCAGTAAAACGAAGACCGAATGGCCCAAGTCGACCAAAGAGTGCGCCATCTGGCGGACGTAAGAACCTATCCCGCCGCTATAGCCCTCCGTCGGGTACTCAGAAGCGAGGAAGGCAATGCGCAGAGGGCGCTCCGCTACCTTTTGTCGGTTCGCGCTCAAAACATTTCCTCGGATGTGGTTCCGTCGCAAATAGAGTCAGGCACCAGTTGCGGAGCTGGCAGGACCGAATCCCATGCAGATCGAAGCGGTATCACGATGGCCTCCTGCTTATGCGGCAGCGCAACTGCGGCGGAGATCAATGCCAACAGTCCGTACCAGCCAACGATGGTTTGATCAAAATAGGAGATGCCGAAGAACGCAATGACATTGGCGAAGAGCGCAGCTCCGAGGGCCCAGATGAAAAGCGCTTTCTTTTTTTCTTTCTCGGTTGCCGCCGCCTGACGTGCCCGTCCCAAATATTTAAATCCGTAAACCAAAATGGCCAATAGCAACAGGAAAGGAATCAGTCCGGAGTTGTCGCATGTGCCCACATATTGGTTCGCGGTGTCCCACATATCCCAACCCCAGGCGCTGGTATCTTTCACGCCGACCAGCCACCAGTCTCCAAAATGGCGAATGCATTGATCGACCAGCATGAATCTATGCCAGGAGGAGGAACCGCCCGAGATGTCAATTCTGGCGATCAGGTGCCAGACGGGGGCCTTCATCACCAGGTGCAGCGAAATCAAAGTGATCAGAATTCCCCAGCGCACGGCGCGCATCCAGCGGCGCACCGGCCAAAGGCAAAGCGCCAGCACCCCTGCTGCATATCCCAACACCGGAGTGCTGGAGTTGCAGGCAACGGTCATCACTGTGGACGAGACAATGCCAATCACGGCGATCGTGCGGTATTTTCGGCTCTTCCACCACAGCCCGACGAACAGCGGTACCAGGACAGCGCCGAACGTTCCGGCCAGGATGGGATGGGAAAAACAGCCTATCGCGCGAAACTTGTTATCGCGCGCCATAAGGTTGGCATAGGCCGCAGCATTTGCCCCGCCGAGCAGCGCGTAAGGATTGTGGCCGGAGACGCGTTCGTAGATCATGATCACGGCCACCAGCGCCGCGATGCCGGCAAGGGTTTGAATCGCGCGCACAATATCTTGCTCATCGCGAATGAGAAAGCGCAGCAGGAAATAGACGCCGAGATCCGAATAGATATTTCCCAACTGGTAGACGGCTGCGCCCGTTTCCTGGAATAGAAGGACCCCGTTTAGAGCCGTGAATAAAGTCAACAGGATGAGGGCAATATCAATCTTGTTGATCCCGCCACTCAGCAGTTGCCAGTTTGAGGATTTTCTCTCTCTGACTATCCGCACGATTCCGAATAAAACCAGAAGCCGCAGCATGGGAAAGTGTGCCGGGCCGATCAGGAGAATCTGATCCATGGGAATGAGGATCGCCGCCGCGAGAAACACGGCCAGCGCCTTTCTCCGCGGCCACACGCAGATCAGGACACCGGCGATCAGAACCAAAATCAGAATCGCCGGGTTGAGGACGGTTTCGGTTACGCCGCCTCCGAATTTGAGGTGATCCGGTCCCATGTCAGGCCTTGGCCGCGAACGTCCGGTCCGTGGTTGATTGACTGGCAGGGAAGCCGCCAACCACCGTCCACGATTTCACCAGGCCGCAGAAACGCTCCGGAATGAACGTAGCGCCGGGAAAGATTGCTTTCAGCGCGCTGCGGCTGAGCAGCCTAACTTCTTCGACTAACTTCCGCGCCGCGGTGCGATCGGAGCAAGGGCCGCGCCATCCGCATCTCCAACGCTGGATGATGGCGATTCGCAAATCCAGTGGCATCCATTGCCAGCCCGGCACCTGAAAATGGGGCTCCATGGGGAACCAGAAATTGGGTGTCTGCACCCAGAAGGCTTTGCCCACCCGCTGAATCTCCGACGCCATACGGCGCTGGGTCTCGAAATTGAAAAGATGCTCGATGACTGAGTTGCTGAACGCTATGTCGAAGCTGGCATCAGCGAACTGCGCGAGATCAGCAGCGTTGCCGGCCAGCGGTTTCACATTCTCATGCCGCTGTTTTTCCGGTACCAGATTCAGGCTGTAGATCTGGACGTCGTTACGCCCCACCCAGCCGCGCTTCTCCCAAAAGTCATTCGTGCCCCCGACGTCAAGAATGCGCAGCGGTCGCGGCATCGAGGCGGCTAACACTTCAAACTGACGAAACCGTTTGGCGCGCAGTTTGTTCGAAAACGAGTTTGGATTCTCGTCGTCGGCAAATCGTCGAATACTAGGAATTGGAAAATCCATGATTAATAATCACCAAGTGGGTGCTGATGGACCCGGCCGGGCGGACGCGATTTCCGGTGTTGCGGTGGGTTCGCTGGAACTGCTATCGATTTTGTTCCTCAGAATTACGCAGGGCAGAGTGCCTGAACTTTGAGATTCAGGCGAGCTCAGCATTTAATATGCAAGGCCGCGAATGGAATGATTTACCAGATCTGCAAATGGCGAAAGTTAGTTCACCACCGCCGATAAACCAGTTGGGGCATTGGGAGGTCCCTGACCAGCTTCGTAGGCTCCGTTTTCCCATGACCCGCTGGTCGCGTGGGGAATCGGAGTACGCGCCGGATAGCTGACGGTGTGATTGCTGGTGTCGTAAGCAACGCCCAGTGTAGTGTCGTTCATGCAGGCTTGCCCGGCGGCTGTGTTTATGTTTGAAATGGTTCCACAGAGGGCATAGTTCCCCACAGCGCTCCCAACCGCGGCCGCGGCCGTGGTGTCGAGTGGAGCGAAGGGATAGGTTTGCGTGAGATTCAGATTTCCCGTGCCATTGCCGGAGCCGGCCGGAGCGCAGATCAGATTGCCACCAAAATTAGAATGACTGCCGCTGGAGCATGCCACCGACAAGAGCGGCGACGGCTCAGTAATCGTCCACGATGAGCCGCTTTCTTTGTTTACCGGAGCGCCGCTGGTGATGAAGAAATTGTTCGATACCAGGACGGTGGGCGTTCCATTCTTGCCCGTGACGCAATTTCCGCTGGGATTCGGATCGACTCCGCACTGAGCGGTGTTGTTGAAAAACGTGTAGTTTCCGCCGCCGCCGTTGTTCTGTCCCAACTCGAACATCGTCCCATGGCCGTCTTTCACGAGCACATTGTTGAAACCATAAACGGTCGCACTGTCTTCCTCCACCAGAAACATCTCATCGCCGGTTCCCGTATTCAGGCAGGTGACATAGTTGTTGTAAATGAGTTCCGTAATGTTCGAGCTTCCGAACAGGTGGATGCAGTTGCCATGCACGCTGTTTGACGGGGGAACCATGTTGGTGATTACGCTGTCGTGAAAGTAATTGATCTCGCCGAACACCGCGTTGTCCAGGTAGGCGATGTAGAGGTTGTATTCGTTCCAGGCGGCTGCGGCGTTACAGCAGTCTTTCGAAGAATCGAAACCGTCGATTACGCTGTCATGAATGCTCGATCCAGTATCCTGCTTGACGTAAATAAAGCTGGCTTCGTTTCCCGGATCGCCGCAGGCGCCGGAAAATGAACAATGCGACCAGCCATGAACGTAGACGTTCTTCACTTCCCAGTTCACGTCCGAACCGTTGTAGCCGTATTGGCTGAGGACGCCGCAGGTGTAGGGTCCACTCGAACTGCATGCGGACGCAAAGTAGATTCCTGTGAACTCCACGTTATCGACGATCACGTAGCTGGCGTGGTGTGAGATGTCGGTCATCAGCGATTGTTTGGCAGTGTTGTATCCGGTGCTGCCGCCGCCATTGAAAATGGGTCGCGCCCACGAACTTCCCGTATACCACGCCGAGTCATAGCCCAGATAGTCGGGGTGTCCGGAGGTGCCTCCCCAGGGAACGTTCATCGGATATGCGTGATAGTCCACCGTAACGCCGCCTTTAAATATCCAGCCTTCGCCCGGTCCCGGAGTGTGAGCCGCGGCGTTGCCGGTCGCATTCGCCATGGCAGGAGCATGTTGCCACGGAGCAGTTTCGCTGGTCCCGGTGGCCGAATCGCTGCCCGCTGCGTAGTCGATGTAATAACAGTTCGTGACTCCGCTGGGTACGGTAGCGGGGCAAGCGAACGCGGAAATTCCTGTCGCCACAATGAAAGCCAAAAGACCTAAACTCGTTCGAGTTGATCTGAATCGTTGGGGGTACGAGCAGCCACTCATTCATTTCTCCCTGTCAGACGAGCCGTGCGATTTGGCAAGCCCAAGGAACAGGGTATATGCGGTCAGGTGACGATGAAAGAACACATAAGGGCATTGTCCCGAATCAGACGGGCATGTGCTGGTGGGCGTGACCTTTTGGGTTCCCGTTTTGAACTCCAGCCTCCTCCAGCGCTTCCTGGACAGTCAGAATGCGGCATCCGCTTCGAGCGGCGCACGCGACCGCCGCTTCCAACAGAGCGGGACTACACCCGAACGCCGAAGGGCTCGATTGCACATCGTGGGTGTAGAAAATCAGCCAGCTGTTTCGGTTGACGTTCTCCGCAATCAACTCTTCGATGCGCGAGGCGGCATCCAGATCGCCGTAAAGACTGTTCGCGCGAAGCAGATTCAGATCGATCTCCGGCCCGTTGAGGCCAGGGAAAATGCTGCGTGCGCTGTTCAGGCTCATCGCCAGCGCTCGTTTGGTTTGAACGGTCACATGTCCAAAGGGATACGCAAAATTCGTTGAGCCTGAGCCCGAGATTTGCTCGACCGCCTGGCTGCCTTTCTCGACGTCGTCACAGAAGGCTGCACAGGAAACCGAGCGGCAGGAAAGATGTCCGAAGGTATGGCTGGCGAGCTCATGCCCATTTGCCAGCAACGAATCCACGTCCTCGGCGCGAAACTGCTCCCCCAATTCGTTCCATGTTCCCATCAGCCCGTAGGCGGCGTAGAAAGTGCCTCGTGCTCCGAACTGTTCCAAAATGGAACCACCCGCCAAATAGGCGCTCCGCGGGAAGTCGTCGAAGCTGAACGATACCATCGGCTCACGATTCCGCAGCAGCGCAGGGCGCCGGTAAAGCGAGCACAACAACTGGCGCCGCGCCGCACCCAGCCCGGACCGCATGCTCATGCCGTCACCATCCTGCTGTCTTCCATGAGAATTTCGATGACGCCGTCCTCGGGAACTTCTTTGTCTTTGTCTTTGTCTCTGCCAAACCGGAGTGATAAGACACCGCCGCTCTCGCCGACTTCGGCCATGCCAAGGTCGGAGAACACCTGTCCCGAAGCCGCATTCCGATTCGTCTTCCGGTAATCCGCGTGGAAGTCTCGATTACTTTCGGCGAGGTATTTGCGGATCAACCACGCCAGAAATGCGTGCTCCACGCGCTTGGACTGAATGCGGCAGCTGAACATCAGATCGGTCATGCGAGGCTCACGTCGATCCACAATGGAGAACCCAATGACTCCGTAGCTCCCAAACCGGTCTTCGCAACTCAGCACAAAGGTATCCAGATGCGGGCTGGAGAGAATCCGGCGCAGCACGTCGCGGTCGTAACGGTTCCCGGAAAAGTTCATCTGGTTGGTGCGTTGTGTCAACTCGTGGACACGCTCTAGATTTTCCCCGGTCATGGGCCGAACCGTCAGCTGAATCCTGCAGTGCCGCAGGAACGCCATGTAGTCGTTGCTGAAACTCTGCGCTACGGTCTGGCGGTTTGCCTCCACTTGGTAAAGCTTCCGCCGTTGCTGACTTTCGGCGGTGACTGGAACTTTGAATTCATCTAGCTCGAGGAGGTTGTGGTAATGCTCGGCCTTCAGCACCCGCACCTCCGAACAGGCTGCGGTGACCTCTCCCAGTTCGAATTCGGAGTCATCGATGAACAGAATGCTGTCGAGACCAATATTCAGCTGCTGAGCGATGGCCTGGATCCCCTGACTTTTTGGCTTCCAGGAAATCTGCGGACAAAGGAAATATTCATCGAGACGGAATTTCTTAATGACCTGAAGCGCGTCCTCCCGATTATTCTTGCTGGCGATCGAGTGCAGGATGCCCCGCCGATCGAGATCCCTGATAACTGCTGGAAGGTCCTGCTTCAGGCGCAGGCCCTCGGCACCGTCCTCAACCAGTACACCATCCCACAGAGTGTTGTCGAGATCCCACACCACGCACTTGATTTTCCGGGGGGTGTGGTCAGCGTTGGTTTTCTCCGGCAACTCGGTGACAAAATCCATCAGGCCGAAATAGAGCGTGGTATCGCGGGCTTCGGCATCATCGTCATTATTGGGGATCAAATCGATGCCAAACGGCTGGCGAACGTCGATCAGCGTGTTGATCTCCTCGATCGGAATCCGTACGCATTGAAATCCCGGAGCGAGATGAATTAATTTCTGGAACGGCATTCTGGAGCGCTCATCCATCGCGCGCATGGTCAGCGACAGCGGAACCTCGTGAGTCTGCGGGTTGTAGCATTCCAGCAAAAAACACGTCGGCAATTCTTCTCCGGGCGATTTCGCGCTCGCGTTTCGCTTCTTGAAGCTGTAGCGCTTGCTGGTGGCCGTGATCTTTATGAGGGAAGGGACGGGCAGACGCTGCAACACGCTTCCGATCCGGTAATCGTTCTTCTCAAGCCTCGCTGCCTTATCCGCGGAATGCATCCCGACGTTGCCGGGCGTCCATAACTTTGCCCAGCGTTTGAAGCGCAGCTTGAGGATGTAAGCGTTCACGGTAGACGGAGCCTCTATTCTGACCATTCCGTCGGCGAATCTGCGGCACCCTCCGTCCGGCCGTGGACTGTAGAGGTCACAAGTGGAATAGCAGGTTGGCCAGACGCATTCCGTGCAGTGCTCGCTCCAGGGCAGAACGGTCCGAGAGCGCAGCTGTCCCCGGAGGAGCTCGAACGAACGCAGTACCTCTGCGGGAATTTGCTCCGGGCTCTCTACAATCGAATTGGCTTCAGTTTCGTACATGTTCGTACATCTTCAGCAGGTGGGATTCGCTGCTGATTTGGTAACGAGGCGCAGTTGCCAGCTAAGCGGCTTTGCCTCTGGTCTCCAAATGCTTGAACTTCGCCGCACCCACCCACTGCAGGCAGGCGAGACTTCGCTTGAACTTGGAGGCGGTGTCCGTCCGATGCGAGGGCAGGCACAAGTAGAGGAGGCCGGAGCCGAGCAACCGGATGGAATGATGAACCGCAAAGGCCGCCAGAAAGCCGAGTTGTGCCAGCCCGCCGTGGTGTTTTCGCCAGTACTGCCAGGTGGCGCGATAGAGCTCCAGATAGAAACGTAGGGGAGCGTGCGATGAGCTTGCTCCTCCATAGTGAACGGCTCCCGCCTCCGCGAAGAAAACGACACCCTCTCCAGCCTTGCGGAAGCGATAGCACCAGTCCACATCTTCTCCGTACATGAAGAACTGCGGATCCAGCAGGCCGACCCGCTCCATGGCACTGCGGCGAACCACCACAAACCAGCCGTTGAGCACCTCCACCGGAGTGGTCGTCGAATGATCGAAGTCGGACATCAGTAGGCCGCCGAACAAGCGGGATTTCTTGAATGCGATATCGAGACCCAAGGCGCGGCTGAAATGGTTCCAGATTGTCGGAAAGCGCATGGTCGAACGCCACACCCGGCCATCGGGAGCCAACATCTTTGGCCCCACCATGGCCGCTGTCTGGTCTTTCGTCAGGTATTCGATCATGGGCGAAATGCAATCGTCCAGGAACTTTACGTCCGAATTCACCAGGCAAACATAGTCTCCGGAACACTGCGCGATCCCGATGTTGTTGGCTTTGGCGAATCCGAAATTTTCCGGATTGCGAATCAATTTAAATTCTGGAAAGCGCTCGGCTACGAGTTCCGCCGAACCGTCGCTGGAAGCGTTGTCGACGACAATCACCTCCGAGCAGACCTTGGCACAATGCTCCCGCAATGTCTCCAGACATTCCAGTACGAATTTTTTTGCATTCCAAACCACTATCACCACGGAGACTCGCGGTGCACGGGGCCGCGGTTCGAGCGAAAGCTCGTGGTCCGTGGCAGCGATGGTCTTTTGCATTAGCATGAGCATCAGCGTCCTGAATTCATTTGGCGCGAAGCGTTGGAGGTCATTTTTATCGGACCTTTATCCCACATGGCGATACAGGGCTCGACCGGCTAAAGAAAGAACTCCAGGCTGCAGGTGGGCGAGCAGATATCTTGCGGCTCGATACTTCCAACTCGTGTCAGAGGATTCGAACATTTGCGTGACATTGCGGCTATAGCGCGAATAAATCAGGTCGGACTGAATCGTCCCCCAGCGCTTCTTGAACGTGATCAGCCCTTGCTGGCCGGGCTCGGTGCGGCCGAAGTCGAAAAAGCGCAGCCCCGCGCTCTTGGCTTCCTGGATCGCTCTCCAGAGCAGGAAGTGCATGCTGCCAAGATGATTGAAGCGAGGGTCGCTGCCGCCATACTTGTAGACCATGGTGTCCTTGTGGCGGATGGTGATGATCGCCGCCACCGGACGGTCAGACTGCAGGGCGACTCGAATCTTGAGCGCATCGCCGAAACCCTCGATCAGATTGACAAACCACTCCCGGGGTTGCGGGGGACGATGATGGCGTTTTCGCGTAATGGTATGGAGTTTGTAGAAATCCTGCAGAAGATTTTCCGTGGAGCCTTCGCAATACCGCAAATTCTCCCGTTCCGCGCGAAGGATCTTTCGCTGCGTCGAATTCTTGTGGCAGTTCCGGAACAGCGTGGAGATGTCGGGCGAAAGATCAAGTTGATGGAAGGTAAAGGGCTGGGTTGCAAGGTGGAGCGAGGTTGCGTTGTCGAACTGCCGCAGAGGGCGGGTTTCGATATAACGCCATTGTCCGCGCCGCTCTTCCTCGTCGAGGGCGGTCGTGATGGCATCCAGCTCAGACTGGCTGTCGATCAAGGGCTCGCAGTGATCTGAGAAGGGAAGCGAGACCAGACGGCGCCCGGTGAGCCAGCTCTCGACCCGGCAAAACACCATGCCAGCTTCGAGCTTCTGGTCAGCGGTTGAAGTGACATAAGCAATCGGCCGGTACTGGTAAGTCTTGCATAAGGCCGAGAGCCAGGCGGAAGAGTGAAAAACAGAGGCGCATGGATGCCTATGCACCAATTCATCCCAGCGATGGTCCCTCAGAGGCTCGATACACTGAACCGCCTTTGCAGCGTTCGCCGAGATTGTTCCGGTCCCTTCCACGCACTCAAGCAAAGACATAGCCGCGTCGAATTCCTCCGCCATACCGGTTACGAACCGGAAGCGATTTTTGAAGAGCTGGTTATGGGTTGATCCCGTTAGAACGCGTCATCACTGAATAAAGCCCTGGGTGTTTGCGCCAGGATCTGAAGATCCAGCCACAACGACCAGGTACGTACATACTGCAAATCGAGTCGCACCATATCGTCAAAGCGCACCCGGCTGCGGCCTTTGATTTGCCACAGTCCCGTGATTCCCGGCTTCACCTCGAGGACGCGGCGGCGATGCCAGATATCGTATTCCTTGCACTCATAAGCGATCGGAGGTCTGGGACCGACCAGCGACATTTCCCCTTTGAGCACATTGATGAATTGCGGCAGTTCGTCCAGACTGGTGCGGCGCAGGATCCATCCAATCCTCGTGATGCGAGGGTCGTTGGTCATCTTATAAACCGATTTGCCGTCCTCGGATCCTCCGTTGTGGTCGCCCTTGATGACGCGCCGCATAAATTCCTGATGGATTTTGCGGTCATTGTTCGCGTACATGGAGCGGAATTTGAGAAAGGTGAAAGGCTTGCCAAATTGCCCGAGACGCTGCTGCTTGAAGAGAACTGGTCCTTTGGAGCTCAGTTTGACCAGGGCGGCGACCAGGAAAAAAACCGGCGAAAGCAGCGCCAGCGCGGCCGCACTGCCGGCAATGTCCATCAGGCGTTTTGCGATGCGCCCGACCTTCTGCGCTTGGTTGCGATTGACATAGTCGGGATAAAGCGCTGGATTGCCGTGCGTGCTTTCCTGATCCCATTCCTCCGGAAAAACGTGCAACGAAATGCTGATCTGCTGAAATTTCTCGAGGCTCAGATTGTGTTGTAGTGTGTCCGTCACCCGGCTCATCACAGTTCCAAAAATCGACTCGCGATCCTCCGCGCTGATATCCGTAAACATTACGCCCACGATGGCATGGTCCTTGTACCAGCCGGTCACATCCGTCTCCCGGGTGGACAGAGACAACGCGGACAGAATTTTGCTCAGCACCCTGCCATTTCGATCGGAGGGAAGACAAGTTCCTCCATCGATCAGCAGAAGGACGAACGGTTGTCCGGAGCGCTCTGTCCGCTTCCGTTCGAGCGCGATCATCCGGTGAAAGGGATCCTCCCCGAGGACGCTGTACCTTTGACCAGCTCGGGGCAGATGCCGGGGTGGAGTTACAGAAGTTTTCGAGCGACTTACTTTCACAACTTGTCTCCCTGCTGCCGCTCCAGCTCTTCTTGAAGCAGGTACGAACGAGTCATCGATTGGTTTGAACACGCAAACTTGAACACGCAAACTTGAACATGCAAACTTGAACATGCAAACTTGAACCCGCGAGCGTGAAAACTCAACAATGCAAGAGTTCGAAGGTTAAAGTTCAGCTTAGAAAGGCATGCACTTGGAACACCAGAAGAATCGTTTCCCTACTGAAGTTGATCGGGATGTTGAGTCGTTGGGATGGCTCGGCAGGATTCGCCGCATTGCGCATACCCTGTAAGGCTAAGAACGCCCAGTTGAAACTCTCTATGAATGCTGGTGATCGCTGTTTTCATCTCATGCCTCGACACGACAAATGAGACCGTACAATCCGACGATCCTTGCGCAATGGCGATGATGTTTACCTGCTCCCGCCCGAGAGCTCCGAAGGTGAAACCGACAACCCCGGGAATGGATTTCATGTTTTGCCCGACCACCGTAACCAGAGCTACCGTGGGATCGACCTTGAAGTGTTCCGCCTGTTCCCCCGTTAGCTCATGAGCAAACTCGCGCCGCAATTGTTCCTGCGCATGCTTCGCCACCGGCGAGGGGATGACCAGACACAAGTCGTTTTGTGAAGATGCCTGCGAGATCAGAAGCACGTCGGCTCGAACGGCCGCCATTATTCGCAGGGTTCGGCCGACAACATCGTGAACTCCCGCCAGCCCCGGACCGCCTACAGAGATGAGTGCGACGTCGCTGATCGCGGTGATCGCCTTCACCCCTCCATCCTCTGGCGAGCCGGCGGGGGTAATCCTGGTTCCCAGCCTTTCCGGGGCGAACGTATTACGGATCCACAGCGGAATCCCGGAGTGTATGACGGGGCGAAGTGTTTTCGGATGCAACACCTTGGCACCAAAGAATGCCAGTTCGGCCGCCTCGCGATAAGAAACTTCCGGAAGCGTTCTCGCGCTCGGCACCACGCGCGGGTCGGCGGTCTGCAATCCATCGACATCCGTCCAGATGATTACTTCGTCCGCTTCCAGAGCCGCTCCCAGGATGGTTGCGGAATAGTCGGAGCCGCCGCGGCCAAGGGTAGTGAGAATCCCGTCGATCGTGGCCCCAATGAACCCGGTTACCACCGGGACAGCGCCCTGCTGCAAGAGCGGGCGGAGACGTGCCTCGCACCGCGCCTGCGTCTGTTCGATGCAGGGATCAGCGGCGCCGTGGGAGCCGTCCGTCACTACGATCTCGGTAGCTTCGATGGCTGCACTGTCCATGCCGCGCTCGGCAAGCCCCGCCGCAACCAGAAGAACGGAAAGGCGCTCGCCAAGGCTTGATATCGCATCGCGCGTACGCGGAGTCAGTTCTCGCAGCAGCTTTGTGCCCTGGCACAGGCGCTCGCCGGTATTTAACAGCTCCTCGATTCTGCGCTGGATGCTTTCACGCTCTGCCGCCGAACTTATCAAGTCATTGGCCGCGGCAATATGCTGCCGGCGCAGTTCTTCGAGAATCTCCGAAACTGGGTGATCAAATCCGAACTCCGAATGACTGGCGGCTGCTACCAACTTGTTGGTCACTCCGCTCATGGCGGATACAACGACAACAACGTCCGAGTCGCGCCATGCGGCTCGAACAATCTCGATCACTCTCCCGATACAGCCCGCGTCACCGACCGAGGTCCCGCCAAATTTCATGACTCGAAGCGGCCTTCTCTCCGTGCCTTGCAGCCGTCCCAGGACGGAACGCCGCTGCAAGCGTTCGGGCAGCCCGGCCCGCGAGGGGTGAATCTTTTGAGGATTTGTCATAGTCGTGGGAGGCGTACTGCCGCAAGAGTATGGAACGGGGTTTGTTGCAGATTGACCCCACCTTGTTTCCGCAGCTGGCGGACACAGGCTTTCAGCAACTCGGGCTCTTCCCATGGAATGTCGTTATAGGCCGAGCGCAGGAATGGGCTCTTGGGATCCCTCAACCATTCTTGCGGGAATAGAGCGATCGTGTCGTTGGTGGTAATCCTCGGAGCCGGGTTGGCAGACTCTCCAGACAAAGCCGCGTACACAGCTGCGGGAAGGTCGTGTCCGGGACCCAGCCTTAAGTGTCCTACCTGAGTCGCGCGCGGATTGATTTCGATGAGGTGGGCGATTCCGGTGTGCGCCTCCAGCATGAAATCGAAGCCGTGCATACCGGAAAGTTTTAGCCGGCGGGCCATCTTCGCGGCGGCGGCGGACATCTCCGCATTGTCGATCAGGCGCACCACGCTGGACGGCCCGGCGGAGTCCCGTTTATTGAGCACTTCAAAGTCAAGGCTGGCGAGGACTTCTCCTCTCCAGCACGCGACCGCGCTGGTGGCTTCGCGTCCACCCACAAACTCCTGTGCATTCACCACTGACCGGCGACGCAACAGCGAAGGCAAAACCAGAGTCCGATCCTGATCAACCACGGCTCGCTTCACCGCACGCATCAGCAGTGGAGGCGCTTGCAGAGCGCGAAACGCCCGCTCCGCCTCCTCCAGCGTGTAGACCACCCTTACTCCCTCTCCCCCGGAAGTGCCGTTGGCTTTGAGGACCGTCGGCAGCCCTACGCGGGAAACCCAGTTTCGAAGTTCGCCGAGGTTGGCGATCACCTCCGTCTTTGGAGCCCGGATATCTGCTTGCCGGGCCAGTTCAACAAAGGCGCTCCGGGCATACACCACTGGGAAGCTCTCGCGCGCACCCAGCGAACGCTCGATCAAAGCGCAGATCGACTGTCCATCTTTCCCTTGCCGCAGTTCCAGATCGTAAAGACGATGCAGGTGAGTAGTGGCCAAGTCGTCACCGGGAACAACGAAATCCGGGTTGGTCGCAGCAATGGCATTGGCAAACGATTGCAAGGCCATCAGACCCCGGTAGGGATGGCTTTTCCGAACCGCCTTGATGCGGCCGAGCGGATGTCCCACCGGGCAAACGGCATCGACTACACAGCCGGCGTGAGCTAGGGCCATCCCCAGCCGGGCCGTTGGCAGCCAGCGAGACGTCGTAGCTATCAGGACTATAGGCTTCAACGCTGTACCACCCGCACTGCCTCGTTCCGCGCTGTCACATCGGTATACAAAGTTGGATTGCCGGGCATCGCTGGCAGCAGGTTGTCGCTCTCTTCAGGAAACAGATGGAAGGTCGTATTTACCTGGTTGAACTGCCGCGATCCCAGCTGCTCACGAAGCGCCTCACTAACCCGGCTCATCACGGTGGTGACGATCGCCGTTCCATCTTCAGCCGTGATCTCGGTGAACAAAACGCCGACTACTGAATCATCCTTGTACCAGCCAGTGACGTCAGTCTCCCGGGTAGCAGCGGAAATTGCGCTTAAGATCGTTGCCAGCGCTTCGCGGTGCATCTCCGATGGGAAAACGGACTCCATTTCGATCAGCATCAGCACACAGGGTTTCTGCGAGCGCTCGGCTCTTTTTCGTTCGTGCCAGATCACGCCCAGGAAAGCTTCCTCCCGCAGGGCGCTGCGGTCAGCCAGTGAGCAGGCTGACGGGGTGGGGAGTAATTGCAAGTTGGTTCCTTTGCCAAAGCGACGTGTGTCCATGAGTTCCTCCGCCTGTTCTGCTTCTTCAAGAGCAGTTCCAGGCCAATCAAAAGGTGCGTCTGTGTTGTGGGGGATTGCAGAACGGGAAAGGCGTCAGCCGCCTTCCCTTTAATTATTTGCCTGTTCGAGTGGCGGCCCCAGGGGAGGAAACAGCCGGACCGTATCGTTGATAGTAATCGCTATGAGCCGCATCGGTTGAGCCGTTCACCAGAGCTCCCAAAAGCTTCGAGCGCTCGAGCGCTTCCAGGCCGCGCAGCAGTTGCTGTTTTTCGGTAACGTTTTTTCGCGTTACCAGCAGAATCCCGTCCGCCAGCCGGGCCCATAGGCTGGTATCGGCAAGCGGTAAGACTGGCGGAGAATCAATCACGATCCAGTCGAACCACGCCGTCAACTGATCCATCAGCGGAGAAAGCTTTCCGGACTGCATCAGCTCCAGTGGATTCTCCGGCGCACTCCCCGCCGGTAAAACCCAAAGGCCTAAAGATTCCAAGCGATAAATGTTCATGCTTTCCGATTCACCGCGCAGCCATTCGCTTAATCCCGGAACGTGGCCTAACCCAAATTTCTGGGCGACCGTCGGACGCCGCAGATCGCCTTCCAGCAGCAGCGTCTTGTGCGGCTTCCTGCGGGCCAGAGTGCATGCCAGATTGGCCGCGACTGTGCTTTTACCTTCCTGAGGAATGGTGCTGGTGATCAAGACCTTCTTCATTGTCCGGCTTTGTCGAAGCTGCCGTAATCGAACCGCCAGGAAACGAAACTTTTCGGCTCCCAGGCTCTCCTCTTCGCCAATGGCTACCAGCCGGCTGTTGGGGAGCAGCGAAACCGGCAGCGAGGGAAACTGATTCAGAAATTCAGCAGCGTCCGGGCGATCGACAGTGGTTAAGGTGGGTACTCGCCGCTTGCGCTCCGCCTGCTCGAGCAGTTCGGTTGCGACCGCGAGCGTGGATTCTGTCACCGATGGCTGATTGCCCGCGCGTTCTGCTTCCGATCGCTGTAGTGCATCGAATATATAGCTCATTGTTTATCGCCCACGTTTATGGCTCGTTGCTTAGTGCTCATTTTGGCCGCTTACTGTTTGGTGACTCGGGGCAGCTCGCGGGCTGCCAGTTCCTCTTCCGCAATTGTTTTCTCGCTCTGCAGGTGCGCGTATAGCTCCAGTAAGGATCGCGCGGCTTTCTGCAAATCGAGCTCACTAGCGGTTTTATTTGTTTGCGTCTGAGGGGTTTGAACTCCGAGGCGGAAGTCGGCCGCGATGGCGTCGATAATGTCAGGTGTAATACTCGCTTCCTGCCTTGCATAGCCGACGACCAGCGCGTTTTCACAGATAGTGTTTATCAGCCGCGGAGTTCCCCGCGAGTGCCGGTGAATCGTGGCCACCGTTTCCAGCGGAAAAAGCAGAGCCGGCGCGGGATTTCCCGCCAGCTCGAGCCTGCGCTGGATATAGCCTCGCGTCTCGTTTAAATCGAGCGCCGCCAAATGGGAGCGTAAAGCGATTCTCTGTTTCAGCTGCCGCAGTTCGACTGAGTCAAGTTTCTCATCCAACTCGGGCTGCCCCACCAGAAGAATCTGCAGCAACTTCTCGTCCGCAGTTTCGAGGTTCGTCAACAGCCGGATCTCTTCCAGAATATCGGCCGACAGATGATGCGCTTCATCGACCACCAGCACGGTGGTCAGCTTTTTCTCGCCGCGGGCGACAACATAACTTGCCAACTGCAATAGCAGTTCACTCTTGTTCTTTCCAGCAGCCGGCAATCCCAGATCGCCGGCAACGTAGTGCAGGAACTCGAGCGGTGAGAGCCGGCCGTTAAACACGTAGGCGTACTTCACGTCGTCGCTCTGCTTGAGCGATTGCAGCAGGCAGCGCAGCAGGAGAGTTTTCCCCGTCCCCACCTCGCCGGTGAGCACGACAAAACCTTTGTGACGCCGCACGCCGTAGTAAAGAGCCGCCAGAGCTTCGTTGTGTCTCCGGGTAGGAAACAGAAACGAGGGGTCCGGGGTGATCTCAAACGGATTTCGCTGCAAACTATAGAACGCTTTATACATGTGTGTATTCGCTAGCCGCGCAAGTAACTAAGCGCTGATCCCAGCAGAATTGTGATCGATATGGCGGCTGCGGCTGCCCATCCCAGCCATAAGCGCCGCCGTTCCGTTTGTTCGTCGCTGGCAGCCGAGATCGCGGGAATCTCCGAGATCACCGCGACCGGCAGCAGCTTCTGCAATTCTTTCTCGTCGTAAATGCGGTCATCCATTACTTCAAACGATCCCGCGACGACGATGCCCAGCGCCAATCCAACACCCAACCCGATCATGCAGAACTTTAGACGATTGGGGAAGTCGGGTTTCAGCGGCAGGCTTGGAGGATCGATAATGCGGAAGCGCTCGCCTTGCTGCAGCAACTCCATGCTGGTGGCCATCGCCGATTCATTCTTCTTCTTCAGCAACTCGTCGTAGTTGGCTTTGGATTGATCGTAGCCGCGCGTGAGATCGGAGAGTTCCTGCTCCCGCACCGGCTCCTGATTCAGCCGCGCCTGGTAATCCGTGACTTTAGCTTGCAGTTCCGTGATGCCACGCTCGCGGTTGGCGATTTCCACCCGATTGGCTTGCAGTTGTCCCTGCAGCTGCGCCGTGGGAGAAGATGGGTCCCGCATCTCAGCCGTGTCCGGCGCCGCCGCCGAATCCGGCGAGGTCCCGGAGGCCTTCGCCTGCAGATTGGCGACAATCTGATTTCGCATCTTTTCCGTCTTGGCGATTTGTTCTTTCACCTTGCGAACGTCAGGGTGGCGGTCGGTGTAATGGGAGCTGAGATCGGCGAGCTGGGCGCGCAGTCTCTCGAGTTCTGCGTCGAGCGCGGGCAATCCCACCGGCGTTCCACCTTCGCCTTTTGGCGAACCTTGCAGCGAGCGATACTGGCTCACCAACGTTTCCAGATAGACTCGTTGCTGCTTCGCGGTATTCAAGGCATCTTGTTCTGCCTGCAACTGGGACTGCAGTCCGGCCAGGATCTGCAGATTGCTCCCTACTTGCGCCGGAAGCTGGCCCACGTGTTGACCTTTGAACTCGCGGATCTTTTCTTCCTGATCAGACAACGTTTTGCGGGCGGCCTCTAACTGGCTCTCGAGGAAGTTAGTCGTATCTTCCGACTGCTGCTGCCGTACCTCGAGATTCTCGCTGATGAACAGATTCGTAAGCTCGCTTGTTACTTTCTGCGCGGTATGAGGATCGTGCGATAGGTAGTAGACGTTGAAGGCGCTGACCCGGCCTTCGCCATCGCGCACCAGTTCGATATCGATATCCTTGCGCATTCGCTCAACCTGATCGTCGGGCGAAACCTGGCCGTGCGAATCGGCATAAAGGTTCAGCTGGTTGATGATGTGCAGCAACCGCGTACGGCTGAGAATCTGCTGCGTGATGCTGCGCAACCGGTCCTGCAAATCATCGTTCACGTTGGGCGTGACGTAATCCTTCGGCATGGTGGGTTGCTCGACCAGAATCAGCGTGCCGGAGCGATAGCGCGAGGGCAGGACCCAGCTTGCTCCCCAAACCACCAGCCAGCCCGCCAGGAGTGGGATCAGAAACTGCATGTGGCGGCGACGAACCATCCCCAGATAATGCGGGAGATCGAACGCACCCGAATTGCTGTCTTCCAAATCTTCAGCCATGATTTACCTTTTACCCGCGTCGTGCCCGAGCTTTAAGCTATCTTCCCAAGGGTCTAGCAAACTGATACGAGATGGCGACCCACTCCCGATTGGTATTGGGATTCGCGGAAATAAAACTGTAGGTCTGGTGCAAACGCGTATACCCGGCCTGCAGGTTGAGATGTTCGCCAACCTGACGCTGCAATGCGGCGCTGCCGGAGATGGAGTGGCCACCCAGCGAAGCCACCGAAAGCACACCATTATTCGCGTAACCTCCGGCCAGCGATGCGCTGAAGTTGCGAGTGAGCTGCTGCCGCAGGGATGCGTTTGCGCTGTCGAGCTTTACGGCGCCAATCAGGCCGCCGCCGCCGCTGACGGTGTGCGAATAGCTAACTGCCATGCCGGTGAGCCGTGACTGCCAGTTCAGACTGCCGCCGCCCGCCGGCGTCCATGCACTCGAAGCCGGAACCACTGGCTGGGTTGTGCTCAAGTATTGCTGCCCCGCGCTGTAATACTGCGGTCCGCCAAAGAGCGAAAAAGAAAAAGTGGGGGCGGGATAGAACGTGTAAAAGAGGAAAGCGCCGTCGGTGTGCGTCTGATTGGTTCCTTGCGTCGGATAAGAAAGCAGTTGCTGATACTGGTAGGTGACGCCGACATAATGGCGCTGGGCAAGCCGATAGCTGTAGAAGGCCGATCCCGCTCGCGAAGCCGCATCGTAAAGTCCCGGAACTTCATTCGGATTCGGGTAGTGCAGGTTGCCGAAAGTTCCACTGGCCCCGACCATGGCATTGGCGCTGAACTGATACGTGATTCCTGCATTGCCGTTATTGCTGAGCCGGTCTGCCAGGGGTGCAACCACGGAATCATTGGCGCTTTGTGCAGCGCCCGATACCGCGCCAGCCAGGCCCTGCTCCGGCTGATTGAACACGCTTGATGACTTCTGGAACCCATCGGCCAGGCTCACCGTCACATGCGGACTCAACCGGTATTGCAGGGAAAGCGACAGATTCTGATCCTGTTCGTTGCGTGAAGTGGTGCGCTGGTAGAAGGTGAATCCCGGAGCGTAGGTCAGGATGGTGTGAAGTCGCGACGTGGTTTCATCCAGCGCGATAGTTGGCCATATCGAATAACTCACGTCACTCACCGGAGTGTTGCTGGTTGCGCCCAGAACATTGTCGGAGTAGGCGGTATTGAAGGTCACGCCACCGCGCAGATAGTTCGATCGCTCCTCGGAGGTCAAGGAAATCGGATAGCTGCCTCCACTCACCGGAGGAGGCGTCAGCATGCGATCTTCGCCGCTATCCGTATTGAGGGGCATGCTGATCAGGGACCCGCTGACCGCCGGCGCCGGAACGGCGGGCTTATCCTCTTGCGACCAGACGGGTTTCGACGATAGAAGAACGCCGGCCAGCAAAACCAGTGCTACGCAGACCGAATTGAAGCTTCGCGTGATCATGGGATGATGATGGTGTCGCCCGGCTGAAGTTTGATGTTCTGAGACATATTCCTGCCTTGACTTACATCCTTGTAGTTGAACGGAATGCGGGATTCGCCATTCGCGCCCTGCCGGAGTACATAAATGCTTTTCTTCTTGGCGAAATCGCGAAAGCCTCCAGCCAGAGCGATGGCGTCGAGCACCGTGGGCGAATTGGCGATCGCGTAAGATCCCGGCCGGGCAACCTGCCCCAGGATGTTGAATTTCTGGCTGTTCACCTGCTGCACCATCACCGTAACTTCCGGTTCGGAGATGTAATTCTTCAGCTTGCTGGCAATATCTTTTTCCAGCTTCAAAGGTGTAAGTCCGGCGGCCTGCACTTCCCCAACCAGCGGGAGAGAGATTTTTCCATCCGAGCGCACGGGAATCGAGCGGGAAATGTCCGGCTCCTTCCAGACGTTGATCGCGAGGACGTCGTCGTTGCCAATCACAAAAGTGTCGTCATGCG
>Ga0206911_1022_pt1 | contig 40015 bp, 30 predicted proteins | sample Alteio_BWOrgHeat_74_FD_152956 | JGI IMG/M metagenome (GOLD analysis project Ga0206911, IMG submission 152956) | Enriched cells from forest soil in Barre Woods Harvard Forest LTER site, Petersham, Massachusetts, United States -... | ecosystem: Environmental > Terrestrial > Soil > Temperate forest >...
AACAATCCATCTATTTCGCAACAAAAACGCTTTAGTGTCTTGCTTTCTCTTCGTCACCTGCAGTCGCAGAGTTAACTCTGACGCCCTTTCAAGGGAGCTTTCTCTCGATCGCGCACTGAAAAGAATGACTATCTGCTCCTCGCCTGGCCTAATTCCGCATCCATCCGTGCAACTCCATCCAGTTCGCCAGCAGTGTTGGATAGATGGCGAGCTCAGGCAAATCCTTCAGTCCCTGTGCCATTCCCGTACCATGCGGTCCTCGCTCGAAGATATGCATTTCCACCGGCACCCCTGCCCGCTTCAGAGCATCGTAGAGCGCAGTTGCGTTCATCGAGTTCACAGTCTGGTCCGCGGTCGTCGAGTAGATAAAACACGGCGGGGCATTCTTCGTCACCAGTTTCACCACGGAGATTGCATCCAGCATCGCCTCTGTCGGATGGTCTCCCAGCAGACCTTCCATATTCGTCGAGCGTGGAATCGCCTCGTCCATACTGAACCGTCCATACGAAAGAATCGCAAAGTCCGGCCGGTCGCTCACCCGTTCAATCGGATCCGGTGAGCCAGCCGAGCCCGTGTCGTTTACCGTTGCCAGATATCCCGCCAGATGTGCTCCGGCTGAGAATCCCCACAGCCCAATCCTATCCTTTGCCACATCTAAATCGGCCGCGTGGCTGCGCACATACCGCATCGCCCGAGCTGCATCGAGCATTGGAGAAGGGAAGTGGTATCGCGGTCCCAGCCGGTACTCCAGCACAAACGCCGTCACGCCGCGCTCACTCAGCCAGCGAGCCTCGGCGGCGCCTTCTTTACCAGTCACCAGATGCGTATACCCACCGCCGGGCAGCACAATCACAGCCGAATGAACGCCTGTCCCGACCGCCGGGTACTCAAACATCTTTGGGACATCTCCATCGCCGGTTCCCAGCGCGCCTGGAGCCCCATTCGGCCACAGCACAATCGTCTTCGCAGAGCCCGCGGGAGGCGTCGTCACCGTAGCCGGCGCCTGCGTCTTCGCTGTCGAGGCAGTCGCAGAAACCGACGCACAGCCCGCACCAAAGCACGCGCAGAGGCACCCAGCTGCCAGACAAAGAAGTTGTCTCATCGTGCCGCCAGCATACTCGCCCCTGCGTGACACAACCAGAAAAAAAATCCAATCTCCCAGACCCTTCGTCATCGGTGTCGCTTGGAGTACTAATCCTGTGCTGACATCTCCATCCCGTGCGTCACTGCCACCGCGCCTTCAACCCGATTGCGCCCCAGATACTTGGCGCGATACAGAGCATGGTCTGAAGCAGTCAACAGCGAAGTCACCGCAGTCATCCTGTCGGGAACTGCAGCAGCGACGCCGATGCTGATCGTCTGGACGCCATTCGGATTCCCGGAATGCGGTAGGTTCATCGCAAACACGGCTTGGCGAATGCTTTCCGCGACCCTGAGTGCGGCGTCCAGTTCGGAGGCCGGTAGAATCACCGCAAACTCCTCACCCCCGAAGCGCGCCGCGATATCCGAGTGCCGTTGCAGCGTGTCGGCGATCACCTTTGCGATGCACCTCAGGCAGGCATCTCCGCCAATATGCCCGTAAATATCGTTGTACGATTTGAACAGGTCCACATCGATCAGCAGCAGAGCCACCGACTCTCCTCTACCCTCGGCACGACTCCACTCCTTCTCCAGCCGCTCATCGAATCCCCGCCGGTTCGCCAGTCCAGTCAACGCGTCTGCATTGGCCAGTTCGCGATACCGTTGCTCGCTCTTCAGCAGCGAATCCTGCAGTTCTTTGCGCTCTTCCAGCAGGGCCGCCACGGGAAAACATGTGAACAGGGCCACCGCGAGAAATATCTGCTCAATCACAATGCGATGCAGCAGATTCGAGCCCGTGATCAACATCAGCGGCCCATGTCCCTTAATCGTGAACGAAATGGAGATCAGCGCGATAACAAAGATGGAAAGCACCGTGCCCGGGAATCCCAGCCGAAACACAACGAGCAACAGGGCAGGGAAGATAAAGAAGATGAGCGGATCTTTACTGTGGCTGAACACCAGGGCAGTCGCAATCGCCGGCACCGTAAGCACCAGCAGGGTATTCATCAGCCGCCGGCGCTGCAACACAACGAAAAACCCGGGTCGTTGGAGGATGAAGACCAGCGGCGCAATGATCGCCATGCCGAGCACATCGCCCAGATACCAGGTACGGAACAGCATCCACCACGGCCCGGCATTCACAAACAGCAGAGTCCACGACGCTCCCATGGCACTAGTCACCGCAGTCGCACCGAGCACCGCGACACCCAGAAACGCCAGCAGCGGACGCCGTCTCGTCAGCGGAAACGGACTGCCGAACCAGCGGGTCAGCAACACACTCGACGTAATCACCTCAACCGAGTTGGCGACCGAGACGCCTAACGCGAGCGGAAAAGGATCGCCGTAGATGACATCGGCCAGAATGTCTGCGGCGAGTCCCACAACAAAGTAAGGAATCCACTGGTTTCGGGGTCGAACGACTACCAGCGCAAACAATAATCCGTTCGTAAACCAGATCGTCGAAACGCCGTCAGACTGACGCGAAAGATCGATTCCCAGCCACGAAAACAGCAGCAGGATAAAAAATGTGGCGGTCAGATGCACCCAGGACAAAGGCTCCGGGCGCATGACTATACAATCGGCCTGCAATACCTCCAGGGTCCCCGCGCCACTGCTTCGGTTCTCGTCCATTTGCACCCTTGTGCTGCTCTTCAGTTGAGCGTTTGGCCCCTGCATGCGTCGTGCGAATCGTACTACAACAGCTTAGCCCGGTCCTTCATTCTGCCGTCGCAAAATTCGGCTGCCTGTACCTCTCGCGGTGCACCACAACCTCTTCCATCCCCTCAACTTTCAGGAGGACGGCTCTCGGAGTGCTCTTCGCAGGCAGCCGCGTCGCGGCAAACTAGCCCTCAACTGAAACCCTGCCCAGCTAACGTCGTCTAAATCTTCATGATCGTCTCTCGCTCGTACCGGCCTCTGCTTCTGGCCTGTCTGTTTCTCGCGTCCCGTCTCCCCGCGCAGCAAAAGCCCTCTGCACCCGACCAGACCCCAGCCTCCACCGCTCCCACCCTCTCCGTCGATGCTCGCCTCGTCAATCTTCCCGTCGTCGTCCGCGACAAAAAGGGAGCACTCATCCAGAACCTCACCAAGGACGACTTCGTCCTGCAGGTCGACAGCAAACCACAGACCATCCGCTACTTCGACAAGGACACCAACCTGCCGCTCACCCTTGGCCTGCTCGTCGACACCAGCCTCTCTCAGCGCGATGTCATCGACGAGGAGCGTACCGCTAGCAGCACCTTCCTTGACCAGATGATGACCACGCCAAAGGACAAGGCCTTCGTCATGCAGTTCGCCCGGCAGACCGAGCTCCTGCAGGACATCACCTCCTCCCGCCCCTTGCTTCAGGCTGCGCTCAGAGAGATTGACACTCCCGGAAAAGGAACGTCTGCCGCCTCTGACGACGATAACAACGGCGGTGGTGGCGGTCGGCGCCATGGCGGTGGAACCGTACTCTTCGATGCCCTCTTCCTCGCCTCCGACGAACTGATGAGCAAGCAAACCGGCCGCAAAGCCATCATCATCCTCTCCGATGGTGGAGACAACGGCAGCAAAGAGACCTTCGAAAAATCCATCGAAGCCGCCCAGCGCGCCGACACCATCATCTACGCCATTTACTTCAAAGGCGAACAGCCGCACCAGAACTATCCGCAGCACGGGGGGCGTGGCGGTGGTTATCCCGGCGGCGGGTACCCTGGCGGAGGCTACCCCGGAGGTGGCTACCCTGGGGGTGGGTATCCTGGAGGCGGCTATCCGGGTGGCGGGTACCCTGGTGGTGGCAATGGAGGTGGCAACAATGGCGGCACCTATCCCAACCGCCCTAGCAGCATCGAGGGCAAGAAGAACCTGGAGCGCATGGCTCGGGAGACCGGAGGCCGTCTCTTCGAAGTAAAGAAAAATCAGAACGTAGCCCAGATCTACACCCAGATCGCCGAAGAACTCCGCGCGCAATACCGTCTCGGTTACACCCCCAGCCAGGACGCCGCTTCCAGCGGCTACCACCAGATCGACCTCTCCCTCCACCAGAAGGGGCTCCTAATCCAGACCCGCGACGGCTATTACACGGGAAAGTAGTTCTGGGCCTTCCAATTTTGGAATAAAAAAGCATTTCCATTAGTTAGAGAGTAGAGCAGCGACGATTGAAGCCGTTCCGCGAATAAGAATGAATCATGAGCACACACTGTTGAGCCGCAGAACCTTTCTGGCTGGATCGGCGTTTCTGGCTTCGGGTTTTGCTCGCGCGCAACAGTCCCCTATTCCGATCATCGATACGCACATCCATTTCTTCGACACCACCCGTCCACAGGGCGTGCCATATCCGGGACCGACGAAAGGGCCACGAAACCTGCCTATCGCCGATCCAGAAACGTACCGGAAGATAGCGACACCGTTTGGTGTGGTTGGTGCGATTGAGGTCGAAGCAAGTAACTGGATCGAGGACAACTTATGGGTCCTCGAAGTGTCTCAAAAAGATCCGATGATCGTTGGCACTGTTGGCAATTTGGAGCCGGACAAGCCGGAATTTCGCGAATACCTCGGCAGATACCACAAGAACCCTCTCTTTCGCGGCATCCGATATGGGAGCATCTGGGGCAGAGACCTCGACGCTCAAGTTGAGAATCCAACATTTGTTGCAGGAATTAAAGATCTCGCGGCGGCAGACCTGACATTGGACATCGTCCTCACAGGACCGTCAACGATCGAGACGATGGTGCGCTTGACGGATAAGGTCCCTACCCTGCGCGTAGTGCTCGATCATCTCCCTAACCTCACGCCTCCGACCCAGCCAGCTGAGCTTCATGCGTATGAAAGCAAACTTCGCGAACTGGCGAAGAGGGATGTATATGTCAAGGTTTCGGAGGTGATGCAGGTGGTCGATGGCAAGGTGCGCACGGACCTGGCTTTCTACAAGCCGCGTCTTGACATGATTTGGGATATCTTTGGGGAGGATCGCCTGCTTTTCGGCAGCGACTGGCCGCAGACGCCGGGGAATTGGGTATCGATGGCGACCGTAATCTCCATCGTCCATGACTACTTTTTCGAAAAGGGCCGTCCGGCCGCAGAGAAATATTTCTGGAAGAACTCACTCGCCGCATACAAATGGGTGAAGCGAGATGCAAGCCAGCCATCGGTCTAGTAGGGCGCGATAGTGTCGCGGGCTTGTGTCCCTGGTCGCCCGCGTCCGTGGCTCAACCCCTTTCCTTTTGCGTCATTCCACCGCTTCATGCATCATCAGTTGTAACGGCTTTGCCGCGCAGGGTCGCCGCAAAACTCTCGATAAACTCGAAGAGGTCTACTCCAATCATGACGAAATACCGCAACACGCTTCTCCCAGCCCTGGCATCCACTCTTCTTGCAATCGCCCTCGCGCCCGAGTTCCAGGCTGCCGCGCAGATACTCCCCAACAAAAATCTCTACTCCGAGACAGCCGATCCCAACGCCGACATCACCGTCGCTCTCGCGCAGGCTCGTCGCGAACACAAACGCGTCCTCCTCGACTTCGGCGGCAACTGGTGCGGCGACTGCCAGCTCCTCGACATCTACTACCGCCAGAGCCCGAACGCAGAAATCCTCGCCAAAAACTACGTCCTCGTCCACATCAACATCGGCCACATGGACAAGAACGTCGACGTCGCGAAGAAGTACAAAGTCCCCATCGCCAAAGGCGTTCCTGCTCTCGCCATCATCGACGCGCACGGCAATCTCATCTACTCCGAGCGCGAAAAAGAATTCGAACACACAAGTCCGGAAGCCATCACCGCCTTCCTTAATCGCTGGAAGCCCGATAACAAATCTGCTTCAATCAAGAAGTCGTAGGAAGGTTCTCCTCCATGATCGCGAGCACCACGTCGAACCGCCGTACCGCGTTCTTCTCCGCCATCGCGCTGGTTGCTTTAGCTTCCGTCTCCATTGTCGCGTGCAAGAGTAAGCCACCTGCTGCGGCCACCACGGAACGTACGCCAGTCACCCCGCCACCCGCGGTCAAAAAGCATCTCTACTCCGCAGAGGCCGATCCCAAAGCTGACATCGCCTCCACCCTCAAGCAAGCCAGCCTCGAGCACAAGCGGGTCATCCTCGACTTCGGCGGCGACTGGTGCGGCGACTGCCAGGTCCTCGATATCTACCTCCACCAAAGCCCGAACCTCGAGCTCTTCGACAAGAACTTCCTCCTCGTCCACGTCGACATCGGCCACTTCGACAAGAACCTCGAAATAGCCGAGCAGTACAACATCCCTCTCAAGAAGGGAGTTCCCGCTCTCGCCGTTCTCGACTCCAACGGCAAGCTTCTCTACTCGCAGCAGGCCGCCGAGTTCGGAGACATGCGCTACATGTACGCCAACTCCGTCACCGATTTCCTCAACCGGTGGAAGGCATAACCTCGTTTCACTCAATACGGGGGCAGATCCCATGAGACGACTCCTGCGCCTTCCCATAATCCTTCACGGAACATTTCTTCGCGCAGCCCGGCACGACTGTCTCAATATCGCCCAGTCCACTGCCTACTCCGCCATGGTGTCGCTCTTCCCCGCGCTTATCGTAGCCGCGGCGGTTGTCAGCCTGCTGCCCGACACCGCCCCACTACGCTTCGAACTCTCCGCCTTCTTCGATCGCATCCTGCCCCCGGATGTCAGCCCGCTCCTCGAAAGTTACTTCGTCGATTCATCTCATAGTCCCAAGTCCACTCACGCTTTAATCGTCGCCTTCTTCGTCAGCCTCATCGGAGCCTCTAGCGTCCTCGCTACACTGATGGAGGGTGTTCGCCGCGCCAACAACCTTCCCGAAAACTGTTGGACCTTCACGCAACGCCGTCTCCGCGCTCTCCTTCTCGTCCCGCTGTCACTCGTTCCCTTTTTTCTTGCCAGCATTCTTATCGTCTTCGGCCAGTTCGTCACCGAGTGGCTTGCCCTGTACATCAATCCAATCGCCCGCACTCCGTTCTTTATCCTCGCGAACCTCATCCGCTGGACTGTCGCGCTCGTCGGCAGTGTCGGCATCATCGGCCTCATCTATCACTTGGGAACGCCGATGCAACAATCCTGGAAGCGCGTCCTGCCCGGCGCCCTTGTCTCCACCATCATGTGGTTTCTCGCAACGCTCATCTTCGGCTGGTACGTCACTCGTTTCGCCAACTACTCTCAGGTCTATGGATCACTCGGCGCCGGTATCGCCCTGCTCTTCTGGCTCTACATCATCTCGCTCAGCGTTCTATGCGGAGCCGAATTCAACACAGAATTTCACGCCCGTTTTTTTCACCCGCACCACACTCATTCCACCCCAACGCCCCCAAACACCCTTCCATCCAGTTAGAATTGCCAACGGCAGTTAAAACTCACTGGTCATACCATCCGCAAACAGAGATGGTGAGAAAGTTACCGCAAAGCAACTCATGAAGACTTCTTTGAATCCATCCCCGAACCTTGCCCCCATTGCTTCAATGGAACGTACTCGTCGCGCCAAGATCGTCGCTACCCTCGGCCCTGCCTCAAGCACCCCTGAAATCTTCCGTCAGCTCGTTCGCGCCGGACTCGACGTTGCTCGCCTTAACTTCTCCCACGGCACTCACGCGCAAAAAGCCGACCTCATCCGCATGGTCCGCACCATCTCGAAGGAAGAGCGCAAGCCCATCTGCATCCTCGCCGACCTCCAGGGGCCCAAGATTCGCACCGGCAAACTCAAAGGAAACAAGCCTGTCCAACTCATCGCCGGCAAGCGCTTCACCATCACCCCGCGTGAGATCGAGGGCACCGCCGCACTCGTCGGCACAACCTTCAAGACCCTCGCCGAAAATCTCGAACCCGGCTCCCGCATCCTCCTCTCCGACGGCCTCATCGAGCTGCACGTCGAATCCGTCAAAGGCACCGACGTCACTTGCGAGATCATCAACGGCGGCATGCTCGGCGAAAACAAGGGCATCAATCTCCCCGGCATCGCCGTCAACGTGCCCTCGCTCACCGAGAAGGACGAAGAAGACCTCATATTCGCCATCGGTCAGGGAGTCGACACCGTAGCCGTCTCCTTCGTCCGCACTGCCGCCGACGTCCGCCACGTCAAGAACCGCCTCGACGCCTTAAAATCCGACGCCTGGGTCGTCGCAAAACTCGAAAAGCCACAGGCCATCGAACACCTCGATAGCATCCTCGAGGTCACCGACGCCATCATGGTCGCACGCGGCGATCTCGGCGTCGAACTTCCCCCCGAAAAAGTCCCCGCCCTGCAGAAGCACATCATCCGCCGCGCAGCCGAGTATCGCAAGCCCGTCATCACGGCGACGCAGATGCTCGAATCCATGATCGACAACCCGCGGCCCACGCGCGCCGAAGCCTCCGACGTTGCCAACGCCATCTACGACGGCACCGACTCGGTCATGCTCTCCGCCGAATCTGCCGCAGGAAAATATCCCGTAGAAGCCGTGGCCATGATGGCGAAGATCGTCACCGAAACGGAGCATCAGATCCGCATCGATCCTCCCCCTGCGCTCGGCCATCATCCCAGCGTCCGCCTCTCCGTCGCTGAAACCATCTGCGAGTGCATGGCCCACGCCGCCGACGACCTCGACGTAGCCGCCATCGCTATCTTCACCGAATCCGGCGCCACCGTCCGCCTCCTGTCCAAATACCACCCTGACCCACCCATCTTCGCCCTCTCGCCCTTCGAGCAAGTCATCAACCGCTGCATGCTCCTGTGGGGCACCTATCCCATTCTCTGCGACCGCTTCCGCGACACCGACAAACTTGTCGACATGGCCGAAGACATCCTCGAAGCACAGGGCCACGTCCACCAGCGTCAGATCGTCGGCATCGTTGCCGGAACCCGCACCAAATCCGGCGCCACCAACTTCATGCGCCTCCACATGGTTGGCGACCGCAACTCCGAATCCGGCGACTTAGGGAAACCGACGAAGAAGAAAAAACGCTGACACCACATTTGCAATCGGCATCTACGTTTCAGTGTCGTTTGAAATACTGGATTGCCCGCTCGTGCTCTTCCGCCTTCGCTCGCGTCGAGAACGTGCCCAGGTTTTTACGCTTTCCTGTCTTCGGATCCTGATGTCGTGAGTAGATCCGGAACTCGCCGCTTTTCAGCTTACGAATCATCCTCGCATCCTCCTAAACCAAAAAATCTTGACCACAAACATGGCCGACTCTTTCATTAGTAGGATGTTTTTCGTCCCGGCTCCGTTTTCCCCAACGTGTCTAGAATCGTCTAAAATTGACCTCGACCTTCAAACTCACCGCAACCGGCTGACCCTTATACATGGCGGGTTCGAACCGGTATTGCTTCACCGCTTCTACCGCTCTCTCATCAAAGTCGTCACCCAGTGACTTTACGACTCTCACCTGTTCGGGGACACCCGACGAATCCACCACGAACGAGACTAAACAATTGCCGGAAAAATCCTTCTCAGTGTGTCCAGAAGGGAACTCGGGATCCTTCGAAGACACAAGTTTCGGCGCCGACACTCCGTCGCCAACATGGTAGACAGCGTTTGCATTGATCTCCTTCCCAGGCGCAGGCGCCGTTTCGGAGACCCGCTCCGCCGGCCACGGCTTCAGATTCTTGGGACGGTCCGTCTCGTCCGTAAAGAACTCAGCCTTATCCGATCCCGTCAGCGTCATCGTCCAACTGCTTACGCTTTTGTCCCGCGGATCCGTCACGATAATGTGCAGCACCTTCCCTGTAAAGAAGGTCCGCGTAATCGGCGTTGTCCCAGGCTCAGAGCCCGCATCGGTCATCCCGCCATCCGCGTCGTTGCGGAAGAACCCGTTCGTCATATAACCCGAGAAGTGATCGCCCTCTGGCACCAGCACCATCGTGATGAACGGCTTGCCCTTGAACATCCAGTGCCACGTCCCCGCAAATGGCTTCAGTTCCTCCGATACCACCGCCGCGGGCTGAAAATTGAACGCCGACGCCGCAAGACAACAAGATCCAAAAATCAAAGAGCAGCCGACCACAACCATCGCTGTAACACGCCTGCCAGGTCGCACTCCGCGATTGAGCAGCATCAACACACGCTTCTCTAAATTTTGTCCCTCAAAAATCCCCAGCGCATGAGCAGGAACAGAAGCAGCCATCGAAAGCGAACCCGCAATCCGGATCAGCGACCGCGCATATCCAGTTGCGTTCTTCAACTGGTCCGCAGCCATTGCATCGCAAACCAACTCACGCGAGTTCGCAATGCCACGGCGCAGCAGCCGAGTCGCAGGATGATAAGCGGCAGGAACTGCCAGAACCTCATACAAAATGTTCCACAGAAAATCGCCCCGGTGAATATGCGCCGACTCATGCGCAAAGATGGCTGCAAATTCATCATCGGAGGCATTAGCCAGTAGTGAAGGCGGCAGCAACACCACCGCTCGCCGCGCCCCCACAGTTGCAGGCATAGCAATTACATCGGAGATCAGAACCTGCGGCCGCGAGAGTTGAAAGCGCACCTGCAAATCCGTCCAGATCGCGCAGATCGCATCCGGCAGAGTCGCTACTCGAGCCTCGTCAACGAGCGCCAAAGTCCTCCGCCAACCCCACATCAACGCGGCTGCCCGATATATGACGAATCCCAGCCAGATTGCGATCAGCGCATTGCCCACATTGGCCGTTAGCCAATGCGAGCCCTGATGGGCGGCAAAAGGACTCACGCCACCATCACCATCCAACAGCAAGCTCATCGTCGAGCTAGTCTTCATATGCGAGTGCCCTGAAACCGATCCAAAGAGGGAAGCAAACCACCCGCCCGCACTGACTATCGGCAACAGAACAGCGGTCACCAGCGCCGCAACCCAAAAGCGATACTGGACGTTAGCGCCAACTCTGCGCAGCAACAACGCACAACAATAAGCAATCATGCCGATCAGCGGAACCTGCCAGATGGAGTTGAGAATGTAACCCAGCAGAAAGCGATGGAGTTCAATCATTGTCCTTCTCCCTTCGTTGCCTTGCCTCTTCGCGTGATAGCTGCTCAGTGAGTTCCGCCAGCTTCTCGGGACTCACCTGCCGGTTCTTGAGCAGGTTCATCAGCAGCCCATCGACAGACCCGCCAAACATCCGGTCAAGCATGTCCCTCACCGCATGGCGACTGGCAGCGTCATGGCTAACCACGGCCTGGTACTCATACGCTCGACCGCGAAGCCTGCGCCGCACCTTCTTCTTCCGCTGCAGAACATTCAGCATTGTCTGCACCGTCGTGTATGCAAGTGGAGGATTACTGTTCAACCCCTCCTGCACTGCCTGCACATTGCTCGCCCCATTCGCCCAGAGCACCTGCATGATCTGAAGCTCCAGTGGGGTAAGTGCATCGGACACTCTCTTACGTTCCGCCATACCATCTCCTAACGAATTAGGAGACTAAACCCGCGATTCGAGATCTGTCAACTACTAATTTCTTAGGAGAAAATCTCCACATGCCTCAACCTCGTACAATCTCCTCATGGGCCGCATCCGCATCCTCTCTGACCTCGTGGCGAACCAGATCGCCGCAGGCGAAGTCGTCGAACGTCCTGCCTCCGTCGTCAAGGAGCTCCTCGAAAACTCCATCGACGCCGGGGCCACCCGCATTCGCATTGAAGTAGAAGCAGGCGGCCGCAAGCTCATCCGCATCGCCGACAATGGCCACGGCATGGTCCGCGACGACGCCCTCCTTGCCTTTGAACGCCACGCCACCTCAAAACTCCGCACCTCCGACGACCTCCTCTCAATCGCCACCCTCGGCTTCCGCGGCGAAGCTCTCCCCTCGATCGCCAGCGTCTCGCGCCTGCAACTCGAAACCCGCGTTGCCGAAGAGCCCTCCGGCACACTCGTCGAAATCGCTGGCGGCAACATCCAGCGCGTCGAAGACGCTGGGCTCCCCGTCGGCACCACCATCACCATCCGCGATCTCTTCTACAACACCCCCGCTCGCCGCAAATTTCTCAAGTCCGAGCAGACCGAACTCTCCCACATCGCGGCATTGGTCACTCACTACGCGCTGGTCCACCCAACCAAACACTTCGAACTTCACTCTGCGACCCAAGCGCTCCTCATCGCACCCGCGGTAGCCAACGCAGCCGACCGTCTCTTCCAAATCTTCGGTAAAGACACCAGCAACTACATGCTCCCCACCACTGCTGAACTGGACTTCGCCCGCGTCGGCCTCCCCGAACCACCACCCTGGAAGCGTGACGCCGACTACACTCCACCCGAGCCCGGCTACCTCCGTCTCACGGGCTTCGTCTCCAAGCCCGAGCTGCAAAAACTCAATCGCAACTCCATCTACGTCTTCGTCAATCAGCGCCTCATCCGCGACAAACTCATCCTCCACGCCCTCAGCGAGGCCTACCGCAACATCCTCCCTCCCACCTCGTACCCCGTCGTTCTCCTCTTCCTCGAGATGCCGCCGCAAGAGGTCGACGTCAACGTCCACCCCGCAAAGACTGAAGTCCGTTTCCGCCAACCAAGCTTCGTCCACGACTTCGTCCGCGACACTGTCCGCACCACACTGGTGCAGGCCCGACCCGCCGCCAGCTTCACCACAGCGCTCAATAGCGGCCCACAAGGCTTGGCGAGCTCATTGCTCATCGACGTAAGCCCGCTCCCCGGCGGCGACGACGCCATTCCCCAACCGGTCTTCGAACCGCAATCCGAACCCTACCCGACAGCGGCTGACACCGAAACCTTCCACGCCCCGCCAATAAAGTCCCCCATCTTCAACCTCGCCGCTCCCATCGTCCCTCCGTCACCCGGACGCTTCGCCTTCTCCGGCCACTCCATCCCCATCGGCTACGAAACCAATCAAGCCCAACCCGAATCCACGAACTACCAATCCGCTCCCCAGCAAGCCGACACCCTAACCGCGCTCTCCACCCTCAAGCCGCTCGGCCAGCTCCGCGACTCCTTCATCCTCGCCACCAATGAAGAAGGCCTCTGGATCATCGACCAGCACGTCGCCCACGAGCGCATCCTCTTCGAAAAAATCCTCCGCGACCGCGACACCGAGCAGATCCAGCTCCAACGCCTCCTCATGCCGCTGCTCATCGACCTCCTCCCCGCTCAGATGATCACCTTCTCGGAAATAGCCGAAGAGCTCGACCGCAACGGCTTCGAAGCCGAGCCCTTCGGCCCCCGCACCCTCGCCGTCAAAGCCGCCCCTGTTGGCCTCGAAGGCGTCGAACTCGAACGCATGCTCGAAGAGGTCCTCGCCGTCCCCGACCGCAACCAGCAGACCGAAAACTCCGAAGCCCGACGACGCCGGATCGCCGCCTCCATGGCCTGCCACGCCGCAATCAAAATCAACCAGCCCCTCGACCCCGAAAAAATTGACTGGCTCCTCACCGCGCTCGCAAACACCGAACACCCCACAGCCTGTCCCCACGGCCGACCCATCGCGCTCCGCTACTCCCACAAGGACATTCAGCGAGCCTTCCAGCGCATCTAGCAGCAACCCACCTCTAAACCGCCAGTATTTTGACCTGCGTTATTTCCGCGATGTCGTACACAATCGCCTCCGAGCTGAATCCTGGCTCCAAAATCTAATCCGAAGCCACAATCTACGTTATTCTTGGTATTCTTATAAAGACGTGCAGCGGATCCCTGACCCCAACAGGATCCCAACCTAGCCCCACAGAACCAAAGATCGTCATCCATCAGCCCAGGCTGAGGATTTGCTGTCGTGCGGTAGCCTCGCCCCAGCAGGAAGGCAACACCTTGAGTAACCTAAGCACTCCAACGGCTGACCAGCTCGCCGCCGCCCGCCTCGCCCATTGGCGCCACAACGCCGACCCTATCCTCACCATCAACATGCTCCGCGACTGGCTCAACACCTCCGGCCTCGTGCTCTTCACCCCTCGCGCTGCACAGCTCCCCATACCCGCACCATCCTTCGTCGAAGTCACCCTCGGCGCTCCAAACCCAGCCCCGACCCTCGCCGAAAGCGAACCATCCCGCAGCCTCCTCTCCCGTCTCATCCTCGACGGCGGAGCCATCCCCCTCAACCTCCTCGGCAACCCCACTGGCATCGGAGCCGAGACTCCCGACTTCATCGTCTCCCCCCTCGCCTTCCCCTACATCTTCACCCTCCGCGGCGACAAGGCCTGGAAGCAGCCCCCCACCACCAGTGGCGCAACCAAAGTCTCGCCCCTCGCACTCAACACCTACACCCTCCTTGCCGGCCAGGCAATCGGCCTCTCCGCCTACGATCTCGCCACCCAACTCGGCAAAGAGGTCACCGAGACGGCCGTCCTCCGCGCCCTCACCGAACTCTGGCAGCATCTCCGCGTCCTCCCCGTCCCCCAACCCGACGGCGCTCCAACGCTCTGGGAGCTAACCACCACCCGCTTCACCAAACAGATCAAAGCTGGAGCCAACGCCGGGCAGCCCACCGCGCTCTCGGCCCTCATCTCGCTCTACCTCAGCCAGGCCATCGTCGCGTCTGAGGAGGAGATCGAGACCTTCCTCTCACCCCTGGCCGCCCGCTCGCGCATCCGCGACGTCATCCACGCCCTCCTCTCCGCACGCCAACTCGAAACCATCACCGTCGAAGGCCGCACCGTCCTTCACGTCGCCGGAGAGCTCCCGGCATTCCTCCCCGTCGCAACCCCAGCACACGACGACATCGACTTCATGGTCGTCACCTCCGAAGGCCACACACCCGAGCCAACCGAAACCACCGAGTCCCCGGCACGCATCACCAAGTTCATCCCCAAGCCCCGCAAGGTCGGCACAGGATTTGTAACCAAACCAGGTCGCAATCTCGAAGACCGCCCCACTCCCCGCGAGCGCCGCCCCTTCACCCGCGAATCCAACCGCCCATCGTTCGGAAAAGATCGCCCCAGTTTCACCAAGCTCTGGGAAGAAGAAAAAGCCAACCGCATCGCCGCCGCGCAATCACCCTCCAACGTGGAAGACGACACCGCCTCAGCCCCAAAGCCGAGAACTCGCCCCTACGACCGCAAACCCAGCACAGACCGGGCAGGGAAGCGCCCCCCCTTCGGCTCAAAGCCCCCCTTCGGCTCCAAGCCATCCTTCGGCGACAAACCGCGCTTCGGCAGCAAGCCCAGCTTCAGCGGCGACCGCCCCGCCTTCAAGAGCGATCGCCCCACCTTCCGCCGCAACGAAGGCGACTCCCGCCCGCCGCGTCGTGAGTACACTCCTCGCCCCTACAGCGATCGTCCCTACAACGACGCAGCCGCAGGCGACTCCACCACCGACCGGCCGCGCAAGACGTTCTCCAAACCCGGCACCTTCGGCCGCAAGCGCGAAGGCTTTCTAGGCAAACCGTCCTTCAGCCGCGACAGCGACAGCCGCCCGCCGCGCCGCGAGTTTTCAGACAGGACAGACCGCCCCGCCAAGTCCTCCTTCAGCGGTCCCCGCAAACCCTACACTCCGCGCGAAGGATCAGCAGGCCGATCCCGTTTCGGCGACAAACCCAGCTTCACCCGTGACCGGGACCGCGGCGATCGCGAACCACGTGGCAGCTACAGCGATCGCCCAAAGCGCACTGAATCCCGCGCCGACGGCCCACCCTACCGCAAATTCGACGCTCCCCGCACACCGCGCCCTTTCTCCTCCAACCGTCCCGAGCGCTCCGACCGTACAGACGCCCGTCCTGCCCGCAAAGAAGGCTCCTCAGCCTACGCCGGAAAACCGAAGAGCACCTTCGGAGCAAAGAAGCCTTTCAGCAAATCCAGCAGCGGCTACGCAGCAAAATCCAGCAGCTTCGCAAAAAAATCCAGCGGCACAGGAAAAAAGCCCTACGCCAAATCCGCCTCAGGCCTCGGCAAACCCGCCAGCACCTTCGACAAGTTCAAGGGCAACAAAAAGCCCTTCGGCAAACGCCCTCCCGCACGTAAGTTCAAATCTGAGGAAGGTAAATCCGCTGAATGATGCCGTCGCAGCAGACATCCAAAGACTCCACGCAGCCTGAAGCCACTGCAGCCAAGCGCCAACGCCCGGTCATCGCCATCGACGGTCCCGCCGGTGCCGGCAAAAGCACACTCGCCGCTCATCTCGCCCGCCGCTTCGGCTTTCTCAACCTCGAAACCGGAGCCATGTACCGCGCCCTCGCCCTCAAGGCCATCGAAAACGACTACGCCTTCGACGAGCAGGAGCCCCTCATGGACCTCGCCACTCACACCCGCATCGCGCTCGAGCCTCAGGCCGAAGGCAACCGCGTCCTCCTCGACGGCCTCGACGTCTCCCGTCGCATCCGCGAAGCCGACGTCACCCGAGCCGCCTCCCAGATCTCCGTCCACCCCCAACTTCGTGCCTGGATGGTCCAACAGCAGCGAGCACTCGGCCAGGCAGGCGGCGTCGTTATGGAAGGCCGCGACATTGGCACCGCCGTCTTCCCCGACGCCGAAGTAAAAATCTTTCTCGACGCAGCCCCCGAAGTCCGTGGCAATCGCCGCTACCGCCAGGCAATTCCCGACTCGCTCCCAGCAGCCAACGACCCTAAAAACTTCGACCGTCAGGCGCCCGATCCCCTCACCGCCGAGCAGCAGCGCCTCGCCCAGGAAGCCGTCATCCGTGAGCTAAAAGAACGTGATTACCGCGACCGCCACCGCGCCGAATCGCCGCTCCAACCCGCAGCCGACGCCGTCATCCTCGACTCCACGTCAATGACCCTCGAAGAGGTCATCGCCCGCGCCGAGGACATCGTTCGTTCGCATCTGCCACGTGAACTCTCGTGATATCTAACATCCTCGACATACGTTTGTCGAATCCCTAAACCCAAAAAATCCACTTTCATGGTCAATTTTTCACATTTTCTGCACCATAAATTGTGCAATTGTCACTATTTAGGCGATTTAATAAAAAAAACTTGCCGACTGTGCTAACCTTCACTCATCGTTTGAAACAGATTGGATTTCTGCAAAGCTCGTACTGTACGAACCCCGATTTGGATCTAGCGGCAAATTCAATAGCACTAAGGAAATAACGAACATGGAACAGGGAACAGTGAAGTGGTTTAACGATGCCAAGGGGTTTGGCTTTATCAGCCGTCAGAACGGCGAGGACGTGTTCGTTCACTACTCGGCGATCAATTCGAACGGTTTCAAGAGCCTTCAAGAGGGCCAGGCTGTTCAGTTCAACGTGGTTAAGGGACCCAAGGGTTGGCAGGCGTCTGACGTCCAGCCTCTCTAATCTTTAGCACGACGACTACAGCGACAACCAGTTTTGCGGGAGGGATGGCTACGGCTATCCCTTCGCGCGCTTAACCCCCCTTAACAACATCCGTCGCCCGCCTACTTCGGCTCCGGCTCAGGCTCCACCGTACTCACCCCCGGCAGAATCGTCGAAGTCGCCTTGAACTTCCGATAGTCCGAGAACACCGCCTGTTCGTCTCCGCGAAAGTTCATCACAAGCAAAAACCGTATCGCTCCATGCCCGCTAATCTCTACAGGCAGCCACACCTCGCCATTCACCTTCTTCATCTGCATGGCAAAGTTTGTGTCCTTTTGGATATTCACTACCAACCCGCCGCCAATCTTGAAGGCATTCACGAAATGCCCTTCCAGCTTGACGATCATCTTGTCCTCTTCATCCACCCACACCGTTCCCAGAAGATCGCGCACCACCTCTTCCGCTCGGTTCTTCGTCTTGGCCTTCGGATCGCCCGTGTAATCCACTGCAATCGTGTCCCGCCCGTTCAGCTTCACACGTCTTGGATTCGTAAAGGTACCGAGTGCCAAAAAACGTGAAGGCGTAATCTCCTCGTTGCCTCGCGGATCCGTCTCCTTGCCCTGGATATCGGCCTTCTGGCGCTTCTCCTTTGCTTTCGCGACTTCCTTATCGATCCGTTCGTTTTCCTTCTTCTGCTCGTCCGCGCTCAGTTCCTTGCCATCCTTCTTCAACAACCGTTGCACCGGCACTCCACCCACCCAGAAGATGTCGTACTCTTTCGTCTCCGTCTTCTTTGCCCCACCATGCCCATCCGTCTCCCGGCTCGTCTCCACCGCGTGATACAGATAGTCTTTCCGAACCGCCTCTTCCTTGCGTTGATTCTTCAAAACCTCCTGCATCAGTGCAGGAATATCCGGCAACGGCCGATCAACGTCCTCTTCCTTCGCCGCGGCCCCTTGCCCTGCGACCGCTGCTGCGGGCGTCTTATCCTGAGCCAGCGCAAATCCTCCGGGCAGACTCGACACACCCATCGACCCCACTGCGATCATCAACCCCAAAGACCTGCGAACTCCAGCTACCATACCTCAACTATAGTTCTCGAACGGTGTCGCAACCGTCCCCACAGCGCGCAACCTCCCAAACGGCACGGTATCTGATATTCCACCAAACAGGAATCCAAATACCTTCCCCTTGACAAACCCCAGCCCAAAAACACCATGTTCTCCCCAACTCCCCAGAGCCCTGCACTGAATTGCGTTCGGCCAACAAACAAAGTCGGAACTAAACATTTTTAGATGGAAGACTTTGCGCAAAAAACATCCCGTGAGAGAGAAGTACTATCCAATTGTTGTGCACTTAGAGTAGAGTGTGGTCGTACCACTATTCAGGTTTGCGCGAACGTAACGAAATAATCCGGAGTTAATACAACGGTTTTGGCTCACCAAACCCTCAAACTCGGAAGCTCGGACGACGTTGTGGTCGCCCTCAAGCCAGTCACCGCAGGCCAATCTCTCAACGGTCTGCATCTGATTGCGCTCTCCGAAATCTCTGCCGGCCACAAACTCGCAATCCGCGCGATCGCACCAGGAGAACCCGTCCGCAAGTTCAACCAGATCATCGGCTTTGCCTCCCAGCCCATCGCCGTCGGTGAACTCGTCCACACCCACAACCTCATCACACACGACTTCGAGCGCGATTACTCCATCGGCTCCGATGCCCACCCCACCGCGCTCCTCGACACACCCGCAACCTTTCAGGGCATCATCCGCCCCAACGGCCGTGTCGGCACTCGCAACTATGTCGGCATCCTCACCACGGTCAACTGTTCCGCCACAGTAGCCCGTCGCATCGCCGCCCACTTCACCCCGGAGATCCTCGCCGCCTACCCTAACGTCGACGGCGTCGTCGCCATCACCCACGGCACCGGCTGCGGTATGGCCGAACACGGCGAGCCAGCCGACCTTCTCCGCCGCGTCTTCGTCGGCTACGCGACACATCCGAACTTCTCCGGCGTACTGCTCCTCGGCCTCGGCTGCGAGACCAATCAAATCGAACCCCTCATCACACTCACTGCCGACTCCGGCACCCTTCGCACCAGCACCATTCAAGAAGACGGTGGCACCGCCATCTCCATCAAGAAGGGAATCGCCACGGTCTACGAGCTGCTCGAGCAGGCCAATCAAGTCACCCGCACCACCGTCCCTGCCTCCGCGCTCATCCTCGGCCTTCAATGCGGCGGCTCCGACGCCTACTCCGGCATCAGCGCCAACCCCGCCCTCGGCGCCGCAGTCGACATCCTCGTCCGCAACGGCGGCACCGCCATTCTCTCCGAAACCCCCGAGATCTACGGCGCCGAACATCTCCTCACCCGCCGCTCCTCCCGCCCCGAAGTTGCTCAGCGCCTCATCGATCGCATCCACTGGTGGGAGGAGTACACCGCCCGCCACCGCGGCTCCATCGACAACAACCCCCAGCCCGGCAACAAGACCGGCGGCCTCACCACCATCCTCGAAAAATCTCTCGGAGCCATCTCCAAGGGCGGCACCACCAACCTCAACGACGTTTACCTCTACGCCGAACCCATCCACACACCGGGCCTCGTCTTCATGGACTCACCCGGCTTCGATCCCGTCTCTGCCACCGGCCAGGTCGCCAGCGGTGCGAATGTCATCTGCTTCACCACCGGTCGCGGCTCCGTCTTCGGCTGCAAACCTACCCCATCCCTCAAAATCTCCTCCAACACGGCCATCTACAACCGCATGTCCGACGACATGGACATCAACTGCGGCACCATCATCGACGGCGAAGAGACAGTAGAACAAGCCGGCCGAAGAATCTTCGACGAACTCCTCGCCATGGCCTCCGGCAAACTCACCCGCAGCGAAATCCACGGCTTCGGCGAAGAAGAATTTCAACCCTGGCTCCAAGGCGCAACACTTTAGTCCTGCGTTAGGCGCGCTCTTGCTTTTCTAGTTGTCATCCCCGAAGGGGATCTGCTGTTGTTGTCTTTGCCTCTAGGTACCCCAAGGCTTCAGCCTTGGGTCTCTCTCTACCCGCCACGAATCGGGCTTTAGCCCCTGGTGTGTGTTTCTTTTCGACGTAGAAATTCTCTTGCCCTTGCTTTGTAGAATCGCCACACGCATGAGAGTATGGCCGTGTGAAAAATAAAGAGCTATCAAACGGAGATCCGCGTTCTAGCAAATTTCGGCACTGGAATCTTTTCAAAGGTTCAAAGCATCCATCCCCTGCGTTTGAGAAGACGCAGGAGCGTCGCGCTCAGGGTGTCTGTATTGGGTGTGGTCATGATCCATGCACGTGCAAAAATCCGCGGAGAGCGAGAAATTCAAACTAATATCGCAACTGATCCGAAACGTGCGCCATCCCTCCAAAAGGTCTAGCATAGAAGTAGCCGCGAAAATCCATTTTCGCCCCTATATCAAGACCTGAAGCGAGGAAGCAATGGCCAGCAAGGCAGAGACACTCACCGCAACAACCCCCGCGGGAGTGCAGCAGGAACGCGAGCAAATCTTCGACATCTTTCGCCGCTGGGGATACCTCCAGGCGTCCCTCGATCCGCTAGGCCAATTCCTCCCACCCGAACCCTTCCCCGTCACTCAAGTCCCCGAAGGCGACATCGCCGCCGAGGCCCGCCGCTACTACTGCGGCAACTTCGCCATCGAGTTCATGCACATCCCCTCGCTCGAGCAGCGCCAGTGGCTCCAGGATCAGATCGAGCGCCCCGCCCCCAAGCCCGACCAGGCACACGTCCTCACCCAGCTGATCCGCGCCGATCTCTTCGAGCAAACCATCCAGCAGCGCTACCTCGGTACCAAGCGTTTCTCTCTCGAAGGCCTTACCGTCCTCATTCCATTTCTTGATCAGGTCTTCGCCACAGCCTCAGCCGACGGAGTCACTCGCTCCATTATCGCCATGGCGCATCGCGGCCGCCTCAACGTCATGACCAACACCATCGGCCGCTCCCCCTCCGAGATATTCTCCCGCTTCGAAGACGTGGACCCGCGCACCGTCCTCGGCGGCGGCGACGTCAAGTACCACATGGGAGCCACAGGCGACTACACCTCACCCACTGGCCAGACCGTTGCACTCCATCTCGCCTCCAACCCAAGCCATCTCGAAGCCGTCAACCCAGTCGTTATGGGACGCGCCCGCGCCTGGCAAATCCGCATCGGCGAAGAAGGCAAGCAGCGGGTTCTTCCCATCATCCTTCACGGCGACGCAGCCTTCGCCGGCCAGGGCATCACAGCCGAGTCGCTCAACATGGCCTCCCTCGCCGGCTACAGCATCGGTGGCACCATGCACATCATCACCAACAACCTCCTCGGCTTCACCGCCAATCCCGAAGAGTCGAACTCCACCCGCTTCGCCACCGACCTCGCCAAGCGCCTGCCCATCCCCATCTTCCACGTCAACGGCGAAGACCCCGACACCGCCATGCGCATCGCTACCATCGCGGCCGAGTATCGCCAGCGCTTCCACTCCGACGTCGTCGTCGACCTCATCGGCTACCGTCGCTATGGCCACAACGAAACCGACGACCCCACCGTCACCCAGCCTCGACGCTACGCCATCATCAAACAGCGCCCGTTCCTCTATCAGCTCTACGCCAAGTCCATCGGCGTCGACCCAGCCCGCGAAGCGAAAGCCATCCAGGAGAAGTTCCTCGCCGACCAGACCGCAGCCGCGCAGGCCAAACGCAAGCCGAAGCTCTCCAAACTTCCCGACTACTGGAAGCCGTATCACGGCGGAAAGCTCACCGAAGCCGACACGCAACTCACCACTGGCATCTCTGCTGAACGCGTCCTCGAACTTTCACGCCTCTCCACCAACTATCCCGCTGGCTTCCACATTCACCCAAAGATTCAGAAGCTCTACGAGCAGCGCGTCGAGATGGGCGAAGGCAAGCGCCTCTTCGACTACGGGGCCGCCGAGCTCCTCGCCTATGCCTCACTCCTCACTACCGGCACGCCCGTCCGCCTCTCCGGTCAGGACTCGCAACGCGGCACCTTCAACCAGCGTCACTCCGTCCTCGTCGATATGGAGACTGAGGTCCGCTACGCCCCGCTCGATCACATGATCGATGAGCAGGCCCGTTTCGAGGTTCACAACTCGCTGCTCTCCGAAGCCGCCTGCCTGGGCTTCGAGTACGGCTACGCACGCGACTACCCCGAAGCCTTAGTCCTCTGGGAAGCCCAGTTCGGCGACTTCGTCAACGGCGCGCAAAGCATCATCGACCAGTTCATCGCCGCCGGCGAAGCCAAGTGGGGTCTCCTCTCCGGCCTCGTCATGCTTCTCCCCCACGGTTACGATGGCCAAGGCCCGGAGCACTCTTCCGCCCGCATGGAGCGCTTCCTCCAACTCGCCGCCAGCGAGAACATGGTCATCGCCCAACCCTCCAACGCCTCGCAGTACTTCCATCTCCTCCGGCGTCAGGCGTTACGTTCGTGGCGCAAGCCGCTCGTCGTCTTCACGCCAAAGAGCATGCTCCGCCACCCCGACGCATCCTCCACTGTCGCGGAGTTCGGCAAGCCCGCCTTCGAAAACGTCCTCCCCGACAACGATGTGAAGAGCCCGCGCCGCCTCCTCGTTTGCAGCGGAAAGATCGGCCACAACCTCCGCGTCGAACGCGAGAAGCGCAAAGACTTCAGCGTCGGCATCATCTTCGTCGAGCAGCTATACCCCTGGCCCGAAGCAGAACTGCAAGCTGCCCTCAACCAGCATCCCGAAGCCGAAGAGATCGTCTGGGTACAGGAAGAGCCCGCCAACATGGGAGCCTTCTCGTACGTCATGCCCTTGCTGCGGCGTCTCGCCGGCGGCCGCGCGGTCCTCAGCGTAAAGCGTCGGGCAAGCGCTTCCCCAGCCACCGGCTCGGCGAAGGCCCACGAGATCGAAGAGAAGACTCTGATCGATCTCGCCTTCGGCTCTGCCGTCTAGATTTCTGCCGACACGCAGCAAAAAAACCCGATCAGGATTGATCTCCCGTTCGGGCTTTAGTCTTGCACAAAGCAGAGGAAGGCTAAGCAGTGATCCGGCGACGAATTGCGCCGGCAGCTGCAAGCAGTCCCGTGCCGAGCAGAGCGAAGGTGCTTGGCTCGGGGGTGTTTCCGCCACTTTGGAGGTTGGTTTCGTACACAGCGGGTGCTCCGTTAGTTTCACCATAAAGGAAGTTGAAGGTAAAATTGCCAGTCGGTCCGGTATAGGTGAAGGGAGTCAAGACAAAGGAGGTCGGTCCTGGCTGAGAGAGAACATTGACACCGTTGATGTACATCTGTGTTCCGTCATCGTGTCCTACGTCGAACACTTCACCGGTTGTGAAAAGCGCCGTTCCGGAAAACTCCCACAGGGTGTTATCCAAGCTAGCCGCGCCGGTTGTGCCAGTGTAAACAATGCCGGAGGTTCCGCTGGCATTCCCTTGCGAGCCAAGGAAGCCAGCCAAGGTGTAGCTGCCGCTACCAGGAGGTGTGCAGTGAGAGTCCTGGACGCAGAAGTCGATGGAGGTCGCGGTAAAGGTCACGTTGGCGGACCCAGCGGAAGGCTGCGATCCGAGAACCGGAACATTGGCTGACCAGCCATTCCATTCAAGTCCGGTGATTTGAGCGTTACCTGCAACTGTCAGCGAAGCTGCCAGACAAGGGACGAGAGCGAGAGAGCGCAAAGATAATTTCATTAGTGCCTCTAAAATTGATTGGATTTTTGGAGGGGGGCCCGTGACAACCCGTAAGAAGCACTCGAACGGCCATCAGCGGGCTTTTTTCTGCGATTTTGTAACCCAAATATTTACAGATAGTTACCGGGTGCAATCCCACGGATTAATTTCCCGTGACCCCCAAAAAGCGCAAAGTCTTGCACGAGAAGTGAAAAGCTATTTCCTTCGGTAACCGGCAATTCACGTTGACTTAGGCGCGCTCTGCGGCATCTCTTACGAAGCCGAATCAGCAATCTCTCGCGCATAGATCTGATACGAGGTCTTCGGCAGTTCGTCGCCTTGGTGTAGAGCGCGAACCCGCGCGCGGATCAACTCGTCCGCCGCAGTGATGCGCTCGCGAGAACGAAGATAGTCGAGCCACGACTCCATCACAAACGTCTCATTCAGATGTTCCGGATCAATCGCATCCCGGTAGATGCCCCAGCGAACCGCGCCATCCCGCAATCGCACGCCACGCAGTTGATGTATCGCCCGCGTAAACTCCGCGTAGTTTTCCGCCGGGATGCGGTAGTCAATCGAGATTCGCACCGGCCCGTCCGTCGGTTCCGTATCGAGTGAGAGTTGCGGAGCAGGATTCTTGAATTTGTGCGGAGTGTGGTCCGGAACTGGACCATGCAGAATACGATACCGCCGCGCGAAAGGAAACGTAATGAGCAACCCGCAAGCTGCCGTCGTCAGTGCAACCGGGGTCGACGTATGCTCTGCGATAAATCCCCAAAGAATCGATCCTAACGCCATCCCGCCCTGAAACACCATCATGTACGTTCCCAGAGCCCGCGCCTGCACCCACGCCGGCACCGCAAGCTGCACCGACACATTAATCGTCGACATCGTGCTCGTCCACGCAGCTCCCGAGAAAATAAGCGCCACAATGATCACGTAAGGGTTCGGCACAAACGCAAGGATCAGCAACACCACCACGTTATACAGCGTGGCAGTGGCAAGGATCTGGTCCGCAGTAAACCGTTGGCGAATGCGGTGAAGCGTAGTCGCAGCGATCACCGCCCCCAACCCCAGCGAGCCGTTCAGAATGCCGTACCCCAGCGGCCCCTGCTTCAGAACATGCCGCGCAACAACAGCAAGCAGCGACCAGATCGCCGAGATGAAAAACGTGAATACAAACGCCCGCACAAGAGAAGACTGCAGATCCGGCGCATAGCGAACATAGCGCAGCCCCGACCGAATCGAGCCGGCAATAAGCTCCGACGGAAGCGCCGACTTGAACAGTGGGACGCGCTTCCAGTTCACAAGCACCCAAATCACACCCGCAAACGACAGCGCATTCAGAGTAAAGACAGAACCCGCGCCTGTACTCACACGCTGAAACCCTGCAACCATCAAACCACCCAGCGCCGGCCCCACCGCACGTGCAAGATTATTGCTCGCCGCATTCAGACTCACCGTGTCCGGTATCAGCTCCCGCGGCACAAGCTCCGGCACAATCGCCTGCCACGCCGGGTTATTCATCGCCGACCCAATATTCAGCAGAAACGTAAACGCCAGCAGCGCCCACGGAGACACATATCCGGCAAACGTAAGCACTGCCAGAATCCCCACCGACCCCAGCATCCAAGCCTGCCAAAAAATCAGCAGCTTGCGCCGGTCAAAAATATCCGCCGTAGCCCCCGCCAGCAGCCCCAGAAGAAGAACTGGCAAGCTAGCCGCCGTCTGCATCAACGCAATCAACAGCGGCGACGAGGTAAGCGCAGTCATCAGCCAGGTGCCGGCCGTGTCCTGCATCCAGGTACCCACCGACGACACAGTGCTCGCAATCCACCTATCGCGAAACAATGGAATCTTTAAAGGAGCGAAGCCCGATGGCGCAGGCGCGACAGCAACCAGTGGGCCGGAGTTGGGGGTCTCAAAAGGCATCGTTTCAATTCAGTTTACGGCGTAGCCCACCCCGCGCGACCCAGCGTCTCAACAGCCCGATTGTCACCACCGCGTAATTTCTCAGTCAGCTCTCCGTCAACAGCCCCCTTCCCACTCATCGCAGCGGTAAACTTTCTTGCGAACGGTAGCGAATGGCCGTCAATTATGGGAACAGCCACACCACAACTCGCACGTGACGCACCCACCCACAGCAAAGCCGCGCCGCAAAGCCGAACCCTCCCGATCACATCAATCGCAGTCTGCCTCACCGTCGCCATCTGTTATCTCCGCGAATTCGTCCTCCCCAACTTCGCCATCATCTCCTGGGCCGACCAAACACTCTTCGCCACCAACGGCACCCGCATCGTCGCCGGACAGTTGACCTACCGCGACTACTTCCAGTTCGTCACCCCCGGCACCGATCTCGTCTACGCCTTCCTCTTCCACCTCTTCGACCTCCGCCTCTGGATCCCCAACGTCCTCATGATCCTCCTCGCGGCCGCAGGCATGTTCCTCCTCATGCTCGCCGCGAACAAAGTTCTCCGCGGCCCCATCGCTGCCTTACCCGCCGCGCTCACCCTCGGCTTCGTCCTGTTCGGCGGACTCGACGCAACCCATCACTGGTTCAGCGTTCTCCTCGCCCTCACCGCGATGCTCATCCTCTTCGACGGATCGCAGTACTGGCGAATCGTCATCGTCGGCATCCTATGCGGCGTAGTCGCAAGCTTCACCCAAAGCAAGGGAGCAACCGTCACCCTCGGCTTCCTCATCTACCTCTTCGGACAAACGCATCAGCCAGACCCACTCGCAAGCCGTTTTCGAAAATCCCTCGTCCTCGGCACCGCCGCTCTCCTCACCTTCCTCGCCATCAACGGCTACTACATGCACTCCCTCGGCCTCACCGAATGGATCAAGTGGGTCGTCATCTTTCCCTTCCGCTACTACCCCACACTCCCCGCGCAAACCTGGCGCTCTCCCCTCGACGACTTCCGTAACCAAACCGGCTTCCTCCGCTGGATCTGCATTCCCTTCATCTACGCAGCGGTCCCTCTCGTCTACGTTGTCTTCTTCCGCGTCATGTACTGCTATCGTCGCGCCGAACCCAAACAACCTTGGAACCAACTCCTCCTCCTCGCCATCACCGGCCTCGCCCTCTTCCTCGCTGTCGCCCCGTGCCTCTCCGTTATGCGAGTAGCCAGCGCCAGTCTCCCCGGCATGATCCTCCTCGCATGGCTCCTCAACCGATGCCACCGCCCCGGAAGAATAGCCTCCGTAACCCTCGCCGCAATATCTCTAGCCATCGCCGTCTATCTCCCCATCCGCAACCAAACCATGCACTGGCACTATCTTTCGCTCCCCGCTGGCCGCACCGCCATCCTCGACCACAACCGCTACGAGCTCTACCGCTGGATGGCCAGCAATACGCATCCCGGACAGATGTACTTCGGCATCGGCCCCATGTCGCTCCCACTCCACCTGCAAATCCCCGCACCCATCGAATCGCCCGTCCCCTACGAGTACGACCGCCCCGAACACATCGCCGCCTCCATCGCCGCAATCGAAACCAACCGCATCCCCCTGCTCTTACTCCGCCCCTATCTCTACCTCGCCGGAACCTGGGGCTACACCGACGAGCATCTCCAACCCTTTCGCACCTACGTCGAACAACACTACCGCCTCACAAAGACATTCCCCGCCGGCTTCGAAGTTTGGGAGCGCCGCGAAACCCCAACAACCGCGCCACCACACACAACTCCCTAGCCCGCAGCAACGTAGTCATCCCACATCCGCAATGTCGTCGTCGTCGATTTCCTAAAAGTCGTCATCCTGAACGCAGTGAAGGATCCCCGCATTTGCCTTCAACCCTGGGAAGAGGAAACTCAATAAGAACGAGCCACTTTCGAATCCCACCCAATAAAGGGCCGTTAAAAAGGAAACCCACGCAGCGCGGTGGGGGCTGTTGCGTGGGTATTCCAGTAAAGCAACGAAGTGGGTGGACTTCGTTATGACTGACTCAACCCGAAGGGAGTCTTGCCACTCCTTAAAGGTAACGGCAAACCGAATCGCCGTCAAGGGGTCAATTGTGGATCGCCTCCCCGCATCCGACCCCTAACCCCCACCCTCCAAAACCCGGTTTTTCAACCAGTTCCCAGGCGGTGAAAGAGACCTCCGGCCTACTTCACCGCCTCCATCACCACCTCTACATCCATGTGCCGCGTGCTCCCCGGGATATCCATCGACCCCAGCACCAGCGGCTTCCCGACCGACAAAAACGACGTCCCCTCCAGGCTGCTCTGCCGTATCACCGGGTCCTGCGCCCCCACTCCCGACATCTGTTCCGCCACCCCCAACTGCTCCACCTTTGTTCGCAGCCGCACTCCATTGGCAAACTCATCCAGCGTCGCATCGAAGTTCATCCCGATGTCGAGATAGGTGAATTGAGTCAGCGCCTCAGAGGTCGCACTAGCTCTGGACGACCCAGTCGCAATCGGCACCTTAGTGCCTTGCTTCATCACCGTTCTCTGGCCCGCCGCCACAATCATCGAGTAGTGCTGCGTGCCAACGCGCTTCTCCCCATCCGACTCCGTCACGGTATAAACCAGTCGATACGCCTTCCTAGGCCGGTCAAGATCGTTGATGATCTTCTGCGCCTGCGCAAGCTGGTCGGCACTGGCGCGCACAATCAGCGCGTTCTGGCTTGGAACGTAGTAGACCTTAATATCAGGCGGCAGCAGGTTGCGAATTGCGATTGTGACTTCGTTGCCGTCATTTTGCTGGCTCGTATTGGCGAGATAGAACGTCTGCATCGGGCGCAGGTCTACTCTCGCCGGCGGATTCTCCTGCTTGGAAGCCGCAATCGTCTTGTCCGGTGAAGCACTCTCCGGCGTCTGCGCCCGTACACTCGCTCCACTCAACACCAAAGCCACTCCAAAAAAACCACCTGCAAATCTCATCGTTCTTCCAGTCACGGTTCCCGTCACGTTCATTCGTTATCTCCTGTTGTCATTGCTGTTCTGTTGTTGACTGCTCCATCTTCGGCTGCTCTGTCGTCGGCTGTTCTATCGGCTGCTGTTCTGTCGCCGGTTGCTTTGGCGAGTCCATAGCCGACCGATCAGCCGCCACTCCAAAAAACCTCTGAAACTCCGCCTGATCCTCTGCATCCCGCGCCGCGCGCCACGCAGGATTCAACACCGCCACCTCCACCGGATCATCCTTGTGCACAATCCGCAGCAGCAGCCTCTCCTGCTCCGTCAGCGGCATCGGCGGTGCAGGATGACTCGCAGCACGCATCTCACTCACAGCCAGAGAATCATCATCGGCGGCAGACTCACTCGTGCCATCACTCCTGCGAGCCACTACTCTCAAATCCGTCGTCCGTACCGCTTCCACGCCCGCCCGCGCCGGAGGAAGCGGCGCAATCTCCGTAACCGCCCCACCAGAAGCCGCCGACGGCCCCGGTCCCGTTGAAGGCAATTCAATCTTCGATCTCGCAGGAGTCGGCTTCACAGGTGCACGCCCAGTCCCGCGGAACGCCGGAATCAAGAACCCAATCGCTACCAGACTCGCCAAAGCCATCCCGCAAACAACCGGCCTCGTCACAACAGAGCGCAACGGCGCAACCAGCCACATTGGCCTCAACCAGTTCCAACCCGATCGAGCCCCAACCGACGTCTCATCTTCAAGCGCATCCAGCGCACTCAAAATGCGCCGCTCCATTCCATCCGGAGCCTCGACCTCGCGCAATCCCGCCAGCACCTTCTCCATCGCGTCCTCAGAATTCTTTCTCACGCGCATCCTCCTTCTTCGAGCCGCTCTCGCAGCCGTGTCCTCGCGCGAAATAGCAAAGCTCGAACCGCCGACTCGCTTCTTCCCAAAACCTCCGCCATCTCCGCCGTGCCCAACTCCTCAACAACCGAAAGCAGCAACACATGGCGCTCTGCCTTAGGCAATCTCTCCATCTCGCGCAACACCGCCCTCATACGCCGAGCCTCATCCAACGCCTTATCCGCCGGCAGACTCTTCGCCACTAGGCTCTCCGCAAATCCCTCGTCAAACTGCTCCGGCCTCACGCGCCGTCTGCGATCCAGCGAAAGATTCCAAGCAATCCGCACCAGCCACACCCGCATGTCGCGCACCGAACTAAGCGACTGCCGATGTTCCAGCACCCGAACAAACACATCCTGCACCACATCCTCGGCCTCAGCCCCACTCCGCAGCACCGAGTGAGCTACCCGAAACAGAAGCGACGAATACGCCTCCACGAGCGCCGCGAGATCAACCTCCGATCGCGAACCCTCGATGGATGACAACGCCAAGCTACAACCCTCGACCGACGCCATAAGTCCTTCTATCCACACAGACGCCCAGGTTCAGCGTTCGCTCGACAATATTTCTCTGCTGCTTCGGTTGGTCAGACCACCGACAACATAGCCTCGCCTCACTGGCTAAAGATAGCAACGCGTCACATGAGCTGACTCTCCATTCACCTGCAAAAACTGACAGTTGACATCAAGAATTTGACGATTCATCCCTATTCTCGCTTGCGCAAATTCCTTGGGCGGGACTATATTCCCGTGCAACACCCACACTTACGGTCACCGCACTGAGATGACCGATTCGCCACCGCGTCAGCGAGAGCTACAGGTGTTTTTTACCTGTTGTTTTTATATACCGAGGGCATATGAGCGCAAATCTTAGAAACATCCTTCTTCTCTCCTTCCTTCTCGTCGTTAGCAATCTCCTTCTGGCTCAGGCCACCGCAACCGGCAATATCGTCGGCATCGTCACCGATGCCACTGGCGCCTCTCTGCCCAACGCAACCATCACCGCTACCAACACCGGCACCGGAGCCCTGCGCACCACCACCTCCGGCAGTCACGGAGAATTTCGTTTCGATCTCCTCCCCGGCGGCGTCTACAACATCAAAGGAGAGGCCACTGGCTTCAGCTCCGCCGAGGTCAAAGACGTCCAACTGCTTGTCGGCACGACTCTCACGACAAATCTCCCCCTCAAGGCCGGAACCGTCAGCTCCTCCATTGAAGTCACCGCCGCTAACCAGCTCGTCGACACCGAGAAAACCGACAGCTCCACCGCCGTCACTCCGCGCGAGATCGTCGACCTTCCCCTCAACGGCCGCGACATAGCCAATCTCGCTATCCTCGCCCCCGGCGTCAAGATGGTCGACAGCTACGATCCCACCAAGAATCGTTACGCCGTCTACGCCGTTAACGGCTCCAGCGGTCGTAACACCAACACCACCGTCAACGGTGTCGATAACAAGGACAACACCGTCGGCGGCGCCGTCATGCAGCTCCCGCTCGAAGCCGTCGAGGAGTTCAAGATCAGCACCAACCGCTTCTCTGCAGAGAACGGCCGCAGCGAAGGCGCCGCACTCAATATCGTAACTAAATCAGGAACAAATCAGTTCCACGGCGCGCTATACGGTTTCTTCCGCAGCCAGGCCCTTCAAACCAACAACGCCATCAGCGAGCAGGGCGGACAGCCAAAGCCCGACTACAGCCGCCAGCAATACGGCGGAGCCATCGGCGGCCCCATCCGCAAAAACAAGGACTTCGGCTTCTTCGCTTATGAAGGTCTCCGCGAGCGTTCCAGCCTCGCCGTGACCAACCTCGCCTTTCAGGAACTCACCCTCGCCATTCCGCTGGGCGCTCAACCCGCCCACACAATCCCCACTCCGTTCGACGAAAAACGCTACAACGGCCGCCTCGATCACTTCTTCAGCGACAACGAAAAAATCTACGTCAGCTACGCCGCGCAAGACAACAAGAGCAACAACGATCAATCCACCGGTCAGGTTGATCTCACCGAAGGCAACTACACCATCAACGACCTCATCATCACCAACGGCACTCTCACCTCAATCCTCACTCCCAAGACCATCAACAACTTCACCGTCGGCTTCCAGTACTGGAACAACCTCATCGACTCCAAACTTCGCGTTCCGTACTTCACCTTCCCCGACGGCGTCAGCTTCGGCACAAACCTGAACGTCCCGCAAAAATCCAGCCAGCACAAATTCCAGTTCCGCGACGACTTCTCCCACGTCCTCGCCCGCCACACCCTGCGCATGGGCGTCGATTTCCTCTACGAGCCGCAGGTCGGCGGCTTCTTCGAAAACAACCCCACGCCAGAGTTCGACTTCTTCGCCACTGCCTCAACCATGCTCTCCAACACCACCCTCTATCCCGCCGGTTTCTCCTCTCCCGGCGCCATTCAGGCCTCCACCGGCACCTCCGGAAATCCGGCCTTCAACCTAACTCCTAAAATGCTGGGCCTCTACTTTGAGGACGACTGGCGTGCATCCCCGCGCCTCCTCCTCAACCTCGGCCTCCGTTACGACCGCGACATCGACACCTACGGCATCGCCGCGCAGGCAAACAGCCGCACCCACCAGGAGATCGTCGCCGCCTCCAAAACCAGTGTAGCCACCGTCCCCACTACCCAGACTCTTCCACCAACCGGCGTCGGTTACATTCCCAGCCTCGGCTATCTTGGCGGCGACTACACCGGTCTTCCCAAGAACGACAACCTCGACTTCAGCCCTCGCGTCGGCTTCTCCTTCGACGTCTTCGGCGACGGTCGCTTCGTTCTCCGCGGCGGTTATGGTCTCTACTTCGGACAGACCTTCGAAAACATTCCGCTCTTCATGATCCAGCAGTCCAACGCTCAGGTCTTCGCCAACACTTACTCCATCAGTTGCGCCGGCCCCACCGACACCAAGTGCTCCTCGGCGAACATTGTCCCCGGCACCAACATCTTGCTCAGCAAATATCGTTACGGAGTCGATCCCGCACCCGTCATCCCGCCTGCAGGCTTTAATCTCGCCGCCGGTTCCACAGGGCGCATTATGGATCCCGCATTCCGCAACCCCTACACCCAGCAGGTCAACGCCGGCATCCAGTACGCCGTCACCAACTACGGAGTCCTCGAGGCAGAATACGTTCAGGCTCGCGGCCTCCACGAAGACAAGACCGTCAACATCAACCCGACCGAGTACTTCAACGGCGGTATCCGGCCCTTCTCAGCCGCCTTCGCCGCCGCTGGCGTTCCCGTCCTCGGCCGCTTCGGTGTTGAAAAATCCATCGGCCGTTCCTACTACGACGCCTTCAACCTCAGCTACCGCCAAAGCATGCACCGTCACGTCAGTGCAGTGGTGAATTACACCTACGGCAAAGCCATCGCCTTCGAGGGAAATCCCGCCGCCTTCCGTAACGCCTCTACCAACCAGTTCCTCGGAGAGTTTCGCGCGCCAGACCGCGGAACCGCTCCCAACGACGAACGCCATCACGTTACTGCCGCTGGCACGTTCTCTCTTCCCTGGCACTTTGAAATCTCTCCCATCCTCTCTGTCGGCTCTGCCCGGCCTCTCAGCATCGTTGAATCGACTAGCGATCTCTGGGGAGTAGGGAGCGGCCGTAGCAACGCCCATGCCGCTATCTTCGCCGGCGTTCCGGAAACTCCGGCAGCTTACGTCAGCTACTTCAACACAGTGAAAGCAGCGATTGCGGCCGATCCGACAGGGGCCACCACCGCGTCTTCGTACTACAAAATTTGCCTTGCCGTCGGAACCTGCCGTGAGGTCGCTTACGACTCCTACCACGGTCTCACCTTCCTCCAGTTCGACGCCCGCTTCGCCAACACCATCACCATTCACGACCGCTACAACATCCAGCTCTTCTATCAGGCGTTCAACATGACCAACCGCGCCAACTACGGTCCCAACTACGACGTCAACGTCTCCGACGCCGCCACCAGCTTCCTCAAGCCGCTTGGCTTCATCAACCCAAGCAGCACCGTAGTCCCGCGCTCCTTCACCGGCGAGTTCGGAGTCCGCTTCTCCTTCTAAACTCTTAAACAAATAAAAAGGCCCGGCGAAAGCTGGGCCTTTTTACTCAGCAAGGAAAATCGTCGCTTACTTCACTGGTTTCAAACCCAGCGCATCCACCATCGCAGGATCAGGCGTCGTCGTTCCATTCTTCTTAGTCACAACGCCGAAGTTGTCCTGATAATCCCACATCGCCCATCCGATGTGCCGCTTCTCCATAGCCACCCGCATATCATGCAACCACTGCGCGCGCATCGCTCCATCCGCATAAGGACGATGCACGCCGAACTCCCCACAGTACACCGGCGCATGGTGCAGCTTCGACCATCGCTCCGCAAAATCAATCGTCGCATCCACTCGCTGCGCGTCCCACCGCGCCAGCCCATACTGCTCCACAAAAAACTGTCCTGCCAGTGTCGGCTCCTGCAACATATTCGCAGCCACATTCTCCGGCGTCGAGGGATAAGGCACTCCGCGCAATGGCTGTACCGCAGGATCGGCCCACGTCGCACCCTGATGCGTGAACGCAAACGGCTCATAGTCGTGGAACGTATAAATCACGTTGTCGTAAGGAAGCGGCTCCAGCACCATCAGGTCTTCGACGCCTGACCATCTCGCTCCGCCCGCAATAATCGTAAACTGCGACGCCACCGCACGAATCTGCCCCGTAACAAAACTCTCAATCCCTTGCCATCGATAAGGATCCGGCTGCTCCGGCTCATTCATGATCTCGAAAAAAATCATGTTCGGATCCAGCCCGCCAAAGTGCCTCGCAACACTCTGCCACAGCGCAGCGAAGCGCGCCACCGGCTCCGTCCCCTGCAGCAACTGCTGCTTGTACCTGCTCTCCGGGTGCACATCAATCACCACGGCCAGCTTCTGTTCCACTGCGAACTTCACCACGCGGTCCAGCTCCGCCATAAACTGCACGCCACTGGCAGCATTGCGCTGCCAACTCACTATCGGCTCCGTATCGATGCTCAACCGAATATGGTCGAACCCCAGCTGACGGATCAGCACCAGATCATCCGTAGTCGTAAAACTCCTTAGCCGCTCTACCGTATAGTTCCCCGGCGACTGCGCAAACCAGATACTCGTATTGATCCCACGACTCAAATGCTGTGCCCGCACCGCCGCCAGCCCAGCCCCATCCTGCGCGACTCCGGCTGAAGACAACGCCATCCCAGCGGCCGCCATCGCGAAACAGACAACAACCTTACGCCAACCCAAAACAACCCGACCATCTTTTCGCAAAACAAACCCCCGCCTCATCTTCACCCGACCAGTCTATTTCAAACCAAACCACCAGCGCTGCCACGCGTCTGTCCTTAACTCCAACCCCATCCCCAAACCCTGTCTTCGTTTACTGCCTCAATGTCCGACAGCCCGGCCAACCCCAACCGCTCGGGTGCCCCATCCATCGCGCACTTTGCGATGGGTGGGATGTACCTCCCCAAACCAACCCAGAAGCCTTTCCGTCTGTCATCCCCGATGGGATCCGACTCTGTATTGCTTTATTTCTCGTAAAAAAGTGTAATATAGCTCAAGTGAGCTATTCCATGAGAACTAGCCGGGAAGAACGATTCGGTCTATGGGAGCTGGCAGTCCTGGCCCTTCTGCGCGAAGCCCCCATGCATCCCTACCAGATGCAAAAACTCCTCCGCAACCGCCACAAGGACGAACTCCTCGCCCTCAAGCGAGGTTCGCTCTATCACGCAATCAACCGGCTCGAACGCGCCCGGCTAATCGAAGTCGTCCGGACCACGAGGGAAGGGAAGCGCCCCGAGCGCACAACCTACTCCATCACCCCATCCGGCAAAAAAGAGCTCATCCGCTGGCTTCAACGAATGATCGACACGCCCCGTACCGAATCGAGCGATCTCATGGCCGCGCTCAGCTTCCTATCCTTCCTCTCCGTCGACGACGCACAAAAAAGACTCGATGAAAGAAGCCGCAAACTCGAAGCCGAGATCGCCAACATCACCGCAACCATGAACTCTGTCAGCTCCTGGGTCCCCCGCATCCACCTCATCGAAAACGAATACCTGCGCGCCATGCGACAGGCCGAGCTGGACTGGGTCCGCAACCTCCAAAAAGAACTCCGCTCCGGAAAGCTCACCTGGGACCTGACAAAAATCCTGAAAGAAACTCGCGTAGTCCATGAGCGCGCTGAAGCCCGTGTCGAAGTTCGTGCAGAAGCCCGGGCCAAAGCCGCACCCCCCAGGAAATCCCCGAAGGAAAAAACCCGATGAGCACAGATAAGAATCAAGCGCCGCGCGGCATCGCCCCGGTTCTCACCCTCATGGTCCTCGCTCCCCTCGTCGCCGAAGTGCTCAGTGGCGCAACCCGGCTCAGCTACATCTTCGTTCTCATCCCCGAAATCCTCGTCTGGGGTGGCGGCGCCTTGCTGATTCGCGAAACCGTTCGACGCTGGGGCGGCGGCTGGCCCAGCATGCTCTCACTCGGCCTCTGTCTCTCTCTCTCCGAGGAGTTCCTCATCCAGCAAACCTCTCTCGCGCCGCTCCCCTGGCTTGGCAACCTCCCCATCTACGGCCGCGTCTGGGGCATCAACTGGCCATTCTTCCTCTTCATGCTCGGATACGAAAGCGTTCTCGTCGTCATGGTCCCCGTGCAACTGACCGAACTACTCTTCCCTCAGCGCAGAAATGCCCTCTGGCTGCGACGCAGAGGACTCATCGTAGTCTCCATCCTCTTCCTCATCGGATCCTGTATAGCGTGGTTCGCATGGACGCAACGTGCCCGCCCCATCACCTTTCACGTTCCCAGGTACACGCCGCCCACGATCACCCTTGCACTCGGTGCACTCGCGATCGCTCTACTCACGATGCTGGCCTACACGCTCCGAACCAGCACCCCGCCGGCAACAAACACAGGAAAATCCTCAATCTGGCTCGTAGCTCTTGGAACCTTGTTCTTCGGCTTCCCCTGGTACATCCTAATGACCTTGGTCTTCGCGCCCCGGCCCGTACCCCTCTGGATCCCGATGCTTGGCGGAGTCATCTGGGCCACCCTGGCCGTCCTCGTCGTCAAGCGATGGACCTCATCCTCCGCCTGGAGTGACCTTCAACGCTGGGCTCTCGTCTCCAGCGCAACTCTCGTCTCCATGATCGCAGGCTTCAGCGGAAGCGACTCCTGGTCGCGACTGGACTTCGTCGGCAAGATCGTAAATGAACGTAATCGCCGTCGCCCTTCTGCTGTGGCTTGGAACAAGCATCGCCAAACGAACCGCGCTCTAGCCGTTGTTCTTCGTCGTCACCCTGAGCGAACCCATGTTGGTCGTCGTCATTCTGAGCGCAGCTCAGAATCTCCGTATTTGCTTTTTTGTCTTTGCCGTTCAGTCCGACATCCCCGAAGGGAATCCACTTTCGTCGTTCCACATCGTTTGTTCGCCAAAAATAAATCCCCAAAGCGAGGAAAATTTTCACCCCACCGAATCGTGGTTCATAAGAACCAGCATCGTTACATCAATCACCACAATTCACCACGCAAAAAACCACGTTGTGCGCACCCAGTTTCGCGAAACCCCCCGGAAAAACAGGCATTCACCACGCAGAAAAAATATTCTGCGCGGCGAAATATCTAAAGCCTGCAAATCAGCAATTCGCGCTCGTAGATCATCTCCGGCGGCAGATGGTCATGCAGCAGCAGGAACAACTCCTCATGCCCCATAACCTCTTGTTTCCACTGCTCCCGGTCCACCGTCTGCAGCACATCAAACGTCTCCCGCGAGAAATCCAACCCCTTCCAGTTGATGTCCTCAAAGTGCGGCGTCCACCCAATCGGCGTCTCTTTGCCCAGCGCCCGCCCCCGAACCCGATCCACTATCCACTTCAAAACACGCATGTTCTCGCCATATCCCGGCCACAGAAACTTCCCATCCGCCCCCTTCCGAAACCAGTTCACATGAAACACCCGCGGCGTAGCCGAAAGATTCCGCTGCATCTTCAACCAATGCCGGAAGTAATCCCCCATGTGATACCCGCAGAACGGCAGCATCGCCATCGGATCCCGCCGCACCTTCCCCACCGCTCCCGTCGTAGCCGCCGTAGTCTCCGACCCCATCGTCGCCCCGATATACACTCCCGCCGACCAGTTAAAAGCCTGATAAACCAATGGCATAGTCGTAGGCCGCCGTCCCCCGAAGATGAACGCCGAAATCGGCACCCCATTGGGATTCTCCCAATCCGGATCAATCGTCGGACACTGTCTCGCCGGCGCCGTAAATCGCCCGTTAGGATGCGCAGCCGTACCCCCAGTCTCCTTCGCGATCGCTGGCGTCCACTTGTTGCCGCGCCAATCGATAAGCTCTGCTGGCGGAGCATCCGTCATCCCCTCCCACCACACCCCACCCTCCGGAGTCAGCGCAACATTCGTAAAGATCGTGTTCTTCGCTAAAGTAGCCATGGCATTGGGGTTAGTCTTCGCACTCGTCCCCGGAGCCACACCAAAAAAACCCGCCTCAGGATTTATCGCCCGCAACTGTCCCGTCTCATCCGGCTTGATCCACGCGATGTCGTCGCCTACCGTCCAAACCTTCCACCCCTCAAAACCTGCCGGCGGAATCATCATCGCAAAATTCGTCTTCCCGCAGGCACTCGGAAACGCCGCAGCAACATACGTCTTCTCCGTCGTCCCATCAGGTCGCTTCGGAGACTCAACTCCCACAATCAACATATGTTCCGCCATCCATCCCTCATCTCGAGCGATGTTCGACGCAATCCTCAGCGCAAAGCATTTCTTCCCCAGCAGAGCATTCCCCCCATACCCGCTGCCATAGCTCCAAATCTCACGCGTCTCCGGAAAATGCACAATGTACTTCTCGTCGTTACAAGGCCACGAAACATCCTGTTCGCCCGGCGCAAGCGGCGCACCCACCGTATGCATGCATGGCACAACGCGCTTCTCATCCTTATCAATCTCCGCGAACACAGCCGACCCAATACGAGCCATGATCCGCATATTGACCACGGCATAAGCCGAGTCGGTTAGCTGTACCCCGATCTGCGACATCGGCCCCCCAATCGGGCCCATCGAATAAGGCAGCACATACATCGTGCGTCCCCGCATACTTCCGCGGAAAAGTTGTTTCAGCTTCTTCCGCATCACATACGGATCTTCCCAGTTATTCGTCGGCCCGGCAGTATCTTTCGAAAGCGAGCAGATAAACGTCCTATCCTCCACCCGCGCCACATCATTCGGCGACGAGCGAGCCAGAAAACACCCCGGCCACAACTTCTCATTCAGTTTGGTAAACGTCCCCGCCTTAACCAACTGGTCGCAAAGAAAGTCATACTCCGCCTGCGAACCGTCCACCCAATGGATGCGATCAGGTTGAGTCAACTCCGCCATCTTTTCAACCCAGCGGATAAGGTGTTTGTTCGTTGTCGGCGGTGCGGCAACTGCAATCTCGGCAATAACTGTCTTCATAATTAAGTACGAAATCCTTCCATATCAAGTCTTCGCCTACGCGAAGAGCCTGTCAACCACGCAAGAGGTCAGGCCAGTTATCAGCCAACTACAGTAAGATTTTCGCGAGGAGAAACCAAGGAAAAATTGAGGAGAATTCATGACGACCCTGCACGCGAATAGCAAGTGGACGGCAATTACAGCGTTGATTGCGGCATCCTTGTGTGCACCGCAGGCACGAGCCCAGGGCGACCCGCCACGAGCATTCGACCCAGCCACCGCAGCCCTCCGCGCTCCCGGGACCACCGTCCGCATCGATCTCATCGGCGATTCAACGCAGACCAACAACGCTGGCTACGGCCGCGGCTTCTGTGCGAACCTCACCCCCCAGATCGACTGCGTCAACATGGCCAAAGGTGGCGCCAGCACCAAAACATTCCGCGAACAAGGCCTGTGGGAGAGGAGTCTCCAAACCAAGCCCGACTACATGCTCATTCAATTCGGCCACAACGACCTCGAGAGCAAAGAGCATCTTCCCCGCCAGACCACCATGGCCGAGTACGAAGCCAATCTTCGCAAGTATGTCGAAGAAGCGCGCGCCGCCGGCATTAAGCCCATCTTGGTAACCCCACTCACTCGCCGATACTTCGAAGCCGATGGAAAAGTCCATTCCGATCTAACCGTTCACGCCGACACCATGAAGCGTGTCGCCGCCGAGATGAAGGTACCCGTCATCGATCTCCATCGCGACAGCATCGCCTACCTCGACAAGATCGGTGAAAAGGAAGGGAACACTCTGGCCATCACTAAAAAAGACGACGACGGCAAAACTATCTACGACAAGACTCACCTCGACTGGAAGGGGTCCTACGTCTTCGGCCGCATCGTCGCCGCCGACATGGGCAAAGCCGCTCCCGAACTCGCGAAGTACGTCAAACCCGAAGCCGCAATGCTCCCACCCGAAGGCGTGA
>Ga0206911_1020_pt2 | contig 39070 bp, 39 predicted proteins | sample Alteio_BWOrgHeat_74_FD_152956 | JGI IMG/M metagenome (GOLD analysis project Ga0206911, IMG submission 152956) | Enriched cells from forest soil in Barre Woods Harvard Forest LTER site, Petersham, Massachusetts, United States -... | ecosystem: Environmental > Terrestrial > Soil > Temperate forest >...
GAGTTCGCCAGCGTATCCTCAAGAATCTCCATCACCGGCTTGATCCCCGGACCATCCTTACCAGCCATCCGCAGCCGAGCCCCAATCTCGCCCTCGAGCCCTTCCAGCAGTCCGATGTCGGCGGAGATGGAACAGTTGATGAAGATGTATGTTGAGCCCTTGAAGGTGAAGGCCGAACGGAAACGCACTGGACGGGCGGCGATCGCGGGGGCGATGCGGACTGAGTTTGAACGTGCCGGGGTGTGGGGGCTGATGAGGAAGCGGATTGCGGCTTCGCTGTATACGCGGGCGGGGGATCCGATGAAGATTGATTGTGGATATAGACCGAACGGGGTGATTCGGATGTTTCAGGCGGTGTCGCTGGAGGGGGACGTGGAGGCGGCGAAGGGGTTGGCTTATTCGGCTCCGCAGCTGATGGAGGGCGTTCAGCGGGTGGAAGCGGCGCGGCTGGAGTTGACGGCGATTGTGGAGCCACTTCGCGCTGTCTCGGATACAGAGGACGAGGCGATGGAGCGGTACCGGTTTGGCGTTGAGGCAATGGAGCGGCAGGAGATTCGGGTGGTGACGTTGAATGATCTTGCCCGGGTGGCGGAGACGGCCAGGGTCGAGTTGCGGGTTTGATGAAGGCAAGTTGTCCGTTGTCAGTTCTCCGTTCTCAGTTGTGGACTGGCAACTGAGAACGGAGAACTAAGAACGAATGTGATTGGAAGGCATGGCCCAGGGGCTGTGCCTTTTTCTTTTTGCAAGAACGACGGAAAGAGAGAGGGGTAGCGATGGGAGTGCGAGCGATGGTGAAGGATGTCTGGCAAAGGTTGGCGCGGGTTGAGGCGGCGGGAGATGCGGGGATAGGCGAGAGGAAGACGGCGATGTTGCCCTCGATTCTGAGTCCTTATAACCCGGCGGGGCGGGCGGGACAGCATGCTTTGCCGAAGCCGACTGCAGCTAATTTGCGTAAGTTCGCCGAGACTCCGGTGGTGCGGCGGGCGATCAATGTGGTGAAGGACAAGATCGCCAGCATGGACTGGCAGGTACGCGTGCGGCGCGGCTACTCGGATGGGGTTGTGGAGAATGCAGATGCGCGAATGAAGGCGCTGCGGCGTTGCCTTGAGGAGCCGAATACGTCGGACAGTTTTCGGGTGTTGTGGGAGCAGGTGCTGGAGGATCTGCTGGTGGGTGGATTTGGCGCGGTGGAGATGGAGTCGACCGGCGATCCGGAGAAGCCGTTTCATCTGTGGGCGGTGGATGGCGCGACGATCCAGATTGATGCGAAGTGGAACGGAGATCCGGAGAAGCCGCGGTATGCGCAGGCTACGGGCAGGATGGGTCAGGATGCGCTGGTTCCCCTGTTGGATGACGAGCTGATGTATGTTCGTCTGAATCCGCGAAGCTATACGCCGTTTGGGCTGGGGCGGCTGGAGGTTGCGTTTGAGACAGTGAACCAGTTCCTCAGTGCGAACCGGTATGCGGGGAAGTTGGCCAGCAACTCGGTGGCACAGTATGCGCTGTGGCTGAACGAGGCGACTCCGGAGAAGCACGACCGCTTGATTCGCTGGTGGCAGGATGAGATTGAGGCACGGGACGCGTGCCGATACTGAGTTGCGAGCAGAAGCCGGAGGTTCTTCGATTTGCGGGCGGTACCGATGCGGACCTGCGGCTGCAGTGGCAGGAGGCATTGATTCGCATGATCGCGAATGCGTTCGATCTGCCACCGATGTTGCTGGGCGTGGCGAGCGATGTGAACAAATCGACTGCGGGCGAGTTGGCAGATGAGGCTTTCCAGAGCGCGGTGGTGCCTGTGGCGAAGCTGCTGGCGGAGCATATTACGCGTGATCTGTTTGCGAAGAAGCTTGGGTGGCGCGAGTTTGAGTTCTGCTTCAACGACCTGGAGAGCAGGGATGAGATGGAGGAGCTTCAGATACAAACGGCGCTGCTGCAGGCAGGGGTGTTGACCGTGGATGAAGTTCGTTCGATGCGAGGGTTAGGCCCGATTGCGCCGGCGGTGACACAGTGAGAGTGACGATCGACAATCTGGATGGTGCGGGGGCGGTGGATTACAGCGGTGCTCTGTGCGCGGATGGACCAGTGAAGATTGCCCGTTCGTTAAATGCTCCCTCCGTGTGCAGCGGCATGTTGGATGTGAGTGATGAAACGCTGGCAGTGCCTGCGCGTCGCGGACGAGTGGTTGTGATTGCGGCGAATGGAACCGTTTTGTTTACGGGTTACATTGCGACAGAACCTGAGGCGGTGTATGCGGGGACTGGAGTGAAGGGGCCGGTATATCGCTACGCGTTCAGTGCGGTCAGTGATGAGTGGTTGCTGGATAAGCAGGCGGTTCCACTGAGTGGCGCGGGGCTGGCACAGAGCGGCGGGCAGTTGTTGAAGACGCTGACCAATCGTGTAGATGCCGGGCTGTTTACCACTACGGGGGTGATGAACGGGCTATCCGTTGGGGTGTTTGAGCCGGTGCAGACGGAGAGCTGGTCGGCGAATGCAGGCGGTGTGGCGAGCGCGACGTATGCGGCATATCGCGTATTGGATGGTGCGGTGAGTTTGCAGCCGGCGGGCACTGTGACTCATGCGCTGAGTGACGGCGATGGGACGTTGCAAGTGGCGGCGTTGAAGACTTCGTCAGTGAAGGAGCTTGCCAATGATGTCACCGTGAGCGGTGAGATGGAGCCTGCGGCCTATGTGACGGAGACGTTTGCGGGAGACGGGACGACGACGGTGTTTCAACTGTCGCAGGATCCGTTTCGTCCGAAGAAGACGGCAAACTCATCTCAGTTTCTGACGGACAGCTTCAATCAGAGCACGCTGAATACGCAGATCTGGCAGGTCAGCGATCCTGGTTCGCATCTTGGTTTGAGCGCGGCTGGATTGACGATGACGGGCGGGAATGGACTCGACGGACAGACGACGTTGACGGCGATCGATGCCGTGGAGATGGGTGGGTCGCTGGTGATTGAGGCTGGCAATTTGCAGCTGGGTGGTGCGAGCGCTGGAGTAGTGTGTGGGCTGTACTCGGGGGCTACACAAAGTGCGAACTGCTTTGTGGGGTACAACGTGCGGCAAAGCGGCGGGGCCACTGTTGTCGTGCCGCTTGTGAATGAGGTTGAGGTTGGGACTGTTTTTACGTTGCTGTCAGGACATAGCTACACACTTCGCATTCGACTGCATTGCGTGGAGATGCAGCGGGTGTTGCAGACTTACTACGCCATGGTGGATGGTGTCGTGCAGTCGTTTGGTGGCGGCCTGGTATCGGCACCGATGAATGTGGTTTTCGAGCTGCAGGACCTTGGCGTTTCGTCGAATACGCCGGCGACAGTGCTGTACGACGGGAGTGTTGTGAGTTCTCCTGCGAGTTGCAGCTTTGTAGCGGTGAATAGCGTTCAGCTGATTGGGTCGATGGGTTATTGCAGGGTGACGCAAACGGGCTCGGCCTGGGTGGTGAGCACGCTGTCGAGCGGGGCGAAGATGACGCGGCTGATCGGCGTCGCTGAGGAGGGTGTTAATTGCAAGATATCTGCTACCGGGAAGGTTACATTCTTTGCTGGCAGGGTTCCCATTGCTGGGGAACTTGTCACCGTTACGTATCGTGCGCGGCAGAGGGCCGTGGCGCGCCTGGAGGATGCGGCGAGTGTGGCGGTAGAGGCGGATGGCGGCGCGCCCGGCACTGCGCGGTGGCTCGGTAAGGTCGTCAAGCCGGCGGCCCGGAGTTCCGTGGACTGTGAGAGTGCTGCTCTGGCGGTGTTGAGTTTTTCGGCAAGTCGCGCGGCAGCTGCAGCAGGCACATATGTTGCGGTGAATCCGGCGGATGTCTGGCCGGGCGATGTGCTGGCTTTGACGAGTGGAAGCCAGACGATGAGTGTGGTGGTGCGGCGTGTCGACATCGTCGATGGGTTGACTTGCCCGGAGGTACTGACGTATCGCATGACGTTTGCGAATGACTGGGCCGAGGGGTTGGGAATGACGTTGTCCGAGGCAATTGCCGCCGATGCGTTGCTGCCACAGACGGCGTTGAACTCGCCAGGCAACGTGCTTGCGAACCTGCAGCAATTGCAAGTGGTGAGTGCGACGGGTACCGCGCTGCAGGTGGATGCCGGAATGGCTCCGCCTGCAGGCGGTGGGTTTGAGGTGCGGAGGCGCGACGGGGACTTCGGGCTGGGAGTGGATCAGGATCTTGTATTGCGGAGTCCTGTGCGAAGCTTTTCCATTCCTCGCGAAGGACAAGTGGAGCACTACTACGTGCGGATGTACGACGGATCGACTCCTCCTGTGTATTCGCGATTTTCAAGTGCGGTGTTTACGAATTTGCCGGTGAGTTAGTGGGACGGCGGAAGGGAAGAAGATGACGGACTTCGAAGGGCAAGTGTTAGCTGATTTGAGTGTGCTGAAGAACCAGATGAACCATCTGCTTGGGATTGGGCAGCCGGGGCGGTTGACGCAGCTCGAAGAACGCGTGGAGCGGCATGAACAAAGTGTGCAACGCATCAAGGGTTTGATAGGCGCCTTGGGTGGTTTACTGACCGCGTTTCATGTGGCGATTGATTACTTCAGACGGTAGTTGAAGCGAGGAGATTGGGATGAATTTTTTGAAGCTGTTTTTGCGGGCGATTGCTTTGATTCCGGGTGTGGTCCAGGGCACAGAGGCTCTGTTTGGCGCCAAGACCGGCGAGCAGAAGAAGAAGGCGGCGGTCGAGATCGTTGGAGCAGCGATCAACATTGCCGATGCGGTGACGATGAAGCATATCGCCGATGCGGACAAGTTCACGGCAGGGCTGAGCACGCTGATCGATGGTGTCGTGATGTGTCTGAATGCGAGTCTTTGGGCGAAGCAGTAGAGTCAAGTCGCGGGCGCGGTGTCCATGGAGAGACCGTATAATCGGGCTATGGACGCCGATCCGCTGGGCAGTGTTTTGGTTGGGGTTGTGATGGGGAGCCGCAATGATTATGCGGTGATGCGCAGTGCCGTCGAGGTGCTGCGGGAGTTCGGCATCGCGCATGAGGTGCGGGTGGTCTCGGCGCATCGAACGCCGGATTTGCTGTTTGACTATGCGGACTCTGCTGTGGGGCGTGGCTTGCGGGTGATCATCGCGGGAGCTGGCGGCGCGGCGCATCTGCCGGGAATGATCGCGGCCAAGACGGTGGTGCCGGTGCTGGGTGTGCCGATACCGGCAACCGCGCTGCAAGGAATGGATTCTCTGTTGAGCATTGTGCAGATGCCGAAGGGAGTTCCGGTGGGGACGCTTGCGATTGGCGCGGCGGGTGCGATGAACGCCGGGCTGCTGGCTGTCGCGATGCTGGCTACAACAGATGCTGCGCTGCAGAAGAAGCTTGTTGCGTGGCGGGCGTCGCGGCGGGATGAAGTGTTGGCACAGACAATCGAAGATGAGGTTGGCGCGTGAGTTCGGGTGCTTCGACGGCGAAGCCGATTCTTCCAGGTGCAACCATTGGGATATTTGGCGGTGGGCAGTTGGGCCGGATGACGGCGATCGCAGCTCGCGGCATGGGCTACCGCAGTCTGGTGCTTGATCCTGATCCTGCTTGTCCGGCACGGTTTGTGGTGGATGGATGCATTGAAGCAGGATGGGATGATTCGCGGGAGGCGGCGAATCTTGCGCGCGGATGCGATGTGGTGACGTTGGAGATTGAGCAGATCTCTCCGGCAAGCATGGAAGCGGCGGCTAGCTATGCACCGGTTCGGCCGGGTGGCGCAATGCTCGCGGTAATTCAGGACAGGATTGAGCAGAAGGATTGGCTGCGGCGAAACGGATTTCCCGTGGGAGAGTATCGCGCGGTGCGGTCTTTGGATCAGCTGCGCGACGCTGTGGCTGCGTTGGGTGGCCGATGTTTTTGCAAGAGCGCAACGGGTGGCTACGACGGCCGCGGGCAGGGCAAGGTTGGGTTCGCGAAGGGTGCGAATGCCGAAGATGAGATCAGGGGAGCCTGGGAGGCGCTGGGTGAGCGGGCCGGCGTGGCCGAGAAGGCGATCGACCTGGAGCGGGAGATTTCCGTGCTTGTGGCGCGCGCTCCCAATGGCGAAGTAAAGGTATATCCGCCAGCGTGGAATCACCATGAAGAGCAGATACTGGCGTGGAGTGTGATTCCCGCGCCGATATCGAGTGCGATGGAGACTGAGGCGCGAGCGATTGCCGAGGCGATTGCCGATACGTTTCAGTTAGAAGGCGTGCTGGCCGTTGAGATGTTCTGCACGACCCACGGAAAACTGCTGGTGAATGAGCTGGCTCCGCGACCGCACAATAGCTATCACGCGAGTGTGCGGGCTTGTGTGACGGGGCAGTTCGAACAGCTGGTGCGAGCGGTTTGCGATCTGCCGTTGGGTAGCGTGGACGTGGTGCGACCTGCTGCTATTGCGAATCTGCTGGGGGATCTGTGGCTGAACCCGGATGGTTCTGCGCGTGAGCCGAGGTTTGATAAAGCGCTCGGAGTGCCCGGGGTCCGGTTGCATCTGTACGAGAAGCATAAGCCGCGCAGGGGCAGAAAAATGGGGCATTTGAGCGCGGTGGGGGCTACGGCCGATGAGGCGGTAGAGCTGGTTCGGAGGGCTAAGGCTTTGTTGTAAACGACTGTGTCCTGCCGGACGGGCCCACTACGCGTGGAGCGGCCACTTCGTGGCGTGTGTACCTTGTTTGCGTGAGTGAGGAGTAGCGGCCCTCCGTTGGTCGGGATCAACATCTTCCGACCGACGGAATCGCCAATTTCATTTACCCGATGTCTTCGTTCCAGTTTTCGAGGTAGGCCTTGAAGTCCGACATAAACTTGCCGGCGTCGGCTCCGTCGACGATGCGGTGATCGAAGCCGAGAGTGAAGCGCTGGATGGAACGGATCGCGATGGAGTCGTTGCCGTCCTTGTCTGTGAGGACTTCGGCTTCCTTGTTCAGGCCGCCGATGCCGAGGATTGCGCTCTGCGGCTGGTTGATGATCGGCGTTCCGAACTGCTCGCCGAAGATGCCGGAGTTGGTCAGCGTGAAGGTTCCGCCGGAGATCTCGTCGGGTGCGAGCTTCTTTCCGCGGGCGCGATCGGCTACGTCGACGATAGAGCGGGCGATGCCGAGGAAGTTCTTCTCCTCTGCCTGCTTGATGACTGGAACGATGAGGCCCCAGTCGAGCGCGACGGCGATGCCGATATTGATGTTCTTGTTGTAGCGGATCGCATCGCCTTCAATAGAGCCGTTGACGACCGGATGCTTGCGCAGCGCGACGATGGCAGCGCGCGTGATGAACGGCATGTACGTCAGCTTGACGCCGTTACGCTGCTCGTATTTCGACTTCTCCTTTTCGCGGAGCTTTACGATGCGCGTCATGTCCACCTTGAAGACTGTGTGGACGTGCGGGCTCGTGCGCTTCGACTCGACCATGCGCTGCGCGATGATGGAACGCATCTTCGACATGGGGACGAGTTCGCCGGGCTGCGGCTGAGGAGCTGCGGGCTTGGCAGCTGTCGGCGCCGGAGCCGGAGTTGGAGCCGGGGCTGCAGCAGCAGGGGCAGGCTTTGCGCCTTGTTCCAGGTGGCTGACGATGTCGGACTTTGTGATGCGGCCCGCGGCTCCGGTTCCGGGAACCGTGGTCAGGTCCACGTTGTTGTCCTTGGCAATCTTGCGGACGAGCGGCGACGAGCGTACACGCTCTCCCTCGGCTGCAGCGGCGGCTGGGGCAGATGCAGGAGCAGCGGCGGGTGCGGCCGCTTTTGGTGCGGCGGGTTTTCCAGCAGCGCCGCCAATGACGGCAACGACGGTGTTGATCGTGACGGTGGAGCCTTCGGGGACCTTGATCTCGGAGAGAACGCCGGCGACTGGCGAGGGAATCTCCGCATCGACCTTATCGGTGGAGATCTCGAAGATGGGCTCGTCGCGCTGAACCGTGTCGCCGACTTTTTTGAGCCACTTGGTGATCGTGCCTTCGGTGATGGATTCGCCCATCTGCGGCATCAGGACGTCCGTACCCGGGCCTGCAGAAATGCTTTCGCCAACCGGAGGATTTCCCTGGGTGGCAGCGGGCTCGTCTACAGCGGCAGGAGTGACGGTATCAGCGCCGGGATCGGCTGCAGTCTCGGCCTTCGACGACGATGCAGCGGGAGTAGATACCGATGCCGAACCACCTTCATCGATCGTGCAAACAACTGTATTGATCTGGACCGTGGTGCCCTCGGCGATCTTGATCTCTTTCAGCGTCCCAGCAGAAGGCGAGGGAATCTCAGCGTCAACCTTGTCGGTGGAGATCTCGAAGAGCGGCTCATCCCGCTGAACCGTGTCGCCTGGTTTCTTGAGCCACTTGGTGATGGTGCCTTCGGTGATGGATTCGCCCATCTGGGGCATGACTACGTCGGTCGGCATGAACTTTCTTCTCCCTCAAATACAGATACAGACAGCAAAAAACCAGCTCTTTCAAGCCGGGTCCGCCGTGGGGCATACGCTCTGCGATTATACGGCGATCGTGCGGTTACTGCCCCGTGCCGTGCGGTAAGCGAACGATCTGCCCGGCAGCGGTCTAAACGCGGACGGCCAGCAGATTGGCCAACAATTGATCGATGGATTCGCACCACAACATCTGGCGTTCGAAGACTCGTCCGAAGTTGCGCGCTGCAGCATGGAGCGCCTGCTCCATGGTGGGCTGTCGATCGGAACTGGCTTCGAGCTCGAGACTGGTGACCGTGCGGTCAGTGATCCCGCATGGGATGATCCACTCAAAATCGCGGAGATCTGTCGTCACGTTGAGTGCAAAACCATGCGAGGTGACGCCCTGCGAGACGTGAACGCCGATGGCAGCGATCTTCTTTTCGCGGATGCTTCCGCCCGCCATCGTCCACACACCGGTGAGTTTGCAGATGCGCTGCGTCATGACTCCGAAGTCGCCGCAGGTGCGGATCAAAACCTCTTCCAGCAGACGAACGTAGTCCACCGGTCCGAGATACGGGCCCTTCTTGCCGGGAAGATCGCCGCGAAGATCGAAGATCGGGTATCCGATGAGCTGGCCGGGGCCGTGGTAAGTCACGTCTCCACCGCGATTGACCTCGTGCAGCTCAACTCCTCGCTGTGCGAGCAGTTCATCGCTTGCCAGGACGTTTGACCGATGCGCATTGCGGCCAAGCGTGAGCACCGGCGGATGCTCCAACAGCAGCAACGTATCGCCGATGAGATCCTGCTTCCGCGCAGCCACGACCTGCTGCTGGATAGCCATGGCTTCCGCATAAGGGACGCGACCGAGATGGACAAGGTTGATGTGCATAGAGGTATTACTGTGGCTGACTCCACATCTGTCTAGTTTGGTCGTGTTCGCGTTGCACGAATGCAGCTTTTTCCGCGGCACTGGTAGGGAATTCCGGGCCAACCGGCCAGATAGTGAAGTCACGCAGTGCTAGCCGAGCCGGCTTGCCGTGCAGCGAAACAAGCCCATCCTCCAGCTCCAGCAACGCTCCCCGCGATAGGTCGAGTTGATGTTCCTTAGGTTGATAGATGGTGCCGACTGGATAGTCAACGAAAGGCGTCACGGTCTCTTCTATGTGATTGCCGAGGACATGGGCAACAGGCTTTCCCTGCGTGAAGCGGATCATCCGTTCCGTACTTGCCTGAAATGCGCCGAAGTCCTGGATGTACAACCTGCCCGGATAGAGGCTATCTCCCGTAAACAGGATCGCAGTATTGCGGTCATAGATTGCTACCCCTACCGCGTTGTGACCAGGAATCGGAATCACATCGAGGATCCGGCCTCCCAGGTCGATCTGACCGATGTCCTCCGGCCAATGCTGAATACCGTAGAGCTTCTTCGTCGCTTCAAGCTCCGCAGGCACCAGCGTGATCGGCATCGCCGGATCCTTGATCGCCTGAACCTCTGCATCACCTGCCGTGTGGTCCGAGTGAGAGTGCGTATGGACCACAATCAGAGCAATGCTCGTCCGCCCCTTGCGGGTCAGCCAGTTGGTCACAACACGGTGAAGAGTCGGTGCGAGGTTGCCGTGACGCGAGCCCGTGTCGAGTAGCATCGCCTTGTCTTTGCCGAAGAAGAGAAAGATGAACGGTTTTTCGTAGTCAGTACATCCGGACTGTCGTAACAGATAAAAGTCCTCGTTGTACTCGTGCACTTGCCACTCGGGTACTTCCATGCACTTCGGCCCAGCCGGCGTCCATTGTCTCGGAAGCACTCCAGCTTCTGCTGCGCCGCCGGATTGCCCGATCTGCGCAGTCGCACACGCGCTGGAAAGTCCAAGAAGAGTGGAGGACATGATATTCAGGACGATCAACCGGCGCATCTCTTGTTCCTTGTCGAACAGCTCTAGAGAAGAGCCCGAACCAGTGTCCGGGCTTATCCCGTCTTTACCGATTAAACATTGATCGGCATGCCTTCGACGCTGGAGAAGCCATCGAGCAGCGCTTCAGCGACCGTTGGGTGTGCGTGGATCGTGAACATCATCTCTTCAACCGTGGCCTCAAGTTCAAGCGCAGTGACAGCCTCCGCGATGATCTCCGTCGCATACGGCCCGATAATGTGGACGCCGAGAATCTCTCCGTACTTCGCATCGGCTACAACTTTGACAAAGCCGTCATGCGCGTCGACGATCGTGGCCTTCGAGTTGCCGACGAACGGGAACTTCCCGACCTTGACCTGATAGCCCTTCTCCTTCGCCTGCGCCTCGGTGAGGCCGACGCTGGCGATCTGCGGATCGGTGTACGTGCAGCCCGGAATGCGCGCGCGATTGATCGGCTTGGCGTACCTTCCTGCGAGACGCGCTGCCACCACGAGACCAGCCATCGCGCCGACATGCGCCAACTGCGGCAACCCGCCGACGATGTCGCCGATCGCAAAGATGCCCGGCTCGGTTGTCTCCATCCACTCATTCGTCATGATGAAGCCGCGATCCGGCGTGATCTTCACCTTGTCCAGACCAATGTCATACGTACGCGGAGCACGTCCAACCGCCACCAGAACCTTCTCGGCCTGCTTCGTCTGAACCTTGCCATTCGCGTCAGTGAACGTGACGAGCGCGCCGTCCTTGTTCTTCTCGATCTTCGTGTCTTTGACGGAGAGGTTCACCTCAATGCCGCGCTTCTTATACAGCCGCAGCAGCTCCTTGCTGATGTCTTCATCCTCAACCGGAACGACGCGTGGCAGCATCTCGAGGACCGTCACCTCAGCACCGAAGCTCTTGAAGATGGACGCGAACTCGACCCCCACGGCACCCGATCCGATCACCACCAGCGACTTCGGCATCTGATCAATCTTCAGAATTTCGTAGTTGGTCAGGATCGTCTCGTCCGCCTTGTAGCCAGGCAGCATCCGCGCATCGGAACCGGTCGCCAGCACAACATTCTTCGCCTTGACCGTGTCGGTCTTGCCGTCCGCCGTCTTCACTTCGATGGTGTGCACGCCGTCCTTTGCCGGGCCGGTTAAACGTCCGTAACCTTTGATGGCTGTGATCTTGTTCTTCTTCATCAGGAAGTCGAGACCTTTGGTGTGGCGCGTGATCACGTCATCCTTGCGGGCCAGAACGCCCTTCCAATTAAGCGCCGGCGCGGCAACGTCGATACCATAGCGGTCAGCGTGTTTGAGGTGGTCCCAAAGCTCTGCCGAAAACAGCATCGACTTGGTTGGAATGCAGCCCCAAAGCAGGCAAGTTCCACCAAGACGGTCATTTGCATCAATCAGCGCCGTTTTCAAACCGTATTGCGAGGCGCGAATCGCAAACGTATATCCGGCGGGTCCGCCGCCAAGCACAACTACATCAAAAATCGTATCTGCCAAGGAAATCTCCATTCCTGCTGCTATACCAACATTTTAGATTACGTTTGCCATCAAAAGGTGCGGGCCGGCCCGTTGACCCGTGCGTTGGCCAAATCCGCGTTACTCTTGCGAGGAGCCGGTTAGACATAATTCGATCCTCCCGTCCGGAGAGTGCCTATGAAGCTGAAACGAAATGGTATTACCCTGATCGCTGCAGTTTTTCTGAATCTGTTGACCGCGGTAAGTTTAGCGCAACCCGCAGCCGTCAACGCGACAGATGAAAAGGTAATCATCGACACCGACATCGGCGATGACGTAGACGACGTTTTCGCCGTCGGCCTCGCACTCGCGAGCCCGGAGGTGAACATCATCGGCATCGGCTCCGCATGGGGAGACACCGCACTCCGCAGCCGCATGGTCGATCGCCTGCTCTGCGAAACCGGACGCGACTCCATCCCGAGCCTGCAAGGGGTCAGCAAAACCAAAACCGGTGCAGGCGACTTCTCGCAGCGGCCATGGGCCATCGCCGGAATCGAACATCCACACAATGACGCCGTCGCCTTTCTGCTCGATCAGATCAAACAGCATCCAGGCGAGATTACGCTCCTCGCAATTGGGCCGCTCACCAATGTTGGAGCCGCGATCGACCGCGATCCCGCGACCTTTCGCAAACTGAAGCGCGTCGTCATGATGGGCGGCTCCGTCTATCGCGGCTACGATAACGAGGGCGGCCACTCGTCCCCCGCGCCGCCATCTGCCGAGTACAACATTGCGATGGACGCACCCGCCGCTCAGAAGCTCTTTCGCTCCGGCGTACCGATCTATATGATGCCGCTCGACTCAACGCAACTAAAGTTCGATGAGGCCAAGCGCGGGTTGCTGGCCTCCGTTAGCACTCCCCTCACCGACTCGCTCCAGGTCCTCACAGCAGAGTGGGCGCGAACGACACACCGAACCACACCCACTCTGTTCGACCCCGTTGCCGCCGCATACGTCATCGATCCCAAGGTCTGCCCAACGACTCACTTGCATATCGAGGTGGACGACGCCGGCTTCACACGGGTCAAGGAAGGCACACCCAACGCCCAGGTATGTCTTCAGCCGCAGGAAGACGCATTCTTCAAATTGCTGATCCCCCGACTGCTGAATCAACAGCTCATCGGAACCCGTGTCTGCCTCGCGCCCGCTAAACACTCGACCGCGCCCTGATTCGGGGCTTCAACGACCTGCATGCTACTATTTCGCCACTGGAGCCATCGATGAAAAAGACCGTTCGTCGCAGTGCATTTGTGTTAACCGGCGTAATTGTAACCACATTGGTGACACTTGGCATCGTTCACTCGCAACAGGCCGCAAGCAAGACACAGCGCATCCCGCAGTTCGATAACGAGGACGTGAAGGTGTGGAAGTCCATCGTGCTGCCAAACGCCCCGCTGACGATGCACCGGCATGACCACCCGCGAATCATCATCGCCCTCAGCGGCGGCACAATGAAGATCGTGGACCAGGGCGGCACCGAGGAGAAGCATGTGTGGGAGACGGGCAAGGCCTACTGGCTTCCCGCGAATCCTCCCAACACCATGCATGCCGACGTCAATGCGGGCGACAAGCCCATCGAAGTGATGGTCGTGGAGCTGGAAAAAGAGAAGTAGGTCCGCCCGCAGCGCCTATTGACTCATCGCTTCCATCAATGCAACCGCCATGCTGTTGGCGGGCGTAGGAATTCCGTGTTTCTTTCCCAGCCGCACGATCACGCCGTTTCGCGCATCAATCTCCGTCGGTCTTCCCGCCTGCCGATCGGCCAGCATCGAGTTGATCGAATCGGCCGGAGCAGCGCGTTGTGCCGCCAGCACAACCTCCGCAACATCTTCCTCCAGCTTTGCGCCTTCGGCCCGAGCCACCGCCGCACACTCGCGAATGATCTCGATTGCCACCTCTCCCATCGCCTCTCCGCGCACGACTCCCGCGGGCTGCATCACCAGCGCCGACAACACTCCCGCCGAGTTGAAGCACAGCTTCCGCCATACAACGCTGAGAAAATCCGGAACGACTGTTGCGTCTGTCGGCGTCCCCGCAAACAGCTCCACAAACTCGCGACCCATCGCGCTGTCCTGCACCTTCAGGTGCATCACTCCACGCTGCCGCACCCTGTCAGCAGCCCGACGCTCCGCCGGACAATCCACCATCACCGGAAGAATCTGTTCCTTCGCCAGATACGCCGCAAATCTCTCCCGATGTTCGACACCATTTTGCAGCACTGCCACCGGAGCACCCTTCGCACACAGACGATCCAGCCACTTCGCCGCGCCCGCAACGTCGTAGGCCTTCGTGGCAACGATCACCCAGTCGACCTCATGCGCATCATCAGGATCGCTCACAAACGTCGCATCAACATTCACCACGCCATCCGGAGTCTCCACCGTAAGCCCCGACATCGGACGCCGCGTGCAAAGAAGCAACTCATGCCCGCCGGCCTGCTGCAACAAAGCAGCCGTCACCCCACCAATTGCTCCCACTCCAACAACCGCGACGCGCGCCATTCGATCTCCGCTCCGCTAACCCAACACCTTCGCCGCATCCTTCGCGAAGTAGGTCACAATAAAGTCCGCGCCAGCCCGACGAATCGACAGCAGCGACTCCATCATCGCCCTCTGAGGTTCCAGCCATCCGCGCTCAAACGCCGCATGCAGCATCGAATACTCCCCCGACACCTGATACGCCCCCATCGGCAGATCGTACCGCTCCCGCGCTGCACGAATTACATCGAGATACGGCATCGCCGGCTTCATCAGCAGCATATCCGCACCCTCGGCGATATCCTGATCGATCTCACGCATCGCCTCACGCAGATTCGCGCCATCCATCTGATATGTTCTCCGATCGCCGAACTGCGGCGCAGAGTCCGCAGCCTCGCGAAACGGCCCATAGAAAGCCGACGCAAACTTCGAAGCATAGCTCATCACCGGAGTCTGCTCGTTCCCACCAGCGTCCAAAGCGTTACGAATCGCCTCCACCCGGCCGTCCATCATGTCCGACGGAGCCACAATATCCGCACCCGCCTTGGCCAGCGACGCCGCCGTCTTTGTAATCAGCGCGACACTCGAATCATTCTCAACCTCATAATGATCCCCATCCCTCGCCACCACGCCGCAATGTCCATGCGACATGTACTCGCACAAGCAAACATCGGCAATCATTACCAGTGGATCCAGCGCACGATCTTTCTTGAACACCCGCAACGCCGTCTGCACCACTCCATCGTCGGCCCATGCTCCCGATGCCTGCTCGTCCTTCTCTGCCGGCAACCCGAACAACAGCAGCCCGCCAATCCCCAGCGCCGCGCACTCCTCGGCCTCCTTTACCGCCTCATCGATCGACAGATTGAAGACCCCGGGCATGGAGCCGATCTCTCTCCGAACGCCCTCGCCGGGGCAGATAAAGAGCGAATAGATCAGTGCTCCAGGGTGCAGATGGGTCTCGCGAACCAGCGACCGCATCGCCTCCGTACGGCGCAAGCGGCGCAAACGCGTAGCAGGAAAGTTCATGTCTTTAGTCTACGGCCAGCCCTCAGCTTCGGTCCGCAATCGCGTCATACTCGAGCCCCGAAGCTCCTGGCGCCAGCACCCACAGCGTATAAATGCCGAGTGCGGCACCCAAAATGGAGAATTTAACAATCGCCACAATCGCCGCGATGATCGCAATCGTCCTGCCCCAGGGCCGGCGATTCAGCAAACCAAATCCTGTCGCCAGGGCCAGCGCCGCCGCAAATACTGTCGCCACAGCAATCAACGGCCAAAGGCCACCTATCCACATCGGTGGCATGGGCCCATGAAAGCGGCCACCAAACATCCATGCATCGTCGCCGAAATTATGCGTCGTAAACGCGCGAAGGAAGATGATACCGATCAGTCCGGTAACTACCCGATACACGCCTAGAATGCACCACATAATTCCCAGCGTCTGCAGATTCCGCTGCACACGCGACATATACATCGGCATCGGAGGCTGCGCATACATCGGCGGCTGCTGATACGCAGGGGGCTGCGAATAAACCGGCTGAGTCGCGACTACCTGCGCCCCGCATTTTGAACAAAAGTGAACACTTTCGACCACCGGAGTTCCACATGCCTGACAGACCATCTCACACCTCCACGTACCTAAGGCGCCGGCCCTGCGCACTCACTGCTACGCACCCACCGCGTAACCGGTTCCCTGCGAGGGTACGATAAAAGACGTGAACGCACCAGACCTATTGCCGATCATCCCCTCCCCCCTGCGCGAATCCAGCTCCGCAGCGCTGGAGTGGCCACGTCTCCGCGACCACATCGCCGGCCGCACCTTCTCGCCACTCGGCCGCGCCTGGATCCAAGCACTGGAACCCTCCTCCGACGTCGCATGGATTGACCAGCAACAGCAGCGCACCGCCGAAGTCCGCGCCATGCTCACACGCGGCGGCAGCTTCGACTTCCACGGCCTCTTCGACCCCACCATCCTCCTCGACAAAGCTCGCATCGACGGCGCCGCCCTTGAATCCACCGAGATCCGCGACCTCCTCACCGTCGTCGAACGCGTCGCCGCCTGGCGCAACCTCATCGCTCCACCGCCCAGCGGCACCCGCTACGACTGGCCCAGCATCGCCGAGCTGTCTTCGCCTCTTCTCAGCCACGACCTCGCCCCCCTACTCCGGCTCCTCCGCGGAAAGATCGAATCTGACGGCAGCCTCAACGACGACGCCTCCCCCGAGCTCCGCCGCATCCGCCGCGCCATGGAACGCCAACACCGCGCCATCGAAGAGAGCCTCCGCAAATCCCTGCGGGGCCTAAGTGAAGGCGGCACCACGCAGGACGATCTCATCACCATCCGCGGCGACCGCTTCGTCATCCCCGTCAAAGCCGAGTTCAAACGCAAGGTCCCCGGAGTCATCCACGGTTCGTCTTCTTCAGGACAAACCGTCTTCGTCGAACCCCTCGAGACCATCGAACAGAACAACGAGCTCGTCCGCCTCCTCGACGAAGAGCAATCCGAAATCCATCGCATCCTCGTCGTCATGACGCACGCTCTCGGCGAAAATGCCACCGCGATCCACCTCGGCACCAGCATCCTCGCCGAAGCCGAATCCCACTTCGCCCGCGGGCGTTTCGCCGACGCCCTCAATTGCGTCCGCCCCACCTTCGCGCAGGAGCTCTCCCTCACCGCCGCGCGCCATCCGCTGCTGGAACTCCGCATGCGCGCAGCCGCTCATGCCGAAAATCAGGAACTCAAAACTCCAGTTCCCCTCACCGTCATCCTTCCTCCCGAAACCCGGCAACTCATCATCAGCGGCCCCAACACCGGCGGCAAAACCGTCTCGCTCAAAACCCTCGGCCTGCTCTCCCTCATGGCCCAGTCCGGCATCCCCATCCCCGCCGAAGAAGCAAAGCTCCCTCTCTTCACCAGCATCTACGCCGACATCGGCGACGCCCAATCCATCGAGCGCGATCTCTCCAGCTTCTCCGCCCATGTCGTCAATCTCGATCGCATCGCCCGAAATGCCACCTCTGAAGCGCTGGTGTTGTTGGACGAGCTAGGCTCCGCCACCGACCCCGAAGAGGGCGCAGCCCTCGCCGTTGCCATCGCAACCCACTTCCTTGCTCTCAACGCGTGGTGCTGCATCACCACGCACCTCACCTCGTTGAAGGTCTACGCGGCCAATCACGCCGGAGTCCTCAACGCCGCCGTCGGCTTCGACCAACTCACCCTCACCCCAACCTACGAGCTGCGCCTCGGCGTTCCCGGCTCATCCGCGGGTCTCAACATCGCCGCGCGCCTCGGCCTGCAACCCGAGATCATCGCCGCCGCACGCGCCCAAATGTCCACCCAGACCGCGGACATCGGAGCCTTCCTCGACCAGCTCCACGATCAGCTCACTGCCGCTTCCATCGAACGCGAGACCCTGCAGCAGCGCGAGCGCGAACTCTCCCGCGAAAAGGCCCGCCTCGAAGTCGAAGGCCGCGTCGAACAAAAAGCCCGCACCAAGGAACTCGAAACCAAACTTAACTCCCTCATCGAAAACTTCGCCTACCAGCTCCGCGAGACAGTCAAAGCGATCGACGACAAAGCTCTCGCCCAGAAGATCGCCCGCGACTCCGATCGCCGCATGGCCACCCTCCGTCGCGAATTTTCCGAGCAGTTCAACTCCACCGTCGTCGCCCACACCACCCGCGCCGACAAGAACGATCCCGCCGCTCAGCCCCACATCCCCAAGGGAATTAAGGTCGGCGACCTCGTCAAACTCAAATCTCTCGGCCGTCAGGCACGCGTCGACCGCATCATCGACGCAAAGACCTACGAGGTATCCATCGGTCCCATGAAGATGCGCGCCGCCATTGACGACATCGCCGAAGTCGAGTCCGTCAAAGTCGTATCGCCCCTCGAGGCCGCGCGCAAACGCGGAGGCATCACCGTCGCGACCGCCAACAACGACACCGACTACATGACATCCGAGATCAACGTCATCGGCCGCACCGCCGACGAAGCCCAGACTGAAGTCGAACGCTTCATCGACCGCGCCTTCCTCGCCGGACTGCCGCGTGTCCGCATCGTTCACGGCACCGGCATGGGCGTCCTTCGCCGCACGCTACGCGAATATCTCCGCAGCCACCCCAACGTCGCCACCATCACCGAACCCCCGCAAAACCAGGGTGGTCAGGGCGCAACTGAGGTTGAGCTCCGCCAGTAGCGCTCTGCCGTCCTAGATTGTTGCCAGGAATTTAGATCAATTTTTTACTGTCATCGCATCTGAGTCGACAGCCTTCTTGCCCGTCATACCCTCCAACGCAGTGAGGATGCCGCGATATTCATTCTTATCGCATTGCATGACGAAGCCTCCCTTTTTCTCCCCATCGGCCCACGTGAGGCCGACATAGTGTTTTTTCGATTTGGAGAGTGCCATCAGAGCGCCAACACCAAGCGAAATTACAGCGAGGCCGATCGCGGTCCCAATGCGCCTGTGAACATCCTGCCCATAACTGATTTCTGTAATTGATGCTGCTGGGATGCTCACAAGCTCATCCTTGCCATGTGCAAGCTTGATCGTCGCGGGTTCAAGAACTAGTTGAACCCCGGTTCCCGACTTGAGGTTTTGGAGGGAGCCTCCATCATAAGAAACTTTATAGCTGTTATCACCGGCAAAAGCAGTCGTTGGTACAACAAGGCAGAGAAGTAGCGCAATCAAACTCTTCATTGAAGAAAGTTCTCCTTGGGAATCAGCTATTTATACGGGGTAACCACTCCTATGGCAAGATGTTTTTATTCTCGCAAAGTCAGTGAAGATTACTTTTGAGAATTCGGGAACGAAGGGAGTACCGATATGCCCTCTCACCGCACACGCATCTCCATCATCGGCTGCGGCCACGTCGGAACCTCCTGCGCCTTCGCCATCCTGCAAAACCACCTCGCCCGCGAAATCGTCCTCATCGGCGACACCGAAGCCCACGTCCAGGGCGAAGCGCTCGACCTCCAACAAGCCGTCCCTCTCGGCACACCCATCACGATCTTCGCCGGAACCTACAAAGACGCGGCCACTAGTGCGATCGTCATCATCACCGTCGGCACTCCAGGCAAGTTCCAGGGATCGCGACTCGACATGCTCGCCGGCAACCTCGTCATCGTGCGCGCCTGCATCACAAAGCTGATGGCCGAAGGCTTCGACGGCGTCATCCTCATCGCGACCAACCCAGTCGACGTCCTCACCTACATCGTCCAAAAGGAGACAGGGCTCCCACCCGGCCACGTCATCGGCTCCGGAACACTCCTCGACTCCGAGCGTCTCCGCCACATCCTCGGCGAACAACTCAACGTCGACCCCCGCTCCGTCCACGCCGCCATCATCGGCGAACACGGCGACTCCTCCGTAGCAGTGTGGAGCGCGGCCCAGGTCGCCGGCCTCCCTCTCGCCCACTACCCCGGAGCCAACACCCTCCCCTCGCACGAAGAGCTGCTCATTGCCGTGCGCTACGCCGGCCCAGTCGTCGCCACGCTCAAAGGCAACACCTGCTTCGCCATCGCCTCCTGCGTCACGCGCATCTGCGAGGCCATCCTCCGCGACGAGCGCTCCGTCCTCATCGTCTCAACGCTCATGACTGGCCAGTACGGACTCCACGACGTCGCCCTCAGCACACCCTGCATCGTAGGTTGCGGCGGAGTCGAATCCGTCATCGAACTCCACCTCAACAAGGCAGAACAGAAGGCCCTCGAAGCGTCCGCCGCCGTACTCCAACAGGCCTACGCCAAGCTTCAGGCTCCTAAAGCACCGTAACAAAGCCCTTCTGTCCCGCACGTGTGCTGAGAATCATCTTCCAGATATCCCACAGCAGCTTCACCACACTGATCGCCAGCACAACCTTGAACCCGAGATTGATCGCCGTGTTCAACGTCGTCAGATCTTTCATCGACATCGCCCCGATACTCGTTCCAGGAACCATGTACGTCCGGGCCTGCACCATCACCGAAATGATCAGGATCCCAATCACCTGGACGACCACGTCAAAACCCTTACGCCATCCCTCAACTCCATGCAGAAACACCATCACCGTCTTCAACACCAGCTGCACCGCCAGCAGAGAGATAATCTGCCAGTAAAAGATGTGCCACTCCGGAGTGAGTCCAAACGGCATCTCCCGCAGATGACCCACCAACGGCCCCAGAATCAGATACGGCTGATAAGGAATGGCCAACAGCCACACCATTCCCACGGCACTCACAATCAAGTCGGCTACTCCACCAGCCAGTGAAGGCCGTTTAGCTTGAGCAGGCTCTACCTTGGGCATATCGTTTGGATTCCATCCCTTCGACAGATCCACCTGGTGGAAGTACCGCCCCTGCGCATACTCAAAGCACGCAAAGCCCAGCGTAACCACCGCCCAGAACGTCAACGTGACGCTCGGAAAATGGGCAATCGCAGCGGCCACATCCACGCTCTTCCACCCTTGAAAGACCCACGCCACCGCCTGCGTCAACGCGTACGCCAGCACAACAAAAGGGAAGCTCCTCTTCAGCGTGAACCAGTAGATCGGGAACCACGCCGGCCCGATCAGATGCTGCTGCGGCAGATATCGCGCTGCCACCAGCACAGGCCGTCCGTGCTTCTCCAGCACGTCAGCCACCTCGCCCTGGGTCAGCGGCCGCCCCAGCTCCTCTTCGCGGCCCTCCATCTCCGCCAGCAGGTTCTCCCGCAGCTCCGCCAGTGTGTCAGCCTTCGTCCTGCCCGGCAGATACTCCCCTACAGCCTGCAAATACCGTTCGAGTAGGTCCATAACGTTACCTCTCCTTCTTCGCTTCCTCGTCTTGCGTCTGTTGCTTGTCTTGCTTGTCTTCCTTCTCTTCCTTCTCTTCCTTCTCTTCCTTCTCTTCAAGAATCTTGTGCAGCGAATCGTTGATCCCGTTCCACTCCACCAGCAGCTGCTCCAGAATCACCGCTCCCTCAGCCGAAAGCCGGTAGAAGCGCTTGTTCCGTTTCTCCTCCTCGCGCCACTCGCTGGTCAGCAGGCCCTGCGTCTCCAGCCGGCGCAGCAGCGGGTACAGCGTGCTCTCTTCAATCGCGAGCCCCTGATCCGCCAGCGCCTTCCGCAGCGTGTATCCGTAGTGCTCCACACGTAGCTGCGCCAGCACCGCCAGAATCAGGCACCCCCGCCGAAGCTCCAGCCGGAGGGACTCGAAGAGCTCGTTCTGGAATGTTTGAGTCATACTGTACGAAACATACTGTATGATAAACAGTGTGTGGTGTCAAGTACTTTTCAAGCCGGATTCAGAAAAAAGAAAAGGCCCGGCACCAAGCCAGGCCTAAATTATTTAGTTTCTGCGCCGAAGGCGCCTATCGCCGCGTGCGCAGCACTCAGATCCGCATCGGCATCAGAATGTACCGGTACTTCACATCCTCGTTGGCGTCCTCAGGCCGCATCTGCCCGGCACTCTGAGCATCCTTGAACTCCAGCCGGACCTCGCCGGCGTTCCCAATCGCCTTCAGGAAATCAATCAGATACTGACTGTTAAAACCCACCACCAGCGGATCGTAGTTATACGGCGTCTCAATCGTGTCCTCCGACTCACCCGCATCCGTCGAAGAAGAAGACAACTTCAGCTCATTCTGCTCCAGCCGAATCTTGATCGCGCCACTTCGCTCATCGGCAAACTGCGCAACACGCTGGATCGAACCCATCAGGTCCTCCGAGCGCACAATCACAAACTTGTTGTTATCCCGCGGCAACACAGCCTCATAGTTCGGGAACTGCCCCGTCAGCTTGCGGCTCGTCAACACCCGTCCGCCAACCCTGAAGAACAGCGTCTGTTCGTCATCAGAGAAATCCAGCGTCGCCGCCTCAGTCGAACCCAGCAGGGAAGAGAGCTCGCTCAACGCCTTGCGCGGAATCAGCGTCTTCTTCTCGCCCGACACTCCATCCAGCGTCTCCCCCAGCTTCTCGATGTGGGCTAGCCGGTGTCCATCCGTCGCGACCATCGCCATGCTCTCCGCCTTCAGCACCATCAACGCGCCATTCAGCGTGTAGCGGCTTTCCTCATTCGAGATCGCAAAGATCGTCTTCGAAACCATGTTTCGCAGCGACGACACCGAAATCTTCACCGCCCCGCTCGACGGAAACTCCGGCACCTGCGGAAAGTTCGCCCGCGCCATCCCCACCATCTTCGTGTTCGAGCGCCCCGCGCGAATCTGCACCCAGTGGTTATCCATCAGCTTGATCGAGATGTCACCGTCAGGCAGCAGCTTGATGTAGTCGTACAGCTTCCGCGCCGGAATCGTGCATGCGCCCGCCTTCTTCACCTTCGCCGCACAGCTCGTTCGCAGGCTCTGGTCCAGATCGGTCGCCGTGATCGTCAACTTGTCGTCACTGGCCTCAAACAAAAAGTTCGACAGAATCGGAATCGTCGTTTTCCGTTCAACGACGCTCTGTGCGGCGGTCAGCTCCCGCAGCAGCTCCGCACGCGAAACGGTGATCTCGAGGTTGCCGGTTGGTGCTGCGGTTGCAGTCTCGGTCATCTGGGGCTCCTGGGTCGCACTCGTCACGTCGGTCTCTCCGGAAAATCTATTCATTGGGCGCTGGCCAAACTGTACACCGAATCAAACCTTCCGTGCACCTTTGGACACAATCGCGCCTGCTTGATTCTAGGGTCGAACCCGCTACCCGTGCGACAGATTTGTTGTGGAAACCTCGGTCACTTCTGTGCGACCCTCACAACCACCACTTACTCCCGCCAACGCCGCTACTGCTTCTAAGAAACAAGATTAAAAGAGAAGAAATACTAGTAGCAGTAACCGTTGTTGCTTGAAAAGTGGATATCCCTCCCATCTGTTCACACCTATCGACTTGTCCCCTTGTCCCGTTTTAGAAAACACGACACCCAAAAGCGGAACCTTCGGAAGACTCCTCCCAATCACCCCACCAACGATCCGGTTATCCCACTTCTTCACACCCCGACTCCACCGCTATCGACAAGACCAGTCACCTACCGTGGGAATGTTCACCAAACAAAACAGAATCATCCACTTACCCCGCCCACTTTTTTCACAGACTCATCCCATCCAGGAGGATAATCAGTCCCACAGCCAAAGGAGCCACCATGAACATCGCCATCTTCGGCGCCAGCGGTGCCACTGGAAAACTCCTCACAACTCGCTGCCTCGCCGCCGGCCACGACGTCACGGCCCTGGTCCGAAACCCCGCCGCTTTTCCCATCGCCGAACTCACCCCACGCACCGTCGCGCCAGTCGAATCGCCCAACATCAGCGCTACTCGCGTCCGGATCGTCAAGGGCAGCGCCTTCGACCTGGCCTCTGTCCGCAAGACAATCGAAGGTGCCGACGTCGTTTTCTCTGCTCTCGGCGCCCACTCGCCCCTGCGCAACGAAAACGTCCTTCCACGAGCCGTTCCTCTCATCGTCGAAGCCATGGAGCAAACCGCCTCGCAGCCCAAACCTGTCCGTCGCATCATCGTCCTCGGCTCTGCCGGAGCCCTGCCCGACTCGCTCGACAAACAACCCGCCTGGCGCCGCTGGCTAATCCAGAACATCGTCTACAACACCTTCCTCAAGTGGCCCGTCGCCGAGCAGATCTCCCAGTACACCACCCTCTCCCACAGCAATCTCGACTGGACAATGGTCATGCCTCCCATGCTTACCAACGGCCCCGCCCACGGCACCTACCGCATCGCCGCCGCTGCCCTCCCTCCAAACGGCAGCCGCATCTCCCGCGAAGACGTAGCCGACTTCATGATGCAGCAAATCACCAACCCGCAATGGATCCGCAAGGGCGTCTACATCGCCTGGTAGTTCGCAGAAGCTCGCCTCTGGGAAGTAAAGTATCTCTGTCCCCAAAGGAACCCCAAGGAATCTCAAGGAGCCCCAATGAAGCACGCTCGTCATATTGCTGCGATCGCTGTTCTCACACTGTCCACCGCAGCCGCGTTTGCACAAGCCACCGCCGCTCCAATCCCAACTCCAGCGCCCCCGCGGCTCACAGGCTCCATCGGCGGCCATCCCGACTGGCCCAAAGCAAAACCCGAAGACGTCAGCTCTCCCGAAGCCATCCTCAACGCCGTCTACAGTGTCATCTCCGGCGGCAAGGGCGAGGCACGCGACTGGGACCGCATGCGCTCCCTCTTCATCCCTGACGCCCGCCTCATCCCCTCCTCCTCCTCACCACCAGCCCCTGGCCCCGCAGGACACACCGACGCCATCATCCTCACCATCGACGGTTACATTGCCCGCAGCAACGCCCGCATGACCAGCGACGGCTTCTTTGAGCATTCCATCCACAACGAGACCCAGCAGTTCGGCAACATCGTCCAGGTCTGGAGCACCTACGAATCCCGCCACAGCCCCGACGACCCCAAACCCTTCGCCCGCGGCATCAACAGCTTCCAGCTCCTCAAAGACGGGGACCGCTACTGGGTCGTCAACATCTTCTGGGACTCTGAACTCCCCAACAAACCCATCCCCACGAAATATCTTCCGTTAGTAAGCCAGCCCCGTTAGTGAGCGTGCAGCGCGATCCGTCCATCCACCTCGCGCTGCACCTTCTTCATATCCTGCTTCAGCGGAGTCCCGCGCTCCACCATCAACTCCCCACCCACATACACGCGCTCCAGATCCGGCTGGCTCGTCACAAACACCAGCGTCGCGTACGGATCGAAGACATGCCCGAAGTGTTGCGGATCGATCACCAGAAAATCCGCCATCTTCCCCACCTCCAGACTCCCCACCTTGTCCGCCACACCCAGCACATCCGCGCTGCCCATCGTATGCAGCCGCAGCACATCATACGGACTCATCACGCCGGCATTCTCATACTTCGCGCGAATGGCATAAAGCCCCGTCCGCAAGTTCTCAAACGGATCCGCCAGATCGGCGCTCGCCTCGCCATCCACTCCCATTCCCACGCGAATCCCCGCCTTTAGATACTGCGGAATATCCGCAACCCCCGACGCCAGCCGTCCATTCGACAGCGGATTCCAGCTCATCGACGCATGCGCCTGTCCGGTCGCCGCAAGAATCGCCGCATCCGTATGGATGAAGTGCCCAAACATCAGCTTGTCCGTCAGCAGTCCGCTGTCGGTGAACCACTTGAATTGCTCCCGATCCGCCACCTGTGTCTCCGGCTGCTCAAGATAGTGGCTCTGATTGCTCACGTGATAGTGCTTCATCAGCGCAGCCTCAAGCACAGCCTGCTGGGGCGTGCCGTCAAACGAAGTCATGCCGTTGATCATCACCGAAAGCAGCTTCGTCTTCGGCGCCTGCTTCTCGGTCCAGGCCAGAAAAGTGCCCAACTCGCGGTCCGCAACCTCGTCCGTATACGCGGGCCCATACTTACCCGGCTCCCATCCATGGACAAACCGAACACCCGAGTCGGCCTCTCCGCGAAACGTATTCTCGTTGAACGCCTCACTCTGGTCTCTGCTATGTCCGCCATAGTTGAAGCTGTACGTCGCAGTAATCCCATGCCGCAGATGATCCAATCCACCCTCCAGCGTGAACCAGTAGAGATCCTCCGCCGAGGCCTGCTTCACAGCGTGGCCATACAGCGCATCGATCCACCCCAGCAGCGTCTGGTCCGAAGCCAGCCCGCGATACGCGCTCTGCCACAGATGACTGTGCGCCGAGATAAACCCCGGCATCACCCACCGCCCGTCCGCGTTCCACATCGTCGCAGCCTTCAGCGACGTCGGAGGCTCCCCAGCCCCTACCGCTGAAAGCCTTCCATCGTCCCCAACCACCAGATAGCCACGGAAGGGCGCACGCTGATCAGGCGCCATCGAGAAGATGTACGCATTGGTGACAACGAGCTTTGCAGGAGTTTGCGCGGCTCCACTCGGCACGCAACACGCAAACAACAGCGCAAAAGAAGCAAAGAAAACGGCGAAACGGCGGAGTACGTTTTCGTTCGTCATACTTCTTCTTATCCCGTGACAACCGCAAACACAAGAAAATTTCAACATAGCCGCTGTTTACACCCGCCAAAAGAAAAGAGGCCAGCATGATCGCCAGCCTCTCGTTTCGGTCTCAGAGTTTCCCTAACTCAACGTCTCCATCAGCTTGTTGATCGTCCGGTTCAAGTCTTTGTCCGCACGACGCTGCTCATCGATCTTCGCAATCGAGTGCATCACCGTCGTATGGTGCTTGCCGCCGAACTGCCGTCCAATCTCCGGCAACGAAGCCTCCGTCAACTGCTTCGCCAGGTACATCGCAATCTGCCGAGGCACAACAATCTGCCGCGAATTATTCTTCTGCTTCAGCTCCGCGACGCGCATTCCAAACTGCTCCGCCACAGATTTCTGAATCGTCTCGATCGTGATCTTCCGCACCTGTGTATCGATGAATTGCTTCAGGCACTGCTGCGTCACCGGAAGCGTAATCTCCACGCCGTGCATGCTGCACCACGCAATCAACCGAACCAGCGCGCCCTCGAGCTCACGCACATTCGTCCGCACGTTCGACGCAATGAACATCGCCACATCGGTCGGCAGCGACGTCTGCTCGCTCTCCGCCTTCTTCTGCAGAATCGCAACCTTCGTCTCAAGATCAGGTGGTTGAATATCTGCGATCAAGCCCCACTCAAACCGCGACCGCAAACGATCTTCAAAGTCCGCAAGCTCTTTCGGCGGACGATCGCTGGCAATCACAATCTGCTTCATGCTTTCGTGCAGCGTGTTGAACGTATGGAAGAACTCCTCCTGCGTCCGTTCCTTGCCGGCGAGAAACTGAATATCGTCGATCAGCAGCACATCCACATTGCGGAACTTGTCGCGAAACCCGGTCATCTTGTCATACCGGACCGAGTTGATCATCTCGTTCGTAAACTTCTCGCCGCTCACATAGCTGATCGAGGCGTGCGGCTGCCTGCGCTTCACGTCATGCCCGATCGCATGCATCAGGTGCGTCTTGCCCATTCCCACGCCGCCGTATAGAAACAGCGGGTTGTACGCCTTCGAAGGACGTTCTGCAACCGCCTGCGCCGCAGCCATGGCGAACTGATTGCCACTCCCAATCACAAACGCATCGAACTGATACCGCGGGTTCAGCTGTGACGCCGCACTCCAGTCAAACCGAGCCTGCTCCGGCGTCGGCGCCGAGATTGCCCCAGCCGAATTCCCCATCCGCCCTTGCCGCGGAGCGCTCTGGCTATGGCTCGGCACCGGCGCAAACCCGCCATCTTCGCGCACTTTTGGAGCATGCCGGTCCTGCTCAGGAGTCGTGAACGTCACGGTCTCCACGTCGAGGCCCAGGTTATCGATCGCCTCTTGAATCAAATCCGCATAACGATCGCCGATATGCTGGAAGTCCGACGACGGAATACGCACAAATAATATCTTGCCTTCGAGGTGTGAGAACCGCGTCGGCTTCAGCCACGTCTCATACGACTGGCGATTGATCTTTTTCTCGAGCGCCGCAAGGATGCGGACCCAGTAATTCAATACGGCGGTAGCCGTCGGAACGAATGACATTCTTTAGTTTCCTTGTCTCGTTTCCTGTTTCAACCCAGACAGTAGCACTTCCATAAACCTCACGTAATCTGAGCAAACGGCAAATAGGAGTCTATCCCTGCCCATACGGGCAAGAGGAAATCTTCCTGTGTTGCCGGAAGTCTCTCCGTAGATGCCCATCAAACAATCGGGCGGCGGAGAGAAGTTGTTCAACCGAAGCAGAGTGCGGAACAGCTGGACCTGCAGAAAAACGTCTTACTAAACGGGTTCGATAGTAGCACGGAAAACATAACGATTTTCAATGCCATCTTTCAAAAAAAAGAAGTTGCACCATTCGCGGTGAAGAACAGAAATTCTGGACCGCCAGAGCGAAAAAAATCTCATCATATGGAAGATTTCTCTCTGTTCCGCCGCTTCAATTTGTGATATCAGCAGCGCGAACTTGACTCACCCTTCAGCAACCGTCTACAACCTCGTGCATGCGAAACGTTGTCCTCGGTCTCAGCATCAGTCTCGACGGCTACATCGCTCGCCCCAACGGCGCCGTCGACTTTCTCTTCATGCCCAAGGACTACTCGATGGCTCCCTTCTTCGCCACCGTCGACACCGCCATCATGGGACGCAAGACTCTGGACGCTGGTCTCAAGATGACTGGTGGCAAGATGCCCAAATCGAATCTGGCAATGTACGTCTTCTCAAAATCCAAACAGCCCAAACCGCCAGGCGAACAAAACGGCTATGTCTTCGTCAACGAATCGCCCTCCAGCTTCATCGGCCAACTCCGCAAAAGCCATGGCAAAGATATCTGGCTCATGGGTGGTGGCGAATTGGCCCGAGAGTTCCTCATCGCAGATCTGGTCGATCGACTCCACCTCGCCATCGTCCCCGTCTTGCTCGGCGACGGCATCCCTCTCTTTCCCAGCGGCTTCCCCCAGCGCGAATTCACGCTCATCGAAAACAAGGCTTACTCCAAGGGCCTTCTCTCCCTCACTTACGAGCGCGCTCGCTCAAAACCCAAACGCAAATCCTGACACGCTTGCAAGTTGTTGACACCCTTACAAGCACCGACAAAACCCTGTGAAAATCCGGTCCCGTAAGGTATACTCAGAGATTGCTACTATAGCTAAAGTTTGAGCACGGGTTTGTCCCCTGCTGCAGGAGTTTTTTTGTCATGCCGAAGCGTACCTTTCAACCCAACCGCCGCCACCGCGCCAAGACCCACGGCTTCCTCTCACGCATGAAGACCAAGGCTGGCGCCGCAGTCCTCAGCCGCCGCCGCGCCAAGGGCCGTCACAAGATCGCCGTCAGCGCCGGGTTCCGCGACTAGTTCGACGCAACCATGCCTTCGACCTCCAAATTCGAAGAGCAAAAGGCCCAAAAAGCGCAACAGGTCCCCATATCGCTTGAACTCGCCTGTTCCGCTCTCACCGAGCTGTGGTCACCGCGAGTCGTCGGTAAGGTCAACAACCAATACATCAAGGTGGCCAAGGTACAGGGAGAATTTCCCTGGCACTCCCATGAACACGAGGACGAGATGTTCCTTGTCCTCCGTGGTCTCCTCCGCATCGGCCGCGCCGAAGCAGACGGCGGCCCCATCTCTCTACGGCCTGGCGAATTCTTCGTCATCCCGCACGGCGTTCGTCACAATACCTCCGCCACAGAAGAGACCTGGATCGCCCTCATCGAAACTGTGACCACTCTGCATACCGGCGCCGAGGAAACCCCGCTCACACGCTCCATCGCAGACCAGCTCGGCTCAACGGCACAGGATTCTTCGACGCAATAAATATTCGCGCGAATGCTTTTTGCCCTCGGAGAGCCTAAGCGTCTTCCTTTCTGCATCGTGGCGAAATTGCCGCATTTCCACGAGGTTTTCAGCCTGAAATTCTTGGGCAACCCTGTCATCCAGACTCCACTCGAACCATGCATCAGCACCGTTGTACGCGCACGAAGTAGCGCCTGCTGATTAGGAGAATCACCATGGCACAGCAAAACCAGCCGAATCAACCGCAACAGGGCAACAAGCCCGGCCAGCCCAACCCGATGCCGAACAAACCCGGCCAAGGGCAGCAGACCAGCACTGGCCAGCCCGATCAATCCGCAAACAAGAAATAGCTAGCGACCTCATCTCTAACTCATCTAACTCAAAAACATCTCTGACTTGAAAACCCAAAAAGCCCGCTGGTTAGAGCGGGCTTTTTTTCTGTCGCGCGGGTCTATGGAACAGCGATCCTTCGTCTCCATCCCCAGAACGACTAAAATCAGTTCACACCCCGACTCGACCCATGAGATCGAGCACACCGCATGCCCGCCAGAACCATCACCTTCCGTCTTCGCAAACACGCCGACTACCAGCGCGTCTACAAAGCCAGCCGCAAACAATTTGCGAAGCAGATGACCTACTTCTTCACTCTGCGCCCGCAGCTCGGCCCTGACGGCACACCCCTACGCGACGCAGACGCAACCAGCCCCCGCGTCGGACTCACCGTCGGCAAAGTCATGGGCAAGGCCGTCGACCGCAACCGCATCAAGCGCCGCATGCGCGAGGCCGTCCGCAAAAATCTGTCTTCCCTCAACACTCCGGTCGACGTCATCCTCCACCCCCGCCGCAGTGTCATCGATCTCGAATTCGCCACACTCGACCGCGAAGTAGCCAGTGTCTTTCGCGCTATCCAGAGCGCGGCAGAAAAACAGCAGTCAGCCCCAACTCCCAGGCCACACCGCGCCTCCTGACGCCATGCCGGACCCCCAACCCAGCCTCGCCATCCGCATCGTCTATCGGTTCTACAAGTCTTTCCTGTCCCCGATCCTCCACGCCCTGAGCCCCACCCAATGTCTCTATCTCCCCACCTGCTCGGAGTATGCCTACATCGCACTCGTCCGATTCGGTGTCTTCAAGGGCTCATGGCTGGCCCTCCGCCGCCTCGCCCGCTGCCATCCCTTCGCTAAAGGTGGTCTCGATCCTGTCCCCTCGCGAAACTCCTGATTCGCTCCATCCGTCACCATTGCGAAAGACCATTTATCATAGAACTTGCGCCCGAAACCCGCGAGGCGTCAGCTTGACCTTCAGCACAGAATAGGAAGTTTCTTTTGGCAGAGTTTAAAAACCCAAATCAGCAAGGCGGCGGCGACAACAAGTCTCTTCTCGTCATGATGCTCGTCCTGGTCTCCGTCTTCGTTGGCCTGCAGTACTTCAAAACGAAGACCAACCCCCAGACTGTCTCGCCCAACGCCGCGACCACCACCCAGAGTGCCGCCCCCCAGACCGCAGCCCCCTCCGCGTCCACACCCGCCGGCCCAACCACGGCCATCTCGCCCGCCGCCAGTGTAGGCCGCACATCCTCGACCGTCCCCACCGTCCAGGCATCCGGCGAATCCACCACCACCGTCGAGAACGAGCTCTACAGCATCACCTTCACCAACCGCGGCGGCCAGGTCACCAGCTGGATCCTCAAGAAATTTAAGGACACCGACGGCAAGCCGCTCAACCTCGTTCACACTCAGGCCGCTGAGCAGTTCGGCTACCCCCTCTCCCTCTACACGTACGACGCCGCTCTCACCGCCGGCCTCAGCAAAGCCCTCTATGTCCCGACGGCCACCGGCACCCTCACCGCTCCCGCCTCGCTCACCTTCAATTACTCTGACGGTGCAATTAAAGTCCGCAAGACCTTCGCCTTCGACGAGACCTACGTCCTCCACGCCGACGTTGAGATAACCCGCAACGGCGAACCCATTCGGGCCCTCGTCAGCTGGCCCGGCGGCTTCGGCGATCAGGACAATGCTCAGGCTTACAACGGCGCTCAGTTCGATTCCTCAGTCGATGGCAAGGACGAGCATCTCGCCCCCAAGAAAGTCTCCGGCGGTGCAACCATCAATGGCCCCTTCGACTGGGTCGCCGTCAGCGATCCATTCTTCGCCGCCGCGTTTCTACCCGACTCATCCGCCACCGCAACCGCAGCGACGCTTCACAACGAGCTTGACGTCGCCAAAACGATTCGTCGCACCGGCATCGGCAGCGGCACTCCCTCCAAGGGTGCGATCAACGTTCCCGTTCTCGGAACGGCGGTGGGAGACACCACCGGCCACACCCAGACTCGTATCTATGTCGGTCCCAAGGCCATCAGCGTTCTCAAGTCCATCCGGGCATCAAACCCCCGCGTAACACTGGAACCTCTCCTCGAGTTCGGTTTCTGGGGAGCTATCGGCAAATATCTCTTCCTGTCGCTCCAGTTCATCCACACCCATCTTGTCTCCAGTTGGTCGGGCTCCTGGGGCTGGTCCATCATCATCCTTACTATTCTGATCAACATCCTGATGCTGCCGTTCCGCATCAAGACCATGCAGAACGGCCTCAAGATGCAGCGCATCCAGCCGCAGATGAACGAGATCAAGGAGAAGTATAAGAAGTACAAAGCCACTGACCCCAAACGCAACGAGATGAACGTTGAGATCATGAAGCTCCAGAAGGACCATGGAGTCAACATGTTCGGCGGCTGTATCCCTACCCTAATCACGCTGCCGTTGCTTTACGCCTTTTTCACCATGCTGCCCCGCGTCGTCGAGCTCCGTCAGGCCCACTGGCTCTGGCTGCCTGACCTCCAGTCTCCAGATCCGTGGCACATCCTCCCCATCATCATGGTGGTCAGCATGTTCCTGGTCCAGTACTACACGCCCTCCCCCGGCGTCGATCCCCAGCAGCAGAAGATGATGGCCTTCATGATGCCTGCCATCTCCGGCTACTTCACCTGGAACTACGGGTCCGGGCTGGCCCTGTACTGGGCTATCGGCAATCTAATCAGCATCCTCCAGCAGTCGGTCATGAATCGCACGAGTCTCGGCCGCGAAATGCGCGAAATCGCCGCAAAACGAGCCCGCCGCAAGGCTGGTGTCGGCGCCACCACTATTCCGGGGAAACGTTGATCCCCAGCGCGCCGCGAATCTTTAATTGCGTATTTATCGTCTAAAATATTAGATATAAGTTTGTTCACGTAATGAAATAAAGAAGCATGAGTTATTCAGCAAATAAATGACGAATCTATTGATCGATACCTCCCCCGCAGCGAAAAAAATAGCAGATTTCCTGGAAGTGCTAAGCACCACAGGGGGTCTAAGGCTAAACTCCCAAATCCTTGCCTGCAACGGCCAAGTGCAACCAACCTCCAGCCCCCCCGCCGGTGCAATCCCCGCTGTCTCACCCTCTTCCTCCCCCGATAGAAATCCCGAAATCAAAGTCGAACTTACCGGGCCCGATACTCCCCTCCTCCTGGCCCGCAACGGCGAACTCCTCCACGCAATCGAGCACATCGCTGCCAAGATTCTCCGCCTCGAACCCGAGAGTCACGACCGCATCTCCTTCGACGCCGAAGGCTTCAAAGCTAATCGCGACCGCGAACTCGAAATGATGGCAGAACTAGCCATCGAGAAGGTACGCTCCACAGGCAGGCCTTTCGCCTTTTCGCCCATGACCTCGCGCGAACGGCGTCTGCTTCACCTGACCCTGATGAAATCAGGACTCCCCACAGCATCCTCTGGCGAAGGTCCCGGCCGCTTCGTGGTCGTCTATCCTGAAGGCGAGGAGCCCGCTCCGCCGAAAGCTCCTTCCGCGGCAGAACGCACCCGCGCTATCCGCAACAGCTTTCGCCGGCGCTAACCGTTCCCTCGCGGCGCGACGATTCCGTGCGAACCGCGCAATAAGCCATCCCGATTCCACCGCCTGGCCGTCGCAGCGTCTGCAGGGGGCGCTTCACGGCCCCGCGGCCACTCTTCTAAATACCGGCGCCACTCCTCAGACTCCGCCACCCTCTTGATCACGGCATTCCGCCGGAACACGAACTCCGTCAGGTGCTTCCGGATCATCTTCGTCGCCAATCGGCCAAGAACTCCCCAGCCAGTCGAAAACCGAATCTCATCCCGAATTCGGGTCCCATCGTCCATCGTTGCAAAGTGATGTTCATGTTCGAAGCGTTCGAACGGCCCTTCGATCATCACTTCGCGAAAGTAGCTATAGGGCCGGACCAGATCGACCAGGCTGGTATGCCGCCAGAGCACACCAAAGTGGCGGCCTTTGAACGTTACCTTCTCCCCTTGGCGGATCAATCCTTCCCTCACCCCGGCGATTGCTCTCTCATTCGCAGCATGCAGATCAATGCTCAGCGACAACAGAAAACACCGCTCAACCGGCGCATCGATCCACGTTGAGAACCGAATCGTCTCCATAGCCTGTTTATGATCCCTGGTCAAATGCAGCCCCTTTTGATTTACGCCAACAGCAGGATCTTTCCGATCCCGCCCTTTTCTGCCGCTGCTTGTGCGTTCGCCGCCTCAGCAAGTGGCACCATTCGGTCGATCGGGATCACCAGCTTTCCCGCTGCCACATCTTCGGCCATGCTTCGCACCGTCGCCGCATCCGGTTTCGACTGCACCGCCTCGATCTTCACCGTAGGGTGCATCGCCGCATTCGCCGGAGGACCCACGACCGAAGCGTAGACTCCTCCCTGCTTCACCTTCGCCAACAGCTTCTGCCCGGTCTCGCCATCGACGGTATCCGCCACAGCGTCGACAAAGCCCAACTTCTCCATCGCCGCTGCGTCATCGAGCGCCAGCACCTGGTCCGCGCCCAGTCCTGCCGCTTCCTTCACCTGCGACTTCTTCACTCCCGCGATCACCTTCGCGCCGGCCTTCTTCGCCGTCCACACCGCCGACCGTCCAACGCCCCCTAGCGCTCCCGTGATCAGCACCGTCTGCCCAGCCTGAATCTTCGTGCCCAGCGCGATCAACTGTTCTCCGGTCAGCGTCACCAACGGCAACGCAGCCGCCTTCACCAAGTCCAGCTTCTCCGGAACCAACGCTAAATCCTGCGCGGCCACCACCACCAACTCCGCATAGGCGCCGTTGCCCACAGCCATCACCTTATCGCCAAGCTTGAACCCATTCACACCTTTCCCCACCTCTCGCACAATTCCCGAGAAGTCTCTTCCGAGAATCGTTGGCAACTCCAGCGGAACGAACGCCTTCATCGCCCCGCTTCGCAACTTGAAATCAATAGGGTTCACGCTGGCAGCCGCAACTCGCACCAGCACCTGTCCGTCACCTGCCACTGGATCGGGAACATCTTCATATTTCAACTTGTCCGGTCCGCCATACTCGTGCAGAACAACAGCCTTCATATTCACCTCGGCTGGGGGAGATGTCTGCGCACACGATCACCTTCACTCTGTATGACGGGTGCAGAGAGAGGCCGGTTGTACGAGGAAAACCCCGTCCCTGGGCCTTACCGCGCTTGTTGTTCTTCTGGCAGGTACTTAAGCCACTCCTTGCGACTCTCCGCAACCTTCCTCAGCAGAGTTAACCGCCTTCGCAGCTTCTTCGAGAGGTACGGCACCAACACGAACTTGCCCACAATGCGCCCCACAATCCCCAACGGCATCGTGAACCGGATCTTGTCGTTCACCACAGTCCGCTCATCCATCTCGAAGAAATAATGGTCGTGCTGGTACCTCTTGAACCGCCCCCGCGCCATTGTGTCCTGAAAAAACGCTGGCGGATCATATTGGCTGATCACCGTCTCATGCATCTGCGGAAAACCAAACTTCCACCCCACCCACAGAAGCCTGTCGCCCGCCACAACCATCCCACTGGTCTTGCCCTCCAGCGGCTTCATGCCCAGCGATCGCCCCACCAGCTCAATGTTCGTCGAGAGCAAGAAACACCTCTCGATCGGAGCATTGATAAAAATGCTGTCGCTTATCGTAAACATCGGGGAGGACTCCTGCAGAAATTGTACTGGTCTTCTAGCCCCCGACTCAATCGATAGGGCGCCGCATCTTCACATCGCATCAGCACAAACCAACGTTAGAACGACTTAGCCTCGGGCAAATAATCGCGCCACAGCTCCGACTCCGCGATTTGCTTGATGAATTCGTTCCGTGCGCGCAAGAACCGGGTCAAGTAATCGCGCAATACAATCCTCTCGACAAGCAGACCCAAAACTCCGAGCGGCGCAGAGAATATTAATTTATCTCGCATCATAGTCTCTCCGTGCGATTCCTGAAACCGATGGTTGTGTTCAAAACTCTTGAACATCCCGTCCGTCATGATGTCCTGAAAAAACGCCGGCGGCTCAAACCGAGTGATCTTGCTGCTATGTTGCAGCGTCAAGCCAAAGTGCCTACCTTGCCAGGTCACCGACTCGCCGTCTCCGATCATCCCCTTTGTGATCCCGGCGATCGCGCGTTCTCTCGTCGGCGCAGTGCTGTCTTTATGCAGGTCAATACTTAGCGACAGGTGGAAACACCGCATCACAGGAGCGGCTATAAGAGTCTCGAGCTCGATTGTCTGCATTGCTACAACGCTACAGTCTTCTGCTCCACCAACCCCTTCGCCCTCCCAATAAAGTCGACAAGCGAAACACTCCCCTCATCTCCCTTCCCCCGGGTCCGCACACTCACTGCCTCCGCCGCCTCCTCCTTATCCCCCATCACCAGGACAAACGGCACCTTCTGCAGCGTGAACTCACGAATCTTCGCATTCATCTTCTCGTTGCGAGCATCCAATTCCACACGCAGCCCCGCCGCCTCCAGCTTCGCCTTCACCACACCCGCGTAGTCGACGTGCTTCTCCGAAATAGGCACCAGCCCCACCTGCACTGGAGCAAGCCAAAGCGGAAACGCCCCAGCATAGTGCTCAATCAACACGCCAAAAAATCTCTCGACACTTCCGAACAGCGCACGATGCACCATCACCGGCTGGTGCAGCTCGCCATCCTCACCCTTGTACTCCAGCTCAAACCGCGCCGGCAGATTGAAATCAAACTGCACTGTGCTCAACTGCCACAACCGCCCCAGCACATCCACCAGCTTGATATCGATCTTCGGCCCATAGAACGCCCCCTCACCTGGGATGCTCTTGAAGCTCACGCCGCGCTTCGTCAACACGTCCTTCAGCACCGATTCGGCGCTCTCCCAGTCGGCCGCATTGCCCACAAACTCGCCCGCCTTCTTCGGGTCGCGGAGTGAGAGCTCAACTCGATATTCGCTGAACCCGAAGGTCTTCAGCACGGCCTCGGCGAAGTCCAGGCAAGCTTCAATCTCGCCGACGATCTGCCCCGGCGTGCAGAAGATATGCGCATCATCCTGCGTAAACCCACGCACCCGCAACAGCCCATGCATCGTGCCCGACCGCTCATACCGGTACACATTCCCCAGCTCCGCATACCGCACCGGCAGATCCCGATAACTCTTCGGCGAATTCTTATAAATCAAAATATGCCCCGGACAGTTCATCGGCTTCAGCCGGTACTCCGCATCATCCAGCTCCATCGGCGGATACATATTCTGCGAATAAAACCCTTCATGCCCCGAGATCTTCCACAAATCCCGCCGCATAATATGAGGGGTATACACCATTTCGTAACCACGACGGATACATTCTTCCCGCATCCAGTCTTCCATCGTCTTCCGAATCAGCCCACCCTTGGGATGCCAAAAAATCAGACCCGCACCCGCGACCTCCTGAATGGAAAACAGATCAAGCTGCTTCCCCAGCACACGATGATCGCGAGCCTTGATCTCCTCCAGCCGCTTGAAGTGCGCATCCAGATCCTTGCTATTGAAAAACGCAGTCCCATAGATCCGCTGCAGCTGCTGGTTCTTTTCATCCCCCAGCCAATAAGCCCCCGCAACCGACATCACCTTAAACGCCTTCACCCGCCCCGTCGAAGGCACATGCGGCCCCCTGCAAAAATCCACAAACTCGCCGTTGCGATACAGCGAAATCTCCTCCCCCGGCTTCGTAAACTTCTCAATAAAGTAGACCTTCATGAAATCGCCATGATCCGCGTAGTCCTTCAGTCCCATCTCGCGCGACTCCACCTCGCGCACAAACTTCTCATCCCGCGCGACCACCTCTCCCATTCGCTTCTCGATCGCCGCAAGGTCCTCGTCACTGAACGGCGTCTCGCGATACACGTCATAGAAGTACCCCGAATCCGTCGCTGGCCCATGCCCCAGCTTCGTCTCCGGAAAAAGCTCCAGAATCGCCGTCGCCATCACATGCGCCGCCGAGTGCCGCACCACTTTCAGTGCCGCCTCGTCACTCTCCTTCAGCAACTCCAGTGCAACATCCTCATTCAGCGGAGCAGTCAGGTCCACCAACCTCTCCCCACTCGCCTCCGCACCATACATCGCAGCCTCTGAGGCCTCTTCAACCGCATCCGCGCCCGCCGCAACCGCCGTCAACGGACGAATCCGCGCCACCACCACTGCAGCCGCAAGCCGTGGCGAAATGCTCGTTGCCACGTCCAGCGCTGTCGTACCGCGCGGAACCTCGCGCACTGAACCATCCGGAAGCTGAATCTTGATCATCTGTTCGCTCATACGTTACTCACCAGCATATTTGCTTTGCCTCACCCACACCAGACTTCCCCTCACCCATCCGTTGCACCCGCACTCCCACCATTCGCCATTTCAGTGCAACTGGTGCAGGGACATACTGGATCGAGGTTTCAACGCTGCGCGCAGAAACAACACGGAGATAAGGGCAGTAAGGCAGCAAGAAAGCAGGTCTCCAATGAATTCATCCCAACCATCGAAGCTCTCTTCAAACGTCCGCTGTCCCATCTGTGGCCAGGGTTTCCTCATCTACGCCGAACAGGGCATCCTGGCTGATCTTGGCGTAAACCGCCGCCTCATCCAACATGTCCTTCGCACACATCACACGTCACGCTCCGCCTCACCAAGCGCCCACCCAGCAAGCACCTTCCGCATTCCCTGTTGGTCCGGAGCCCATCCTTTCCTCGCCTCAGCCTCTCTCAGCAACCTTCTCGACAACGCTCTCTAGACATCACCTGATCAAGTTTCGTTCTTGAACCGCCTGTTTCCTTCCTGTCTCTGCCTTGGTTCTCCCACCCTCTCCCTCCGCACTTCTCCTAATCCCCACTTCCTCGTAGTCACCCCGCTTTCCCGTCGCCGTCCTCTTCCTCGGTCGCCCGCGGCTCTTTTAATCGTCATCTGCCGTTGCCTTTGTTGTTCGTCGTCATTCTGCCAGCCACAAAACTCCGGGTGCCCCATCCTTCGCGCTTCTGCGAAGGGTGGGATGAAAAATCTCCCTACGCCAGCCCTTGCCGTTGCTTTTGCTGTTGTTGCTGCCGTTGGGTGTGCTTCTAGGTACCCCAAAGCTTCAAGTCTTGGGTCTCTCAAGCTATCGCCATTTACCCCTGGGATCTGCCCTCACACAGCAATACCCCAACCCCTGAATCCCTACAGTTAGACAACCATCTAATCATCCAGTGACGCGAAGATCGCGCCCACCCGGAGACCCCATGTCCACACTTCTAAAAATCGACGTAAGCCCACGCGGCGACTATTCCATAT
>Ga0206911_1024_pt1 | contig 38732 bp, 51 predicted proteins | sample Alteio_BWOrgHeat_74_FD_152956 | JGI IMG/M metagenome (GOLD analysis project Ga0206911, IMG submission 152956) | Enriched cells from forest soil in Barre Woods Harvard Forest LTER site, Petersham, Massachusetts, United States -... | ecosystem: Environmental > Terrestrial > Soil > Temperate forest >...
ATCGCATCCCGCATCTCTTCGCGCATCTCCTGCTTGCTCATCTTCAGCCGCTGGTTCCAACTCCGCCACTCGATCGCATAGTCCAGTCCTGACCAGGCAAGCGTCACCCAAGCCGCATTCAGAGCCAGCCCATAGGCCGCCGAGAAGGTGGACGGTAGACGCAGCAAACTCATCACCGGCATCGGAATCATCAACGCCTTCAGCGCACTCCACCCCAACACCACCATCACCGTCGCAGGCACCAGCGACTTTGCCACACGGGTAGTCGACCGCAAGCTGAACAAATTCCCCAGATTTGTCACAGGGTTCAGCTTCGCAAACTTCAACTGCACCGCAGCCGGATAAATCTGGACGCCGCCACTCTGCGCAATGCCTGACACCAACGCTCCCACAAAGCTCGCCGCCATAATCAATCCCACCGGCAGCAACGCCGGTAAGAGGATCTGCCGGACCACTCCATTGAAAAGCCTCTCGCCACTCTGGTCCGCAACACCGCTGACAACAACGCCAGCCGACCGCAAACTCTCGAGATAAACCTTCCCCCAACTCGAAACGAATCCGTTCGACAAAGCTCCCAGCATCATCACTCCGCCGAGCATAGCCATTGCCGACAGCAGTTCCCTGCTATGAACGCTATCTCCGCGTTCCCGCGCCTTCTTTTTTCGTAGTGGAGTAGCCTGCTCTGTCCCCTTCTCAGCCATGGCCCCCACCCTTCACCCGGGCTCGAATCGCCAGAGAATAGCCTCTCGAAATCCTTGCCTCTTGGGCTCCGGCACTCCACATCAGTCGCAGCGAACCATCGACGTGCGAGAGCCATACCATCCGCAGTTCGTAAGTCCAATAACCGCTCATGCCCGCACCAGCAGCTTGGCCGCCGCATCCAGCAGCGCCGTAAAGTGCCGTTCAATCCACCCCGGCCAAACAGCCAAACTCGCAATCAACACCGCATACGACATCATCGTCTTCAGCGGTATGCTCACCACCATTGCTGGCAGTTGTGGAGACAGCCGAGCCACGAGCGCAATCGTTACCTCCACCGCAAGTGCCGCAGCCATCACAGGAGCGGCAAGTTGCAAACCTGCGAGAAAAATTCCACTCGCCATCATCGCAAGCGCGAGCCCTGTCTTCGCCTGCATCACGGCCTGTCCTACCGGCACCGCGGAGAAGCTCCGCACCACAGCCGCCAGGAGGCTTCTATCCAGGCCCGAGCCAATGATCACCAGCACACCCAGCCAACTCAGCATCTGCCCCAGCACCGCAGTCTCAACCATCGAGTTCGGATCCATCAGATTGACCAATGAAAAGCTGAACTGTAGTCCCAGCAGCGTCCCCGCAAACGTCAGCGCCTCATTCAGCAACATCAGCGAAAGCCCAAACACCAGCCCAACACCAAGCTCTCCCAGCACCGCTCTCGTGTCGAACACAGCCCTCGCCCCGGGGACCGTTGCTATCGCGGGAGCTAGCAGAATCGTCATCGCGAACACGAATCCGACCTTGATCCGCGGCGCAATGGCCGATGACGAAAACACCGGAGCGAACACCATCAGTCCGCTCAGCCGCACCATCACCAGAACCGCTGCCGCCAGGTATTGTGGCCAATCTTCGATCAATCCACTCAACTCGCGATTCATGTCGTCTCTACCCCAGGTACTTGTGAAAGCCGGTAAACAAATGCAGCGTAAAACTGACCAGCCGGTGCACCATCCACGGCAAGACCACCAGGGTGACGACAAACACCACCACCAGCCTCGGCACCGCCGTCAATGTCTGCTCCTGCACACTCGTCAGCGTCTGCAAGAGGCTCACGACAAGGCTCACCGCACACGCCGTCACCAGCAGGGGCGCGCTCAGCATCATCGCCTCGATCAATACCCTTCGCATCATCTCCACCGTCTGGTCCGGCCCCATTCCCTGTCTCCACAAAGCAAATCCAAAGTGTTAAAAACTCTTGATTAACTGGTCAGCCAGCAGATTCCATCCATCGACCATCACAAACAAAAGAATCTTCAACGGCGTCGAGATCACCACCGGCGGCAGTTGCATCATCCCGATCGAAGTCGTCACGCTGGCCACAACGAGATCCACCAGCAGGAACGGAAGAAACAAGACAGCCCCAATCTGAAATCCAGCCTTCAACTCGCTCAGGATGTAAGCCGGCACTACCACCTGGATCGGCAGATCCTCCTTCCGCTCCGGCCGCACCGTCATTCCTGCCGACGCAAACACGGCCAGATCCTTCTCTCTGGCATAACGCAGCATGTAACGCTTCACCGGCGCCACACCAAGGTTCATCGCCTGTTCTCCAGTGATCGTTCCGGCGCTGTAGGGAGCAACCGCGGTCTGCTCCACCTCAAGCAGCACCGGCTGCATCAAAAACCACGTCATCATCAGTGCTAGCCCCATCAGCACCTGGTTCGATGGAGCAGTCTGTGTCCCTAACGCCTGCCGCAGAAAGTGAAAGACCACCAACAACCGCACCAGGGGCGTCATCGACAACAGCAGTGCCGGCAACAGCGTCAGTAGCGTCAACCCAACTACAATCGACCAAGGCACACTCTTGCTTCCCGCAAGTTCTGATGCGATGGAATCGTTCGTCTTCGCTCCACTCGCGTTCGTCACGGTGCTCATACGTGAAGCAAGCCCATGCGCCTTCGCCCCATTGTTTTTTGCAGCAGATGCGAAACTCGCCGGCGATCGCTTCACCCAGAAAGAGTCCGGCGCCTTGACAATAGCGACCATCGGCGGTGACGCTGCCTGGGCATGAACCAAGGGCAGAGGCATCATCGCTCCGGCAACAACTAACCACCACAATCTCCGCTTTACTGACATGACTGTTCCATGCTCTTCCCCGCTACATCAGCGAACTCATCGGCCTTTAAACGCACAATCGTCTCCACACTCTCCAGTCCACCCCCCACCAGAAAACTCTCCCCCGCACACGTCACCAGCATCAGTTGCCTCTTTCCTCCAAGCGGCAGCGTCTCCAGCAGTCGCAACTGTTTCTGCTGCGCCTCACGCTGGCCCCACCAGTTGCGAAGAAGGCACAACAACCAACCCGCGAGCCCCTGTGTTCCAGAGGACCCAATCGTCACCGGGCCAACAAATCTCTCGTGTCCAACCTTCCGCAACGTCCGCATCGCCTCACCCCGATCCATGGATTCCTTTCTATCTCCGCTTGATCCGCGGTTTCGAACTCATCACCCTAGCCGCGTCAACCGCAAAGCCATCCTCTGTTCCAAAACCTCAAACTCACTCCATCCCAACTGCACCTGCCCTATCCTCACCGGCACGTCCTCAGTGGCTGGCGACAGGCTTTCAAAGACCTGTCCTTCCTTCATTGCCAGCAGATCACTCACCTTGAAGCGACTCAGCAATGCGCCGGCTCGCAGCATCACTCGCAGCTGCGCCAACGTCTCCCACGACGGATGTTCTTCAATCCTCATGATCCATTGCGTCTTCGGAACTGATCGTGTCAAATCCAACTCCGCGGTCCTGACAGCCTCTATACCGCGCTTCGCCAACTCCCTTCCCGTCATTGCCGTCTCCATTTCTCGCTCATCTCTCACAATTCCGAATTCAACGGCTCAGCGCTGCACCAGAAAATCGGTGAAGAACACATCTGCAACTTTCAAATCCGCATTGTGTTCTGTGAGCGCGGTCTTGAGTGCGACCTTCAAATGCTCTTTCCCATCCGCGGCCAGCAGGCCGTCCGCAGTCTGTCGGCCCAGAACGGTCAACACCGTATCTCGCACCGCAGCTACGGCATCGTCCGAGTCTTTGTCGTTACTCTTTTCGTCCTTCGCCTTGGTGTCCTTCTTGTCGGCCGCATCCCTTACCCTAAGGGTCAGCGCCACCCTCAGATAGGAGCTTCCACCCGCATCCGCCAGGTTCACCAGCAGTGGTTCCAGCACCATCGCATGAGTCGTAACGGGAACAACGCTTTCGGTCTTTTGTGGCACCCCGCCCTGCATCGGCAACCGGCCCGTCCGCGCGAGGTAGTACACAACGCCTCCAACACCGAGCACTGCGATCAGAACGCCCACGACCACGGCAATCAACAGGGGAATAACAGGAACCCTCGGTACTGGAGCAACTAGAGAAGAAGAGGGAGAGGTGGCCGGAGCACTAGCCAGAACAGTAGGAGAAGTAGCCATGCCCGTTGAGAATGCAAGTCGTTTGCCAGCGGGAGAACGCCAAATATTAGCGAATCTTCAGAATGGATGCCCCGAGGTCAGGCACCCGACTCCGTCCCCACCAGTTCCATTACAAAGATCAGCATTGGCGGCGAGCCGGCCTGGACCGTTCTTCCGGTCCCAGACCCGCTACGCCGCCTGAAACTGTTTCAGCTTGCACTACCGGATCATCGACAGCACATCCTGCGATACCGTATCGAACGTCGTCACGGTTTTCGAGTTAGCCTCAAACGCCCGCTGCGCCACAATCAGATTAGAAAACTCTGTTGAAATATTGACGTTCGACTGTTCCAAGGCAGAATCATCCAATGTGCCCCGACCCCCGGCACCAGCCACGCCAATGCTCGCCAGCCCCGACGCCGCTGTCGTTGCGAAGTTGTTATTCCCCGAGGCAACCAGCCCGGCGGTATTGGCGACCGTCGCCACCGCAATCTGTCCGATCGTCGAAGTTCGCCCATTGCTGAACTGCGCCGTAATCACGCCGCTCGAGTCCACCGTGAAGTTCTGATAGACGCCACTGGTAAATCCATCCTGTGTACTCGCAGTGTTGCTGGAAGCGGCCGCCAACTGCGAAATTGTAGGGCTTCCACTGCTGTTGACCACATTCCAGTTCAAGCTCAGGTCGCTAGCCCCATCCGTCAACCCAGGAAACGTAATCGGACTCCCAATCGGGCTAACCGTACCGAGATTGGTCCACACCACTTGGTTCGGCCCGGAGTTATCCGTCGTCGTCCCACCTGCTGCAGCGCTCCATACCGGAGCCGCGCCGCCGGTTGTTCCAGTACCAGAGACAGAGGTCACTCTCTCCAGATTGCCATTGGAGTCAAGAATCGTAGTCCCAACAGTCACCGCGGTACCAGTGGGCCAGGGCGTCGACGTCGGCACAATCAGATTCCCCGACGTATCAAACGTCAAAGTCCCGGTATTGTTCACCGGCACTCCGCTCCCATCCCCCGCAGGCAGCCCGACCGAATAGTTCCATGTATTGGTAGCAGTCTTGGTGTAACTCACCGTCACCTGATGGCTCTGGCCAAGCGAATCGAAGATCTGCACCGGCGTAGAAAAAGACGTACCGACCGTCGCACCTGAGTTCAGATTTGTGGTCGCCGAGAAGTTCTGCGTAGCTTGCGCCCCTTCATTCACGCCTACCGGAATCGCTATCGGCGTCAAACTGGAGTTCTGGTTCACCACGCCGTTCACTGCGGCGTATCCCATTACCTGCTGACCTTCCTGAGTAATCAGGTCGCCGTTCGAGTTCAACTGAAAGTTGCCGGCACGCGTCAGCGACTGGACTCCGCCCTGTTGCACCACAAAAAAGCCATTGCCCGCCAGAGCCATATCTGCCGAATTAGAATTCGAATCAGGCAGAATCGTTCCCTGGGTAAAGTTTGTACTCGTTCCCGACACCTTTGTTCCCGCCCCGAGCTGAATCGCATCGCCCGATCCGGACTCACCGATCTGTTGGTAAAACAGGTCTTCAAATGCAGTTGTCTGTCCCTTGAATGCCGTAGTGTTCAGATTCGCCAGGTTGTTGCCAATTGTATTCAGCGCGACGGAATCGGCCTGCAATCCAGACAGCGCTATTGAAAAATTTCCCATCGTCTCTCTCCTTGGTCCTGCATTGTTTCACTTGCGTTTGTTATCGTCCCCGTCACGACACGAGACCCATCTATTTCGCCTTGTAGTTCAGCAAATGACGACCGCGTTAGCTCGTTGTCGATGAGGAACCCGTAGCTGACGATGAGCTTGGACTCGAAATTGCGCTGTTGAGCGTTCCGATACCCTGGTTGATCGAGATCAGCTGTTGCAGGCTGTTCACTTGCGCCAGCTGAGTAATGTATTGATTCGGATCCGTCGGCTGCGTTGGGTCCTGATTCTTCAACTCGCTCACCAGCAGAGTAAGGAAGTCATTTGAAGTAATATCCGACGAACCGCTTGCGGCACTGCTTGAGCTGTTGTTAGTTGTTCCACTGACCGGCGTATCGTTCGACGTCGACGATACCGTACGCCGCGAAGACATTGCGTGGGCCACCGCGTTTGCTGCCGATGCCCCTGATGTTGCTATCGAAGTAAGCTGTGACAAATCCATCGTTCGTTCTCCTCAGTTCAAAATTCGTTTAGACGTCCGGCTCAAGCGTGCACGCTCAACCAGCCTCCGCCGCTGCCAAATCCTGCAAGCGGCAACAATCCATCTTTATCAACTACTTGCACCCCCCCCTGCAACCCTCTATACGTTGTTGCATCGTCCGAGTCATCCGATATGGCCCCTGCGAAGTTCCGACGCTGCTCGTCTCCCTCATCGCTCCTTTGGGATGTTTGTCCACCGGCACTATCCATCCCCGCCGAGCTTCGCCCGTCGTTCCCGCCCCCCAGCGGAGCGTGAACAACAACCGCGTTCACGGCAACCTTCTCGTCCTGCAGATAAGCCGTCAGCGCAGGCAGCTCGCGGTGCAGCATCTCCTGTCCAACAGATGACGCCGCCGAGACCGAAGCATTCACTACACCACCGTCCGCCATCTCTGCGCGAACCTTCAACCAACCGTGCGTTCCGTTTTGAATGCCAACCTCAAGCGAGGTCGGTGTAGCCGTCAACATTCTCGGCATATCCTCAATCGACGACATGCCCATGCCTGCCCCCGGCGATTCGCTCGAACCACTCGGTAAACTAGCCGTGTGGAAAACAGAATCTCCAACCGGCATTTTTGCGGCGTTCAAATCCGGCGCTGCATTGCCGCGCTCTCCAACACCAACCCCAATGCCGGACGACACTACAGCTCCTCCTGACATAGCATGAACCAAAGCAGCCGCAAGCCCGGACAGGCTCTGCATCCTGCCATCACCATCACTCCCCGAGGCCATCGCAACAACCGCCATCTTGTCCAGGCCGACACCGGCCTTTGGCGATACACCCACCTCGACCGCAGCGGGCAGAGTTACTTCGATATCGGTCGCGACAGCATTCTCTCCATGCGCCAACTCTCCGCGAGCCACACTATCGACAGCCGCAGTAGCACCTCCTACGAAATGCTTTCCCACAACAGTCGCTGTCGGTTCGAAACCCTTCACGATCTTGCCCATCACGCTCCGTGCTGAAATATCTGACGCAGCCGCTTGCCCCAATGCAAGAGGAATCATGCCGTCCATCGGGCTCTCCATAGCAGGTTTTGATTCGACGGCGACCGCATTCAAGACTGGATCGGCACTCTTCTTCAATATCTTTGGACTTGCCGCGCTCTCTTGCGTCTTCACCGCCTGTTTCGGAGATGCGACATCTTTCGTCTCTCCCATAACCTCGATAGAGCCATGAACTCCGGACCCAACAACGCGCGGCACCACGAGCCGCCCTCCAGTCGCAACATTGACAGGTGGTGCATCTTTTTCGCCCGTCAACTCATTCGCCGGCACGGAATGCGAAATCGCAGTAGCTGCCAAATCGGTCTCGGCCGCAGTGTCTATTTGCGGTGGCAACTCAACGGCATCCGCATCACCTTCCTTAGCCGGCGTCTGCACGTGCGAATCAGTCACGCTCACCATCCGCACCTGAGAGATCCTTTCTGTCACCGCACTCTTCAACGCCACACTGTGTCCCGACACCTTGAGAGCCACAACAACCTTACCCTGAACTTCAAATGGAGCCTCGACGCCAACAGTCGGCGGTTTGATAGGCGTAATACCTTTCAAACTAGACGACTCGGGCCCCGCCTCACCAGCGAGTTGGTCTTCCGGCAACGAGGCAGCATCTCCAACGCTCTTATCGAAGCTCTGCGCGAAGGATAGACCCTCCGTTTCGCCTCGATCAGCAGACACCGGCCGCACCGTCGCCAGTTCCGCACCCGCCATTAGAATCGCCGCGCTCATCATCCCTGTCCCTCGTCCACTCTCGCGACCAATGCAAGTGCATTTCAAAGTCCAAACTCGACGTCTCAATCATTAGGAGACCTTCATCTCCTCGCCTTCTCGTAAATTCCGTTGTGCATCCGTCCACCTTCTGCGCGTCAGAAAGCGGTCGTCCGAAGCTGCCTGCGCTCGCCGCGCCTCTTCGATCTCGCTCCGAGCGGCAATCTCCTCAAAGACACGCTTCATCTGTTCCCTCTTCAGACGACTGGCGACATACTGCTCCCTGGCCGCATCATTCAACTCCTCGCGTTCCCGAAGAATCTCTTCCAGTCCCCGTCGCCGCAAACCTGCCGTCTCCTGTCCGGTTTCAGCCATCAACCAGCCGACTCGATCGCCCGTCAGTAAAGCGCTTCGTCCACTTGCCCGGGCCGACTGCGCTGCCTCTTGCTCCTCGCTAACAGCCCGCTGCGCATCGCGAACCGCCGTTGTCATCTTCTGCAGTTCGGTCGAATGCATCTCTTCCACTGCGGCGTATAAGGTCGCCAGGCGTTGTAACGTCTCTAATCGTGACCGCATGGCCTATAGCTCCATCGCGTTCAATCGAGCAACGCTCTCCTGCATCGTCACGCGCTCATCACTTCTCTGTTCCAGGAATTCACGCAGCATAGGCATCGACCGCATCGCCCGATCAAGGTCCCCATCTGTCCCAGCCTTGTACGCACCGATTCGAACCAGGTCCTCTGATCGTGCATGCGCCGCCAGCAGCCTGCGCACGGTCGCCGCCTGGGCCCGGTGCGCCGGCATCGTCACCGCCGGCATCAATCGGCTCAGCGAATCCAGCACATTCACCGGCGGATACCATCCTCCCGCCGCCATCGACCGCGACAACACCACATGCCCATCCAGCAACGACCGCACCGAATCCGCCACCGGATCCTGTTGATCGTCTCCCTCCATCAGTACCGTATAGAAGGCCGTGATGCTTCCATTCCGAAAGTTTCCCGCCCGCTCAACCAGCTTCGCCAACCGCGCAAATACCGACGGCGTATATCCCTTGCTTGCCGGAGGTTCCCCCGCAGCCAGTCCAATCTCTCGCGCCGCCATCGCATACCGAGTCAGCGAATCGAGGACGAGCAAAACATGCTTCCCGCGAGCCGCGTAAAACTCCGCAACCGAAGTAGCCGCCATCGCCGCGCGCATTCGCAACAAAGGACTCTGGTCCGACGTCGACACCAGCACCACTGACCGCTTACGCCCCTCCTCACCCAGCGAATCCTCCACAAACTCCCTCACCTCTCGTCCGCGTTCACCCACCAGCCCAACCACCGTCAGATCTGCCGCCGTATTCCGAGCCATCATGCCAATCAGCGTGCTCTTTCCCACGCCCGACCCGCCAAAGACGCCAACTCGCTGCCCTCGCCCTACCGTAAGCATTCCATCCAGCACGCGAAGCCCTGTCTGCAACGGCTCCCTGATCGACTCACGTTCCATCGGATGCGGCACCGCGCCGTCGAGCGGCCGCATCTCTGCGACTCGAGGCATCGGCCGACCATCCAGAGGCGATCCCAGCGCATCGACGATCCGTCCTTCCATCTCTGCCCCCACGGCAATCGCCGGTGTTACCCCCATGGCCAGCACCGCGTCCCCATATCGAATTCCTTGCGTGGCCTTCAGCGGCATGGCCACAACATGCCGGCCCCGAAATCCAATGACCTCAGCCCGATGCCTCTCACCGTCTCCGTCGACAATCTCGCAACACTCGCCCACCGAACACAGCGGCCCCTCGGCCTCCACGGTCTGTCCATTCGCTTCGACAACGCGCCCACTCCAACGCCACGCTGGCCTGTTCGCAAGTTGCGTCAGATAAGAACTCAGACCCATTTCGCTCATCACGCCGGTCTCTGCTGCATCAGATCGAAGAACCCTCGTTCGATTTCTTCCAACTGCGCCCTCACGCCCAATTCCACTCGGCCAACGTTTGTCTCGAGGACGCATTCTCCCACCGCCAACCGATCATCACCCACCACCTGCAGCAAACTCTCCGGACTCGCGGCAAAAGACTCTCTCCACATCTCCCCCGCGTTCGTCGGCACCCGCAACACCGTTGCGCTTTCATCCGTCACCTTCTCCAACGCGACTCTCACAACTCCCGCTAACAAAAGCGGATCCATCTTCACCTCACGATGAAGCACACGCGCCGCAATCGCCAGCGCAAGCTTCACCACCTCAGCCTCGACTCCGGCAAAGTACTTCGAGCGTTCCCGCCGAAACTCGTCACCCATCTTCACGATCGCAGAACGTTCCTCCGCGATCCTTACCTCCAACTCCTTCTCCCACTCACTGCGAGCCTCTGCCCTCGCCTCACTCCGAGCCCTCGCAATCTCTTCCTCTATCCGCTCCACCTGCAAGCGCAGCCGATCATCAAGCTCCGCAACCTCCTCTGTCAGCTGATTCTTTGCCCCATCAGCCCTACGCACCTCAACCTCCGGAATAACCTCTGCGCTATCCAGCGGATGAAACTCGAGTCGCGAAACCCCTCGTTCTCCCAAGCCCAGCAACCTCACTGGCTGCCCAACTGCGCCATCCCTCCCTCCAGCATTCTCAGACGGCGAGATCATCATCGACCTCCATCTTCAGAATCATCTTTCCTTCACTCTCAAGCTGGCGCGCCAACGCCAACAGTTCCTGCTGCGCCAATCCGACATCTCTCATCCGCACCGGCCCGAGAACCTCCATGTCTTCCTTCAGCATCTCCACCGCACGCGAACTCATCGCCTTGAACAGATGAGCCTTCACGTTATCCTTCCCACCCTTCAACGCCATCGCCAGCACCTTCTTGTCCGCGGCACTCACAAACTCGCGAATGCTCTCCGCCGGCACCGTCACCAGGTCCTCAAACACAAACATCAGCTCTCGTATTCCGATCGCCACCTTCGGCTCACTCTGTTCAATCTCTTCCAGAATCCCTCTGCTCTCCGTCTGGTTTAGCCGGTTCAGCAACTCCGCCACTGCCTTGAAACCCGAGTACGACTTCCTTCCACTCGACCCCATCTTCTCCATTCGCTTGTGCAGCGCCATCGCCACCGTCTGCGCCATCTCCGGAGAAAACTGCCGCATCTCCGCGAGCCTGCGCACCACATCCACACGCATCGCTCCTTGCAAATTCATCAACACCATTGACGCACGTTTCGCATCGAGGTGTGCCAGTACCAGCGCCACTGTTTGCGAATGCTCATTCTCCAAGAACTTGCTCAAATGCTGTGGATCCATGTCCTGCAGCTTTGCCATATCGCCGCTGTTGCGTTCGCGGACCTTCTTCACCTGCTGCAGTAGCTCTTCAGCCCGCGTCGCCCCAAAGGCCTCGGTCAGAAGCCTCATCGCATAGTCCGGTCCGCCGCGCACCATATACTGCTGCGTCTCCAGCAGGCCGTAGAACTCCGTCAACACCTGCGTCAGTTGTGCCGCCGGAACATCCCCGAGCCGGGTAATCTCGTCAGTCACCCGCTGCACATCGTTCTCCGACAGGCTCTGAAACAGCGTCTTAGCCAGTTCATCTCCAATCGCCACCATCAGAATTGCGGCCTTCCGTAGGCCCGATATCGCTGCCGGGACAAACCCCGCCTCCGGTGTCAACAGCAGCGGATTCTGCCGCATCGCCTCTGCCCCTGAAAACTGCTTCGCCGTTCCCATTAGTTCATCTCCTCGGAGGACCCTATCCAGGCCTCCAGCAGTCGTGTACTTTGCGCGGGTTCTCGTCGAATATGTTCCGATACATGCTCAAAGATTCCCTGTTGCAACTGATGTGTCTTGCTCTTCGGCCGCGGCAGAAGCACCTCATCTGCGGATGCGTCCTGCACAGCCGCATGCTCCTCGCGCTCTTCGAACGCACCGACGGTCCCCATCCCTGCCGGCAGCGGCATCGGTTCCCGCAGAGTCGCAGTCACCTGGCTCGCCACCGGCCGCAGAACAAATAGCACCAGCAGCATCCCGCAGACCCCCATCATCGCTGTCCGCATCAAACCCGGTTGCGTATGCAACAGCGCCCGCGCCTCCTCCATCAACCTGTCCATCACCGGTGGCTTCGACTCAGGAGTGTTCGTACTGAAACTCACGTTCTGCATCACGACCTGATCTCCGCGCCTCGCGTCATATCCAACCGCAGCATGCGCCAACTCCTCCAGGCGATGCATCTCTTCCGCACTGCGCGGCTTCCATACCAGATGCTCCAGCTTGCCTGCGCCCTCCGTCACGCTTCGATCGTTCACCACCACCGCAGCCGACACGCGTCGCACCCGCCCCGGTCCTTCTTCCGTATGCACCAGATGTTTTGTAACTCCGTAAGTCTGATTCTCTTCATGCAAGCTCTGCCCCTGTCCCGCACCCTGCTGCGGATAGATCGGCAACACCTGCTTCTGCAGCAAAGGCGGTGTCCCAGGTGCTGTTGCGGCTAGCGATCCTGCCACTGCCCCCTCAGCAGATCCCGCCGGCGAGTTACTTGCCGTCCCCGGAACCCCCGAGGCCTGTCCGCGCCCGGCCGACAGCTGTTCTCGTTTCTGCATCGTCAGCGTTGCCACTTGGTTCGGGTCGTACACCTCATCGGTCCGAACTTCACTCCCTTCGTCATAACTCACATTTACAGTGGCCCGCACATTGTCGCGCCCTGCCAGTGGCTCCAGCATAGCCACCAGCTTCGCCTCCATCTCTTGCTCCGCTTCTGCCTCAGCCGTATTACTCGATCTTTGCTTGAAGTTCACCCGCCCGTCAGCATCCACCAGCGTCACCTGGTCGGTGCCCAGATTCTCTACCGAACCAGCCACCAAACTCCGAATCGCATCTGCCTGCTCTTGACCCACCGACGCTCGCTTCAACTTCAACACCACTGAAGCTTTCGCCACCTTCTCTTCAGAGGTAAACAGCGAAGGCTGCGGCAACACCAGGTGCACCCGCGCCGACTTCACCACTCCAAGCGTTCCAATCGTGTGCTCCAGTTCTCCTTCCAGCGCCCGTTGATAGTTCACACGCTCATCAAATTCGCTTCCTACCCAGTTAGGCTTGTCGAACAGTTCAAATCCCAGCCTTCCCGTCTGCGGCATCCCTTTCGCCGCCACTTCCATCCGAGCTTTGTCCAGCATCTCCGCCGGCACCTGCACGCCCGCACCATCGGCCGTTGGCTCATACGGAATTCCTGCCGCAGCCAACTCCTGCGATACCTGCTGGACGTCCTTCGCCTCGAGTCCGTTGAACAACACACGCCGCTCCGGTCGCCCCACAAACCACACCATCCCAACGCACATCGCCGCCAGAAACACCCCCGACGCAATCAGCCAGGTCCGCTTCCCTGCGGGCATCGACATCAATCGCTCGCGCATGGCCGAAGCTATCGCCAGCGCCTTCTCTGCCAGACTACCGCTCACACCTGTGCCGGCATGCCCCGCCCGCTGCATCCCTGCCTCGCCACTCTGATCTGTCTCTGCCATCTCGCCTCGGCGTCTTTCAAAACATCAAAATCCTAAAACTGCATGCCCATCATCTGCTGATAAGCGCCGACCGCCTTATTGCGCACCTGCAGCGCCAGCTCAAATGCCATATCCGCCTTCTGCGTAGCAATCATCGCGTCGTGAATCTCCACGCCAGAGCCATTCAATAGCCCCGTCACCGCCTGCGACGCCTTCTGATCCAGCGCACTCGTCTGCTGCACCATCATCTGCAGCATGCCTGCGAAGGGCACGCCAGCGGCAGCGCCCGCACCCGAAGCAACCACACCGACGTCGTTCAGGAAGCCATTATTCACCGTTTCCGCACGCAAGCCACTCATCAACCCCGAACCGCCATCCAATCCACTCATACTTCCTCCAAAAATGTTGTTGTGTTTTTCGCGCCGAACTGCATCGTTTTACTTCAATAGATCAAGCGACGCCGAAACCATGCCCTTCTCCGCTGTGATCGCCGAAGCATTCATCCCGTACGACCGCGTCGCACCCATCAGATCCACCATCTCCGTCAGCGGATTGATATCCGGATACGCCACAAAACCATCCGGCCCGGCATCCGGATGCTCCGGGTCATACCTCATCAGCGGCGCACTCGCATCGCTGATCACCCCGGCAACACCAACCCCACCCGGTGAGCCATTCGCGGCAGTCAAACCGTCGCTCCAACCCGTACTCAAGCCGCTGCCGAGCGAGTTCTTGAATCCGCTCCCAAAAGAATCACTCGAACCGCCATTCATCTGGTTCATCAGCGACTCCTGAAAACTCCCTCCACCCTCAGCCTCGAACACCACATGATGCCGCTGATACGGCCCGCCATCCGGTGTTCGCGTCGTCTCCGCATTGGCCATATTTGAAGCCACCACCTCTGCCCGCACCCGCTCCGCACGCAACGCCGATGCACTCAGATCCATCACGCCAAAGAGATTCATGGTTATTTCGCATCCATATGGATTGCACTCATCACACCGGCAAACTCATGCTTCAAAAGCTCCACCCCCAGCTTGAACTGCAACTGCGACTTCGCCAGCTGCAACCCTTCGCGATCCATCGACACATTGTTTCCATCCGGCCGCGCCACCAGGCCATCGACATCCTGTGCTGAAACCTGCACACCATCGAGCCCCGCCGCACCCGCGTTGTCGTTCAACTGCCGCGCAAACTCCTGCTCAAAATCAAACCCCTGCGTCTTGTACCCAGGCGTATCCACATTGGCCATATTGCTGGCCGTCAACTGCATCTGCCGGCTGGTCAAATCAAGATACTGTCCCAACGCGTCACCCATTGCTGTCGTCGTCTGCATCGCGTCACCTCCGCACAATGACTTATGCAGTCGACCGGCCAAACAAAAGCGCCCTCAAATGAGAGCGCTCTTATTTACATATGACTTCGTATGGTCAAAGCCTCACCCAAGCGTAGCCCGGCGAAGCCGAATCTCCTCCACTCCAATCTCCATCCTGTCTCCCGCAAGAATCGCCCCGCGCTCGAGCACATGCATCAACTCCCGCACATTTCCCGGCCAACTATATTCGTGAAGCTTCGCCACAGCCTCCGAAGTCAACCGCTTCCTTGGCATCTCCTGCCCCATCTGTTCCAGAAAATGTTCGGCCAGCATCTCCAGGTCTTCCATCCTCTCTCGCAGCGCGGGCACCTCCACCGGAAAAACCGCCAACCGATGATAAAGATCCAACCGGAACGTCCTCTCCGCGCCCACGTTCGTAGCCAGCTTCTCCAACGGCTGGTGCGTCGCCGCAATCACTCTCACATCCACACGCATCGTTTCGTTGTCTCCCACTCGCTGCAACTCGCCACACTCGAGGAACCGCAGCATCTTCGCCTGCAGCGCCATCGGCATCTCGCCGATCTCATCCAAAAACAGCGTCCCTCCATTCGCCGCCTCAATCCTGCCGGTGCGCGACTGCACCGCCCCGGTAAACGCACCCCGTGTATGCCCAAACAACTCGGCTTCAAGCAAAGCCTCAGGAATTGCCGCGCAATTTAATACAGTAAAAGGTTTCCCAGCTCGCTGACTCAACCGATGCACCGCCTTCGCCAACACTTCTTTTCCCGTCCCCGTCTCTCCCTCAATCAACACCGTCGTCGACCGCGGAGCCACCAGACGAATCAACCGTGCCAGCTCCCGCATCGACTCACAAGCCCCAACCACCTCCGGCAACATGGCCTCCCGCTGCACCGCAGGCCGAACCGCTTCCGGCCGCCCCATCAAGACCGACAAAGCCTGCCGCGCCGAATCCAGCCGTGCGACTTCGTCCATCTCATTCGTTCCCTCCCGGCTGACATCTCTCTTCAACACTGCAGCAGTCCGCAGCGGCAAACCAGATCCAACCCGCCCCCCAGCAACTGGCACAGTCTCTGGAGCGGTAGCCCAGACCGCTGCATCATTTGCCGGAGCGTTCTGTGCCTCCCTCAACGCATGCAGCAACTCATTCCGCCTCGGACTCCGCGCCCCACCATCAACTCCGCCATCCACACGCAATAATTCCATCCCCGGATACAGCATCCGAATCACCGTCGAAAACTCACCCACTTCAAGGTCCGGCAACCAGCTATCCACCAGCAGCGCCTCCGAGCGCGCGTCCTCCAGTTGAGCCATCGCCTCGGCCCCACCCGACGCTTCGCGCACCTGCCACCGCAACCCCGTCAGCGAAGCTCGCAACCTCTGCCGCAATCCCGCATCCGCACTCGCCAGCACTACTGTCCGGATCGCCGCCAGTTCCTTCGCATCCTCGTTCAACACCGTACTCCGCCCTGCATTCATGAAGTTCACCATGCCCTCTCTTCCTGGTTATCCGCCATCATCTGTTGCAACATCTCACGCATTGTGCCAACCGTCCGGTTCATCCGCGTACACTCCTGCAACGCGTCTCGAATCGCCTCGTGCATCGCATCCGGTTCTCCAATCAGCTCTCCCATCGCCAACCGGCACTGCAACACCGTCAGCGGCTGACAAAGGCCATGCAGCGCCACATCAATCCGCTCCACCAAGTCTCTTCGAGACTCCTGCTCGGCCATCTCACGCACCAGCAAACGCCGCACTCACTGGATACCCACTCGCCCGCGCAACCATCTTGGTCCCAATCGCCATCCGGTAGCCTTCGCCCCTCACCGTTTCAATCACTGAACTCTCATCGCCACCCACACTCGCAATTCCCAATTTCCTCCGCAGGTAGTTCACGTAAACGTCCACCACATTCGTCCCGGCATCGGGGGACATCTGCCACACCTCGCGCAGCAACTCAGTTCGGCTGCAGCACTGCCCGCGCCGCATCAACAAAAACTCCAGCAGAGCGAACTCCTTCACCGTCAATTCCACCACCCGGCCATTCCGAACCACTCGCCGCTCCATGCGGTTCAACTCAACGTCGCCATGCCGCAACACCGGATCAGAGAATTGTTCCTTTCGCCGCAGCAGTGCACGGCATCGCGCCGTCAATTCGTGAAAGCTGAACGGCTTCAACAGGCAATCATCCGCCCCCAGGTTCAGACACTTCACCCGCTCCTCCACCTGGCTTCGTCCCGTCAGTACCAGCACTGCCGTCTCATCGAACCGCCCGCGCAACTCCGCCAGTACCTCAGTCCCATCCTTCCGCGGAAGGCTCAGATCGAGCACAATCAGGTCGGGGCGCAACTCAGCAGCCTTCGCCAACCCGGCCTCACCATCCCCGACCAACGTCACTTCGTGGCCCTCCAGCTTCAGTCCCTTTTGCAGAAACAACCCAAGCGCAGCATCATCCTCAACGATCAAAACTCGCATTCTCTCTTCTCCCAAAGCAGAAACTCTTTCAGTACCGCAGGTCACATTACCGATTCGGCCGTGTGTGTAATTACCTTGGTTCATCCGTCGAGCGAAGACAAGAACTCTTCGCAAACTTTTGCACACTCAATTTCAAAATGGGAATTCATCAGCGGACGACTTTCACATCGCAAATCCAAAATCAACCAAGGCCAGGGCACCAAAACCCACCAGTTCCTACCCGTGTACCCCGTCTTGATTTAAAGCCCTTGCAATTCGCTTTTTATTCGCTACAATTACGCGCATGGCAATTACGCGACGGCAAAAAGAGGTCATCGACTTCCTCTCCAGTTTCACCCAGAAAAACGGCTACTCTCCCTCATACGAAGAGATCGCCAGCGGCCTGGGCCTCAGCTCCCTCGCAACCGTCCACAAACACGTCACTAACCTGCAGAACAAGGGTCTACTGCAGCGCGCGCACAACCGCAGCCGTTCCATCGACGTCCTGCCTGCGCGCAGCGGCAAGAAAGGCTCCGATCGCCTGCCGCTTATGGGCCGCATCGCAGCCGGTCAGCCCGTCGAGGCCATCGAAACCGCCGAGAGCATCTCCCTCTCCGACATCATCGGAAATCGCGAAGTCTTCGCCCTTGAAGTCCGCGGCGACTCTATGCGCGACGAGCACATCGTCTCCGGCGACTACGTCCTTGTCGAGCGCACCCGCACCGCACGCGAAGGCGAGATCATCGTCGCCCTCATCGACGGAGCCGATGCCACCCTCAAGCGCTTCTACCGCGAGGGCAGCATGATCCGTCTGCAACCCTCGAACACCGAGATGTCCCCCATCTATGCCCCTGCAGCCAGCGTCGTCATCCAGGGCAAAGTCCTCGGCGTCCTCCGCAAATACGCTTAGTATCCCGCGGACGAAAACGATCCCGAAAACTAAGAGCGAGCCTCCACCACCGGCGCCGGCACAACGCTTCCCCGCCGCGTCATCACCATCACTACCGCCCCCACCACTACCGAACCCAACGCCGCCACCTGCGCATTCGTCATCCACCCATACACCGGCGGATTGATCCGCACAAATTCCACCAGAAAACGCGCCGAGCCGCTCAGCACCAGGTACAGCCCCGTCAACCAGCCAAGCGGCCTCGCCTTTCCTCCCAGCCGCCACAGCCACCATCCCAGCACCATCGCAAATAAAAACTCGTACAGCGGGGTTGGCTGTACCAGCGCGTCTGGTGGAGTAGGAGGCACCAGCGCATTCTTCGCCATATGCACTCCCCACGGAAGCGTCGTGTTGATCCCGTAGTCCCCATCTCCCGAAGTCAAACACCCAATCCGACCCACACCATACCCAATCGCCGCCGCAGGAGCCGCCAAATCGAGCATCCGCACAGAAGCCCTCCATCCCGTCAGCCCTTCCGGCTTCGCAACTCTACCCTGCCACATCAGCATCGCGATTCCAGCCAGCATCCCACCAAACCACGCAAACCCTGCCTGGAACCAATGCAGAAACTCCATCAAAATATCGAACGGATGATTCCAACCCGGCGCGGTCATCATCTTCAGCGCGTGCCGCAAATCCGCGACGTTCTGCAACTCATGCCACGTCTTCGCTCCGACCACGCCTGCGATCACCACAAACGCCACCACACTCAGTGCATCTGCATCCACACCATTGCGTACAAAGTTCTTATGAAGCACCAGCGTCGCCGCCACCGCAGCCAGCCACAACAACAACCCAAACGTACCCAGGTGAATCGGACCAATATCAATATAGGGAAACATAATCCTCGCTCTCTTAAAGTATAGCGACCTTTCCCTCTGCCCCCTACTCGCGCTACGCTAGCCTTATGCAGACAAGCACTCCCGTCTTTCCCCCCGCCGCAGGTATGGAGATTCTTTTCACCAAACAACAAATCGCTGACCGCACCCGCGAGATCGGCGCTCAGATCACTGCCGATTACGAAGGCCAGTCCATCGTCCTGATCGGTGTCCTTAAAGGCGCGGCCATTTTCCTCGCCGACCTCGCCCGCGCCATTGGCGTCGACAACACCTTCGACTTTGTCGCCGTCTCCAGTTACGGCCGCGCCCGCGTCTCCTCCGGCGCCGTCAAGCTCATCAAAGACATCGACAACCCCATCGAAGGCAAGCACGTCATCATCGTCGAGGACATCCTCGACACCGGCCTCACCCTCAGCTACCTCCGCGGCCTCATGCTGCAGCACAAACCCGCATCACTCAAGATCGCCACCTGCCTCGACAAACCCGAGCGCCGCCTCGTCCCCATCGAGGCCGACTACGTGGCCTTCAAAATCCCCAACCAGTTCGTCATCGGCTACGGCATGGACTACGCCGAGCGCTACCGCGGCGTCGACGATATTCGCATCTTCCCCGCCGAAGTCGCCGGCCACTAATCCAAGTTCATGACCGCTCCACCTAAGCCATCACTGCGTGCATTTCTCGCGATTGCAACCACGCTCCTAGCCGTGTTCGGTTGCAATCGCTCCAAACAGGCGGCTATCAAGCCGATGAGTGCACTGCGCCCTCAGGCGACCTTCCACGTCAAGGGAAATCCTGACTGGATGGCCGTCGCTCTAGACAGTGTTTGGGTCACGAGCTCCGCTGCCAACCTCGTCTCTCAGCTTCGAGCTGCCGACAACCAAACCGGACTCACGATCCCAGTGAACAAGCCGTGTTCCGGGCTCGCCATCGGCTTTGGCAGCCTCTGGATCCCAGGCTGTGGACAAGGCAACATCATCCGCGCCGACCTCTCCACTGGCACTATTCAAGCCGTCATCCCGGTTGGCCCCGCAGATTCAGAGGGCGGAATCACCATCGGCGCAGGCAGCGTCTGGCTGATGACGGATCCCTCCGGCATCCTGTCCCGCATCGATCCCGCCACCAACTCCGTCATCGCCACGATCACCACACCACCCGGATCATTCTGTCCCCTCTTTGCCGAAGACTTCGTCTGGATCACATCCACCGAAAACAACGTCCTTACCAAAGTTGATCCATCCACCAACAAAGCCGTCCTGCAGATTCCCGTCGGCAAAAAACCACGCTTCCTTACCTTCGGAGCCGACTCCATCTGGACCCTCAATCAAGGCGATGGCACCATCACTCGCATAAGCACAAAAACAAACCAGAGAATCGCTGACATCTCCGCCCAGCTTCCCGGCCATGGTGGCGAAATAGCCTTCGGCTTCGGCTCTGTCTGGGCCACCATGCCCAACAAGCCTATCACCCGGATCGACGCCACCACCTCCACAATCACCAGCCAGTGGATAGGCGCCGGCGGCGACAGTATCCGAACGGGTCTCGGCTCCGTCTGGCTCACCGACTACAACAACGGAAAAATCTGGCGGCTCTCCGCACAATCTTTATAAGCAGTCCGATTCAAGATCAATCAAGCCTACCCCTTCGCCACCTCAGTCCCACTCTTCTCCTGCGGCTTCACCGTACTCCGCACCACCATAAACCGGTTTAGCGTATCGAACCAGAACGGCGCTCCAAACGAGATCGCCAGCGCTGTCACAATCCAACCCGCCAGCACCGTCAAAGCACTGAAGGTCGCATCCTTCGGAGCGGTTTCAAAATAGCTCTCATACGAATGCCACGAGCGCTTCCAACCCAGCGGCAACAGCGAAGAAGTCGTCACCTCATTAAACGTATCCACATCCGACTGAAGCTGCGCCTTTAGCTTTGCCGCATCTGCCGTCGTCGCCGTACTAGCTGCCGCCGGGTTATTCTTCGCATAGTCTCCCGCCGCATTCACCATCGCCTGCCGCGCATCCCGATCCAGCCAAAGCGTACGCGCCACCCTTACCGAACTCACATTCAGCGCAATGGCCAGCAGCAGCCCGATGACAATCAGCGCTCTCTGCGTGTACCGCTTGTACCACCCCGACACCCGATCCATTGCGTCGTTGTACCACTGCTCCAGGTTCCGCTGAAACGCAACGACATCCCCCTTCGCATCGATCGCCAGCGCCAACAGTGCCTGCGCCGCCTTGTTGTCATGCGTCGCAAGGGCCTCCTTAATCGAGGCCATCGCCTCCGCTCCCTCTTTCTTGTTCGTATTCAAGGTATCGATCAACGCCAGCGCAAACGTCCGCGAAGGAATATAAGCCGGCAGAAGCAGCGGATCGACGGCTATCGTCAGCGGCTTATCCGCGTTGATGCCGATTACCCGCCGCATCACCATCCGCACCCAATCCATCGCCCTTCGAAATATACTCGGCAGCTTACCACTGTCCCTCTTCGGGTCGGAGTAGAGTCCTCTCACCAGGCCATGGTCATAGATGCTGTTCACCAGATCCATTTCGGCGCTGAGCGAATCACCCGAAAACAAACTGCGCAAGCCCTTCTCCAGGTTTGCCGCGCGAAGCTGCATAAACGCAGCCAGCAACTCCTGCACCACAGAGGCAATCAGGCTCAGCAACAAATAAACAAACGCCATCCCAATCGCGACATCCAAAATGACAGAACCAAACATGGTGTCTTCCCACGCAATAGCGTCCGATCTTCAGCTGGAAATCACCTTGTAATCTTCCCCGTCCGCCATGTCAAGGTTCCGAGTCATCACCGGGCAGCGACAGCTCAAACTACACTTTCAGTAATGCGGACGTGCGCATCTGTGATGTGAAAACCGTATTTTTCGATGTCGTCCAGACACTCGTCGGTATCCACACCCGCTTTTGGCTCTCCATCTCTGCTCAATTCTATGGACTTGAAAGCGCTCCAAGGAGCAAATTGCGATGGCAGATTCGCTCCCATCACATCCTGCGTCAAGCCGAACACGCGGCCCGGACCTCTGAAAATATGAATCAGCATCACTTTACTCCTGTGCTTCCAGCTAAAACATACTAACTCGCTAACTCTGCAACTTGATCCAACCCAAACTCCCGAGCCAGCAGCCTATAGCTCCGCAGGCGTTTCGCCTGCTCCCACATAATCGTATTCACAATCAACTCGCCAATCCCTAACTCCGAAGCCATCTGCTCCAACTGCTCCCTCACGCGAGCAGGAGTCCCCACAAAATATCGCGGCCACTCCCCCTCCTCCATCGGCATCGCCCCAAGCAGCTTCAACTCCCGCACCGCATCTTCCGGCGAGGCCACCGGACTCCGATCCCCCTGCCGAATCCTCCGCTGCAGCAACCTCACACTCGAAGACAAAAACTCTGCCTCATCCTCCGACTCGGCGCAGATCACCCCCACCGCAACCGTAGCCTCCGCCTCTTTCCGGTAAGCACTCGGCGAAAATCCGCGTCGATACGTCTCAATCGCCGCCCGCGTATGCACCGGACTGAAAAAATGTGCGAACGAATACGGCAGCCCAAACTCCACCGCCGCCGCCGCGCTCCACATGCTCGATCCCAGCATCCACACATCCGGCCCACCCGGCATCTCCGGAGAAACCCGAATCCCAGCGAACGGATGTCCCGCAGGAAAGTGTTGTTCCTCCGCCCCATGCCCCAGAAACGCCAGCAGCTCGCCAACCTGCTCCGGAAAATCATCCTGCATCCTCGTCTTTCGCTCCCGCTTCAGCGCCAGCGCCTCCACCGGACCGCCTCCCGGAGCGCGCCCAATCCCCAAATCCACCCGTCCCGGATAAAGCGCATGCAGCGTCCGAAAACACTCCGCCACCTTCAGGGGCGTGTAGTGCGGCAGCATGATCCCACCCGACCCAATTCGGATCCGCTGCGTCTCCGCCCCAATCCGCGCTAGCACTACCTCCGGAGCCGTACACGCCAGCGTATCCATCGCATGGTGCTCCGACATCCAGAACCGCCGGTACCCCAACCCATCCACCAGCCGCGCCAACTCGATCGAGTTCTGCAGCGCCTGCCCCGACGTACTCCCTGCCGGCACTGGCGACTGATCCAGCACCGACAACCTCAACCTGCCTTTTGATTTATCGTTCATCACATCGATTGGATGTCTCACCCGCGAAATCGAACCACCACGCCAATCGAGATAGGGCTTGCAATCATAAAATTGGCAAACGCATGAACAGCAGCCAACAATCCAGTTCAAACAACAGGGACAAAATGGCCAACCCACTAACCTTCGCTAACAACTTCGGAAAGCCCCGGAGACGAAACCTCACCGTCATCACGCTAGCAGCTGCACTCTTCGCAGCTACAGCTAACGCACGTTCCGTCGAATCAGAAACAATCACACAAGACGAACTCGTCCGCGCCACGCAGGAGCTCGTCGACTCTATCGCCATCGGAAATCAAACACCATGGAAGACCTACTTTGCGGAAGACGCCGTGTACACCGACGAAACCGGCAAGACCTCAGACAAGCCAGCCTTGGTCGCAAGCATCGTGCCACTGCCCAAGAGCTACTCAGGGACCATCAAGGTCGTGAAACCGCTAAGCCACATATTCGAACAGACCGCGATCCTCAGCTACGACCTCGACGAATCCGAGATCGTCTACGGCCAAGTCCTCCACGCCCGTTATCACGGCACCGACACCTGGCTCTTTCGCAACGGCCGGTGGCAGATCATCGCCGGTCAGCTCCTTCGCTACTACGAAGATCCGGCCATCGGAAAGATCGACACCGCTCACCTCGACGACTTCGTCGGAACCTATGAGATCGCCCCGGGTGAAACCCTCACCGTCTCCCGCGAAGGCACTAAGTTGTACATCAAACGAGGCGAAATGCCGAAGATTCTCCTCGAGCCCGAATCTCCCGATCTCTTCTTTCATCCCGGCGCCGAGGGCCGCCGAATCTTTCGCCGAAACGAAAGCGGCAAAGTCGATGCGATGATCTACCGCCGCAACAACGAAGACCTCATCTGGAAAAAACTCACCCAAAGCTAGCGCCCCACGGCCACGCCCGTCATCGACTAGAATGAAGAGAGTGCAACTTGACAGACATGGCGCTCCCAAAGCCCCATCGATCGCTAGACTCAGCCTCGTCAAGCGCCAACGCGCAAACTGGAAGTCCAGGGTCAACCAGCACAGAATCAAGACTTTGCGCTATTTTGACGGGGTGGGGGTACCCGCTTCAACCAACTCTTATCCCAGTATGATAGAAAGTAACCGGTAAACGACTCCCCCCTCGCCGAAGGAGCAATCTTGACCACGTTGTCCATCTCCAATCCACTCCCCATCGGACCAGAAAACTTCGACCCCGCAGCCTTCACCGCCTACACCCTGTCCTCCGCCCAAAACCTTGCCGCTGTTCTCGACCACACCCTCCTCAAACCCGACGCCACCCGCAATCAGGTCCTCCAACTCTGCCACGAGGCGGCCGAGCACCGCTTCGCCTGTGCCATGGTCAACCCCACTTGGGTCTCCATCGCCCACGCGGCCCTTGCCGGTACCGGCATCCCCGTAGGCGTCGTCATCGGCTTCCCCCTGGGTGCCACCCTATCCGCCTCCAAACGCGACGAAACCACCCGCGTTCTCAAGCACGGTGCCCACGACGTCGACATGGTCCTCAACATCGGCCTCCTCAAATCCGGCCAGTCCTCCGACTACGAAGCCGTCCGCCAGGACATCCGCGGCGTCGTCGAACTCGCCCACGCACAGGGAGCAATCGTCAAAGTCATCCTCGAAACCTGCCTCCTCACCTTCGAAGAAAAACTACGCGCCTCCGAGATCGCTCTATCCGCCGGCGCGGACTTCCTCAAGACCAGCACCGGTTTCTCCACCGGAGGCGCCACAGCAGACGACATCGCTCTCCTCCGCGGCGTAGCCGGCAGCCGAGCAGGCGTCAAAGCCTCCGGCGGCATCCGCTCCCTCGCCGACGCCACCGCCATGCTTCACGCCGGAGCCTCCCGCATCGGGGCCAGCGCCAGCGTCAAGATCGTAGCCGAACTTGCCGGTCACGTCACTGAAGCGGCCTCCTCAGCCCCCGGATACTAATTGCCGCTACATATCAGGCGGTCAACTCTCTAGGTGCTCCATCCTTCGTTGCCTGATCGCGAGGGATCAGGTTATTTCCTGCCACGCCCGAACATACTCCGAACATCCCTCACAAATAGCGTGTCGCCCTAACCAGACACTCCCCAAACCCCACCCCACCCGGTAAGATCTACGAAAAGCAGAATGCCTCCGCCCACCAAACCGCCAAGCCCGAAACCCGCCGCTCCCGAAACACCCCCGTCCGCCCATCCCTTCGAAGGCGACTATCGCCCCACCGCGCCGGTCCTCTTCCACCCTCACGCCGCCGACCCAAAAATTCGCGTCGAGCCCCTCCAGGTCGACTTCCTCCACAAGCTCGCCGACGCCCTCAACACCACCCTCGATCTCAACACTCTCATGCACCGCGTCGCCGACCTCGTCCGCGCCGTCATCGACTACAAGATCTTCGCCATCCTCCTCGTCAACGACCGCTCCGAAGACCTCCGCATGCGTTTCCAAATCGGTCATACCCCTGAGGTCGAACGCATGCGCATCAAGCTCGGCCGCGGCGTTTCCGGTCAGGCCGCCCTCCAGCGCAAGTCCCTTCTAGTCGAAGACGTCACCAAGACCGAGAACTACATCGATGCCAACCCCGCCGTCCGCTCTGAACTCGCCGTCCCCCTCATCATCAAAAACAAAGTCATCGGGGTCCTCGATCTTCAGTCCGAACAGATCGGCTACTTCACCCTCGAGCACCAGCGCCTCCTCGAACTCGTCGCTTCCCGCATGGCCATCGCCGTCGAGAACGCCCGCCTCTACACCCGCGTCTCCCGCCAGGCCCAGACCCTCGGCGTCCTCAACGAAATCTCCCGCGAGATCACCAGCATCCTCGACCCCAACGATCTGCTCGAGCGCATCGCGCACCTACTCAAACGCGTCATCGACTTCCAGATGTTCAGCATCCTCCTCTGGAACGAGCGCACCCAACACTTCGAACACAGCTTTTCATCTCGCTTCGGCGAGCGCGTCATCCGCGCGCGCATCATCCCCCTCGGCGAAGGCCTCATCGGCACCGCAGCACAACTTCGCGAGCCCATCCTCGCCCCCGACGTCCGCAAAGACTCCCGCTACATCGAAGCCAACCCCGAAGTCCGCTCCGAACTTGCCGTCCCCCTCGTCTACAAAGGCGAGGTCATCGGCGTCCTCGATCTCGAACACACCCGCGTCAACTACTACAACGAGGACCATCAGCGAACGCTGTCCACGCTCGCCTCGCAGGTCGCCATCAGCATCGCCAACGCCCGCCTCTACCAGCGAATCCACGAAGAGGAACAGCGCATGGAGCGCGACCTCGAGATGGCTCGCCAAGTCCAACTCCGTCTCATGCCCTCTCGTCCACCCAAACTCGAGCGTGTCGAGATTGCCGCCGAATTTGTCGCCGCCCGCTCCATAGGAGGCGACGTCTACGACTACCTCGACTATGGCGTCGGCCGGACCGCCCTGGCCGTCGGAGACGTCAGTGGCAAAGCCGCGCCCGCCGCTCTCTACGCCGCTCTCGTCAGCGGCATCCTCCGCTCGCTCGCCCCGCAGCATCTATCGCCCGCAGCGATGCTTGCCGCGCTCAACGACCAACTCCAGGAGCGCAAGCTCGACTCGCAATACGTTACCATGCTCATGGCCGTCTGGGACGACAGCAACCAGACCCTCCAGATCGCCAACGCTGGCTCTGTCCAGCCTCTCTTCGTCGAGGCCAATGCCGACACCACCAAGCCACCCAGCGTCCGCACAATTCAGGCCGAAGGCTTCCCCCTTGGCCTCTTCCCCAACGCCGAATACGAGGAGTTCACCCTCTCCACCCGCCCCGGCGACCTCATCGTCTTCTTCTCCGACGGCATCGTCGACGCCATCAACGCCACAGGCGAGATGTTCGGCGACGAGCGGCTCGCCCAGCTCCTCGAATCCCAGCACCACCCCACGGCCCAATCCACAGTCAACGCCATCCTCCAGGCCGTCACCGACTTCCAGGCCGGCACCGCCCACTTCGACGACGAAACCATTGTCGTCCTCCGCGCACTCGAACCGCCGGCCCCATCACACTAGTTCCAACAGCCCATTTCAGAAACTGCCATCATCTCCACCCGCCCCCCCGTCATCAAAACCAGCACCGCCATCGTCGAACGATCCATCATCGAGGTTCGAGGTACCGTCTTCAAAGTTCGACGCACTGCCGTCGAAACCCGATCCACCATCATCGTTCGAGCCATACGACGCGTCGCTGTCATTCTTCGAGTCGAGAGACCCAAAGTCCCGATCCTCCTGCTGGCCCAATGCACGCTCATCAGCCGAGACGGCATGTCCTCCTTGCTCGCCCCGTTCGTCTCCGTAATAGTTATTGATAATCTCCGGATGCTGACCGTCTCCGCCAAAGCTCCCAAAGCCCTGACCATACCCGGCCGCATGACCAAACCCATGCATCAACGACTCAATTCCCTCGAACGCCAGCGCTCCAGCAGCAACACCCGCCGCCGTCTGCATAGCTCCCTGCAAGAACCCACCGCCTCCCGCGCCGAGTGGAGCCCCGTACTGCGGATACCCGCCCACAGGCGCGTACTGCACTTGAGGAGGAACCTGCGTCCAACCCTGTTGCTGCGGCGGCGGTGGAGGAGGCGTAGCAGGCGCATCATTTCGCCCCAGCAAAGTACCGAGAAAACTCGTCGCATGTTTCGGTTCCGGATGCTGCTGCATCTGCTCCAGCTGCGCCTTCGCCTCTGTCAACTGCGCCTGTGCCTGCTCCAGCGCATACTTCTGCACCAGAACCGTCTGCGCCAGAATGTACAGAGCATCGGGATTCCGCCCCAATCCCTGTTGCAGCATCTGCTCCGCGTCCATGTCCTTCTCTGCCAACTGCGTCTTCTGAACGCGATCAATCAGATCGCCGATCATTTCCTGTTCTTGAGGAGTCATCTATCGCCCTTTTCCTTTGTCTCTAAGTCACTCACCGCATAATGGACGAGCGACGCCTATCAACGTCGCCATCCCTTCACCACAAAATCACACGTCACATGGGATGCGCCTCAACCCTTTCAGGTCAACATACGCAAAGAAATCGCACTTCGTTCAATCCACCGGCCCAAACCCCGCCGGCGGTCGCCGATGCTTCGTAGCCTGCTCATACGCATAGGCATACTTGATCAGTAGCCCCTCGCTGAACGACCTACCCACAATCGTCATTCCCGCCGGCAACGAATCATGAGTAAACCCCATCGGCACAGTAATCGCCGGAAACCCCGTCTGTGGCGACAACACCTGGCTGTTATCCCCCGCCGGACTCTTCATATCTCCAACTTTTCGCGGCGGATTGCTCCACGTCGTATACACCAGAGCATCGACCTTGTCCTTCTCCATCTCCGCCAGCACAGCATCCCGAAATGCAATCTTCTTCGAATCGTGATAGGTATCCACGCACGGCCGACGCGCCAACTGTGCCTCTGTCTTCGGCGCCACACTCCTCTTCATCTGCGCTTCGATGTACGGCAGATACAACCCCGAATCCACAATTTCCGACAAGCTCTTGTAATAAGCATTCGGCGCATGCTCCGCAATGTAAGTATTCACGTCCTTCTGAAAATCCACACACCCGATCCTCTCCGTCAGCTTGTCATACTCCGGAATCACAAACGGGTCGACGATCTCCGCCCCCTGCGCCTTCAAATCCGCAATCGCCTTCTCCATCAGAGCCTTGACTTGCGGATCACCCGTTTCGTCATCCACATACCGCCGCACCACCCCAATTCGCGCACCACGCAGCCCATCCTTCACCAGGTACTTCCTGTAATCCGTCTCCGCCTTCCCTTCCGCCATCTTCGTTATCGGATCTGCCGGATCATACCCCGCCACCACACCCAGCACGGTAGCCGCATCCGCCACCGACCGCGCCATCGGCCCACCCACATCCGCAAAAAAGTTCAGCGGAATAATCCCATCCCGACTCGTCAGCCCAATCGTCGGCCGAATCCCCACCAGCGCATTATGCGACGAAGGCCCCCGAATCGAATTCCCCGTATCCGTCCCCAAACCCACCTCACCTAGGCTCGCCGCCACAGCCGCAGCCGTCCCTCCACTCGACCCCGCAGGCACTCGATCCAGCGCGTAAGGATTCCGCGTGATCCCTGCAATCGAGCTCTCCGTCACATACGGCGAAAACGCCCACTCCGCCATATTTGACTTCCCCAGCACAATCGCCCCCGCCTCCCGCAGCCGCTTCACCATAAAAGCATCCGTAGCCGGCACCGTCCCCTTCATTGCCAACGACCCGCCCGTAGTCTGCAACCCCTTGGTGTCGTAGTTGTCCTTCACAATCACAACAATCCCATGCAACGGCCTCATCTTATGTGTCCGCTTGAACTCCTCATCCAGCCGATCCGCATCCGCCAGCGCCTCCGGATTCAACAAAATCATTGAGTTCAGATGTGTTGTCTGGTCGTACGCTTTGACCCGCTTGATGTAAGCCTCCACAAGCCCCCGGCAAGTCACCTTCCCTGAGTGAATCGCAGCCCGCGTCTCCGCAATCGTCGTTTCCCTCACATCAAACGGGCTCGGCTTCCCCGCCGCACCACGCGCAAATCCTGCACCCATAAACAACCCGGCGAGCACAAAAACGAAAATACGGCGAAGGAAACGTCGTCGATTCATCGTTCCTCTTTCTCTTGTGGGTGAGCGACCAGACCGCAGCCCATCGCTTCCCAAATACTACACAGCCCTCCGCTAACTCCACACACAAATTCACGCTTCTCTAACAAGCATGGCCTACCCTCCTCCTGTAATTCCAAATAGCACAATCACCTCCTAGGAGTCTCCATGCAATCGATTCGTTTCAAGAATCTCGCCTGCCGCCACCTGCTCACAACGGGACTCGCGATCCTGTCTCTCACCACACTCGCAGCCAACGTCCCCGCCCACGCCGAAGATCCCGACAGCGCTTCCCATATCCACTTCTTCCCCGGCAATCTCATCGTCTCCCGCAGCGTCTACGACAACAATGCGAACAACATCGCCGTAGGCACGCAGCTTCCTCCCAACTGCGCCAAAACCGTCGGTCCCTGCGCCCCTGCGATCAATAACGGCACCTACCCCTTCGTCTTCAACAACGACACCGTCGACGGTAGCTTTGGCATTACCTCGAAGATCTTCCTCGATCAAATCACGCCCTTCGGCTTCCTCCTCAACAGCCTCGAAGTTCCTAACAGTTTGCAGGGAAACGTCCATACCAGCAGCAATCAGCTCGTCACCAGCTTCAGCTCCAAGTCCGAGATAGCGCTGAACCTCTCCACCGATGGCAAGCTGCTCACGTTCATGGGTTACGTCGCTCCCGTTAACACCATTGACGCCTCCAACTCCAACACACCCGGCGTCATCGATTCCACCAACCCCGTCGGCGTCAACCTCTTCCGCGCCGTCGCCACCGTCGACCGCAACGGCAAGTTCACCTTCACCGAAACCAACGCCTACAGCGGCAACAACGGCCGCGCCGCGGTCCTCAACAACACCAACGGAGCCAACTTCTTCTACACGGCTGGCAACGCAGGCAACGGCGCAAACCCGCAGCCCAACGGCGTCATCCTCGGCGCCGGAACGCAGTTCATCGACCCCTCCACCGCACCTGAGAGCTTCCAGACTCCCGGTACACCCACTCCGCTTGGCAGCTTCTCCGTCACCCTCCTCGGCGACAAGGCCGATAAGGTCGGCAAGGACGACAACTTCCGCGGCCTGACCATCTTCAACAATGTCGTCTACTTCACCAAAGGCAGTGGCAGCAACGGCGTCAATACCGTCTATTTCGTCGACACCACGGGCACCGCCTGCCCGAAGGGTGTTGGCGTTCCCGCAGCTGGCGCAACGCTTCCGGTCGCACCGCTCAATCTCAGCGGTGTCAATCCTCAGAACGGCCTGCTCAACAACATGTGCATTCTCGCGGGCTTCCCCACAACACTCGCCAGGAACCTCGCAAACCCTGCGACTCCCTTCGGCCTCTGGTTCGCCAATGACACCACTCTCTATGTAGGCGAAGAGGGCGATGGCTTCGCCGGCGATTCCACCCTCTACACCCACGCCGCCGCCCAAACCGACGCCGGCATCCAGAAGTGGGTCTTCAACTCCTCCACCAAAACCTGGAACCTCGCCTACGTCCTCCAGACCGGCCTCCAACTCGGCGTTCCCTACACCATCAACAACTACCCAACTGGCAATAACTCAGTCACCAAACTTCCCTGGGCGCCGGCAACCGACGGCATCCGCAACATCACCGGCTCCGCCGACATATTCGGCCACGTCGTCCTCTACGGCATCACCTCTACCGTTAGCGGCAACGGAGACCAGGGTGCCGATCCCAACCGCCTTGTAGCCATCATCGACGACGTCGCCAACACCGACGCCGCCAAGGCAGCCAAAGAAAAGTTCACCATCGTTCGCAAAGCCGACTTCGCCGAAGTCCTTCGCGGCGTCGCCTTCGCTCCCACCAAGCAGGATGACGACGATCACCACGATGATCACTAAGGGCTCAATCCCACTTCAACGAATCAATAACACCACGTGGCTGGAGCTCTTCCCGCCACGTTCTTTGTTTATAGCGAGCCAATCGCCCGCGCCCCAAACTGTCATCTCCGCTGCCAATGCGACGCAACAAGCCAAAAACATTTAAGCTAGAAGGAATGTCTTCCACATCGACCAGTCAGCTCATCCGCCCCGCTCGTAATCTGCAAGGCTCAGTCACTCTGCCCGGAGACAAGTCCATCTCCCACCGCTACGCCATGCTAGGCGGCATCGCCGAGGGCACGACGCACCTCTCTAACTTCTCCACCGGCGCCGACCCTCACTCCTCGCTCGCCTGCATGCAGGCCCTCGGCGCGACCGTCACGCACAATCCCGACAAGACCATCTCCATCAGCGGCACCGCCGGCAACTTCATCCAGCCCGCAACACCATTGGACTGCGGCAACTCCGGTTCCACCATGCGCATGCTCGCCGGCATCATCGCTCCGCACCCTCACACCTTCAACCTCATCGGCGACCACTCCCTAACCCTCCGCCCCATGGAGCGCATTCGCAAACCCCTCATGCAAATGGGTGCAAAGATCGACCTCGTCGACGGCCACGCCCCCATCACCATTCACGGCGGCCCTCTCCACGCCATCGACTTCGAGACCCCCATTCCCAGCGCCCAAGTAAAAACCGCAGTCCTCTTCGCTGGTCTGCAAGCCAACGGCACCACTAGCCTCACCGAATCCGTCCGCACTCGCGACCACTCCGAGCACGCCCTGCGCGCCTTCGGAGCCACCCTCAATCGCACAAACGAAAAACTAAGCATCCCCGGCCACCAAAAACTAAAAGCAATCAACGCCACCATCCCCGGCGACCTCTCCTCCGCCGCCTTCTTCCTCTCCGCCGCCCTCCTCTTCCCCGACTCCAACCTCATCCTCGACTCCATTGGCATGAACCCCACCCGAGCCTCGCTCCTCGACGTCATCACCGCCCTCGGCGGCAAAATAAAAATCCTCAATGTCGAAGAGCACAACGGCGAACTCATCGGCACCATCCAGGTCAACGGTCCCGCCGCCGGCCCGCGCGGCATGCACATCGCCGGCGCACTCTCTGCCCAAATCATCGACGAACTCCCTGTCCTCGCCGCCATCGCCCCCTACACCATCGAAGGCATCACCATCCGCGACGCCCGCGAACTCCGCGTCAAAGAGTCCGACCGCATCGCCCTCGTGGCCAGAAATCTCAAAGCCATGGGAGCCACCTTCACCGAACACGAAGATGGCCTCGACATTCCCGGCAAACAGCAACTTCACGGCGCCCAAATCGACTCCGGCTCCGACCACCGCATCGCGATGGCCTTTACAATCGCAGCTCTCCGCGCCACCGGTGACACCGAGATTCACGGAGCCGAGGCCGCTGCCATCAGCTTCCCCGAGTTCTTTTCCCACCTCGACGAGCTCTGCCAGCGCTAACATCACAGTGTTGGCGGAAACTCTTCTAGTAGCGCTCGCAACGCTTCAGTCACCTCCTCGATCGAGACCTCATCGATGACGTAATCCGGCGGACAAACGTCCAACTCCGCATTCTTCAGAATGCGATACCGAGGATTGTTCAATGGCAGCCATTCGAGCGGCGGCGACCAAGCAGGAGCTACAATCGCCATCGGCAATCCAACCGTCCGCCCCACATGCATCGTGCCCGTATCCAGTGTCAGTCCCACATCACACAAACTCAAAAGCGCTGCCATCTGCAAAAGATTCGTCTTCCCCGCAAAGCTGCTCGTCGCGTGCGGAATCCGCTTCCGCAGTTCGTCGATCGCCGCCGCCTCCGACGCCGTTCCCACAAAAACAATATGCGCTCCATAGCGTTGGATGAGAAACTCCGCCGCAGCTTGAAACCGCTCCGGGCGCCAACTCTTCCGCTGCGTCATACTCGTCTGCGTCACAAACGCTGCCACCACTTGACCGGCCTGCACGCCACGCTCCGCAAGCATCCGCTCTGCCCACTCCACATCTTCAGCACCGAAGAACATCTCCGGTTCAAAGTGGTGCGTCGAGTGTCCTAATGCAGGCAAGATCGAAAGATTATTCTCAATCTGACTCTTCCCGTAATCAAATTCGAATGCCGCTCGATACAGCGCCGGAACTTGCGTAAACCCCACCCGCGCACCCGCGCCTGAGAACAAAGATTGCAGCACAATCTTTGTCCTGTCATTCCCCACCGGCGTGATAACGACAAACTCGCCCGAGCGAAACGGATTGTTTCCCCGCAGTGCCCCCGCCGCACCTCTCCAGTCGCGCAGCGGACTCGGCGTCTCAATCAACTGCTCAATCCCAGGATTGTTCCGAAGAACCTCCACCCCAAACGCGCTCGCCACAGCCACAATCCTGCAATCAGGTACCGCTTCCCGTAGCGCGGGAATCAACGGCGTCGCATGAACCACCGTGCCCAACGCCGTCGCATGCTGCAGCAATAGAAAATTTCTGAAGCTTGATAACGCCCTCTTGCCGGAACCAGACCCGAAGCTCCGCTCCACCGCCGCAACCGCAGAGAACCCCGTTCCTTTAGCGAACTGCTTGAACCTCAAACTCCGCTCCCGTCCTCGCCGCAACTCACTCTAGATATACCATCGCCCTTTCACCCGCATGACCTTGTAAACTCAAACCGAACCCGCAACCTGAGGACAAGGATTCAATGCAAATCGCCCTGGCCGTCTTTGGTGTCTATCACCACTTTGAACTGGCACACCAACTGCACCGCAAAGGGCATCTTCAGAAGATCTACTCCACGTGGCCCTGGGCACGTCTGAAGCGCGAAGGCCTTCCCCGCTCTCTCGTCAGCACCTTTCCCCTCATTCACACCACAGACTACCTGCTCAACCGCACACGCTTCTACCCATCCACCGTCTCCTCGAAGATGAACTCCTGGAACACCCTCGCCTTCGACCGCTGGACCCGCAGCCGTATCGCCCCCTGTGACGCCTTCATAGCCATCTCCGGTGCCGGTTTGCTCACCGGCCGCAAAGTCCAGGCCAACGGCAGCATCTTCATTTGCGATCGCGGCTCCACCCATCAGCGCTATCAAGAAAACATCGTCGCCGAAGAGTACCGCCGCTGGAACATACCGCAGCCTCTCGGCAAACCCCACATCACCATCCGCGAAGAAGAGATCTACTCGACCGCCGACGCCATCACCGTCCCCTCCTCCGTAGCAAGACGCTCCTTCCTCCAAATGGGACTCCCACCCGAAAAAATCCACGTCATCCCCTATGGCGTCCGCCTCGACCAATTCACCCCCACCGACGCACCGCCACAAAACTCCTTTGAGGCCCTCTTCGCCGGCCAGGTTAGCCTTCGCAAAGGCATTCCCTATCTCCTCCAGGCCTTCGCCGGCCTCCGCCACCCCAACAAACGCCTCACCATCGCCGGCGCCATTCAAGACGACATCCGCACCCTTCTTTCCACCCTGCCCACCGACAACGTAGTCTTCACCGGGCCGCTTCCCCAGCACCAACTCGCAAAGAAAATGAGCGCTAGCCACCTCCTCGTCCTGCCCAGCATCGAAGAAGGCCTTGCCTTAGTCCAGGGACAAGCCATGGCCTGCGGCTGTCCCGTCCTCGCCACCACCGCCACCGGCGCCGAAGACCTCTTTACCGACGGAGAACAAGGCTTCATCGTCCCCGACCGCGACACCGACGCCCTCACCCAAAAAATGCAACAAATCGCGGACGACCCCACCCTGCAGCACAACCTCAGTGAAGCCGCTCTCCAACGCGTAAAAACCCTCGGCGGCTGGGACCACTATGGCGAAACCTGGGATCGCTTCCTCCACCAACTCACCGGCATGCCACCCGACGCGAGCTAGCCCGCACCCAACTACATCTTGTAGCGCCCCATATCGTCGTCGTTCAGATTCTCCAGCCACCGCCGCATCTCCTCGGCGTTCACATTCTGCGCCCCACTCGCCGCCTGTTTCGAATTCTCCAATACACTGCGGTTGACGTAAATCGGGCAATCCCAACGCAATGCAAGCGCTATTGCATCTGATGGTCGAGCATCCATCGTCACCGTCTCCCCCGCATGATCCATCCAGATCACCGCGTAAAACGTGTCATCTCGCAGCTCCGAAACAACCACCTTCCGCACCTCGGCATTCAACCCCCGGGCCATATTCTGCAACAGGTCGTGCGTCATCGGCCGCGGCATCGCCGTCTTCTCCAACTCCAGCGCAATCGCATTCGCCTCAAATATCCCCACCCAGATCGGCAATACCAGGTCGCTCCCTACATCCTTCAGCACAATAATCGGCATATTCGTCACCGGGTCCATCATCAACCCGCGAATCTGCATCTCTACCTCTTCGGTAGCCTTCGTCTCGTGATGGACTGGAGTCGTTGTCATGTCAGTTCAACACCACAAACTGTGGAACCCTCGCCACCGGCACAAACGCCGCACCCTCCGCCGAATCCGCAATCGCCTCGCCAACCAGGCAATTCGGCAGCGTCTGCGTAATCCGAACCGGCACATAGCTTCCCACGGGAGGCGGTGTCTGCGCAATCCGTGCGGTTGTAAAGTTCACCGTCTTATTCTGCGAACTTCTCCCCACAACCTGCCCGCGCGAACGGTTATAGCTCTCCACCATGCACTCCTGCACCTGCCCCAGATGTCGTCCGTAATGCTCCCGCTGAATCTCCCTCTGCCGATCCATCAAAATCCGCAGCCGCTCCGACTTCACCGAATCCGGAATACTATCCGCCATCGTCACCGCTGGAGTATTTGGACGCGGCGAAAACTTAAAAGCAAACACCGCGTCGTACTTCACCTCACCCACCAGCGTAATCGTCTGTTCGAAGTCCGCATCCGTCTCACCCGGAAACCCCACGATCATATCGCTCGTAATGGAGATGTCGCGCGTCGCGGCCTTGATCCAACTCATCCGCTCCAGATACCATTCCCGCGTATACTCGCGAGCCATTGCCTTTAGCACCGCACTCGAGCCCGACTGCACCGGCAGATGCACATGATCACACAGCGTCGGAGTCGCATCAATCGCCTCCACAATATCCCGCGTAAAGTCCCTCGGATGCGACGTAGTAAACCTCACCCGCCGAATCCCCGAAAGCTCACCCACTGCCACCAACAACTCAGCAAACGACATCCTTCCCGAAGGATCCCGCCACGAGTTCACATTCTGTCCCAGAAACTGAATCTCCGTGAACCCCACATCCACCATCTTCCGCGCCTCAACCAATACCGACGCCGACGTACGGCTCCGTTCCTTCCCACGCGTATACGGCACCACGCAGTAAGCGCAAAACTTATCGCACCCTTCAATAATCGTGATGTACCCACGATGCGGATTCGACCGTGCCGTGAACTCCGTCTCAAACGTCAGATCCGTTTGCCTGTCGTCAAGCCCCGTAATCCTCTGCTCTCCCGCCTCCAGCCGCCGCAGCATCTCCGGCAAATTCCGATAGCTCGCCGACCCCGCGACCATCGACACATACGGAGCTTTCTCAAAAATCCTCTCGCCCTCCTGCTGCGCCACGCACCCCAGCACGGCGAACTTCTTCCCCTCGCCCTGCAGCCGCTTGTACTCATTCAGCCGATGAAACACCTTCTGCTCCGCCTTATCGCGAATCGAGCAAGTGTTATACAGAATCAGTCCCGCCTCGGCCTCATCTTCCACCCGCGCATACCCTTGCTGCTCCAGCGTCCCAATCACCTTCTCGGAGTCATGGGCATTCATCTGACAGCCAAACGTCTCGATATAAAAAGTCTTGCTCACCCAACCAGTATATCGCCCACAATCCTGCGGTAGACACGCATCCCGCGCTCAGTCGATCTTCGGTTGCCCTACCCACCCGGCCCTCTAATGGCGTCACGAATGAATAACTTTGCCCAACGGGTCCTCAGACAATCCAAGACCGCTTGACCGAAAAAACATGCTACGTTTCGAAATCCAACGAGTAAACTGGTTCGCAAGCTCATCCCTGGAGGCTGCAATGCTCGACATCACCAGTGCCCTGAAGGTGCTGAAGGAAGGCCACAGTATCCACCGTCCCGACTCAGATCTCAGAAAAACTTCCTACTTCATCAAGAAGGAGAATGGGAAGGAACAGTTATACGTTCGGCAAACCCGGCTGAATTCATCTGAGATGGTCGAAGAGCCTTCTACCTTTGACTGGGATGACCTCACCGCCACGAACTGGGAAGTCGTAACCCCCGCATCCACTCCGCACTGAACCTTGACGGCCATATCCTCGCGCAACAACCGTCCGACTACCTTGCAGCGGTTCTGTCTTTTAATTCTTGGACTTGAGGCTCCGCTTCTTTTTGGACTTCGCCTTTGCCCCCTGAATCGTCACCGGGAATCCTCGCTTCAGCTTATGTTCCGCGCCGTTCGGCATTCTCGGCGGCCAGCCTGCAGCAGAGCCTGGCTTAGGCAAAACGATCTTCCCGTTCAGCGTATCGGAGAAGACAGCCGTCAGAAATCTCCCCATATCTTCTTCATTCCTGATGCCCTCCGCCGCAATTTTCGCCGACCGTGTGCGTCGCGGTATCACAACTCCTTCAAACACCAAATCGGCCGCCTTGCCTCGTCTCGTCCCCGCCATCGCCCTTCCTTTCCTTCTCATCGATTGTGGAAGCGACCCGATCAGAGGCTTCTGGTTCAGATCGTATCAACGCCCGAAAATATCATCACCAAGCAGAACACCAACCACGACAAGAAGTTACGCGAGTCGCCGATTCGCTATCAGAATGCACGTAATGACGCAGCAGACGAGCGAACTCGTTCTGAAGACTCATTTGCACTGGAGTTAATTGAAGTTTGGTAGCGCCACCGGGGCTCGAACCCGGACTCTCAGCCTTGAAAGGGCCGCGTGTTAACCAGTTACACCATGGCGCCATGCACACAACATCCCACCACCACAACCAAATGCCGTCCGCAGCTCTGAAGCCCTAAATCACAGAAGGAAAGCAGATATGGCAGCGTTACCGGAATCATACCCGGCCTCTTCACCCAAAGAGAAGCTTTCATCATTCTAG
>Ga0206911_1025_pt1 | contig 38472 bp, 36 predicted proteins | sample Alteio_BWOrgHeat_74_FD_152956 | JGI IMG/M metagenome (GOLD analysis project Ga0206911, IMG submission 152956) | Enriched cells from forest soil in Barre Woods Harvard Forest LTER site, Petersham, Massachusetts, United States -... | ecosystem: Environmental > Terrestrial > Soil > Temperate forest >...
GAGGATGTTATGAAATTTTTTGATAAGGAACTTGCATCTCCCAAAAAAGATCTGGAGGGGATGAATGTAAAGATAAATGATAAAAAAGAAATAAAAGAAAAAAAGGATAACATTGAATACGTTTCAAAATATTTAGATTTAAATGATCCATTTGTTATGAAAGAAATTATAAAAATTATTCAACAAATAGAAAGACAGCCGCTTTCGGTTGTAGATAAATTTAAAAAATATGTTGACCCAGACAATCAAAATTTAGAAGTAGAAGTTGATGATACAACATTATTTAATTTTATTAAGAAAAATGTTGACAAAAAGAAAAAGAGAATTGTAGATAAATTTAATGAAAATAAAGAAAATTATTTGGAAATATTTTTAAGATTAGGAAATGTTATTGATCATTCGCAAAAAATTCAAAAATGTTTATCTGCTATTGGGAAAAATGAAAAATGCAATGCTCCAGTTTATGATTATTTCGAACCTGGAAATATGGAACCTAATGCCGGAATGTATAATCCTGGTAACTACCAGTATAAAGATTATCCTGGAACTTGGCCATCAATTCCATCACTACCCCCAATAAAACCTTCATATCAAAAACCAAAAACACCTGATTCTTGGTATGAAGTACAACCTGCTTATTATGAACCAAATCCTATTTATTATGAAAACGAATTATTTCAAAAAGGAAAATCACAAATAGAAAAACAAAAATCTATGTTAAAAAAATATGAAAAAAAAAAATCAATAGATGATGTGGATGATTGTATATCTGAAAAATCAATGCCATTAAAATGCTCAAAAATATCATCACCAAAAATGCAAGAATATTTGGCTAAATCACCTATAGCATGTCAATTAAAATGTCCATGTGATCAAGATAGTTCTTTACAATATAAATGTGACGAGGATACAGAAACGGAATCTGACGAAGATATGAACGATACATGTACTAAAAATAAAAATGTTGCCTATTATTAATTATGGAAGATCAAACTATAAAAAATAAAAATAATATCATTAGAAAATCATTAAAATATATATTGGAATTTCTTATCATATTTATGGCTGTTAAATATGTTCCAACAAAAGAATTACCAATCAATGAGATTATTATTATTGCAATAATAGGAACATGTGGGTTTGCATTATTAGATTTATTTATACCAAATATATAGTCACAATGAAAAATATTTTAGTTACAGGTGGATGTGGATTTATTGGTTCAAACGTTATTAACTATTTAGTAACAAAATATCGGAATATAAATATTTTTAATATTGATCGATTGGATTATTGTGCAAGTTTAGATAATATTACTGTTTCCAATTGTAAAAATTATAGATTTTTTAAGGGTGATATTAACAGTCATGATCTAGTTAATCATATACTAAACGAATATAATATTGATACTGTAATTCATTTTGCAGCACAATCACATGTTTCATCATCATTTGGTAACTCATTACAATTTACAAAAGATAATGTGCTCGGTACCCATTCACTATTAGAATGTTGTCGTGTTTTTGGTAATATAACTCGATTTATTCATATATCAACAGATGAAGTCTTTGGAGAAATTAAATTGGATGATCCTGCTTGTCTTGAAAATGCATTATTACAACCAACTAATCCATATGCATGTAGTAAGGCAGCTGCCGAATTTATGGTAAAATCATATTGGTATTCATATAAATTACCAATTATAATCGTTCGAATGAACAATGTTTTAGGTCCCCGTCAATATCCCGAAAAATTAATTCCAAAATTTATTATGTTATTACTAAATAATAAAAAATGTACAATTGAAGGTATTGGAAATAATAGAAGAAATTTTATACACGTTGATGATGTTTCATCTGCTCTCGATATTATTTTATTTAAAGCTGAATTGGGTGAAACATATAATATTGGAACAAACAATGAATATAGTGTTAATGAAATTACTCAAAAATTAATAAATATATTAAAACCAGGAGAATTATTAGAAAATAATATTGAATATATCCAAGACAGAAATTTTAATGATTTTAGATATTCTGTTAATTCTGATAAAATTAAAAAATTAGGATGGAAGGAAAAAGTTAATTTTGATGATGGACTTTTGAGGACAGTAGAATGGTATAAAAATAAATTTCAAATAGTTCAATAATGAGTGCGGAAATAATAATAAAATTAAATCTATTTAAACAGATAGAGATACCATATAATATATCATGACAACTAAAGGTAAAAAAATCGATTATTTAGATGAAGACAAAGAAATTTCTGGACAAAAATGGGTTTGTTTATCTTTTTTATCACCAGAAGGAATCAGAAATTGTAAAATAAGAGGAATTAAAGTTAGGGGTGTATTTTCTGACAGAAAGGATGCTGATGACCATGCAAAAGAATTACAACAGATTGATCCTGATTTTCATGTATTCGTTGGCGAAATGGGTAAATGGTTACCGCAAGACCCCGATCCAGAATCAGTCGAAGATCAGGTATATAGAGAAGAAAAATTAAATGATTTAATGAAAGGTTATAAAGAAAATCTGTTAAAAGCAAAAACAATGGAAAAAGAACGACAGAGAACAATGAAAGAAGAAGCTCTTAAAGATGCTGTATCTAAAAAGAATAAACGTGTCGCACGATTAAAGAAAAAATTAGAAAAGAAAAAACTTGAAAAATTAGAAGGGGGAGTAACTGATGGTCAGCTTGAAGAAAGTAAAAAATCACAAATTAATAATGCTATTGAATTAATCTCTAATGAAACATTAGCAAAGACGTCAACCGTATTAACAGAGAAGTCCGTGCAATCAACGCCTGTTACTGCAGATGCACATGCACATGTACCAGAAACAAAAGGTCATGATTTATCAGCAGAAATAAAAAATACTGAACAGGTAGTTATTAAAGAAAAAGAAAAAATTGATACTGTTGAGAAAAAAATAGAGGAAAGCACAAAGAATTTATCTACTGTCGAAGATAATTTAGTCAAAATGAAAGAATTATATAGTAAATTAGTACAAAAACGTGCAAGTAAATAATATTGTATATAAATTGACCATTTAAATATATCCTGATATAATTTTAAAATGAAAAAATTATATTAGTTAAAAAATTTGATATTTATTTAGTATATTATATCCATTTAATCCATCAACAATTATAATATGGCAGAATATTATAATAAATTAAAATCTGCCATTAAATTAAATAAATTTAAGTATGCAGATTCATTATTGGATCAAATATTAGATAAAAAAATCAATATAGATGCACAGGACAAAAAAAATAATACTTTAATAATGAAAGTAATTTATAAAGATTATCATGTAGTAATTAATGATATGATTATCCATAAATTTATACAATGTGCGAAAGCTGGAATATGTAATTTAAATTTACAAAAAAATGGAATGACTGCTTTAATATTGGCTTTAATTCGTAAAAATAAATATATAGCACATCAATTAATAGAAAGTAAATCTTGTAATTTAAATTTACAAGATGAATTTGGATGTACTGCATTGATGTATGCAATAAGATATGACGTGTTAGATATAATTGAATTATTGATTGATTATGATTGTGATCTTTATTTAAAAAATAAACGTGGAACTATAGCTTTATATTGTTTGTTTGAGTATCCAAATATAAGTAGAACAACAAAATTAAAAACTTTTGAAAAAATTATTGTAAAAATGGATATTAAATATTTAAATAATTTTAATAATATTGGTAATATTTATAATCATTACGATAATCATGCTTGCTTGATAAAAAATTTGACTTATGATGTTTGGAATAATAATGTAACTGAAGATGATAATTTTTATATTTTTAAAAGATTATATGAATTAGGTTATAATATGGGTCAACGTAACTATATTTGGAATTATACTCCTATGGTAGATTCAGTTTTGACAACTATACCACATAACAAAAATATCAATATTATTTTAAAATTAATTGAATTAAATTGTGATATAAATTTGGTAACAAATTTTGGTACTACTGCATTATCTAATGCAATCCTTTCCGGACAACCCCTTATTGTAAAAAAATTATTATCACATAATGTTGATTTTCGTACAACATTATATTTTACAGATACTAAAATTAAAATGACACCATTTGAATTAGCAATATGTAAAAATAATGGCTATAAAGTAGCAATAAAAAATAATAGTCGTTGGCAAGAAACTATGATTCCATATTATAAACTTTATACACTACGATTGAATGATATTATGTATGCACTTGTAGATAAATATCTTGAAGAAAAGGATTATTCATTCATAGATTATATGGAAAAATATAATGAAATTAAAAATGATAAGATAATTGCACAAAAAATTAAAACTGCTTATAAACAAGATTTTATAAAAAATAATGAATCTGATGTATATAGCGTATTAGTAGATAACAATATGGTTACAATAATTATTGATTATCTTTTTTAATTATCATTTTGATAACCATCAACCTTATTAACTTTTAATGTTCCCCTATCCTTTTTCTTTTTAAGACAATATTCAGTAAGATCCATTTTTTTTTGTTTTTTCCTCCATTCCTTATCATAATTCCTATCATGATAATCTCTAAATTGTTGGCATCCCATATTCGCTATTTCGATATCAGGTGCCTTATACCAAAATACTTTCTCTAGAAAATTTTTTCTTGCGCCACGATTTACAACAACCATACAACCAAAATCTTCGGTTAATTGGGCAAACACTTGTCGGAATGAATCGAAAGTAGGAAACATACCTGCATAGTGATCGTAAATTCGTTTAAGATTTGAATGGAAATCTTCTGCTAATAAAAATATATAATCAAAATTTCCTCTTAATTCAGGTGATATACCTAATGGGTATTGCATGGTTAATATATACATTAACTCATAATGTCGTCCATTGAATAATAATTCTAAAATTGGTTGATCTTTCATCCATGTACCTTTCTTACTTAAACAATCATCCATAACAATAAATGCTCTCGGGTCTACCTTTCTTTTGATTTTCTTTTTTTCTTTTTTTTTATCAATCATCATTTCTTGTCGGTAAAGTAATCTTTCAATAATTTTACTTTCATATTTGTAATGAATAAATAAATCAGGAAAAAAATTACCATAAAAACAACTCATTTTATCAGTGGGTGCAATTATCACTCCCACAGGAAAATCATAAAAATGTTTTAATATCGCCCTACAAACCCAACTTTTTCCACATCCTCTTTTAGCAATCATGACAATTGATGGATTTCTACACATTGATTCTAATTTAAAATCTTGAATAGGCAATGTGTCACCTCCATTAACATTAATATCTTTAATCGCCATTCTTTATACAATATAATGAGATTTTATTTATTATCCGCTCAAAGCTGAATCAATCTTGTGATTTACTCATGAATAAGTTTCTAAAAATACATCTGGAATATTGTTCGGTAATTTTATTGATTTACCAATTAAATGATATGATTTCTTCCCTAAATCAGATGATAACGTAAAATTATCATCTTTACTTAATCTAGATGGTTTATCTAATATTACTAGTGATTTATTCTGTTCGATAGTTGTACTTGGTAATGGTGATGTATCAAAATAACCATAAGCTAAAAACCAACCTATTATTCCAACTAATATTGGTATTAATAAACCAACTTCTTTTTTTGGTGCTTTTGGATTCTTTTCATTTTGTTTACCATAATCCCATGACATATATATATATGTTGCCGTAGCCATTAATAATCCAATTACAATAGGGTTTTTTATTAAATCCATAGTTGTTATATTTTTATTAGAGATATAAAATATAAATATTTAACTTGGAATATTGGATATTTATTATTGTTATATTAAAAATCCAATTTCTATATTTTAGTCTACATTTATTTCTTGAATACGTGGATTCTTTAATGCTTTTTCTACTCATCATCCTCATCCTCATCCTCATCGTCCTCATCCTCATCCTCATCCTCATCGTCCTCATCCTCATCATCCTCCTCATCATCCTCATCGTCCTCATCCTCATCATCCTCCTCATCCTCCTCATCATCTTCGCCATCTTCATAATCATCAAAATCATCATAATTATCTTCATCTTCATCATCTAATAAATAATAAACCATAACATCACTATCATCTATTATATCATTATAAACATATGTAGTATTTATAAATTGATGTTCTTTGAAATCAATAGTACTATCTATTTCTTTTTCAAACATGATTTGAATTTCTTTTTGTTCAATTATTTTTCGTTCATTTTCTTTTCGCTCGAATTCTATCTTTTCATTTTCTTTTCGTTCGAATTCTATCTTTTCATTTTCTTTTTGTTCTTTTTCTTTTCGTTCATTTTCTTTCTGTTCGAATTCTTTCCTTTCTTTTTCTTTCCGTTCAATTTCCTTCCGCTCGTTTTCTTTTTGTACCAGGTAATTTATTGTTAATAGCGCTGTAGTAACACCAACACCAATATAAAATGGATTAGTATTTGTCTTACTATCTTTTTGTCCTTTTTTAGGTAAATTGGTTGTATTTGTTAAATGGCGACATGGTGCAATTGAATATTTATTTCTAACTATAGGAATACGCCTTACCAGCGGATTAGCTAATTTTCGTGCCCCATTTAAAATCGCACGTAATGCCATATTAATTTAAATATAATTCATTGGAGATCAATGGATTATATATATTATTGATATTTCAATTTTTCTCCGGTTATCATACTTTTTTCTTTGAAAAAAAAGTATAATAATTTCGGGATATTAAAATTTAGTTTCCATATTATTTTATTTCATATATTTTCTAAAAAATTTACTTTCATCACTGCCATTAATAGATTTATTCATTGATCTATCAATTGAAATGTTAACCATTGCATCAGAATCATTTTTATCGTTATCATTCTTATTTACAGGTTTATTTTTAATTGGTTCGATTACTGATTTTTTAGGATTTTCATTAATGGTTCCTTTTAATTTTTCTTTATGTTCATTTGTAAAATTTTTAAAAACTTGATCTTTTTTTAATTTAAATGCTGGTGGCGCATCAATATAATTTTTGTTACTGTCCTTTTCTAGAGATTCTTTTTTTGATGCTTCTTTTTTAGAATCTTCTTTTTTTGACACTTCCTTTTTACCTCCATCGTGTAATTTTGTGTCATCTACTTTAACTATATTAGTTGGTACAACGGTTTGTGTATTGGGTTGACCGACTTCCTTTAAATTTTCAGTTGGTTTGGTAGTAACACCAGTTTCCGGTTGTTTAACGATTAAATGTCCGGTTTGATCAATACCGATTGGTTTTATTTCATCAATTTTTTCAGTTACCAAATCCATATTTTCTTTTATTTTTTCATCATTGTCTGAATCAGTCGAATCTACATTTTCGGATTCTCTGAAATAATTTATTTCTGAATCAGATTCTCTATGTCTATAATTACTATTACTATTAGTGTTAGTATCACCACCGGTCGAAACCAAACCACTTTCATGATTGTTATATAGATCTTTATTAATCATTGATTTTACATTACCATATTGTGATTCAGTAACTGTAACCGTTATATTATTATCTTCCTGTATGTAATCATTTTTAAGATATTCTTCTAAAATTAATTTAATTGGTAACATCTTTCTTATAGCTTCAGCAATTGCTATTTTTATTAATTCATATGATTCCCTCTGATTTCTTTTAATATCAAGTGTAGTAAATTCATGCCAAAATAAATCTGGATTATTATAAAATATACGTGCACATTCTATATAACATTTATGAATAAAATTTTTTGTATCAATTTTCTCGTGATATTTGTCGTTCACTAGCTGACAATGTTTTCCAGAAGCATTGAATGTTAATAGCACTATATTACTTTTAACGACTGCTTTAATAAGATCATCGAAAATATCTGAACATTTACTTTTTTCTTTAATACGATTCATTTCAAGTTCTATTTCATGATTATTCAATGACGAAATATCTTTTAGACAAATTTGAAATATTTTTAAAATACCAGGCACTTCTACATTCGGATCAGATTTTGCCTTATCATTAAATTTATCATTTAATTTTGATGCTTTATCATATATTGATTTGATACCTTCATAGATTAACGGTGTTATAATATTTGTTAGAAATGTTGTGTATTCACTTTTAATTTCGACAATATTTCTTTCATAAAAATGTGTCATTATATATTGTTATTAAGAGATTATATATATTAAATATAACGCAATTATTTTGTATTATAATGAACGACGTTTGCATTATGGTTATGTGCCCTTTGCATTACATATTGTAATCATAGATTGTTACCGAATTCTATTTGATACAAATCTATGTTATTCTATGTTATTCTATGTTTATCTAACGGGCTCGCGTTCGCCCAGACATTATCATATTTAATTATAGATTGTCACTAAATTTTATTTGATACAAATCTATGTTATTCTATGATAATACAACGGGTCGGAGTTGATATAATGAAAAAATTGAAAAAATGTTAAATTGATACAAAATGTAATTTATAATACAATCAATACAACAATGAAAACAGCTATTATATATTGCAGACAAAGTAATAAAAAAAACAGTAGACATGGTATGGTATCAAATATGTCTATGAAAGAATTATCATTAGATTCACAAGAAGAAATGTGTAAATTATTTTGTAATACAAATGGATATAATATATTGAAAATTATCCGCGAAACAACATCTGGTCGTGATATGACAAGAATGGAACAACTACAGGAAATTATTAACAAGATGTCACCAGGACAAACCCTTATTGTCTACGACACGACACGATTTTCTCGGAATACATTACAAGCACTATCAATTCTTGATAAATTTGATAAAAAAAATATCCATATTTATTCTGTTTCTGAAAAATGTGGTTATGACACAACACAAGATAGAAATATTATGAGAATGCTATTAAGTAAATCCGAATTGGAATCGGATCAAATTTCAGATAGGATTAAGAGATCAGTAGAATTTCGCAAATCAAAAGGAATTAAAATTGGTCAATCAACTTTTGGTTATGAATCATTTTATGACAATAATGGAATGAGAAAAGAAAGAATTAATTCCCAAGAAATGCAAATAATAGATCAAATTAATAAATATTTATCTAATAATAAAAATTATAATTATATTGCACAACAATTAAACCGACAAAAAAAATTTTATAGAGAAAAAGAATGGACAGCACAAAATTTAAAATATGTAATAAACACATTTAAAAAAAAACAGATATTAAATTCTGAACAGAAAAATTGTTCTCATCACATGGATGAAAAAGAAGATTGTAATCAATATGACGACAACGGTGATGAGGATAATGAAGATTATCAGGTAAGTGAAACTGAAAATGAAACTGAAAATGATGAAAAGGATAAAGAATATAAAGATACAACATATTATAATTTAAAAAGAAAAAATCCATCTGATAATGATGATATTATTGAACAAAAAAATAAAAAACAAAAAATAACATATGAGCCGTTAAGAAGAAGTGAACGAATAAAAAATATGGAAGAAAAATTGAATAATTAAATATTCTAAAAAATTTATCGTTAAAGTAGTGTTATATACAATGTCCGCAACATTACTTAGTTTAATTTCGAAAATAGAAAATCCATCAGATTCTCTATCAGCAATTATTGGGTTATCTACTCTTGGTGGAATTGTTGGTGTTTATTGTAGTGGTATAACAGAAAAAGATGATAAAGAGGTAAAAAACGAATCAATTCCTAAAAATATTATTGAAATCCCGGAAACAGTAGATGAACCAAAAATAAAAAATACTAATAAAAAAAAGAAAATAACATTTTTTTTATTAGGAGCAGGAATTGTCGGTTTAATTAGTACAATTATAAGTAAAATTTCTAATAAACAAAAATCAAACAAATAATTTATGCATTATTGCCACGATTCATTAAATTCGCATATTGCGGTTTGGTCATACACAAACAGCCGCTGTCTTGGAAGCCATTATTACAAAAATATGGCGAAGGCATAAATTTATCTTTATTTGCACAAATCAACGGGTCAGTTGGCAATTTAAATGGTGTTGGCCATTGATTACTGCAACATGATTTACTACACATATCGTATTGTAATCCAAGATTACCGTTACCACCGTCATCTAATAAATACATATTTTTATTATCACCTTCTGTGTATATTTGTTTCCATGGAGGATGTTGATAACCTTCTAATTCTTGATAATCCATTTGATCCCATGGTTTTTGAGCTCTATATTCAAAATTGCCATTGTTCATTATTGCATTGGTGTTCCTTCCTCCATCCATCACTGCGAGGGTTTGATGTGAAAAATATGGAGGGGTCGGAACGATTTCCTGCTGAGATAGCTCCATTTGATTATATCCAACAGCAACTCTTGCATTTGGACTTGGTACATATCCTTTCATATTAAAACCTTCATTAAACGACACACCTGTTAACATTGGCCATACGCACCAAATAAATAAAATAATAATAATAACTGTTACAACAATTGTAACGACACAATTCTCATTTGAATCCATTATATCTTATATAGATTATCGTGAGATTAATTTAATTATGAAATTATATATTGTATAATTTTATAATTATTATTATTATTAACATAATTTAATATTTTAAACTATGTTATTATTCATTTAGTATCTATTTCATTTTTAATAATATCTAAATATTTATCTAAATATTCATTTTTCATACTTATTTTTTTCCATTGACATTGCCAAATTTGAATATAATTATATCCTTCGATTAAACAATGTTTTTCTTTTGCAATTGTTTTTGTATATAATTCTCCATATGATTTTTTTGTACATCTATTAATTTTTTGTCTATCTGGAAAACAATCTTTACATCCATGCCAGAAACAACCTTGAAATTCAAAAATAGTATTTAACTTTTCACAATAACCATCCGCCCTATATTTTGAATTTTTTATTTTATGTTCTCCAATATTTTCCATATGTTCAATTTTAAGATCTAACTGATTTTCTAAAAAATTTAACCATTCTATTTGTGGTTTAGAATATTGTTTATAACATTTATTGCAATTGGAACCACCCAAATGTACATATGGTTTTTGATAAAATATTCCATGTTCCTTACAAATAATTTCTATTTTTTCATCATATTTTTTGTATTCGACTTTAGAATAATCATATTTATTATTGTGTATACGTTTTGCTTTTTTAATAAAAGATTTAGTATCCACAAAATGTCCACTACAATATGGACATTCTTGTTCCCTTCCAATATGACTTGATATAAGTTGTTCGAATTTTCCATGTTCCTTACAAACTATTATAATTGGTGTATTACAGTTTACATAATTTACGTATGAATAATCATATTTATTTCCATGTACTTTCATTGCTCTTTGAATTATTTCATCGGTTGTCAGCATACGTTTTTCGGCATTTTTATTTATTGCACATCTTGGACATCCACTACCATTACCTCTTAAATGTTGATGTGGTGTTTGTGTAAATTTACCATGTATTTTGCATATTATATTTATTTTTTGATCTACTCCCTTATATTCAACTAAAGAATAATCGTATAAATCATCATGTATTTTCTTCGCATCATAAATGAAATCCTCAGTTGATTTTGTGTTTGATAAACTAATTTTTTTAAAACCACATTTTTGACACCCTTTTCCTCTAATATGGTCTGCACATATTTGTGTAAATTCTCCATGTTCATCACATATTATTATTACTTTTTTATCCATATTAATATATTTAACTTTCGAATAATCATAATAATTATCATGTTTCTTTTTTGCCATATTGATAAAATCTTCCTGGGTAAGTGAATGTGAACATTTTTTACAACCAAATCCTCGTAAATGGGAACTTGCTTTCTGTTTAAATTCTCCATGTATTTCACATATTATAATCACTTTTTCATCACATTTTTGATATTTTGTTTTTGAATAATCATATCGATTGCCATGTATTTCAATAGCATCTTTAATAAATTCTTTATTAGTCTTTCTTTTTAAAATACTAGCTGTGATACGTGAACATTTCGGGCAATTACTTTTTTTATTTATATGTTGACTAGGTTTTTGTTCAAATTTTCCGTGTTCACTACATATTATTATTACTTTTGTATCACGGTTAATATAAATTGATTTTGAATAATTATATCTTTTACCATGTATTTTTCTTGCTTTAATAATAAAATCTAATGTTTCTTTACTATATAACATTTATTATTAATTATTAATATATAACAAATGTTTAAGTCTATTTGTTATATAATAAAAATGTAATAAATGTAATAAATTAAGATTATTCAATAACATATATGGGTAGATGAATTGTGTCTATTATCCATTTACCGGTAGTGTCTTTTATACGTGGAAAATAATCAATATGCATTTCGTATTTATTCAATACTGTATTAACTTTTTCAATATATGTTCTATTTGGAGCAATTTTTGAATAAAATTGATATGTATTAAATTTCATTCCATATTTTTTAATTGCCTCATCTTGAACTTCTCGGAAAATATCTCTGATTTCATCATACATCATATCCTCATCGATTTTGATTTTAACTCGATCAAATTTTAATTTTCGTATATTATACATTCCCTCAGGAGTTACAACCAGGGACCCCTGTGTAACACCATCATTAAAATGATCTAAAAAATGAAATATATCACTCGGACTTGGAAATTCATAAAGAATACCTAACTTAACTCGACCACCGGGTTTTGGAGTTGGTGGGTGAGTGTGAAAAATATATTCATAGTCAACTGCATCTTTAATATTTTTAGGAAGAAAAATCTCGTCATCACCTCTATCTACACGATTTGTATTTCCAGAAATAATTATCCTTTCTAATCCAGAATTATTAAAATCTAATAATCCAGCATGTTCTGAGAATCGATAAATATTTTTATTTTTTCTATCAATATATTTTTTTGTATATCCACCATGTTTCATAAGAGCGTCCATAATCATAATTTGATTACGATCTAATTTAATATATTGAACGTCACTGATTTTATATGATACTCCTTTAATTCTTGCTATTTTGATTTTATTTTTACTTTTTAAAGGTTGAAATTTATAAATTAATTCAATAAAATCAGATGATGGTTTAATATTATGTTTCTTTATATAATGTTTCAATCCATCTTCCCAATATACATTTGTTAATTTAAACATACCCTTTGATATATTTTTTTGTCCACATAAAATACATGATTTTGCATCTTTATTATCATATGGAATATATTTATTTCTAAATCTCAAATATTTTTCTACAGTTTCCAATCTATTAACAAATTGATCCTGATCACTCCAAATTTTACCCTCTTGTGGCCATGGAAATATATGTCCCTTAGAATCCTTATTTGAATCATTATATTTATCTCTCCAGAAGGATTCATATTTAAATTCCTTATCACCCTTATACATAATATTCATTATAATGATTTAATTATATTATTATGGACTATAATTATTATTGTAATTGAATTATTTTTTTTATAAAATAATATTCTATTTTTTGTGGAGATTCATCATTATCTTTTTTTGATAAAAACCAAATTGAATCTGATAAATATAAGCTTAATTGTATTATTTTTAAAACATTTTCTTGATTTATAAAGAAATTTCCGTTCGATACATAATAATATATTTCTTCTGCTTCCTTCGGATCAAATTCATTTAAATTATTTTTAATATATTTACCAAATTTTTTAATTTTTTTTGTTTTTTTCATTAAGTCTCTCTCTATCAAACTGGAATTCCATGACCAATACCACACAGAATTTTGTAAATTGTATATTCCAATTATTTCATATAGTATTTTTAAAATATGTTTATTATTTAAATAAATATCAATTATTGCATCATTGTTCAAGGATCGCGAAAATTCAAATGTATAATTAATGTTTTCATCTATATTAATTTTTTTTTTAATTATTTCTTCTTTATTCCTAAAATTTGATTCAATTTTATTAATAAATGATTTATTATCATTAATCAAGTGTCCTTTCATTTATATATTCCAAATATATAAATAATATTAGTAGGTTTTAAAAATTGATATAAAAATAAAACTTATCTTTATATCAATTAGATGTCAAATAATAATCCCTTTTCAGTTTTGGATAATGATGATTGTGATGAAAAAGAAAATATAATTAATGAGGAAATAGAAATAGCTCCTTCTGATAAAAATATTCAGGAAAAAGAAAAAGAAATTGAACCAGTCAAAATTAAAAAAGATGATAAAAATTCAAATGAAATAATCATTGAACAAAATTTTATGAATGAAAATAGATTTAAAATTAATAAAAATATAGAATTATATAATTTAAAAAGAGTTTTATGTTATAATATATTAAATAATAAAATATGTAATTACGGAAATAAATGTATGTATGCACATGATTTAGATGATCAAAATGTTGATCCTATGAGAAAAAAAGGATATTCTATAATTATCGGTAATAAAGACTTGTCGAATATTAATTTGTTAGATGATAGAGATCTTTATAAGATATTATTACAATTAACAAAAACTTGTCATCTTTGTATTAAAAATACATGCCCGGGAGGTTATAATTGTAAATATGGTGTTTTTAGATTAGATTATCAAATTTGTTATATAGATTTATTAAATGGTGAATGTGATAAAAAAGATTGTTATTGTATTCATTTAACAAAACGAGGATTGATACCATATAATAAACAAAAAATAGAAAAAATAAAAGATTATAAAAATAAAGAAATTATTTCAAAAAATAAAATATTTTATAAATCATATTTAGAGGTTGTAGAAAATAGTCAAGAAAAAAAAGTCCCGATAACTAGAATTAATAGACATTTAAAACCCCAGGGTACACTTTTGACTGATGAATTTTTCTCACATTTTGATAAAAAAAAGAAAAATAATATAGATGATTCTGATTCTGATGATTCTGTGGGATCTGTTGATAAAATGAGAGAATATCTAAATCAGGAATCGGATGAATCATGTGATGAATCAATATTTGATTAATATAAATCCATGGAGACCAAATTTAGAAAAAAATTGATTTATTTTGTAAATAGACATAAATAAATATTACATTAGATTAATATAATGGATCAAAATATGTCCCAGGATATTAATCAAAATTCATATTGGATTGATAAATATAAACCAAAAAAAATATCTGAAATTGTAGGAAATACTAAAAGTATTAATGGAATTGTACAATGGATAAAAGATTATAATACTAATAAAAATAATATTTTACAAAAACAAAAGGAACAAGGAGAAACAAAAAAAAAGAAAACAACTAAAGTTAAAAAAGAAAAAAAGGTTGATAAGGAAGTTGAAAAAGAACCAACAATAGAAGTAGAAGAAAAAGAACTCTCTAAAGATGCTGATATAAATGAAGATTATAATGATATTTATTTAAATAAATTTTCAAGTAATAAAAATGTTCCGAAAAGTTCATTACTTATAACTGGAAATCATGGTGTCGGTAAAACAAACAGTGTCCATGTAATATTACAAGAATTAAATTATGATGTACAAACAATTACATTCGGAAAAATAAAATCAAATAAAAATATTAATGACACAATTGAAAAAGTAAAAAATAATTCAAATATTGTTAGTTTAATTAAAGGACAAAAAAAGAAAAGAATTGCTATTGTTATTGATGAATTGGAAGCAATAACATCTACAACTGAAAAAAATTATATAACATCACTATTAAAAAGTAATGATACATCATGGTATTGTCCTATCATTTTAATTTCCAATAATCAACATAATAAATTATTGTCAGATATTAAAAAAAATTCTTATGAGATTCGCATATGGCCTCCCTATGAATCAGATATGTTAACTGTTTTAAAAAAAATTATTATAGCAGAAAAAATTAAATTAGAAAATCATGCGGTTGCTCATCAAATTGTTGATCATGCACAAAATGATTTTAGAAGATTAATATTCACATTACAAGATATTAAATATGTGTATGAAAATAAATGTATAACATGTGATTTAATAGAAGAATATTGTCAATTATCGAAAAGAAAAGATGTTGATTTCGATTTATTTCGAGCAACCGATATGTTATTGTATAATTATAAGACAATTGATGATTGTTTACGCTGTTATGAAACAGAAAAAGTATTATTGCCATTAATGATGCATCAAAATTATATTAAAAATATTAAAAATACAATTCATTCGTTTGATGTAATTAATAATGTATCTGAACTTTTATCATATGGTGATGTTGTGGAAAATTATATATATGGAGATCAAAATTGGGATATGCAAGAAATTCATGGATATTATACATGTGTTGCTCCGTCATATACATTATGTAGTGAAATTAATAAGATAAATAAAAAACCAATATCAAACCTGGAATTTACTGCTGATTTAAATAAAACATCCATTAAAAAAATTAATAAGAAAAACATTATAAACGCAAATAAATGTTTAAAAAATATGGATATTTATGATTACATATATATTAACAAAATTATAAGAAAATTTATTGCTGATGGAACAATAAGTGAATGTATTAAAGTATTGGAAGGATATAATGTTAAATTAGAACATATTGAATCTTTACTTAAAATTGATAAAATAAAATCTTCAAAAACAAATTTAACGTCAAAACAAAAAAAAGAATTTCAAAAACATTTAAGCTGATATAGTAAATTATAGGCAATATTTTTGAAATATGAAAGATTATATAGAAAATTTTGTTTTTTTCCATTTTTTTTATAAAACGGAAAAAAAAATATATTTACATATTATATACCTTAAAACAAATGTCAGATTTAAAATCTCAGAAAGGTTATCATAGGGATACTAAAGGCGATGATTATAGTGATCGCCCACACAAAGACAAACAAGTTCCTAGTGAGCTTAAAAACCTCATTAGAAAAGATGTTAATGATTATCAAGTAATGCAACAATTGCGCAAACAATATCCAAACGATGAGGAATTAGTTGCAAAAATCTTTGATAAATACAAAGATCGATTGGATTATATCCGAAAAAAATCAGCCAAATTCAAGACTATGATTTTCAGTCATCCAAAATATAGCAACTTGCCATTACCACAAATTTTAGAAAAAGGCAAAAAATTAAAAGACAAATATGGTTTCAGTGATGATGAATTCCACTTATTTGTTAATATGGCCATGAGCGATAAAGCTTTCTCTGGAACTAACATATATAATGTTCCAAATACACCAATGAGTCGAACATTAGGTTACTCAATTGATATAACTGGTGATAGATTGAAAGTTAAAGAAAATGAATTAGATATTTTACAAGACATTTTACGAATGTATGCTGAATCTAAAGCATTGCATTCTCAAATCGTTATTCAACACTCGACATATGTTGATTCATCACCGGAAGCATTGACTGGAAGTTATAACAGAGATAAACATAACGCATATTCATATGTCCACCCAGTTATTGCAGCTTTATTCATTCCAAAAATTAAATATATTGATGAACACATGTTGGTTGCAAATATTGCGCATATTATTAAATGCAAATATGAAAATAAACCAATTATGACACAACCTGAATTTGAATTATATTGGGATATTATTACTGATCCTAATGAAGTTTCATGTATTGTTAATCGTGAAAGTCCGCTTGCTGACCTCAAAAGCCGAATTGTTGTTCAAACACGATTGTGGGAATCGGTATTGAATTTACGTCAAGGTAAATATTACAATGAAAAATTAACTGATTTCTTGATTTCCCTTGATAATTGTAATGGAAATATCTTTGATGCTCCAGATTTGACTTATGTTAAAGATGAAGGTACCATCTTACGACGAATTTTGGGTGCATTCTCACTTCGTCCAACTATCGTTAGTACTACACCACTTTACGGTATTATGTCAGGTTATTACAGTATGACACCAACCGCACTTACTCAAATTACATCAATCCCAATGGTTGTTTATCGTTTACCACTCAACAGTCAACATAAACGTGTTTCAGTTCATCTTAACGAAGCACTTGAACAACCACAATGGTTCGTTGAAAATAAATTGATTGTACCAAAGAATCAAACAATTGTTTACAGTCGTGATATTTTGATCTTCTATGCCAATCGTCGATATCAAACAATTAATTTTGGCAGATTGACTACTCCATGTAACTTCATGGCTCTCCCAACTACTGTTACCGGTTTCGAATCAGTTAATGATGTTTGTGTTAACTTCACAAACGAAATTGATGTTGGTGGTGATACCTTCTTGCTCCGATCTGTTGTGTTAGTTGAAAAATCACAAATGAACAAAAACTTAATTATTGGTTCAACTACAGCTATTGTTATTCCAAGAGATATTTCAAAAGGTAAATACGATGATAGCTATTTGTTATATGATCCTCAAGGAGCTGGCGAACAATTTGAATCTGACGGATCATTCGTACGCAATAATCCTATAACTTATATTCCTGGTGAATCAGCATTCAATGACCAAGGAACTATTGAATCCTTCTACAAGAGAGCATGTTGCCGTGGTACTATTTATGTATATGTTAAAGATGTACTTAACAAACCTTGCTTGTAAGGATCTGACTAACTAATTTATTATTAAATTTTTAATAGATTTACCGATTAAATCTATTAAAAATTATTCATTTTATTTAAAATCCCCATGCACTCGTTAAACTTGGTAATGTTCTTCTACCCGCATGTGATACATTTAATGGTCTTGCAATTGGCTGTATTGGTTTATTAATTTCATCTATGTAACTATAATATTGTTTGATATTAGTAATCATATCTGGTAATACATCACACACAACTCTTTTATTTAATAATTTTACTTGATGAATAATTTTATCTGGTAAAAAATCTCCATAATTCATAAATGTGGCTCGCATTGCAACTAATAAATCAGATTCATCTTGATCATCAACTTTAAATTTTCCTTCAGTTTTATTGTATATTTCTTTTTTAATCATATTTTGTATTCTTTTAATATTTTCATTTGAAAAAAATAATCTACTTAAATCAGTTGGTATAAAAACACCTTTTAATATTCTACCTGCCATATTTTTATAGTAATCCTTACCTTTATTATATAATGGATCCTCAAAATTCACATTTTTTTTATTGACCTCTGATGACAAATTAAAACTACTATTTTGATCATCAAATGGAGATTGTCCATATGTTGGAGTCATATTCAAATTAGAATAGTTCATGATCTTATATATAATACATATTTAAAATAATTTTATTTATTCAATGACATAAAACTTATACCAGTTACTTCATTTATTTGTATCTATTTAAATGTTGATTAGATAGTTATAAGTATTGAATTAGAAAGGTATACCATAACAATATATCATTTCATTTTTATCAACTATCTGAAAATATATATGACTTAAATAATCGTAATTGGATGCTTGTCCTTTCAATAGCTTTTGATATAATAAATATGCTGGTTGATGATGTATATTATTTTTATTTAAATCTTCATTATTAATGCGTATAAGATTATCGGATATATATACTCTATATACAATGTTATTAAGTATATAACCAAATTTTACCATATAATCAGGAAATCTTTCATTCCATTCATCCGTACCATCACACGGACCACCACATATCCATGCTTTGGTAATATTTAATGATAAGTCTGCTTCTGTCATTTTATATATTTTTTCTATAATATATTTTCCCTCATCTTTTTGTTGTAATTTATACATTTCAATGCTCAAATCTTGTATTGTTTCTTTAATCTTTTTGGATTGTGTTATTAAATTATCTACTTTTTCCATTAAATTATTTAATTCTGTCATATTGTTATAATAATATTGTAACTGATTAATTTATTTTGATACAATTTATATTTCAACTTTTATTATTTATTAATCGTATATTATTAAATAGTTATTTAATAATATTCATTCAATATAAATAATTGTATTATTTAATATTTATTTTTTGAAAATAGTGTATGTCTCTAATAAATCATCTTCATTCAAATTTGCTTCATTCGCTTTATAATTCTGTATAATCGGTTCCATCTGTGAAAAATTATATAGGGAACCTACTGCAACTGTTTTTTCAATAATATCTTCTTTTTGAGGATTTTCTTTTGTTAATATTAATGCAGTTCCTGCCGTTTTTTCTCCCATATATAAAACAAATTTGTATGTATTCGCTTGTTCTTCATATACTAAAACCTGACCTTTTACAAATGATGAAAAATCATCTTTTCTTAAATGTGGAACTTCGGCCTCCTTTAAATAAGTTCCAATGCGATTGTTCATAAACTTTCTCATATATTTATATATGTAATATCCTATATTATTATTACCGGCTTTATCACTTTGTATTTGATCTAATAGACGAATAATATCTGCTGGAGGTTTACTACCACCATTCGCAGTAAATGATCTATCAAATGCATTATTGTTCATTATTTTAATAAAAGTATTAAATGCTACTTTTTGTAAATTTTCTGATGTTCCGCAATTCATATTTCCTGAATTGTATTCATCTGCGGAATATATGGTACTATATATTTTAAACTTCTTTGAATTATTTTTTTTCATTATTGTAAATCCATTCTCTTGTATATCTTTATATTTGCTATCAATTAATACTAAATAACCATAGTTCGGAATATAATAATCAATACCATCAACTTTATATTTCCAATAATTGGTAACATTGTTGTGCAGTGATATGTCTTTTATGTATACATTATCTGCAAGTGTAAAATCATTAAATACAATATTATGTATCTGTAACACATATAGAGCAACTATTATTTGGAAAAGTATTGAAAACCAAACTTTTTCTGTATGATAACCCGTATTTATCATTCTTTTAATATTACCTTCAATTTGATAACTTTTCGATGCCCAACCAAATAAATTATAAATTGGTGATTCTGTTAGTGCAACTAATGCTTTTCCGCTATAACTATCTGGATTCATTTTAATTAAAACATTTGGATTTGAAATTAATCCACTCGGCTCATCGCCACATCCTCCACGTTGTCTATATGGTTCAAATCTATTCTGAATTTGTTGTGTAACCATCTGTGATGCTAATACTGGTGGTAATTGGGATGCTAATTGTTGACCAATTGTTGGTTGTGATTCAATTAGTTGTTGTGTTATTGGTTCCATTTTTGGTGCACTTATCCTATCTTCTGTAATAAATTTTGGTTGATATGGATTACTTTTTCCTTTCATTATTTCTATTTTATTAAAATCAATATCTGGTTTTTCTGAAATAAAATATGCATACATTACTACAAAATTTGGACATATTAATGTTTTAATGATCTGTTCACGAATATATTCATAATATGCTACTTCTCTCCATACATCATAATCATTATAATTTTTCTCTTCCTGTTTATTAACCATATATTCGCCTTGTGTTAATCTATAAATCCTAATATTTACACCTACTGAATTTTTTGCACATGTAACATTGTTTGATTGTGCTTCGTATCTAATTGGATAACATGATTGATATATTAACATACCATTCGGTAATCCTTTGTATGGGTTGTTTGAAAATAAATTTGTATTGTATGGATTAACGTTTATATATTTTAAATAGCTTGATAATGTTCTTCCTCCTGCTCCTGGTCCGTTACCATCTCCCCCTAAACTAATATCTTCTCCATCATTATTTTTAATTAATACTGATCTTATAAAATTATAAATTGATAACCTTTCACCTAATGTCGATGATGTGTTTTCAAATTGTTTTGTTGGTAACATATCTTCGTACACCATATTTAATTTTACATGGTCTGCCGTCGGACCCACTGCATTTATACTGTAATTTTTAATAACCGGAACAGTATTCACTGAATATGTATATGGTTGATATGGATTATAATTAATATATTGTGGTGGAATATATGGTGATGGAGCTCCAATTGGCATAAATGTTCCTGGTTCTACAGTTTTTGGTTCTTTGGGTTTTGTCGGTTGATATACTTGTAAATTAATCATTGGGTTCAATTTGACTCCTGGCGGTCCTTGATATCCCTTAGATGATTGTTTATCTAATTCTTCCTGTTGCTTTTTATCATTGTATTTTTCACCATATATTTGTTTTTGTATATTCGGAATAAATGGACTGTGTTTTGGTTCTTTATATAACGGAACTACTTTTTCCCCACCAAATTGGCTAACCTGTCCGCCTTTTTGTTTATTTTCCGTATTATTTAAAAAAAAAAAGCATTCTTGTCTTTCTTGTTTTTCTTATCTTTAATTAAACCATATCTCTTTTGTCTTCCTCCCATTTGTGGCACTGGTATTCCACCCATTCCACCCATTTCTGGCATTGGCATTCCATCCATTGCTGGCATTGGCATTCCACCCATTCCTGCCATTGCGCCCATTTGTCCTCCCATTTCAGGTGTTATAACTTTTAAATCTGGTGGCATTGCACCAACAGTTCCCGGCATTATGGATCCCATACTTGATGGAATTTTACTATTCATACCAGAAGTGCCGGATGATGTTCCAGGAAGACCCATTGAAGGATACATTGAACCCATATTTCCATTTTGATTTGGTAAGGGAGGTAATGATTGCATGATATTTTGATCAGCTTTCATTGGTAACATATTTGCACCTAAGTTTTGCATAGTATTTTGCATTGTATTACCCATATTTGGTGGAATAAATTGTTCAGATAATGCATTAGGATTTTGTGGATAACCCATATTTGGCATATTAGGAATTTTAAATCCTGGATTGGGCATAAATTGACCATTCATTGGTGGATTACCCATCATCATTGGATTCATTGGTTGCTGTTGCATATTTATATTTTGATTTAAATTTGTTTCTGATAAATCACTTAATTCAGATGTATCATCATCTCGTTTTTTTTTACTTTTTCCTTTCTTCTTTTCCTTCTTTTTTTCTTTTCCTTTATCATTTGTATTCATTCCTATTGTGGGCATTTCTTGGAAAAGTTTCATGAATCTATTAGTTGGCTCCTGTTTTTTAGGAATATGTGATGCGTCAACTTCAGTATCACGTATAGTCATATTCACATCATCACTATCACTGTCATCTTTATTTGTCATTCTACTTTGTTTTGAATATTTCTTAAAAACTTCTTTTCGTAATCTTTCAATTTCTTGTTCTGCAGCATCAATTGAATCTTGATCTTCAATATCAGCTTCTTCTTCATCTGCTTCTATTACGGCTTCTTCTTCTTCGTCTAAATTATCATCTACATCTACGATTTCAACATCATTTTCGAGTTCAATATCGTCATCGTCCTTCTTATCTTTATTTTTCTTTTGATCTTTTTTAGTATCTTTAGGAGCATCCTTTTTAGTATCTTTTGGAACATCTTTTTTACTACGCGATACTTTAGCTTTTTCTTTAGATTTTTTTTTAGATTTTTTTTTAACTTTATTTTTATGATTATCATCATTGTCTTCTTTCTTACTTTCTTCAAAATCATCTTCGGCACGACTCAATAACGTGCCTTCAGATAATGTGTCATTATCTTTTGATAATTTTGCTTTTTTAAGTTTTCTTGTTCCTCTACTAATCACTTTATTATTATCCTTTTTTTTTTGTTTTTTTCTTGCCAACATTTGCGGGGCATCAGAAACTTCAGTGGGAGATTTTGGATAATCTATATTACCATCTTTTATATTAAATTTTTTAATATCCTGTGGATTATTAGAAATTGGAGATATTGACATTTCAGAGTCCATCGATTGTCTTATAAATTGTGAAAAGAAATTATTTTTTTTGAGTATTATTGTTGGCGTTTGAATTGAACTAACATTCGTCTCAAAATATGCTTCATCCAAACCATTAAATTGTTTTTTATTTTTTGTTCTAAATTGATCTGGTAATACATCATTATAAAAATTTTTGATTTCTTTAGGTATCCCCCCTAATTCTTCCAATAAATATAATAATGATTGGAAAAAATAATGAATGTCATAATATGGATTTTCTTTTATTTTATTATCTGAATCATAATTTTTAATATAATCATTAATATGACTTTTATCAAAATCGGTCATTTTAATTTCAAACCCAACGTTTGGGATATTAAAAACTGTATCCCCTATATTAAATTTTTCTATATTATCATTTTCTTTCTTTTTAGATATTCTTAAAGAATAAGTATTCAGCATATTATGTCTAAAATTTGTGTGTCTCTCTGTGATCTTATAAAGAGTATATAAGATTTGGAAAAATAATACTTTCCATTGATTTTCTTTTAATGATTTGTAATTTTCACGAATAAATTCATCAAGGGTAGACATTTTGAAATAATGTTCTGTTATCATTAAATATATGTCTGTATCATTTGTAATTGTAATATCTTGATGATTTTTTTTAGAAATTTCATCAATAATTTCAGAATTGACTTCTTTTAATTTTCCATATTTTGTGTCAAAATTCATAATTGGAAGTAAAATAAATTTTAATTTTTCATTTATTACTAATTCGCTCAAAATATACATCACTGCCATATTATATACTTCACCTCTGTGTAAATCATCAATATTTTTATTTTTATTATCATATATACCAACAGATATAGTTGATGGATATGATGTATCAGAATATTTTTTAAAATGCCATCGTTTATTAAAATAATCAGTATATTTAATGTTTCCCGTTAATATATTCTTATAATTAAAACTTTTTGGTTTTTTTAAATCAATTAATTTAATTGCATTTTTAACAATATGTTTGATTTTATAGCAACCAGTAGATTTATCTCTATTATAAATAAAATCATATAGGGTATTTATACAAAAATCGATATTATCATATTTATTTTCATCAGTCATATTTAACTTACTTATATATAATATTAGAAGAATATTTTATATAAATTATGTTAAATCTTTTTAACATAATTTATATAAAAACCGTGAAATACTTTTAAAAAATTAATTTATGTAGAATCATTTCCTAAACCTAATATAAAATCATAATTATCAAATTTCTTTTGTATATTCTTTTTTTCTTTTTCTTTTGCTAATCCACCTGACGAAACAATATTTTGTCCATTTGGTGTCTTATTTTTATATTTATTTTTGCTAGATTTCCTAAAATCTTCAAAAAAAGGATCAGTTTTTAATACTTCATCCGGTGTTAAATATTCGTCATTGATTAATATACGACCACGTTTATGAACATAATTACCAGATTGGTATTTTGGTGGAACAATCCTATTCACAAAATCTTTAGCTTCTTTCGGAACTATGTTGTCTGTTAGAAATTCTGGAAAAAATCCCCTTTTTATTAATGTATTGAAAAAATAATGCATATCATAATATCTGTTTTGTTCCGGAGTAACATTTATTTCTTTCGTCCATTTTGAATTAACTTTTGCATTATCAATAATTCCATTAATACATGCAAAATCAAAATCCCATAATTTTATTATATATCCAATATTCGGAACATAATATGTGCATCTAACAACTCTATATGTAAATTCACTATTTTTTTTACTATTTTTTTTCTTTTTCTTCTCAATTTTATGTACTAATATATTATTTGCTTTCAAATCATTATGTCTGAACTGAGGCCATTTACTTTGTATGACTGCTAATACTGATATGATTTGAAAAAATATTACTTTCCAATGCAATAATTTGAATTGACTATAATTCTTTCTAATGAAATCTAATAAATCTCCTCTATTTGCCCATTCGCTAATCAAAATTGATACTTGGTCATGATAATTTCCTGCCTTTTGCATTTCAACAAATTCCTTATATTTTTTAATATTACCATCAATACTATCTTCTTCTATCAACGTTGTAAATGGTTTAATACTCGTATTAAATGTGCCTATCGGTAACACAATATGTGGTGTTTGTCTTTTAACAACGAAATAACTTAATAATCTAATCATCATTAATTCTGCATTTTCTGGTCGTTCAACATTATATATGTCTCCATATTTTTTTTTGGGATATGCTACTACTTTAACTGCATAATTAAACATTTTATTCGTATCTTTATCTTTAATAATACCTTGAAATGTATGTCCGGTTGTTCCACTTTTAATATATAGTAACTGGCCACCAATTTGATTTATTAAATTGTTAAAATTATAAATTTTCTTATTTAAAATTTTTCGTGTATCATTACTATTATATGAATCATCTGAATCATCATCGTTGGCCTTTGAATTCATAAAATTTTCTGTTTCAGAATTATCAAAATCTATTAATGGTTTTAATTTTTTTCCCTCTAATAATTCTTTAATAAATTCAATCCGAAATGGAATGGTGTCATGTTCTTTATCTTTTAGGGAACCTAATGAATGTAAACTTTTGTTACTACTAGATATACTTGTTTTACTTGCCATTATTATATTCTATAATGAACATTTATTATAATAATATAAACGAATTCTTTTTAAGTAATGATTAATAAATAAATTTTATATGTTATCTGTTATTATATTTCTTATCTTTTCGCTCTCTGTTAAAACTAATTTATTAACAGTTTTTAATATTCTTTTTATATCTAATGGTGGGATCATTGGTACGCATTGCCAAAACATATCCTTATTCATCATATCTAATTCTATTTTTGACGGAAACATATCAATGATTGGGGATTTTGGTGATGTAACTAAATATTGATATGAATTGGGTAATAATTTATTACATCCTGGTGGTAACACTGCCAATAATTGTACGCATGGATCTAATGGTTTTGAAATATTGAATTTGATGTTATTAATGTCGAATTTTTTATTTTTTTTTAAATATTCTACAATATCAGATAAAAATGGTGTATGTGTAAATATATATTGCCATTCCCATGACGGACAACCTTCAAAATAATATTTTGTTACCCATGCTATTCCCTCTAAATACATATAACATAATTCATCAATATGTTCCTGTTGATGTTCAGCAATTCCAAAATAATGTTCATAATATCTGAATTTCCATTGTTCTGGTGAATCACTTCCTAATTGAATTGTATCTTTCACTTTATTTAATTTCATATTTTCTAATTTCCATAATTCTATAGAATAATCGTCGTTTGCATAACATTTCTTTCTTTTTAAATAATTATCCATTTCTGGAATAATATTGATAAAGTAATCATTTTCTATTTCTGCTAACGCTGTTAAAAAATATTGTAAAAATATCATATTAATTGTTATTTTCGGTTTTATTTTTTCTATAATATGACATTTAGTTGTTAAATAAGTATCAACATAACATTCTATTATCATATCTAATCCATATTTTTTAATATCAATTGAAGGTAAATGTGGCAAAAAATCATTTCCCAAAAAATAACAAATGAAAATGAAATCATTTGAAAATTGAATTAAATTATGATCTGTAATTGAATCTATAATATTCCCATTTGTTCTTTTTTGAATATTTAATTCTAATTGTTCACCTAAACATCTTTTTGTTTTATCAATTGATACATATTTTAATTCTTCAGCAACATCTAAAATTGGATCTCTTTTATTAATTCCTTTATTATCATCTAAATTTTCAGCATGAATTTGTGATAATTGTGCTGCCTCCCTTAATAAATATATATTATTTTTTTGACTTGCCAATGACAAAAAAATTAAATCTGCATCAAGACCATATATTACATGAATTTCATCTTCTTGAGTTTTTGATTTAATATATTTAAGTATTTTATGCTCTCCCTCACCTGGAACATGATATGATAAATATGTATATATTATTTTTCCTTTTTTGTTCTTTTTTTCAATATGTTGAATAATTTCTTTATGTAATTTTTCCATAAATACAGTCCCTGGTGTTATACATGTATTATTCCAAATATTATTCTCAATTTCAATATCATGTTTTTCTTTAATTTTATTTTTAATTATTGTATCATCAATTGATCTATACCTTCTCTTTCTTTGTTGATTAATTTTTGCCATTGGTGCTACCCCATCCACAGAAATTACAACCTCTTTCTGTGGATTAGTATATCCAATTAAATAATCAATATAATTAATTATCCTCATAAACATTAATTTTTCTAATTTTTCTATATCTTTCATCGATTTACATAATTCCAATACTTTGTAACATTGTGGATGAAATAAACAGTTGGCATCCAAATATAATATGTCACATTGTTTTTCCAAATTTGGAATTATAATATTGCTTTCTTTATATTGTTTTAATAACCATGCAAAAAATCCTGGTAATCCCATAAATTATCTTTTAACCTTTAGTTTTAAATGTTATTTTAATCTTTATATAGAATTGTCGCGTTAAGAATAAATTTTTCAATTTTGACAAATATAGCAAATTAAAAATCTCAATTTAATATATACTAATAATTAATGTCATCAAACATTTTTTTACCTAAAGGAGGTTTGTCTAATGAAAGTCTTCTTAACTCAGCAACATCACCACACCCAAATAGATTATCTGATGGTGATTTGACTGGTTTAGCAAAAAATACTAAAAAACATAAATCAGGCGTTTCAACCGAAGATGTTCAAAATGATCTCGAAATTTTATTCGATGAAGCTAAACGAAGAAATATTCCTTATAATGCTTCAGGTGGCGCAAAAAAGAGACGTGGCTCTAAAAAATCAAAAAAATCTAAAAAATCTAAAAAAACTTCTAAAAAATCATCTAGAGGAAAAAAACGACGATCTTCTCGATCACATAGCAGATCAGGATCTCGTAAAGTCAAAAGAATTACCTCACGTAAAGCTAAAGGAAGTCACTCACGTAAAGCCAGCAGAAGTCATAGTAAAAAAAATAGATCCCATAGACGACAAAGTAGATCTAAACGTGGCTCTAAACGATCCGTTCCAGAAGGCTTAAAAGCACATTTGGAATTTGTCAGCTTTTTACAAAAAGATTTGGGTCTTAAAGGTGGTCCAGAAATTCAACAATTGGCTAAAGTATACAAAGATTTAGCCAAAAAACAAAAACCCGACTTGAATTCAATTCAATCTGCTGAAGAAGCTAAAAAACTCTTCTTGGCTGATAAGGCAGGCAAAGGACCCCAAAAGAAATTGGATGAAATTAGAAAAAATAATGTTGCAAAAAAAGCAGCTAAAAAAGCATCTAAATCAAAAGGTGAACCGGCAGTTACCTCTGAATCTGAATAAATAAACTTTTTAATTTTATTGTTACTAATTGTTAAAATATTATTATATTTCAACAATATTATATCGATCTAACATATATCACATCATTAGGTCCCGATTTTTTTACCATTGTTTGACAAATCCGAATCCTACAGGTCAAATTGACATTAAATGGTTGTTTATGTGGTTTATAGTTTTTCGTCATTAGTTCATTGACTTTCTCAATAAGATTTTCAAGTGTATTACTGCATACAATATCGTAAGTTTTTTCTTTTTGAGACATTAATTTAATTGTTAAAATATTTATTTATCAAGTAAGTTCAATCTATTTAATCATTCAATTTTTTCAGATTTTGTTGTATCATTAGTTGTTTTACGTATCATGGCTTGACAAACTTCATAATTTAATGCTGAACTACTAAAAAATTGATCATGTACACCATAACTATTTCCACGTAAAATCCATCCCAATTGTAATAATTCGTTAACTCGTTTTGTGGTATATTTTGGTTTTCCACAAATAATTTGATATTCTTCTATTTTATTTTCTATTGTTGTCATTATTAATTAATTTAATAATTTATTAAATATAAATTATTAAATTAATATTTTTCAACTTTTATATTAACTTGCGTATTTTACCATTGCTTGACTAACAGATGTAAACACGTGATTCGATGTTTGACCATTACGATCAAACGATGGATAGCCAAACAAATTCCATCCTTTTTTTAATAATTCATTTACCTGTTTTTCTGTTTCTGCCGGGTATTCAACAACCAATTTATATCCTACGATTTTTTTACATTCATTAATTTTATTTTCTGTTGTCATTATTGATTTTATAAATATTAAATTAATAATAAATAAATCATATCATATTCAACTTTTCGGTTCGGTTTCCAGAGATAATTTTTATGCAATAATACGAAATTCTGAATCATTCAATATTTCTAAAACCTGGGCTTTTCTTGCATCTGTAATTATACCTTTTGATTCAAATTGTTTATCAAAATGATTGAAAGCCATTGAACTTCCACTATCCACTCTCCATAATTCCTTACCACATGTACTGTTAATACCTAATGTATTTGCAAAAAATTGTGGCGTATGTCCTATAATCATATGGCCAACCTGTAATATTTTAAGAACTGGTTCCAAATATTTTTCACATTTCGGATCATTATTTCCGATATTATGTGGTATGGCACCTAATATCCTTGTCCAAAACATAGATATATCTGTACTATTGAGTATTTTGTCAACATATTTTTTATTTATTTTTCCCAATAACCATCTTCTCATTGTTATATTAATTTTTTCTAAATCACTGTTTTTTGTAATATCCAAATCCTTGAGAAACTGAGGCAATATTCCACCATGAACAAATATATTACTACCAATAATTACAGCTGATATACGTGTGCAAGCTAAAAATTTACTATATTCATTACCAGGTTTAAATGCATGTTTTCTTGCCATTAATCCGGATTTGAATGTTAATGATGGATTATTTGGATCTTTATAATTTTCAAATTCTTTTAAACCTAAACGAGAAACATAATTCATTTGTCCCATAACATTCATAATTTCATGATTGCCAAGTAATGATATTACTGCTCCCCCAGATACCATTGCTTTAATATTTAATTCAGTAAATAATTTTAATATTTTGATATCTGATGCTTCATCATTATAAGTTGCTAGTTCATGATCGCATGGAACATTAAATGGGCGACATCTATCAACTTGATCACCAACTTGTACAATATGCGTATCTTCACCTATCCAATTTAGATCATCATCTATAACATTTGCCATTTTAAGTAATTTGATTAATAAATTATAATCTCCGTGTATATCACCCATAACAACTATTCTTCTTGTAGCCGGTAATATTGTGGGTAAATAATTATATCCAGGGCAATCTTCTAAAAACTCTATTTTGTCCGGAGAACCTCCTATTAATATGTATTTGGGAACTCCCATACTTTCATTTAATTTACTCATATAATATTATAGTGAAATTATTTACGTAGATAAATTAAATTATTGATTTTCTTTATTTTATCATTTTTAATTCCATTGGTTGGTGTATTTATTTTATGTTCGTTAGCCGGTAAAATTGAATTAAATCCTTTTGGATTTCCAGCAAATTTAATATTTATCCTAGACAAAATGTATCCTACGAAAATAAGTGACATATAATATTATATTTAATTAAAAACATAATATTTAGATAATCAAAATGTTCAATTTTTTTAACATCATCATAAATTATCATATGATTTACAATATGTTGAAGTTGCCTTGTGAATATGCGCCCTGATATTATCATAAATGATCATAGAATGTTACCAAATTCCATTTGAATACCATTCTATAGTAATTTATGATGGTATTCGGGCTGGAGTTGCCTTGTGAATATGCGCCCTGATATTATCATAAATGATCATAGAATATTACCAAATTCCATTTGAATACCATTCTATAGTAATTTATGATGGTATTCGGGCTGGAGTTGTCCTGTGAATATGCGCCCTGATATTATCATAAATGATCATAGAATATTACCAAATTCCATTTGAATACCATTCTATAGTAATTTATGATGGTATTCGGGCTGGAGTTGTCCTGTGAATATGCGCCCTGATATTATCATAAATGATCATAGAATATTACCAAATTCCATTTGGATATCATTCTATGGTTATTTATGATGGTATTCGGGCTGGGGTTGTCCTGTGAATATGCGCCCTGATATTATCATAAATGATCATAGAATATTACCAAATTCCATTTGGATATCATTCTATGGTTATTTATGATGGTATTCGGGCTGGGGTTGTCCTGTGAATATGCGCCCTGATATTATCATAAATGATCATAGAATATTACCAAATTCCATTTGGATATCATTCTATGGTTATTTATGATGGTATTCGGGCTGGGATTGCTTATTTATTTAATCTATATATATCTGCATAAGGTTTGCTATATCCTAATGGCATATTTAATAATTTATCTCTTTCAGTAAATAACCTTTTTCCAACTTCATAAGGATTTGCAGATTCGAAATAATCTGAATAATTATATCCACCATACATTTTATCTTTGAGACTCATAACATTGCTATAATTCTTTTTATAAAAATCAGTGAAATCAATATCACTTGCCTTTTGCATACTACAAGCGATTGGATATGGATTTGCAACTACATTATTAGTTAATGGAATATTATTACATACTACTTTATCAACAGGATATGGATTAATTGGTGAAAAAGGTATGCTCTTTTCTTTATATCCAGGCGTATCTCCTACGAACGTTTCTATTTTTGATTTATTTTGTGAATCAACAGGTACAGCTTGATATGCTTGTGTCCCCGATTTTTGATCAACATTTACATAATATTGATCGTTGCCATCTTTTTGAATATTAACAATTATTGTTGATTTTGGTACTTCTATCGGAGGTATATTTACTGATACATTACCTATTTTATTATCGATTAATGCTACTATACTTAATCCAAATATAATTGCTAAAACTATTATAAATATTATTACCATACATATATCTATTGTTTCCATTACGATAATCTATAATATATCTAATATTTTATTTTAAACACAACGTTTCATCTTGTTAATATCTCTCTGCCATATTTTTCCATTTGGACCGATAGGAGAATATAAATTTAAACCATTATTTAGCTCATATCCAAATTCGCCCATATTTGATTCAATGCGAGCTTTACTTACTTTAACATCTCTTTCGTTAGAATCTACCTGGACACCTCTTGATTTTTCTTCCATTATAATATCTTCTTCAATATCCATATTTTGAACATTATTTGTATTACAATTATTCACTTCAATCAATTCATTTATTTCGTTAGTTTGGTCAATTTCATTCATTTTATTTTTGACATGCATTGAATCACCGTTGTCAATATCATTTTGCATTAATATTACATTATCATTAATTTCATCCATATCTTTTGTTTTTTTCTTTACAATTGCCATTATTTCTTTATTCACCTTATATCTATTCAATGTCATTAATGATATTAACAGACCAACTGCTGCTATTATTGCAACAGTAGGATTTTTTCTAAATACATATGCTATTAAGAAAAACATTAATAATTTGACTAATGTATAATCAAATAATTTGACAATTGAATTTGGTAATTTTGGAGCCACCATACTTGCATAAACAATTAAAAATATTGTAAGCGCTGAAGATACATATTCATTATCCAAGAAAGATAAAGAATTTTTAACAGTATTATCAAAAGTTTCAAAACTCATTTTATAAATATATACTATATAAATTTTTTGATATATAACCCGATTTGACTTTTATTTTAAAATTGATTTTAAAACTACATAAGAATAAACCAATATTACTAAATATATAAAATATTAATGGTTAATGGAATATTAACGAGACGAGGTTATGTCATTAAGAAAGATGATTTATCGGATAAAGAGTTTGAAAAAATTAAAGAAGATTTATCTGTGTCACCAAGTGCTAATGATGAATTTGGCAAAGACGCTGTAACTTATGAAGTGTATAATGATGATGGCGAAAATATAACTGTTCCCAGATATTATGGAATAAAATATTTTGGTCAGCCAATAACAAATGAAATTGTTAGTAAGAATGTTAAATTTAAGTTTACTAAAGAATTACGGGATTATCAGGTTAAAATAGTTGATAATTGTTTAAAATCCATGAAAGATAATGGGGGTGGTATTTTATCAGTTCCATGCGGTATGGGTAAATGTTTAGCAAAAGGAACACAGATTATGATGAGTGATGGATCAATTAAGCTAGTTGAAGATGTAAAAATTGGAGATTTATTAATGGGTGATGATTCAAAACCAAGAAAAGTTTTATCATTGGCAAGAGGAAAGGAAGAAATGTTTGATATTATACCAACGAAAGGCGAAAAATATACCGTAAATAGATCACATATATTATCTTTAAAATATCATACAATTAAATCAGTTGAATCATTCACAATAAACGGTATAAAATATAACAATGGTGATATTGTTGATATTTCGGTTGATGATTATTTAAAATTACCCAGTATGTATCATGGCAAAGAATCACCATTAAAAGGATTTAGGGTACCAATCGATTTTGATTCCAAACAAGTTGATGATAGTCCATATGCATTAGGATTATGGCTTGGCGATGGAAATCCAGAACGATGGGATGAAAATAAGTACATTCCTGATCTATATAAATATAATTCTAGAGATATCAGATTACAATTACTTGCTGGTATTATTGATGGTAATCTAAATAAAAATACGGATGGCTATGATATTTATCTTGAATCTGAAAAATTAATAGATGATGTAATATACTTATGTAGATCGCTTGGATTTGCTGCCTATAAATCATGTACAATTAGCAAAAATGGAACATACTATAAAACAACAATTTATGGTAATGACCTAGAAAAAATTCCGATACTACGTCATAGAAAATCAACAAAGGATCTACCAGGAAATTCACCAGAAAATCTAGCAAAAAATCCACTATTATACAATATTTATGTAATGTCCATCGGTGAAGGTGATTATTATGGATTTGAAATTGACGGAAATAAAAGATTTGTACTAGGTGATTTTTCAGTTACACATAATACCACAATGGCATTATATATGGCATGTGCGTTAGGCTTAAAAACATTAGTTGTTGTTCATAAATCGTTTTTACAAGATCAGTGGTATGACAGGGCACAATTTTTTACAAATGCACGTATAGGATTGATTCGAAGTAAAAAAAAAGATGTTAAACATAAAGATATTGTTATCGGTATGATACATAGTATTAGTATGATTGATTATGACATGAAATTATTTGATGAATTCGGACTTGTCATTTATGATGAATGCCATCATGTTGCCGCACGAATATTTTCAAAAGCACTATATAAAACTGGTGCAAATTATACTTTAGGTTTATCGGCTACGCCATATAGAGGTGATGGGCTAACAAAAGTAATAAATTGGTATTTGGGTGATATGATGTATAGGGAAACTAAAAAAATTAATAAATTGGTTGTTGCAAAAATATTCAATTATCAATCAGATAGTGATTTATTTGTTGAAAAAAAAAGATGGGTTGCTGGAAAAATAAGACCTTTTATGCCGACAATGATTACAAATTTAACTTTAATTCCAGAAAGAAATAAATTTATTATTGATATTATTAATAATTTAAGAAAATATCCAGAAAGAAAAACATTAATTTTAAGTGGACGAATTGATCATTTAGAATATTTAAAAAATGAAGTTGATAAATATATTAAAGAAGAAGAGGAAAAGGGAATTATATTAGAAAATGAGTGTAAGACATATTATTATATTGGTAAATTAAAACAAGCTCAAAGAAGGGAAGCTGAACAAAATGCAGATATTTTATTTGCGTCCTATGCAATGGCTGAAGAAGGATTGGATATTGATAGATTAAATACTATCATATTGGCTACTCCACAAAAAAATGTTGAGCAGGCTGTCGGTCGAATTATGAGAAAAATTCTTAAGAAAGAAGATACTAAACCACTTATTATTGATATTGCAGATTATTTGTCAAGATTTAAAGAACAATCAAAACGAAGATTAAAACAATATACTGATGGAAAATATCAAATAAAAGAATATTATGTTCAGGATGATAAATTAATTTCATATACAGATCATCTTAAAAATAAATATGGTTATACAGAAAAAGAAATTCAAAAAAATATTACTGATAACCCTAATAAAATATATGACCCTGATATTTCTAAAATATTATTTCTTGACAATGATGATTGTGAAGAGAATGACAATAATAGTGATGATAAAAATGAATGTATTAATGACAACCAGGATGAACAAATAGTGGTTAAAGGAAAGGAAAAAGGAAAAGGGAAAAAAAAATATCAACCAAAATATGATGACGATGCTTATTTATTTGATGAAGATTGATAAACTTGGTTTATAATAATTTAATAAGTTGATTTGCTACTTTTCCAACAACAGTTACTGTAACTACATTACCTGCTAGTTTATATAATTTACTATCAGATATATCATTTAAATCTTTTAATAATAATTTTTTTTTAAAATTTAAATCATAAATCTTTTTACTATTTTCATCAAAATCATTTGCTAACACAGTTTCAACTTTACCTGTCTTTTCAAGTGCATATGAAAAGGCACCAGTACCAGCAAACAAATCAACTAATTTTAATTTTTTTGTTTTATTCTTTTTTGACATAATATAGTTGTATTTATATATTTAATATTTAAATTTAAATTTTTATATAATATTTCAACTTTTCTAATGGTTAGTCGTTGAGACTGAGCCAAACTTGTTTCCAACAAGTTGTTGGTCACAAAAAAAATTGATATTAAATAACATTAAAATAGAAATATTAATATAAAGAAAAAGATAATTTATTTAATAAATGAAAAAACACATACAGACACCGTGGATTGAAAAATATCGACCCAAAACAATTAATGAATTGGTAGCCGATGAAAATACATTACATAAAATAAAAAAAATAATTAATGAAAAAGATATGCCAAATATTATTATTACTGGAAACCCAGGGATTGGTAAAACTACAACTATTCTTTGTATTGCCAGGGGTTTGTTTGGAAATAATATGGAACAAGGTGTCCTAGAATTAAATGCATCGGATGATCGTGGAAGTAAAGTGGTACAGGATAAAATGATAATATTTTGCAAAAAAAAATTACATTTAAATAAAAAGATTATTGAAAATAAAGAAAATAAAAATAATGGCTGTAAGGATGGTAATAAAGATAGCGATAATGATTCCGATGATGATAAACAAGATAATGAAGAATGTGAAGAAAAACAATTCGCTGATCATAAAATTATTATACTGGATGAAGCCGATAATATGACAAGTAAAGCACAACGATTAATAAATAATTTAATGGAAAAATATCATAAAACAACAAGATTTGCATTTACATGTAATAAATCTTCTGATATACTAGAAGCCATACAGAGTAGGTGTATTATTTTACGATATTATAGATTGAGCAATGATCAGGTTGTCAAAAGATTGGAAGAAATATGTGCATTGGAAAATATTACTTATGATAAAGAAGCATTATATACAATAGCATCTAATGCCCAAGGAGATATGCGACACGCAATAAATAGTTTACAATTGACATATAATGGTTTTGTAAATGTTACAATTGATAATGTTAATAAAATATGTGATCGACCACAACCATATACAATAAAAAAAATATTTGAATCAATATATAAAAAAGATCATAGGGAAGCTTTAAAATTATTAATGAATCTAAAAGAAAAAGGATATTCTGGATCAGATATTACATTAAGTATGATCAATACATTGAAATTAGCTAATTATATTGAATTTGATGAGAAAACTAAAATTATGTTTATGGATAAAATAAGTAGGGCTGCATATATAATATCAAAAGGTATTGATACAGATTTACAACTTATAGGATGTGTGTGTAGTCTTCTAGAACTTAATTGACAGTAGTAAGAACATGATTATTTGGTACAATTGTTTGTGGAATTTTTATAAATCCACAACCTGTCTGATGTGAAAAAAACTGATAACCAAAAATATTTCCTACATTTCCATCTAATGGTTTATTAAATGTAATAATAAATGTGCTACAGCTAATTGGATTCTTTAAAAGTCCTCTTGGTGAAACAAAAGATGTCATTTTATAATGATATTTAAGCTGATCCTATCATTTGCGGGCATCGCGCATCCATCTAATGGTTTATTAAATGTAATAATATAAATGTGATACAGCTAATTGGATTCTTTAGAAGTCCTCTTGGTGAAACAAAAGATATCATCCTGTAATGATATTTGAGCTGATCCTATCATTTGCGGGCATCGCGCATCCATCTAATGGTTTATTAAATGTAATAATATAAATGTGATACAGCTAATTGGATTCTTTAGAAGTCCTCTTGGTGAAACAAAAGATATCATCCTGTAATGATATTTGAGCTGATCCTATCATTTGCGGGCATCGCGCATCCATCTAATGGTTTATTAAATGTAATAATATAAATGTGATACAGCTAATTGGATTCTTTAGAAGTCCTCTTGGTGAAACAAAAGATATCATCCTGTAATGATATTTGAGCTGATCCTATCATTTGCGGGCATCGCGCATCCATCTAATGGTTTATTAAATGTAATAATATAAATGTGATACAGCTAATTGGATTCTTTAGAAGTCCTCTTGGTGAAACAAAAGATGTCATCCTGTAATGATATTTG
>Ga0206911_1027_pt1 | contig 37062 bp, 31 predicted proteins | sample Alteio_BWOrgHeat_74_FD_152956 | JGI IMG/M metagenome (GOLD analysis project Ga0206911, IMG submission 152956) | Enriched cells from forest soil in Barre Woods Harvard Forest LTER site, Petersham, Massachusetts, United States -... | ecosystem: Environmental > Terrestrial > Soil > Temperate forest >...
TAAAACAGACCTCGCCTGTGAGTTAATCGACATTAGCAGATTTAGCTTGTCAGCATCACTGGTGCTCGTCTCAAGATGGTAGGAGGGAGGAATGCTGATCTCAAAAGTGACACTACGTTGCGCCTGTAGAGGAAGGAGATACAATAAGGTAATAAGGATTGCCCCAATAAATCTAACCATATGCCTCATTACACTATTTTGAATTACAAATTAGTCAATAAAAGCCTTACTGTGCAATTTTTTAACTTAAAACCTGAGGTGTATATTTACTAACCTATGCTGATATGGAAAGGTCGAAGCGTGAAAATGTTTCTTATTATGTTTGTATATTAAGTTTCATATGCTACGTTATTGCCTGATCATATTTTTTATAATCAACTCTGCTCATTCATTTGCGCAGACTTTCGTCATTAGTGGCTCAGTATCTGGTGAAGGCAGACGACAGGAGGATGCACTCATTGATATTTATGAATATAATTCTTCCATTAAAACAATTCGTACAGATAAAAAGGGTCTCTTCTCTATTTCTCTGATCAAAGGGGATGAGTATATACTTGTTTTTTATAAACAGGGTTTCGTACTGCAAAGCATCAGTATCACTGCCAGCGAAAGCAAACGGGATACGATATCTGGTTACTCCGTATTTATTAATCTTGATAAGGATGGAAAATTACCGGAAGGTTTGTATTTCAAACAGCCGATGAAACGTATAGTGACCGACAGTACGGGCAAAACAAATACTGATGCGCATTTTTTCATAGGAAAGATCAGACCCCAGCAAAGAGCTGATACTATAATGGTACTGTTCAACCGGGCTCAGGCCAATCAGTACATACTCGTAAGTAATATGCGGTTAGGTTCTAAAAGTATAGATACAAATTATTCGCAGGAGGTCGAGGTAGGTATCAGGAAAGAAATTGCTGACAACAGAGAAAAGATGAAACGATCTATTGCGAGGTATGATTCAATATCTGCTCTGGAGGAGAAACATAAAAAAGCTGCTATGACTGTTACAGGGAGTGGGCAGCTGGCTCAAGTGATTGAAGCCCAAAGGCTTTTGGCGGACCGGCTTTCCGAGAGTGCAGAACACTGCCTGTTGGAGCAGCAACAATTTCTCGCTTTTGCCCGTCTCAATGAGTTGACGGCTTTAAGAAATGAACGGAACCTGGCGACTGCGACCGACTCCGGGCAGATACGAATGTTTAATTCCGCTGCCGATAATGCCAGGTTATCTGCTATTAATAACCGTTATAGGGCAATGGACGCTAATCGGAAATTTCAATTAAATAATAAGTACCAATCGCTGAACTATCAGGAATATATTGAAATGTGGCTCTATCAAAAATATAAGGAGGATACTGCATATGCCACGGCGCATAGGAATAACAAGGTCATTTCAGCGCCGGTGGCAACCGCAGCGTCCATTGACACCTCAGATAATCTATCAAGGATGAATGATAAGCAAAGAACAACTCTGATAGGTAAGGCTCTGGATGAAGAGAAGAGGTTCAAGAATTATAATGAAAAGACTGAAGTAAAAAAAGTGGATGGTACTAATATGTCGGTGAAGAATATTCGTATAGCAGATGATAATTATGAAGAGCAGACTGATAAAAATGGAAAAGTAAGATATTTGAAAAATGGGAAGCCTATAACTAAAACCACTTTCGAATTTGAGACCAAACGAAAAATGGATGACGTACTCAATACCATAAAAGAAGTGGATAAGTATGGGAAGTAGCTATACACAAGAGATAAGAGACTGTGACTATAAAAAATTGTTGTTTATATTGTCTCAATACTCATGTCTCAATACTCAAATCTTTATTTTTTGTGTTTTTTAATTTGAAATCCTTTCTTTGCACCCGTGAAAAATTTTGCGAGCAAATAAAATTATGGCAAAAAACTTAATCATAGTCGAATCGCCTGCCAAGGCAAAAACCATCAACAAATTTTTGGGTGATGATTATGTGGTGTCTTCCAGCTACGGTCATATCCGTGACCTGCCGGATAAAGGCATCGCCATAGACATCAAGAATAACTATGAACCTAAATATGAAGTAAACGAGGACAAAGAGAAAGTCATAAAGGAACTGAAGAAGTTAGCTAAAGGAGCGCAGGACATCTATCTGGCGACGGATGAAGACCGTGAGGGAGAGGCTATAGCATGGCATCTCTGTCACGTACTGGACCTGAACCCCAAGAAAGCTAAACGTATCACATACACAGAGATCACTGAGAAAGCAGTAAAAAATGCTGTGGCTAATCCCCGAACCATTAACCTTGATCTGGTCAATGCCCAGCAGGCTCGCCGTGTTCTTGACAGGCTCGTAGGATACGAACTTTCTCCGGTACTGTGGCGCAAGGTTCGTCCATCTCTGTCTGCCGGTCGTGTGCAGTCTGTGGCTGTACGTATCATAGTAGATCGTGAGCGTGAAATCAAGAAATTCAATAGCACATCTTCATTTAAGATCACTGCCCAGTTTTTTGTCAAGGACGAAAAGACAGGAAAGGTAGTCGTACTCAAAGCTGAAAGCACATCGAAGTTCCCTACTGAGGGCGACGCTGAGAAATATTTGAATAATCTGGTCGCTGCTACGTTTTCTGTCAAAGACATAGAAAAGAAGCCTACTAAACGTACTCCATCTGCCCCTTTTACCACATCGACCTTACAGCAGGAAGCCAGCCGCAAACTTGGTTTCTCTGTGGCCAAGACGATGCTTGTGGCGCAAAGGCTATATGAGGCTGGTCATATCACGTATATGAGGACTGACTCTACCAGCCTCTCTGAGACTGCTCAGGCTGCTATAGCTGCAGAGATCAAATCTAAATATGGCGCTAAATACCATAAGCAGCGCCAGTTCGCCACCAAGAATGCAAGTGCACAGGAAGCGCATGAGGCGATACGCCCTTCATATATAGAGAACCAAACAGTAGGAGGGGAGCGTGATGAGCAGAGACTCTATGAACTGATATGGAAGCGGAGCATAGCCTCTCAGATGAGTGATGCTGAACTGGAAAAGACAATTATATCTATAGGCAATAATAAAAACTCAGACCTGCTACAGGCTACAGGAGAGATAGTAGTTTTTGATGGTTTCCTTACAGTATATACTGAGTCTACCGATGAGGAAGAAGTAGATGATGCTGAGGAAGAAAGTTCGACACTATTACCTCCTCTAAAAAATGGCGACAAACTTGACCTGAAAGAAATGATAGCAACTGAGAAATTCACTAAAGCATTGCCGAGATATACTGAGGCAAGCCTCGTGAAGAAGCTGGAAGAACTGGGTATCGGTCGTCCATCTACTTACGCACCTACCATTAGTACTATCCAAAAGCGACAGTACGTGGTGAAAGAAAGCCGCGATGGTGCAGAACGGGCTTATCGTGTGCTCACCCTCGCTAAGGATAAGGTAAGCAAAATAGAAAAGACAGAAATAACCGGCGCTGAGAAAGCTAAGTTATTCCCTACAGATATAGGAAACCTGGTCAATGACTTCCTGGTTGAGAATTTTGGGGCTGTATTGGATTTCGGTTTCACTGCTGATGTAGAAAAACAGTTTGACGAAATAGCTGAAGGACATAAGGAATGGACCAAAATGATAGACGAGTTCTACAAGCCTTTTCACCTGACAATAGAGACGACTACAAAGGAGTCTAAGAAAGTCACTGGTGAACGTCTGCTGGGTAATGATCCAACGACTAATGAACCGGTGCTGGCCAAAATGGGACGCTATGGCGCTATGATACAGATAGGCGCTACGGAAGATGAGAAAAAACCTCGTTTTGCTAAGCTCCGTGCTAATCAATCTATCGAAACCATTACATATGAGGAGGCAATGGAATTATTTAAGTTGCCTCGTATAGTTGGGCAGTTTGAGGATAAGGACATCAAGGTCAGCATAGGCCGGTTCGGTCCTTATGCGCAGCATGATAGCAAGTTCATATCTCTCAAAAAAGAGCAGGACCCATATACTATCACGCTGGACGAAACGATAGAACTCATCAAAGCTAAACGAGAGTCCGATGCCAATAAGTTTATCATGGAGTTTAAAGAACATGATATACAGGTACTCAACGGACGTTTCGGAGCTTACATTAAGAAGGGAAAAGACAACTATAAGATACCAAAGGATAAAAAAGCAGAGTTGCTTACAGAGGCAGAAGTCCTTGAGATAGTCAGCGCAGGCCCTTCCAAGAAATCCCCGAGAAGAGGATTTGCAAAAAAGTAGTCTTCGTATTTATATATCATATATCATAGATCCGAAATCATAAATAGGGTTGCTTCCCGAATCAGAAATACAAGCATTGGTCCGGCTACTGGATGATAACGACAAAGAGGTCCTGAATCACGTATATACCAAGATCAAGAGTTTCGGGGTTGATATCATACCTAGTCTGGAAAGCGCATGGACCACAGAGTTAAATCCGCTTCAGCATGACAGGCTAGAGGAGATCATTCATGATATACAGTTTCAAACCGTCAGTGATGAGCTGACTACATGGATTGAATCCGATGAACAGGACTTGCTAAGAGGCTTTTATATTGTGACCAAATATTTCTTCCCGGACCTTAAGTTCGATGAGGTACAGAAACAGGTCGCTAAGATCAAACAATCTATATGGCTCGAACTTAATTACAACCAAACGCCACTGGAGCAAATACAGATATTCAATCAAGTGTTTTACGGTTATCACGGATTCAGTGGTATCCAGCTATCTGAAAAATTCGAACACTATTGTATCAATAATCTCCTTCACACGAAGCACGGTTCATCTATTTCACTCGGACTCTTGTATCAGATCATTGCACGTGAGCTGAACCTGCCGGTATACGGCGTACCATTGGTCAAATACTATGTTGTGTGTTTCTGCAAACGGACGATAACCGATTTTAGTGATACGGAGGAGTTGGAACGTGAGATAATGTTTTATGTAAATCCCGTCAATCGAGGTTCGCTTTTCTCCCGCAATGAAATAAAAGAATACCTGGAGAAAATGAAGGTAGACCTGGATGGCAAATTCTTCACTCCAGCCAATAATAAAACACTTATAGCGGAGCTCTTGACTTACTTCATAGAGTTGTCCTCGCTTAAAGCTATACCTGAGAAAGAGGCTGATTTTTATAATCTATTCCAGATAGTCACAGGTCAGAGTTTCCGTTGATCTATTTTATATCAAGAGCCCCTCGCGGGGCTCTCGATGATCATGTTTGTGCGAGTTATTCTGCCGGGTGATCGCCACCGCCACCTTCGCTCTTTCTCTTTTCTCTTTCTACCTTCATTGCTGCTTCATATTTAGCAAAAAGGTCAGCCCCCATAGCTTCTTTGAGGTTCTTTCTATGAGCCTCATTCAGTTGTTTGAGTTGACTCTTTTGATCATCACTTAGTTCATCCCTTCTTTTACCAGCCATGATGCCTTCTCTTTTTTTAGCGGCATCTGTATTGGCTGCCAGCACTTTGTCGTACGCAGTACCCAGTGGTGTTATCGAGTTGATTTTGTCTGTCTCACGCTTAGCTCTTTGTTCAGCCGTCATTGGAGGCCTATGTGCTCCGCCAGCAGGGGCTGTATTATTCTGTGCAAATGTGGCTGCTGAGAAAAGCAGTGCAGCTACTGCGATGACGATTCTTTTCATTTTGATTATTTTTAGTTTACAGTATGATTGCAATATAGTCTCCAAGTTAAAAACTATTACATTCTTTAACATTTATATCAGGCCGATGCATGTTAAAATTAGGTCAAACTCCATTCCTGCGGCGCTAATTAGTTATATGTGAAAACACTTTGGTTAAAAATTGAGATTATCATAGCCCTTGTTGGCCACATCTTTTCATAACTATCAGCACAGAGTCAGCTTTGTAGTGTTTATTGACATGCACTATTTCTGTGGCCAGGTAGTTAAGGAGGTTTGCCATTTCCACCTCGGACATCTCTATAGGATACATCGTCTGGTCGTATTTCTTTCCATTGACAGTGATAGGGGTATTCATACCATGAAATATCCAGCAGGGTAGGGAGTCCATATTTTGTTTAGCCATATCGGCATCGAGGAGCGGTGGCTCTAATGACTCAGTACCTTCACCATTATCACCGTGACATGAGGCGCAGCGGGCCTTGTAGACATATCGTCCGGGGTGATCATAAGCAGCATTGAAATAACTCATATAGAGAAACACTCCTAAACAGAGAAATGGAAATGCCACGAGAGCTATCCTTGATATTTTACTTTTCATGCAGCAGGCTTTCTATATCAGCCATCAGCTTATCAGCGCCAATGTCAGTGGTCCCATCATAGTATCCGCGTATATGCCTCTGCCTATCCACGAGTATAAAGTTGCCATCGTGTATGAATCCTCCTGCTGCATCTTTATCCTCTTTGGCCGATTCGAGATAGTGGTCTGCTATGGCATAGATGCTGTCTCTGTTGCCCGTCAGGAAGTGCCACCTATCACTATTCAGGTTTAGCTTGTTCGCATAGTTTTTAAGTACTGACACAGAATCCCTCGCCGGGTCTATGCTATGCGATAGAATAAGGAAATCCTTATTGTCCTTATATTTCTCATAAACTTTGTGCATCTCCGCTTTCATTTTGGGGCAGATAGAAGGGCAATGAGTGAAGAAAAAATCTACGACATATATCTTTCCCTTCACAGTATTGCTGTCGACCACTTTACTATCCTGATCTATAAACTGAAAAGGAGGAATAGTAGCAGTCACAGTGTCATACTCTACCTGTCCGTTTACGGTTTTCTTTTCTACGAGCTTTTGACCTAGAACCTGAACCTTAGGAGGGGGTGCATCTACACAGCCTGATAGTGTGAAGCTTATGCAAATAATTGTTATTAACCATTTCATCCCGCAAATGTATAACAGCGAAAGCAATATTCTATTAGTTTTGTTGTGAAAGAACGATAAATGTCAGATACATCAACTATACAGCCACTCGAGAGCAAACGTGTACCTAAACCTGACTGGCTGAAGATCAAGCTGCCATCAGGCGTAGAATACTCCGATGTCAAGAAGAACATCACTGAAAACCGCCTTCATACTATCTGTGAGAGCGGCCAGTGCCCTAACCAGACAGAGTGCTGGGGAGCAGGCACAGCTACCCTGATGATCCTGGGAAATGTCTGTACACGCTCATGCATGTTCTGTAGTGTGGCGACCGGAAAACCTGAGAATGTCGACATCACTGAGCCGCTGCGTGTAGCTGAGTCTATCAAGACGATGGGCCTCAAGCATGTGGTCATTACCTCAGTCGATAGGGATGATCTCATAGACGGTGGTTCCAAGATATGGGCTGCTACCATCCGCGCTATCCGCCGCCATGCGCCCGGTGTGACGCTGGAGACACTTATACCGGACTTCGCAGGTCGCTGGGAGAACCTACAACAGGTCATAGATGTGAAACCTGAAGTCGTATCGCACAACATAGAAACAGTCAAACGCCTCACCCGTGAGGTACGGATACAGGCCCGCTATGAGCGCAGTCTTGAGGTGCTCCTGCATCTCAAGGAAGGTGGTATAGAGCGCACTAAGTCCGGTATCATGCTCGGCCTCGGAGAGACTGAGGAGGAGCTATATGAAGCCATGGACGACCTTCGCGCTAGTCGGGTAGACATACTCACTATGGGTCAATATCTCCAGCCTACGCGTCAGCACCTGTCGGTCGCTAGATACGTCTCACCTGTTGAGTTCAATAAATACAAGAACGTTGCGTTGGACAAAGGTTTCCGCTATGTGGAGTCCGGGCCGATGGTTAGATCATCATACCATGCTGAGAAACACCTTATTTAGTGAATAGAGAATAACGAATAGAGAATAGTTGTAAAACCGTACCCTATGATAACAAAGAACGAAATTAGGTTTGCAAGGTTATTTATGTTTTTGTTTCTGTCTTATGCGACAAGTTGGTTTTTTTTATGGCATGGAGATAATCGGGAAAAATATCTTGGTAGTAATTCAGGGCCAATAATAGGTTTATCTTTGTTTGTATTACTTACTATATACGCTTCACTTTTAGTTTGTTACGGAAATATTACTCAGTCAAAATTGAAGTCGTTTTGTATTTCTTGTCCCGCTATTATTATCAGTTTTGCAGTAATGTGGTGTTGTCAATATTTTTATAGCCCTCCGAAGGGTAGCGGTATATTCGCGGGTTTAGCTTTTGAGTTTTTATTACTCTTTTATCTCTTCTTGGGAGCGATAATCCTGATAATTCCAATGTGCTTCGGAGTAGCTTTTGTATTAAGAAGCTTAGGAGCAAGGCTTCAAAATAAATGGCTTTCTGAAGAAATAGCTTAACAATTTCCATTATTCACTATTCGTTACTTGACTGCCAGTAGGCAGGTTCTCTTTACCTCGGTGCGTGTCCTCACGCACCGAAACAAGAATGCACTCTAGTCGTTCGTTATTCTCTACTTCCTCCTCTCTATCTCCGTTGTCAGCAGTCGTAACTCCCTTCCCATCTGCCCGGACACCGATGTATTCTCCTGTGCTCGACGAATGAGATAAGGTATTACATCCTTGACCGGGCCATAGGGCAGGTACTTAGATGCATTGAAACCCAAACGGGCGAGATTGAACGTAATGTTATCACCCATACCATATAGCTGTGAGAAGAGGATATGTGGATGCTTGCGATCTATTCCCTTTTTATCTATATGCTCGACGGCCAGCATATTTGACTCTTCGCTTTGTGAAGCTATACATACTGATATATGGTCGAGATGGTCGAGGCAGTAGTTCATGGCAGCATCGAAGTCCTTATCTACAGCATCCTTATCCGCATGTATCGGCGACTTATAGCGGAGCTTCTCCGCCCGTTCACGTTCTTTCTCCATATAGGCCCCGCGCACCAGTTTTAAGCCGAGCAGGTATCCGCCCGTCTTAGCAGCACGTAGCTGACGGTGCAGGTAGTCTAGCCTGTCCCATCTGTACATCTGAAGGGTATTAAATACCACAGCCGTTTTGTGATTATATTTGGCCATCATTTCCTCCACCATCGAGTCGAGCGGGTCTTGTATCCATGACTCCTCCGCATCTACATATATCGCTACATCATTCTTAGCTGCCGAATGGCAGAGTTTGTCCAGACGGGCCATAACCCTTGCCAGTTCTTCAGATTCAACAGGACTGAGCTTTTTACCTTCCTGTATTTTCTCAAATAGGCCAAACCTCCCAAAGCCAGTTATCTTGATACATAGGACCTTTACATCTTTATTCTCCCCGGCGAACTCCAGCGCCTCGATATTTTTCTCTATCGTCTTATCGAAATCCTCTTCACGTTCTTTCAGCTCCACACCATAGTTGAGCATGGTATAGACATGGTTCTTATGTAGTTTAGCGATGGTTTTTTTGCATTCCTCAAAGGTCTCACCCCCACAGAAATGGTCGTATACCGTAAAACGGAAGAAAGGGGACATAGGCAGATGAAGCCGCAGCGCGAACCCGGCCATCGTGGTCCCAAAATTTACCAGCTTATTATTGCTGATGAGGGAGAAAAGCCACTTGGCCTTTTTGAGTTCCGTGGTTGTCTTGTGGGCGAATGCTACAGCCGTATTTTCGAAAATATCTTTATCTATAGTGGACATGGGCGCAAATATTATGAAAATCCCCGCAGATTTCAGGGATTAATGGATTTATTCATCCTATTCATACAGGGGAGGAGCGTGTTAATTTTTTTTACTTATACATATAATTAATCCATATTTTTACCTTTAATACCCCATGCCCGTAAAAATAGAAAAATGCAATAATTAGCATTATATACATAAAGATAGCTTATTATACATTTTATCTTTATGTGTAACTAATATTTAAATTTTACTCTATATAATTCCAAATGCCATTAGCCGTATTGTACATCAGCATTCTGCCGCCTATGATTGACACCTCGCTACATTATATAATCAACCTTATTTGACTATTAAATACAAATATAGCAAACAATAAGTTAAATTCCAATTTCCCACCTTGGGCGGCTTTTTTTAGCTGTTTATTGTGATAGCAATGATATCATGCTCTTTCGGTTAGCGTTTGCCCTGAAGGGGCAACAGCCTTTAGCGTAGGGCATCGCCCTACGAAACAGAGAACTGGAACTAACGCAAATCACAGGGCTATACCAATGGTCAACAAAAATCTGAAATGTACCCCTCAAAACAACTTCTCACAATAATTCAGATTTACGGTTAAATTTGACCTCCGCGTGAGGGGCGGCTGTTAATTCCCCCTTTATAGAGGGGGTTGGGGGATTTACTCGCGGTAGAACAATGTATTTGGGACATTTTTTAAAGAACTCTAAAATCTGCTGGATAACAAATATGGTAATTCAAATAGTATTCTTAATAATCGGCATAGGCATTGGACTCCTGATAGGTTTTCTGGCGTTCAGAAAGAAAGACGACTCCGGCCAGAAAGTATCAGATGCTATCACTGATGGCCTCAGACGGGAGGCCCAGAGCGCCAAAGAAGAGGTGGTACAGGAGCGAAGCAAAAGCGAATCCCTGCAGATAGAGCGTACCCGTCTCCAAACTGAAAATGATAACCTGATAGAAAAGTTGAAGGAACAAAAGACCCAGTTGGAGGACCTGCAGGAGCGGTTTAGCAAAGAATTTGAGAACCTGGCCAATAGGATACTGGATGATAAGAGCAAGAAATTTACTGAGCAGAATGAGACGCAACTCAAAAATATACTCGACCCGCTCAAAGACCGTATCCGCGACTTTGAGAAGCGGGTGAACGAGACGCACAATGAATCTGCCATAGAGCGTAGCGCACTGAAGGAACAACTGCGCATCATGTCGGACATGAATAAGCGCATGAGTGAGGAGGCGCTGAACCTCACCAAAGCCCTCAAAGGCGATAGCAAAAAACAAGGTAACTGGGGTGAGTTGATACTGGAGAAGGTACTGGAAAAGTCAGGCCTCACCAAAGGACGGGAATATGATGTACAGCAGAGTTTCACCCTGGAGGACGGCTCACGGCTGCAGCCCGATGTGATCATTCACCTCCCTGATAATAAAAACCTGGTCGTAGACTCTAAGGTGAGCCTGGTCGCATATGAGCGCTATATATCCAGTGACGATGATGATAAGGATGCACAGGATGCCTTTCTGAAAGAACATATCGCCTCTATACGCACGCACATCAGGGGACTGAGTGGCAAAAGCTACCACAATCTATATGGTATCGGTTCGCCGGACTTTGTGTTGCTATTCATCCCAATCGAGCCGGCCTTTATTCTATCTATCAGCTCGGATAATGAACTCTATAATGATGCCTTTGATAAAAATGTAGTGCTTGTCAGTCCGACTACGCTGCTGGCTACCCTTCGCACTATAGCCAATGTCTGGAAGCAGGAATACCAAAGCCAGAATGCAATGGAGATCGCTAAGCAGGGCGCGGATATGTATGATAAATTCGTGGCCTTCGTCGAGGATATGATCAAGGTCGGCAAATTCATGGATGATAGTAAGAAAACCTACTCAGAGGCAATGAATAAGCTGCATGAAGGCAAAGGTAACCTCGTTCGCAGGGCTGAAAACATGAAGAAACTGGGGGTCAAGGCTAGTAAACAACTGCCGCAGGGCCTTGTGGATAGGGCAGAGGAGTAGAGACTATATTCGGCTGTTATTCCCCCTTTTAATCCTCCCTCTCCTTCGGAGAGGGTCGGGATGAGGTGGGATTTGCTCGCGGAAAAACAATGTATTGTAGGGGCAATCCCTTGCGGTTGCCCACTCTCAAATCCGCCAAATCTCTTCACCTCAGTGTGTGTCCCCACGCACCGAAACATAATACCATCTCATCCCATTTGGCATCACATTTGCCATAAAATTCCTAAAACCTCTCCTTTTTTCATTTGTTAAAGAAAATGTATTCTATTTTAGCCGCTCCTAAAACTGTCCATGGAAGATTTTAAAGACTATTCTAGCTATAAACCCGGTGAAACGAGACCGGGCCCTTCGCCCTATATGCCCATCATTTACTCTATGCTGATAGCTTTCGGCATTATACTGGGTATGACTTTATCTTATGTCACAGTCGGCAAGAAAAACCCGCTCTCTCGAGGCAAATATGACAAGATCGAAGATGTATTGAGTTTCATCAAACTGAAATATGTAGATACGGTCAATACAGACCAGCTCACAGAGAGTACCATCGAGAAAATGCTCTCTACACTTGACCCGCACTCTATGTATATCCCGAAGAAGGACCTCGACCAGACCAACGAACAACTCGAGGGTAACTTTGAGGGCATAGGGATTGAGTTCTATATCGTGGAGGATACCATCACTGTCGTCTCAGCTATCTCCGGAGGTCCGTCAGAACTGGTAGGTATCCATACAGGTGACAAGATCATCAAGATCGAAGACACCATCGTGGCAGGAAAGAAGATCAAGAATGAGAACGTAATGCATAAACTACGTGGCGTGGGTGGGACCAAAGCTCATATAAGCATTTTGCGCAGCGGTTCTTCAGGCCTGAAAGACTTCACTATCATACGCGGCAAAATACCTCTCTATAGCATAGATGCCAGCTATATGATAGATGCTACGACAGGCTATATCAAGATAGACCGCTTTAGCGCTTCTACACATAAGGAGTTCAGGCATAAACTCAAAGAACTAAAGGATAAGGGCCTGAAAAGCCTCATCATAGATCTGCGCGACAACCCGGGTGGCTATCTCGATGCGGCTACAGAAATAGCCGATGAGCTGATCGATGACAATAAGTTGCTCGTATATACCAAAGGTAAATCGATGGATAAGGTAGAATACCTCTCTAAAATACCTGGTGAGTTCGAGAATGGGAAACTATGCCTCCTCATAAACCAGGGTTCGGCGTCTGCTGCTGAGATACTCTCTGGTGCTGTGCAGGATTGGGACAGGGGAACTATTATAGGCCGGACCTCATTTGGCAAGGGCCTGGTGCTGGAGCAATACGAGCTACCGGACGGCTCCGCGCTGAGACTGACCGTGGCGCGCTATTATACGCCATCAGGCAGATGCATACAGCGGTCATACGCCAACGGCTATGAGGATTATTATAACGAGGTAAACGCCGGGCGCCTCCGCAAAGGCCAGTTCATGCATGAAGACAGTACCATGATCGGAGACACTACAGTATACAAGACCCTTGTGAAAGGTCGCAAAGTATATGGCGGCGGCGGCATCAGGCCTGATGTATTTGTACCGCTGGATACGACTGAGGGTTATGAGTATCTTTACAAAGTGCAGGTCTTTATCCGTAGTTTTGTATATAAATACTACTCTGCTAATCCCAATATACTTAGTTCATATACTTCTCTTGCGGACTTTAGTGCACGCTTCGCGATCAGCCCCGCTATCGAAACTGCGTTCAGGGAATCACTGAAGGAGCAGAAGTTTGTAATAGATGAAAATCGCTACGCCAAGGTCAAAGATAAAGCGGATCAGGAGCTAAAGGCCTACTTCGCCCAGCAGAAGTGGCAGAGTGACGGGCTGTTCTACATTCTCAATCAGAATGACAAAGTGGTGGACAAGGCACTGGAAGTGATAAGAACCAAGTAATGTTCTTAAGATTATGTGATTCTTTCTCTTTGCAAAAAAAATAGTTAAATCTACTTTTGTTAAAGTAATAAAACAGATATTTACACATTCGATACTATTATAAAGCATCAAGCCATAATGAATAAATTAGTCATACTTTCTCTTTGCATTTGTTTTGCAGTTACAGTGATGATCAGTTCATGTTCTAGCCCACTGGACCAACCCGGTCTTCCCGGATTCAGGTGTGCTTATAACAATCAGGAATTTATAGCAGATTCTGCCGTCTATGTGTCGAGAGGTGTACCGGGGGTGCTAGGGACCAATATTTATGCCTATAAGGGAGGCCAGATCAAGTTTGCATTTTACCTTAATCCTCTCGGTCCTCCTGCTCATCCAGATACCGTCGGTTCATTCCCATTGTATAGTACTAGAAACGGAAGTATTGCTTATTACAATCCTACTTCAGATTATAACATCGTACCTAGCGATTGTTACCGTTCCGCATCCGGCTCATGTGTGATCACGCAATACTATGATGATTCCCTGAAGGTCATCAATGGCTATTTTAGTTTTAATGGTGTGGCACCCGGATCGAGTGGCAACTCATTAAATATTAGCTACGGCAATTTTAATGGTATACCCAGAAGGTATAATACCAGATGATTTTGCCACAGCCGTATGGCTATCATCCCTTTATTTGATAAATCTTCTGCCTTTTTTTCCGAAATGTGATGAAAGTCATGGACAGTATGTCCTTATAGGTGTACTTTCGCATGACAGAATTTCCACATTGAAACTGTGGTGCAAGTTTTGAGGATAAACACAAGGAGAAAACAATAGTATGAATTTGAATAACTTAACTACCAAGGCACTCGAGGCTGTGAGCGCAGCACAGCAGGATGCCTTTAATAATAACCATGCGCAGCTTGATACGATCCATCTGCTGAAAGCTATGCTGAATGTAGATGAAGATTCGCTGCCATTTATTTTAGAGAAGGCAGGAGTCAATCGTAATATCCTGTTGGGTAAGGTCGAAGAAAAACTAAAAACCCTACCCAAGGTCTCTGGTCAGACGGCAGATATAGTGCCCTCTCAGGCATTTAGTAAACTGATCCTGCAGGCCAATAAACTGCTTAAGGATTTTGAAGATAGCTATGTGAGTGTGGAAGTCCTTCTACTGGCTATGCTGTCTGTCGGCGATGATACTGCGAAACTGCTCAAAGAAGTCGGTCTTGAAGATAAGAAGCTTCGTGCGGCGATCCTTGAGATGCGCAAAGGCAACAAAGTGACAGAGCAGACAGCAGATGCTAAATATAATTCCCTCGATAAATATGCTATCAATCTCAACTCACAGGCCAAGAATGGCAAACTCGACCCTGTGATAGGCCGTGATGAAGAGATCCGGCGCGTGATGCATATTCTATCCAGAAAGACAAAGAACAACCCGCTACTCGTGGGTGAGCCTGGCGTGGGTAAAACCGCAATAGCCGAAGGTATCGCGCATCGCATTGTAAAAGGCGATGTGCCGGAGAATCTCAAGACGAAAACCATTTTCGCACTGGATATGGGTGCGCTCATGGCAGGAGCTAAATACCGTGGTGACTTTGAAGAAAGGCTGAAAGCGGTGGTCAAAGAAGTAAAAGAAAGCGAAGGACGTATCATCCTTTTTATCGATGAGATACATACCCTCATCGGTGCAGGTGCCACGGAAGGCGCTATGGATGCCGCCAATATTATCAAACCTGAACTGGCCCGTGGTGAACTCCGTGCGATAGGCGCGACTACGCTAAATGAATATCAAAAATATTTCGAAAAAGATAAAGCCCTCGAAAGGCGTTTCCAAAAGGTTATTATCGATGAACCTACGCAGGAGGATGCTATATCGATACTACGTGGACTGAAAGAGCGCTACGAAAGTTACCATAAGGTCAAGATAAGGGACGAAGCCATCATACAGTCTGTGATGCTGAGCTCACGCTACATTACAGATAGGTTTTTGCCTGACAAGGCTATAGATCTGATAGACGAGGCTGCTGCCAAGCTCCGCATGGAGATGGACTCCCTGCCTGAGGAACTCGATGAGATCGAACGTCGTATCATGCAGATAGAGATAGAAATAGAGGCTATCAAGCGTGAGAATGACAAAAAGAAAATGGCAGAGCTCAATCAGGAATTGGCTAACCTGAAAGAAGAGAGGAACCAATTCAGCTCTAAGTGGAAACGTGAAAAGGAAATAGTCGATAAGATCACTGCCAGGCGTCAGGGCATAGAAGATATGAAAATAGAAGCCGAACGCTATGAGCGAGAAGGTGACTATGGCAAAGTAGCTGAGATACGCTATGGCAAAATAAAAGAATCGGAGTCTGACATAGTCAAGCTGGAGAAAGAACTCGCGCTGATCTCACCTGAGAAAAGATTGCTGAGAGAGGAAGTGACAGGCGAAGACATAGCGGCCATTGTAAGCCGCTGGACGGGTATACCCGTCACAAGGATGCTGGAAGGGGAGAAGGAAAAGCTCCTGCATCTCGAAGATAAACTCCGTGAGCGTGTGAAGGGGCAGGAGGAGGCGATAGAGGTAGTGGCCGATGCTATACGCCGTAGCCGTGCCGGACTCCACGATGAGCGAAAACCGATAGGATCGTTCTTATTTCTTGGAACTACTGGTGTCGGTAAAACGGAACTCAGTAAAGCACTGAGTTATGTACTCTTCAATGACGAAAATGCTATGATCCGTATCGATATGAGCGAGTATCAGGAGAAGCATAGCGTGAGCCGCTTAGTGGGCTCACCTCCGGGCTATGTAGGCTATGATGAGGGCGGTCAGCTGACGGAGGCTGTACGCAGGAGACCGTATAGTGTCATCCTCTTTGATGAAATAGAAAAGGCGCATCCTGATGTGTTTAATATACTCCTGCAGGTGCTCGATGATGGCAGACTGACTGATAATAAAGGCCGCATGGTCAACTTTAAGAATACGGTCATCATCATGACATCCAATATCGGGAGCGACATCATCCAACAGAACTTTGCCAATGTAAAAGAAGAAAATATCCTCGCTGTGACCGAGACTACGAAGATCGAAGTGGTAGAAAGATTGAAGCAAACAGTACGCCCTGAGTTTATCAATAGGATAGACGAGATTGTGATGTTCAGGCCGCTCATGCTGGGTCAGATACGGGAGATAGTCTCATTGCAACTGGCAAATCTCCAGGACCTGCTGACAAGTAAGGAGATAAAACTTGAGATAAGCGACTCTGCATTAGACTGGCTGGGACAGGAGGGTTTCGATCCGCAATACGGTGCCAGACCACTGAAACGGACCATTCTTAAGGAAATAGTAAACCCCATCTCAAAAATGCTGCTAGCGGGTGAAGTCTCGGTTGGGGATAAGGTCAAAGTCACATCAAAGGATGGGGAGTTGATCTTTAAAACCGGCAAATAATCATTTAACCGCAAAGAACGCAGAGAGCGCAAAGGAAAAGAAACTTCGCGTTCTCTGCGTTCTTTGCGGTTTTCTATTCATTGGCTTAATACCTCAATGTAAAGTCCTCCTTCGCCAGTTTCTCCCTATGCATAAAGACTATGCCAAACCTATAAATATCTATTGTCAGTGTGATGCGTGGGTCTCTTTTGATCTCAGACCATGCCTCCGTCATTTCACGGCTCCAGTAGATGTCGTCAAATACCAGTATAGTATTCTCATTTGCCTTGTCCATCAGTAGATTGAAATACTTCATAGTCGGTTCGTAGAGGTGATTGCCATCTATGAAAGCCATATCGACAGTCATTAGCTTCGTTAATACTTCCGGGAGGTTTTTTTCAAAACTTCCCGTGACCTGCTCAATATTATTTAATCTCAACTCGTTAAAATTTTGTCCGGCACGGTCTGACAGTTCCCCGCTACCTTCGATAGTTATCACACTGGCGGAGGGACCCGCAGTGGCCATATATGAAGTGCCTATACCGAGACATGTGCCCAGTTCGACGATAGTATGAGGTGAAAAATATTGGACGAGATGAAAAAGTACTTTACCGTATTTATCAGGCACAGAGGCCCTGGCAGCGAGGTCTGATATTATTTTAGCTTTTGTACCTGGCTCAGACCCCATATCATTTATCAGAATTTTATCGTATGTTTGGACTAGTCTTTTGCGAAGCGCATTGATGCTTTGCAGATGATTTGCAGCATTGCCCTCCAGTACATTCAGGTAAAACTGGTATACGAATGGAGAGTGTATGTAGTATTTGGTTTGTGCTCTCTGTTGATATCTGAGGAACTCTTTAAACCTATGTATCGGATCTGTCATTTATTTGCTATGCTGAAAACTAAAGATAGATTTTAGAATGAAATTCAAACTATGAGTAAATTTAAGATTACCCTGTTAGTATTCATGTGTTTTTTGGCGCTGTCTTCGTCGGCTCGCAGAGGTCATAGAAATAACAGGCGCATGTATTATGATGGCATGCTCCGTACAGGGCTTCATATGGGACTACAGGGTTCACTCAATAGTACCTGGATCATACAGCAAAATAACTATAATACCCTGAATTTATTTTATGTACCTATAGTACGCCAGTCCGAGATGGACTATGTTTTCACATGGGGAGGACAGGGAGGTGTCAATATCGGCTATAACTTTGTCAAACGTTTTGGTCTGGAGTTTCGTCCTTCTTTCAGTTGGGCGGGCCAGAGGTACAATGATAATTTTACCGGCCCCGTGGCATCAGACGGGATCGTAGGGGCAAACGGATTATACCAACCCAATACCAGCATTACCAATTGGCAGCATTACTACTCGGGTACTTTCGCTTACGTCAATGTGACGCGGACCATCAAGTTTACCTATATCCAGCTCCCTATCATGGCCAAATACCAGACCCATATCGGAGATATAGCCAGCTACTACCTGATGATCGGCCCGCAGATCAATATCAGGCAGTCAGGATCAGAAAGTATCACGGTCAATTATTATCCCTATACATATCCGGGTGAACTTTCTCCTAAGCAGCGCTTTCAGGCATTGGACTATGGCCTGGCCCTTAATACAGGCGTGGACATATATGCTAATGACTGGTTGTATTTTAATGTAGGGCTCGAATCCTTTATAGCCATCGATGACCTGAACGGTAGCACACTCAAAAATCTGGGCTGGTATGATAAGAACCACGTCAGCTATCAACCGTCCCACAACTTCTACCTCGGCCTCAATGCCGGCGTCCATTTCTTTGTGGGCGGCCGGAAGAGGTTCTATTGATTACATTCAAGGCATCCCATTTTTTTTCTAAATAATTATTTGGAGAATTGAATTTAGTAATTAACTTTGCATTACAAAGTACTTTTAAATGGATCAGAAATCAGAACATCTTCAGCAGATCAGTGAGATCAAAGCTATCATGGAGCGCTCATCACGTTTCATATCCCTAAGCGGCCTATCGGGAGTTTTTGCAGGCTTTTGCGCCCTGGCCGGCGCCGCTGCATTTTATGTATACATACATCAGAAGATCGGATATGGGTATACGGAGCTCGCCGGTCGGTTCCGGGTTGAGCTTGATATGGACTTTTACACATTCTGCTTTGCAGATGCGGGTATCACCCTTTTTCTGGCATTAGCATTCGGTTCATACTTCACCACCCGCAAGGCCAAAGCTGACGGGCTGAAGATATGGGACAGGGCTGCCCTGCGTTTTATGATCAATCTGCTCATACCGCTCGTGACGGGTGGAATATTCTGCCTGATTATACTATTCCGTTACGGTTGGTTCGGTATCCTGGCCCCATGTACATTGATATTTTATGGACTGTCCCTGCTCAATGCCTCTAAGTACACCCTCGATGAGATACGCTGGCTGGGCCTCTCTGAGATCATACTCGGATTGATCGGCTGCCTGTATATAGGATACGGCGTGACACTGTGGGCCCTGGGATTTGGCATCCTGCATATTATTTACGGATTGATCATGTATGTGCGATACGAAGCGGTGCCGCGAGAGAAGAAATTCAGGTAGAAATCAGAAGTTCAATAGGAGAGTGCAATAGTGAAAAATTTTATAGACAGGTTAAATAAGGCGTTTGAAAATAGGATCAGGCTGGGCATTATGTCTGCGCTCATGGTCAATCTCAGTATGGACTTTCTGACCCTGCGGGACCTGCTCAATGTGACCGATGGCAATCTGGCCAGCCATATCACAGCACTGGAGAAGATGGAATATATAGCAGTGAAAAAGGAATTCATAGGCAAGAAAACAAAGACAACATACATGGCTACTAAGCTCGGGAAAATGGAATTTAATCATCACCTCAAGGCCCTGGAGGATATGATCAGACAGAGCGAATAATTTTTTTGTGTAAATACTTTGTAATTCAAAGTGCTTTTAAATAATATCAAAATGAACGATAAAACAATCAAGCTCCGCAGACAGATCAATGCTGTAACGATATTCTTTATGGTATCTCTGGCTCTGAGCGGTATCACGGCCATACCGGCGAGGGCAGGGGTATGCTTTCTGCTTGAGGTCGTGCCCGCATCATGGACCTTCGCATACGACTATCTGTTGTACATCAGGGAGGCGCTGTTCAGCTGCAACTCAATTCTCTTTTATGGATTTGACTGGCTGGCATTCGCGCATATACTTATCGCATTGCTTTTCTACGGCGTGATCCGAGACCCAGTGAAGAATATATGGGTCATCGAGTTTGGCATGATAGCATGCTTACTCATTATACCTTTTGCCTTTGTGATGGGCAGCTTCAGAGGTATACCGATTTGGTGGAGGCTGATAGATTGCTCATTCGGAGTATTTGGTATCATCCCATTGTGGTTTATACATAGCAGGGTAGGGGAGCTTCAGAAACAAATCGAATCAGAAAAACTGAATACTATTTTCTAATAAAATGAAGGTCGTATGAAAAACCTGATCAAGAATGCAGTCCTGCTCTCGGTGTATCATATAGCCCGGGAGACCACCGCGAAACTGGAGAAGCAAATGAAAGAAGAAGATAAGGACCAGCGTGAAGTGAAAAGTAAAATGACCGTCATCGGCATTCTGCATGCGCTGCTTGGTATCTTATACAATGACTAAACAACTTGATATAAATATTATTAGCGTTACCCTCAAAGGGTTCCAAACCCTTTGAGGGTTATGAAAGAAAATACTGACTAAAACCAAAACATGAAGCACTGATACTTAACTAAAACCCCAATAATTATGAAAAGGAACGATGTCCTCATTGTCTTCGCTACAGCGGGATACAGCTATTTATTCTACAGGCAGTCCGCCGGTGTCAACTATTTTCTCTTTAATGCCGTGCTTATTTTTCTATTGCTGATACGCGATAGCAGCCTGCTCTATAGCCGGGCATTTGTCGGAGCAGCTGTGGGCTGTCTTGTGTCTTCTTTTTGTGTCTTCTGGTACGATACGACACTGCCTTTTGTAGCAGATATACTGTCGCTCGTCCTGCTGGCAGGTGTCAGTTTCGATAGGGAGTCGTCCTTCATTATCGCCTGGTTTCACTCGTTTTATTCACTGGTCTGCGTGTTCATATTTATGGCTATTGATATATTTCGAGGGCTAAACTCTCCCAATGTAGACAGCGGCAGGGCCAGGCTGATCAGTAAGGTCGCGCTCGGCATCATACCCTTCATTATTTTTCTGGTGTTCTTTGCGATCTACCGCTCCGGCAATCCCATCTTTGACCAGTTCGCCGCCCGGATCAATTTTGATTTTATTTCCCTGGCATGGTGTATTTTTACATTAGCTGGCTTCTTCTTTATGTATGGGTTCTTCAAGCAGCATGCCATATCATTGATACAGGGTGCAGACCATCGTACCACGGACGATCTTCCTCCCATATCTCTGGAGGCACATGTCAAATCTATGCTGGGCCAGATGATCTCAGTCCCCAACTTTGTTTATACAGGTGTATTGCTCTTGGTTTTACTCAACGGGCTACTGGCCCTCGTCAATGGGCTTGATATATTTTACCTTGGTATCCTCCACGCTATTCCTCCAGGTATCACGCTGTCGCAGTACCTGCACAATGGTACGAACTCACTGATAGTATCCATCATTCTCGCTGTGACTGTCATCTTATTTTATTTCAGGGGCTACCTGAATTTTTATGAAGGCAATAAGTGGCTTAAAAACCTTGCCTATATATGGATAGCACAAAACATCATATTGGTTATCTCTACAGCTTATCGCAATACGATATATGTCAGCAGCTATGGCCTGACACATCGCCGCATCGGGGTTTATGTGTATCTTTTTCTGTGTGTCGCTGGTTTGATCACCACCTTTATCAAAGTCAGTCAGGGCAAAAATAACTGGTTCCTCTTTCGAAAAAACGCATGGATATTCTATACACTGATGATCGTGGCTTGTCCCTTTGATTGGGACTCCATTATCACATCGTTTAATATCAGCAGGTTTCAGGCGGACAGGACCATGGAGATAGACCAGCGCTACCTGGCCGATCTAGGCTATACCAATCTCTCGCAGCTGTTTCAATACTACATCGTGGAGGACAAAACACTGAAGTCACATGCAAATACTTCTGAGGAGACTTTCTCCCGCCTCAGTATGAGTTCGGACTCGCAGTATTACATTGATATCAAAAATATGATCTGGGATAAATACCTGTATCTGGAGGCCAGATATGCGCCGCACTCATGGCAGTCGCACTGCATGGCGAAGTCAGGTAATCTGCATGCCATAGAGAAAATGATGAAGGATAATAATATCACCTGTCCTGTCACTCTAAGGTAAACCTAAAAACCAACATAATGACAAAGCAATCAAAGATCACCATAGTATTATTGGTTTTTACGACATTTTGTGTCTGTATGCAGATCACCCGCATGTATCGCTCCTGCACGCTGGCTTATATCTTCCTTATATGGAATCTTATTCTGGCCTGGATTCCGTATCTGCTTAGCCTCGAGTTCATCAGCTATGATATAAAGAGCAAGCGGATAGCATCACTCAGTATATTATTCATCTGGGTGCTCTTCCTGCCCAATGGGCCCTATATCATCACGGACCTTATACATCTCAGGCTGCGGGAGCCTATACCCATGTGGTATGATGTGCTGCTGGTCAGCACTGTGGCCTGGAATGGCCTGCTACTCACTATGCTATCTGTAGTCAATGTTCATCACAAACTTCAGGATCATTTTTCTCCCATCAAACTATGGATGGGAATATTTATTCTATTTCTTAGTTCGGGTTATGGCATCTATATAGGCCGATTTTTGAGGTTGAATAGCTGGGATTTTTTCTTCAGGCCTATTAGGCTGCTCCATTATTCGCTTGTCGATATGATCCATCCCTTTCAGCACTCCACAGCCGTCCTGGTTACAGTGATCATAGGCGGCATACTCTCATTTAGCTATATCATCTTTTATCTCATCGCTCACCCATCAACTTTAAGCCATGAAACTATATGAAGCATTCTTCCTGACATTGTTATGCTCTTTGCTTGCAGGGGCCTTGTTGTTTTTGGGTATACCCCTGACTGGCTATTTTGGTACAGGGGACAGTCATGATCATTTTCTGGATTCTCGGATTCTCACAGTCTTATTGATATTTTACGGAATATATGCTGCCATACAGCTATTGCTCTCTGTCATAAACCTCATCCAGGTTGTCCATCTGAGGACGTCAGTAGGGATAGATATAGAGCAGGGACATCTCATGAGAAATTTTTTGGTCTCTGAATTCATCTTGTATGCTATCATTTTTGTGATAATGGTAGCCCTGGTCCCTGCACCGGAGATGGTTGGGATCGTGTTTGTCTTTTCTATCCCTTATGTCATCTGCTGTACCAATTCTATTTTTTTGTTCAGATACTTTCTTCGAAAGCTACTGACTATAGATGTTGGCACACCTATTTAGGTCTTTTGGGGCTTTCTATTCTGCTCAGAATCAGTAGGTGAATGGGCATTTTAATGGGGCGATTCAGCGATGGAGAAGATTTTATTAGATTCTGTGTTATTGCCACCTTTTTAGGTCATTTAGCGTCTTAACATAGTTCATTGAGAAGTTAACAAATACGATTTGTTTTCTTTTTTGAAAACCCAAATGTTATGTTAGTTTTACGCCTGTTAAGCGCTCATTTTAAGATTAACAATCTTGGTTATTAAGTCATTATATCCAGTCATGAAAAAAATATTAACCCATCTGCCCGCTGTCTTTTTATTCGTTTTGCTTACCCAATTTTCTTACGCTACTGGCGAACATAGCTGGAGCGCTAAATTCGAACAAGAGAAGGTTTTCATTCTAAATAAAGGCCAATTTAAAATAAACGAGACGCCGGGTTTTGATAACAATGTCAAATATGCCTACAACGGTCAGGACCAGAAATTTTATTTCACGCCTTCCGGCGTGGTTATGCAAATACTTCAAATAAAGAAACCAATCATAAAAGAGGACGAAAAGGAGAAGGAGGAAAAAGAGCGTGCAAAAAACGGCTATGGGCCAACCGCTGCTGATCATGCACAAAAGGAGGAAACAGAAAACCATCTGATAATAAAACGAGATGAACTTCGGGCGCAATGGGTAGGCGCTAACCCTAATGTGGAGATCATAGCCGAAGGGCAACATAGCGCTTATTATGGCTTTAGTTTTAAAGATGAGAATGGAAAACCAATAAATGAGAATTTTGTACCTGGCTTTGATAGGATAATATATAAAAACCTGTATCCCAATATTGACGTTGTTTATGAGATGCATGGTAGTGAGGGCATTAAATATTCAGTAGTCGTGCATCCGGGTGGCGATATTTCTCAAGTCAAATTGCAATATTCAAAAAAGGCCCGTTTCCTGGCAAATGGAGATATAAAAACGATGTCTCGTTTTGGGGAGTTTACTGATCATGCACCTGCTACTTTCTATCAGGATAATAAAACTGCGATCACGTCCTCATATATATTGACCGGTAATGTCATTTCTTTTTCGGTAGGCCATTACGACCCCACTAAAACTATAATCATAGACCCATGGACCCAGACACCCAATTTCGCCGGCAGTGGAGGCTGGCAGTGTGTATGGGAATGTCAAAGGGATGCAGCATCAAACGTATATTTAATAGGCGGGGTAATGCCATTGGTATTAGAAAAATATAATTCAACAGGGACACTGCAATGGACATATAATACTCCATATGATACAGTTAGTTCGTGGTTAGGGACCTTTGCGGTAGATAATGCCGGCAATTCATACGTCACCAATGGCACCCCACCGGAAATAGAAAAGGTAAGTACAACCGGAAGTCTGGTATGGAGCAATACAAATCCTATACCTGGTAGTGCTCTCGCTTTAATAGAATTTTGGTGCATTGCATTCAATTGTGATCAGACGCAACTGGTGGTGGGAGGTACCGGAGGGAGTGGATTTGGAGGCCCCACTCCATGGATATATAATATAAATATGACTAATGGAGCTGTACATGATAGTTTGCAGGTGACAGGCGGGGGTCTTTTTTTGCCACAGGAGACGCGCGCGATCACAGCTTGTGGAAATGGGAATTATTATTTCTTGACCCATGACTCCATCGGCTATATCCATCAGGGTTTGACATCTTGTTCATCTTCGGCTCACGCTTCACCATTTCACGTAGGCAATAGTTACAATTTGAGCTATAAATGCGAAACCTTTAGATACAACAATACAGGCATTAAAGCTATTAAGTCGTATGGAGGCTATATATATACTCATAGAGGAAACCAGGTGGATAAACGTCTTTTTAGTACGGGATTAGTAATTGGCACTGCGGCCATACCTGGTGGTGGATTTAATACTGGCCAGGTGACTAATAGTGGAATTGATATTGACAGTTGCGGACATGTATTTGTCGGCTCTGTCAATCAGGTGGTCGAATATGATATCAATTTGAACCAGCTTGCTACATTTCCTACATCGTCTAACTTCAATGTATATGATGTACAGGTCTCTCCCAATGGCAATGTTATCGCAGGGGGGTCTACAGGAAACCAGAGTTCAGGGGCCAGGACGGGTTATATAGAAACATTTTCTGCGGCGGCATGTCCGGTCATAGCGATAGTATGTTGTGATGCCTCTATTTGTGCGCCAGCTACAGTTTGTTCTAATGCTGCACCTTTTAATTTGACATCCTATACGGCAGGAGGGGTATGGAGCGGGACCGGCATCACGAGTGCTGCTAATGGTACTTTCAGCCCTGCAGTATCAGGGGTAGGCACTTTTACCGTATATTATACACTAGCATGTGGTCGTGATTCTACCACTGTCACAGTAAATAACTGCTCAACTCTGTCAGTGTGTAAAAATAGTAGCGGTACAGTTACTGTTTCAGGTGGCTCTGCTCCTTATACGTGGTACGTTCATGATAGTACAGGAGTAGTTTGTAGTGGAACGATGATATTCGGAATGTGTTTAGGCACTGAGACTACGACATATGGATGGACGCAATTTGGTACCGGTGTTACCGTTACACCACCATTAGCGACGGATACTATACTTGTATCCGATGGAGGAGCAGGAGATACGATATACAATATTGCTAACCTGCCTGCATGTGGTGCTTGTAACCTGACATTAGAAGGTATTCGCTCTACGCCTCCCACATGCGGAGCTAGTAACGGCACGGCTACGGTCACTGTGACAGCAGGTACAGGTACCCCGACTTATCATTACCTATGGAGTGCAGGTGCTACAGATACACTTGCTACGGTCACTGGCCTTGGCACGGGTACGTATACCGTGACTGTGACAGATGCCGGTGGATGTACAGCTACAGCTTCTGTGACTTTTCCTCCTCCGGGGACTATTACGCTCGTAGTAGATACAGTTCCGGCCTATTGTGGTCAGAGCGATGGGAAAGCATATGTCACTCCGTCAGGTGGCTTGGCTGCATATACATATGTATGGTCCGCTGGCGGCAGCACTACTGACTCAGCTGTCAACCTCGCTGCAAATACATATCAGGTCACCGTCACTGACGCCAATCAATGCACAGCCACAGCTACTGCTACTATCAGGGCTGCTGCCGGACCGCTATTATCTTTAGTATCCGAGCATGATGTGACCTGTTTTGGTGATACTAATGGTACGATCACAGTAGCCGCCAGTGGGGGAGTGGGTCCGTATACTTATGTATGGTCCCCATCTGTGAGTACTACCACATCCGCGATTAATCTAAGGCCGGGGAACTATACTATAGTCACGCATGATGCTAATAACTGCACAGCTTCTCTGCCTGTCACTGTCAATCAACCCGGAGCTGTCTCTGTGACTACTACTACCACTCAGGCTACCTGCGGTGTGAGTGATGGTACCGCTACGGCAACTATGGTAGGAGGCATCGGGTCGCCTTCATATAATTGGTCATCAGGTAGTACGCCGACGGCTGCTACTGACAATGGTCTGCCTGCAGGTTCATATACTGTCACTGTCACAGATGGTAATGGGTGTAGCGCAGTAGGCGTGGCAGGTGTCAGCAATATAGGAGCGCCTAACGTGGTCATAGCCAATCAGGTAAATGTAAAATGCAATGGCGGAAATACCGGAGTGATCGTACTCGGTGTATCAGGCGGCTCTCCACCATATGCTTATAACTGGTCTGCCAATGCTACTACTACTCTCGACAGTGCGGCCATCGGCTTAGCAGCGGGTAATTATAGTGTGACAGTCAGTGATGCTTCAAGTTGTATCGCAGTAGTAGCTACTATTATTACACAGCCTCAGGCCCTGACAGCGAGCATGGTTTCTGCGAATTCTGCCTGCGGAGTGAATAATGGCTGGGCTAAGGTGAGCGCCTTCGGTGGCACAGGCAGCTATACTTATTTATGGAATGTAGCACAATCTTCAGATTCTATTACCGGCCTGGCACCTGGTACATATTATGTCACAGTAACCGATGGACAGGGCTGCCAGTTACTTGATACTGTAGTGGTAGGTAGTACTAACGGTCCTCCGGCGCCGGTCATCACAGCTGGTGGACCTATATCCTTCTGTCAGGGTGGTAGTGTGACTCTGACATCCAGCGTCGCCACAGGCAATGTCTGGAATACCAGCGCGACTACACAAAGCATTACTGTATCTATTGGGGGGTCATATACTGTGACACAGACTGTGGGGGGATGTACCAGCCCGCCCTCAGCACCTATAGTAGTGACGGTAAACCCTCTTCCTCCCGCACCTACTATCACCCCATCGGGACCCACGACTTTCTGTCCGGGTGGCAGCGTGACATTGACTTCATCTGCGGCATCCGACAATCTATGGAGCGATAATGAAACTACACAGTCGATAACGGTCAGCTCAGCCGGGATGTATACGGTATCAGATACAGTAGCTGGTTGCCCCAGTCCGCCTTCCGCTCCTATCACGGTCTCTATCTCAGGACCACAGCCAGTGATCATACCAAGTCAACCATCTTTCTGTCCGGGCACTGGTTCTGTGACACTGGATGCTACCACCGCATCTGCTACAGCATATCTGTGGAGTGATGGTTCTACACAGCCTACTCTTGTTATTACTTCAGCGGGCTTCTATCAGGTGACTGTGACCGTGAATGGATGTACGGGCACAGATACGATCACAGTCAACACAGAATCATTGATTGGACCTCTTTCTCCCCTTGATAGTGCATCTATTTGTCGCGGTGATAGTGTCATGCTAAATGCTACCACTACCAATGCAACATCTTATGTGTGGTCAGGGCCAGGGTTCAGTTCTACTACTCCTGTAGTGGTTTTGGATTCAGGTGGAGTATATTCTGTGACTGTTTCTAACAACTGCGGATCAGCTACAGGCTCTACTACACTCACATTGATCGACTGCGACTGCAGGGTGGTCATGCCGAATGCTTTCTCACCTAATGGAGATGGTGTGAATGAATACTTCTATCCGAATTTTGACTGTACTGATCCTATTTATCTTATCATGAGGATATACAACCGCTGGGGTGAGAAGGTATTTGAGAGTACTGACCTGAATGGCCAGTGGGACGGCACCTTTAAGAGCATAATGCAGCCCCCGGGAGTATATGTGTATTATGTTGATTTTGGCGGTATGGTAAATAATGTCCAAAAATCCTTTAAGCTGATGGGTAGTCTAACCCTCATCAGGTAAGATGCATACTCGCATGAACTGGACTAAATAAAAAAACCTCCCCATAATGGGGAGGTTTTGCGTTTCAGAGATTTGAATATTTTATTGGAGCTTATCTCCCTCGGTATGAAGATATGTATTGCACTTCTAATGGATTGTCAAACTGTATAAGTGTGTCGATTTTATGTATAAGCGTGTATGATTTAAGTACAATGCTATATTAAAACTAATTCCATCTCATTTTTTTGACAATACTATAGCTTGGATTATCTTTAAATAATCTTGAAAAACAAACTATTATTTTTTTTATTATTCTGCTGCCCACTATGGCTGATCGGTCAGTATTCCAGCACCATACATTATACGGTCAAAGATGGACTGCCGTCTTCTACTATTTATTCTACAGAGCAGGATTCACTGGGATTTATTTGGATAGGGACCGAAGCGGGTCTGGTAAGATTTGACGGATCCAAATTTAAAGTCTATACGACAGAGGATGGTCTTCCGGATAATGAGGTACTTGGAACGCTATTCGATAGAGAAACGAAGCGGCTGTGGATCATTACATATAGCAAATCAGCTTGTTATTATCGGGAGGGGAAGATTTATACGGCCCAAAATGATTCTTCGCTACACACTATTACATGCGATGTTGGAGAATTTATCAAGGGCAATAGTCCGGACGAAGTCAATGTATTTTTGTACAACGGCAAAAATATCTTTAAATGCTCTCACAATACAATAAAAAAAATTAGTACTAATGAAATTTCTATATGCGCGGTAAAGGAATGGAGTGGCGGGGATTTGGAAATACTTAATAATTCCGGGTTATCTACCATCAAATCAGGAAGAGAGGTCAAATATACAGGCTTGGGTATGGATGGCATTTGTGATGGTGGAAAATGGATAGGCAACAGACTTTTCCTATACAGAATAGGATGTATAGATGTGTATGAACGGCATAAAGATGGAAATTACTTCCCCAAAGCGCATATTCCAATTCGAATGGATGGAAGAAGAAGTTTTACAAATGTCATCCAGCGAGGATATCAGTACTTTATATCGGTAGAAGGAACCGGCCTTTTTACTATTGACACTTCGCTCAGCGGTGAAATGAAAAAGGTATGGTCAGGAAGACTAAATGCGATATCAGATGACAATGAAGGTGATATTTGGATATCTACAAATGATGATGGCCTCTTTCAGATCAAAAACCAGACGGTACACAATTATTCTTCGGAAAACGGTTTGGATCATGACAATGTAACAACGCTTTTTGGACATAAAGATGGAACTGTTTTTTTTGGCAATAGTTATGGGGAGCTATTTTCATTAAAGGATAATACTATTAGCAAAGTAAATTTGGACAACGGTAGTAATATGGAAATGATCAGAGGAATAACAGCTGATGACAAGACAATGTTTTTGCTCGTAAATAATATGGTATGTTATTTTGATCTGGCCGCAAAAAGCGTAATTAAAATTCCTCATGTCTTGGGAGGGCCTAAATCTATGCTGAAATTGAAGGATGGTCGGACCATGTTACTTGGCTTTTCCACCGGCTTAATGGAGTACACGATGAAAACCGGCTCAAAGCAGGAATTATCTATAGGAAAGAGAGTAATTACTTTAGCTGAACATCCTGATGGCGGGATTTTTTGCGGGTCTTTGGATGGGTTATACCGGTTTGAAAATGCCAAATTAATTCATGTCGGGGGGAACGATCCGAGACTTCAAAGCCGCATTACCAGTTTGTGCTTTAGTCCGGATAGTATATTATGGATGGGAACCCCCTCCAACGGTATAATGGCTTATGATGGAAAAAAAATCATAGGCCATATTACTACTACAAATCATCTAAGCTATAGAGGAGCTCTATGCAGGAAGATAGTATCATCGGGAAGCCGCAATGAGATTTGGGTCGCGACTAACTCCGGTATTGATAAGATCAGTTATCATATCTCTGATTCATTGGTAATAGACAATATTACTCCTCTCAACACTACTGATGGCCTTCTCAGTGATGACGTCAATGATATTATGATACATGATAGCCTGATATATGTAGCCACCTCTCATGGACTAACGATTCTCAACGAGCGTGAATTGAGCAATCCTCAACCTGCACCGATATATATATCGTCATTGAGGATAAATGATAAGGATAGTGTGATACATGAAGGTGAATACAATATAAAATACTGGCAAAATAATCTCCGTATTGAATATGTAGGTATAATGTTGCCTTCAGCAGGGTTCATCAGGTATCAGTACAGATTTCTCGGTAGTGGTAATGATAAATGGGAGACAACTACTAATACCTCAATCGAGTTTAGATCATTGTCATCCGGTGATTATACTTTTGAGGTTGCCGTACTTGACAAATTCGGAAATAGGTCAAAACATATAGCGAGGGTTAAATTTTGTATCGCCCCTGCTTTTTTTATGACAGTTTGGTTTTGGGCTATTATCATTGTTTTCATCTTAAGTGTTGGTTTTTTTATGATACGATCAAGATTTAGAAGACAGCAGGCTATTAATACAAAGATCATAGACCTGGAGCAGCAGGCGCTCAAAGCCCAGATGAACCCACATTTTATTTTCAATTGCCTTACTGCTATCCAGCATTTTGTGAATAAAGAGGATGTATACTCGGCCAATATGTACCTTTCCAATTTCGCTAAACTGATCAGGAAGACGCTCGACCTTTCAGGTGAACAATATATAACGCTGGATAAGGAAGTAGCATATCTGGAAAACTATATCCAGTTGGAAAAAATGAGGTTTCAGGATAAGTTTAATTATTCTATCACAGTGGAAAAGGATATTGATGTTTTTATTGCCCTGGTTCCCCCGATGTTATTGCAACCTATCATTGAGAATGCCATTAGACATGGGTTGCGGTATAAGGACAATAATGAAGGGCTTTTAAACGTTAAGTTCTCCAAAGAGGGTAAAAGTATAGTCTGTAGGATAGATGATAACGGCATTGGGATCAAGCGATCTAAGGAACTAAAAACAACCAGTCATGTAGAATACCAGTCTAAAGGTATGAAACTGACAGAATCCAGGATCGCAGCGATCAATATGATAAGCCCAAAGAAAATCACTATGGAAGTGAAAGATAAGTATGATGATACCGGAGTTGCTATTGGTACCTTGGTCATTATTAATTTTGAACAATAGGAATTATGCGGGTGATAATAGTTGATGACGAGATTTTAGTAGCAGAAAACTTGAAACTGCTTCTGAATAGATATTGTCCGGATGTAGAGATAGAGGGCATTGCTCATTCGGCAAAAGATGCTGAAGGATTGATACAAGACAAACGGCCTGATGTTATATTCCTGGACGTGGAGATGCCTCATGGAAATGGATTTGACCTGCTCAAAAAAATTGAACATTTAGATTTTGGGGTAATATTCGTCACGGCTTTTGATCACTATGCGATCAGGGCTATTAAATATTCGGCGATCGACTACCTGTTGAAGCCAATAGACGTGAATGACCTGTTGGCTGCGGTCAAAAAAGCCGAATTGCAATTAAAAAATAAGAGTATAAATCAGGGATTAAATCTTCTCCTTCATAATTTAGCTCAGCCTGCAGCTAAACTACAGAAGCTCACTCTTCCTACAATGGATGGAATGATGTTCGTTAATTTGGATGATATTTTGTATTGCAAGAGTGATGGGAACTATACTTCTTTTTATCTTCTGAATGGACAAGTCCCGATGGTCACCAGGCAGATAGGTACCTATGAGGACCTGCTGCCAGAGCCATTATTCTGTCGTGTACACAGGCAGTATATCATCAATGTAAACAGGGTGTCTAAATATATCAAAGGCAGGGGAGGGTATGTGGTAATGAGCGATGGTAAAATAATAGATGTATCTGCCAGAAAAAAGGAAGACTTCCTCAATGCTTATAAACCCTCCTGATCAGGCAAGGACGCTTATCGCCTTCGTGATAGCCAGATGGAGGCTGTCGATTTCCTCAATAGTGTTGTAGAATGCAAACGATGCCCTGCATGTGCCCTCTATGCCGAGTCTGTCCATGACTGGCTGGCAGCAGTGGTGCCCTGTGCGTATAGCAATACCTTGCTCATTTAGCAAGACCCCCAGATCGTATGGGTGAATGTCATTGATCAGGAAAGACACGACAGATGATTTATTAGCTGCAGTGCCTATAATTCTCAGGCCATCCACCTCCTTAAGTTTATTAGTAGCATATTCCAATAAGTCATGCTCATATGCAGCGATCTTATCCAGGCCTATTCCATTGATGTAGCTAATAGCTTCACCTAATACTATACCACCCTCTATGTGCGGAGTACCGGCTTCAAATTTATAAGGGAGGTCGTTATAGATAGTTCCTTTGAAGGATACACTTTTGATCATCTCGCCACCTCCCATGAATGGCGGCATGGCGTTCAATAATTCTTCTCTACCATAGAGGATACCGATGCCAGTCGGGCCGAAAACCTTATGTCCCGAAAATCCTAAGAAATCGCAATCCAGATCTTGCACGTCAACTTTCATGTGAGGTAGCGCCTGCGCTGCATCTATAAATACTTTGGCTTCCACTCCATGAGCGGCTTTGATCACTTCTTTGACAGGATTGATCGTTCCGAGAGAGTTTGATACATAGGCCAAGGACACAAGTTTTGTTTTAGGGCTTAGCAGTTTCAAGTATTCTTCAAATAGCAGTTCACCTTTGTCGTTGATTGGTATTACCTTGAGTGTTGCGCCATTTTCTTCGCAGAGCATTTGCCATGGCACAATGTTAGAATGATGTTCCAGTTCAGTGACAATGATTTCATCGCCTTGTTTGATAAATTTCCTTCCATAAGTTTTCGCTACCAGATTAATGGACTCAGTAGTCCCTCGCACAAAATTTATTTCTCTCTCAGATGCGGCGTTCAGGTGAGTAGCTACGATTTTACGGGAAGTCTCATATGCTTCTGTGGCTTTATTAGCCAGATAGTGCGCTCCACGATGGATATTGGAATTAGTATGCTCATAGTAGTCCTTTATTGCGTTGATAACCTTGAGCGGCTTCTGCGATGTTGCAGCATTATCCAGATATATCAACGGTTTGCCATTTACCGTCTCATGCAGTATAGGGAAATCCTTTCTTATATTATTAACTGGGAAGCTCATTGTTTTTTTAAATGCTAATATTCAATCTCTCTTTCAGTTTTTTATCAAGGTACTCTCTTAGCTCGGGTAGTTTGATGGCAGCGATGATGGCATTGGCAAATGCATAGGTCAGTATACCCCTGGCTGTTTCTTTGTCGATTCCTCTGGTGAGCAGATAGAACAGTTCATTCTTACTTACTTGTCCTATGGCCGCACCATGGCTACATTTGACATCATCTGCAAATATCTCTAGCTGTGGTTTTGAGTTCATGCTCGCTTCATCAGACAGAAGTACTGCTTTGCTACTTTGGTAGGCATTGGTTTTCTGCGCATCTTTTTGTACAAATATCTTGCCGTTAAAAACACCCGTTGATGCATCATCCAATACTCCTTTGTATACCTGATGGCTATTGCAGTTTGGAACACGATGATCGACCAGTATATGATTGTCTATATGGTTATTTTCTTTACCAATGAATAAGCCGTTCAATGTCGCCAATGCATTTTCTCCATCCATATAGGCATTGACATTGTTGCGTACCAGTTTTCCGTCCAAAGTGATTGTAGTGATATGATATCGAGCATCTTTCTCCAGACGAGCTTCTATGTAATTGACCGAAGTAGTATTCGGATTGTGTAATTGCAGGAGCGAGTAATTCACTTCTGCATTCTGACCAATGAAAACTTCTGATACATGATTATAGAACTTCTCGCCATTGCTATTCTGAAAGTCCTCTACTATAGTTACATCGGCATTTTCTTCTACTACGATCAGATTTCTGCTTTGTGTGAAAATGTCAGATGAAGTACTATCGTATATATGAAACACAAAGACAGGTGCCTCGACCACAGTATTTTTTTGTACATAGATGAAAGCCCCATCCTGTGCGAACGCTGTATTAAGAGCAGCAAAGTTTTCTTTGGAAATGTCGGTGGCCTTGTTGAAGTACTTTGTGAATACCGCTGCATGCTTGCTGGTATTTTCTTTCAGGCTTCCGACAGTTAGCCCGGATTGTTCTGTGATAACTGATAAATCAGTTGAAAAACTGCCATTGATAAATACAAGCTTAGTGCCTTTGATCGAATTGAAGTATTTCAGCTTAGTTGCGACTTGTGACCCACTTCCAGTAGCTAAGCGCAAAGTCTCAGGCAACTTGGTCTTGATATGAGTGTACTTCCATTCTTCGTGACGGGTAGAAGGAAGCCCTAGCGTTTTAAAACTAGCCAGCGCACTTTTCCTCACCTCTGATATGGTGTCCGTATCAATTGCCTCGAATACAGTATCTATATTGTCAACTAAACTCATTATCAAATTCTCAAATTATCGAATTGCCTAATTAAACACCAACTTCTTCTTTGATCCAATCGTAGCCTTTCTCTTCCATCTTCAGGGCAAGGTTTTTATCGCCTGTCTTGACGATGCGGCCGTCATACATAACATGAACATAGTCAGGGACGATATAATTTAGCAATCTTTGATAGTGGGTGATGATGAGGAAAGCATTGTTTTTATTCTTTAGTTTATTTACACCATCTGCTACTATTCGCAGGGCATCTATGTCGAGGCCCGAATCTGTTTCATCGAGTATAGACAGCTTAGGGTCAAGCATCGCCATTTGAAATATCTCATTGCGCTTTTTTTCACCCCCGGAGAAGCCTTCATTGATAGAGCGTGATAAATAGGATTTGTCCAGCTCGACCAGTTGCCTCTTTTCGTTCATGAGCGCCAGAAACTCTTTTGCCGGTATCGGCTCTTGTCCATTATGCTTACGTTTTGCATTGACAGCTGCTTTCATGAAGTTGGTCGTGCTCACGCCGGGAATCTCTACCGGATATTGGAACGCGAGAAATACACCCTCACGTGCTCTTTCATCAGGGCTGAGGTCGAGCAGGTTCTTCTCTTCGAATAGTATCTCTCCGGCAGTGATCTCATACTCCTGCTTGCCAGCTATGATAGAAGCGAGTGTGCTCTTGCCGGTGCCGTTTGGCCCCATGATGGCATGAACTTCTCCTGCATTTACTTTTAGTGAAAGCCCTTTGAGGATCTCTTTATCCCCGATCTTTGCGTGTAAGTTTTTTATCTCTAGCATTCACCTCACCTCCGGCCCCTCCCCCCAAGGAGAGGGAGAAATACAGGAGGATTTTATTTTAATTAGTTAATCGATTCCATTTTCAAATTTTCAAATTGCCGAATCAGCACATTGGCATCATCCGACACTGCCTTCTAAACTTATACTCAAAAGTTTCTGTGCCTCCACAGCAAACTCCATCGGCAGTTGTTTAAATACTTCTTTGCAATAGCCATTTACGATCATGTCTACTGCTTCCTCATTGGTCAGGCCACGCTGATTGCAATAGAATAACAGGTCTTCACCTATCTTAGAGGTGGTAGCTTCATGCTCCACCTGTGCTGATTTGTTCTTGATCTCCAGATAGGGGAACGTATGTGCGCCGCATTTATCACCCAGCAGGAGAGAGTCACACTGAGAGAAGTTATATGCATTTTCTGCGGTCTTATGCACTTGAACCAAACCCCTGTAGGAGTTTTGAGATTTGCCACCGCTGATCCCTTTTGATACGATACGGCTGCGGGTGTTCTTTCCGATGTGTATCATCTTGGTGCCCGTATCTGCCTGTTGGTAGTTATTGGTCACAGCCACCGAGTAGAATTCCCCTATGGAGTTTTCGCCACGTAGTATACAGCTTGGGTATTTCCATGTGATGGCTGAACCTGTCTCTACCTGCGTCCAGCTTATCTTTGAGTTGATGCCTTTGCAAAGGCCACGTTTAGTCACAAAGTTATATATACCGCCTTTGCCTTCTTTATCGCCTGGATACCAGTTCTGGACAGTAGAATATTTTATCTCTGCATTGTCGTGTGTGATCAGTTCGACCACTGCGGCGTGAAGCTGGTTCTCATCACGCATTGGTGCTGTACAACCCTCCAGGTAACTTACATATGAATTATCCTCGGCTATGATAAGCGTTCGTTCAAATTGACCAGTGTTCTGTGCATTGATACGAAAGTAGGTCGATAGTTCCATAGGGCAACGCACTCCTTTTGGTATAAACACAAATGAACCGTCAGAGAATACAGCAGAGTTGAGCGCTGAGTAGTAGTTATCACGAGGAGGGACCACGCTGCCGAGGTATTGCTTCACGAGGTCAGGATATTCCCTTATGGCTTCAGATATAGCACAGAATATGATACCTTTTTCTTTGAGTGTTTCTTTAAAGGTAGTTATCACACTCTCGCTATCCATCACAAAGTCGACAGCGACACCGGCGAGCAGTTTTTGCTC